>JABLTH010047188.1_pt1 | contig 63546 bp, 53 predicted proteins | sample 7875711 | NCBI WGS metagenome assembly JABLTH01 (sample SAMN14941262, study PRJNA633318) | bioreactor metagenome | isolation source: bioreactor | place: China | collected 2019-03-05 | reverse complement strand
ACCCGAACGCTTGTGCAGCCACACCGACAGATTCGCGGCGAGCGTGCTGACGCCCATCCCCGCGCGTGCACCGAGCAACGCGACGAGTTTGCCGTGCCGGTTGGCCGGTTCGGTGCCGGTATGCTCCAGCAACCCGCGGGTGATCCGCAAAGCGTCGTCGGCACTACCGGACACGTCGATGAAATCGCGTACACCGGCCCGCAGTGCCGCAAGCGCGCTTTCCGGCTCCGAAAGCGTGCCGAGCGCGACGACCGGCAAGCCCGGATGGGCAAGCCGCACGGCGGCCGCAGCAGCGCTCGCCGCGCCCTGCGCGCGAGAAAAATCGATGAAGACGATCGCAGGATTGAGCCCCGTGATGCGCTGGCTCAGCGCACCCGGGTCAAGCGACAACGCTTCCACCGTGCCGGCCGACACCAGTGTCTCGCCCAGCCAGCGGGCATGTTCATCCTGCTGCGATGCGCACACGAAATAATCGGTCACGGCAGGCTCAGCCAACGATAGGGTTCTCGCGTTCATGTTGAACACCCCCGGTTACATATCGCGCGACATCTCGTCCCGCATTCATTTCGAAAATCCGGGCGCTGCATCGGGTGATGCGATGCCGCCAAGATACGACCGCCACACCGGCCCATCACGCTGTTCGGACAGTTCGCCCGGCGTGGTCGGCAACGGCGCGCCTTTCGCGATCGGCGCAACGAGATGCGGCGTCACGATGATCACCAATTCCTTGTCGTTCTGCTGATAATTCAGCGACTTGAAGAAAGCGCCGATGATCGGCAGATCGCCCAGGACCGGCACCTTGTTGATGTTCGACATCGTTTCGCGGTCGATCAGGCCGCCAATCACGAAGCTTTCCCCGTCACCCAGCTCGACCGTCGTATCGGCGCGACGGGTCGTGATCGCCGGCACCGATACGCTGTTGATCGTGACGCCATGCTGGAAGTCGAGCTGGCTCGATTCCGGCGCCACCTTGAGCGCGATGCGGCGCTGGCTCAGCACGGTCGGTGTCAGGGTCAGGCCAACGCCGTACTGCTTCCAGTCGATTGCCGTGGAGCCAAGCGCCTGCGGCACCGGCACGGGGATCTCGCCGCCGGCGAGGAAGCTCGCGCTTTGCCCGGACAACGCCACCAGGGTCGGCTGCGCAAGTACGCGGGCAAGGTTGTTCGCCTCGAGAATCGAAATATTGCCGAAGATGCCGCGGCCCGCCGAATTTACTACCAGGTTGAACGCGGACGCGATCGGAATGCCGGCAGTCGCCTGGAACGCCGCCGTTCCCCCACCGGTCACCGACTGGAGACCGCCCGGCGCAAATGCGCCGAATGCGAATCCGTTGCTTTGCTTGAAGAAATTCAGCCCGGCCTCCTTCAGCACCGAGCGGCTGAATTCGACGACCCGCACGTCGACTTGCACGACGCTCCGGTTACCGACTGTCGACGTATCGATCACGGACGCATCTTTGCCGCCCATCCGCTTGCCGACCGCAACTGCCCGCTCATGCGCGTCAAGCGAAGCCGCCGAGCCCGACACGACAGCGGCACCGCCATACGCCTTCACGGACGGCCCCGCGCCGTCCAGCACGGCCTGCGCGGCCGCATCGACGACATTGACGTTCCACACCGTCGGCTCGTCGCGCCCCCGCTCCCACAGCATCACGTTCGTCGAACCGGGAGCCTTCGCAACCAGCAGCACGTTGCCGGCGCGGCTGCCCTTCATGACCAGCACGTCGACGACCGAAGGATCGCCCACCGCGATCCGCTGCAACGTACGGCCGGTAGCGACCTGCCGCTGCGAGCCGACCGCAAGATCAATCGACCCGTTTGCTCCGGCAGCCTCGGCCAACACGGCGAAGGTCATGGCCCAGATGGCAATCGCGTATGCAATCAGTTTTTTTGTCATTGTTTCGGAGACCGTCGTACGGCCTTCTCCCTTCCGTTACTGCTGTCGATGACCGTGCTTGGATTGTCAATAAGCGACCGTTTCGGTCCGCCCACCCCGGATCACTTCAATGCTGTTTCCGCCTTCGCGCGCGACGATCGGCGCACGCGGGGCACGCGGCGGCGCCTGCACGCGGGGTGCGGTGTGCGCACGCCCACCCGACAGTTCATCGAGCCATACGCCGGCGGCCGCCTGCCCGGAAGGCGTCAGATCGCCGGCCGTGCGGATCGCAACCGTCTGTGTCGCGACCTCGTCGTCGCGCGGATTACGGAGCGCGAGCGTCAGGCGGCCGCTTGCTTCCGCGAGCGTCAGTGCATCGACCTGTGCGGTCGGCACCGCGAGCACGGCGGTCCGTACCGCACCACCCGGGCCACCGCTACCGTCGCGGTCTGGCGTCGCGTCGCCGAACGACAGGATCCGCAGCTTCGACATCAGCAGTCGCGCCTGTGAATTGGGAATTTCCGACCCGGCTTGCGCCATCCCCGAGTTGTCGCGTCGCAAATTCAGGAACACGTCGACAAAGTTGCCGGGCCGCAACCGGTTTCCGACCGCATTCGTCTCGTCGACCTTGATGGCCACGGCCCGCTCGCCGGGCGCCACCTGGTTCGCCAGCCCTGACGTCAAGCCGCCCTCGACGACCGGCGCGGCGGCAAGGATGTCGTTCGCCGGGATGCGACCGACCAGCAGCGACGGATCGCTGAATCCGCCAGTCGGCATCATCGGTGCCGACGCCAACTTCAGCGCATCGACCGGAATCGGTTGACCGGCCGGCAACAGACGCGCCGCCACGACCACCGGCACCGTCTGGACCATTGCCGCGGCAGGCACCGCGGCCGGCGGATGGGCCGGAGCGCGGCCGAGCATCCACGCATAGATCCCGAGCAGCACGGCGAGCGCAATCAGCAGCCCGGCGATGATCTTCGTCAAGTTGTTGCCCATGGTGAATGTTGAGTGCCGTAAATGTTGTTATGTCGACATGTGAACGCCGCTCGCGCCTGTTGCCGCGCACTGGCCGGCGTCCGTTTCATAAAATGGTCGCCGGATTGATCTGCACGGTTGCCGTGCCGGTCAACTGTGTCGGCGTAACGAGCCCGAGCAAGGGCAGCGACGGAATCAGCGGATTGGTCTTGTACGGATACGTCACCGTGACCGTCACGCAATACATGGTCGCGTCGTAACTGCATGCCCCCGACACGGGTGTCGGAATCTGAACGTTGGCCAGCCACGACGTTAGCCCGATCGCGGTCGACTGTGCCGCCTTCGCCCGGTCGGTCAGCGCCTGCGCCCCCGACCCGTTGGACTCGTAGACATAATTCAGCGCCGTGCGTGCACCTTCGGTCGCAGCAAGCGTCAAGCCTTGCTGAACCGCGAAGATCAGGCCGAACGTCACGATCGCGTACATGATCAGGAAGAACAGCGGAAACACCAGCGCGAACTCGACTGCCGTCGCCCCCTTCTGACGCCGCCATGACCGTGGCTGGCACTGTCGCTTCATTGCAGCCCCCCGGTAACGACGAGATAGGCCAACCATATCGCTGCCGGAACGACAAGACAGGCTGCGTAAGGTGTTGCCCGCCGTGCGCCGAGCGCGAGCGTCGGCGAACCGCGCGACCGCAGCGCGCCCAGCGACGTATGGGTCAGCGTCATCAGCGCGAGGACATGTATACCGGCCGCAAGACTGGCGACAACCCACAGCCATGGCAGCATCGACAAACCGCACCACGCGCCGAGAACCGCGAACACCTTTACGTCCGCCGCGCCCATGACGCGGAATGCAAAAAGCGGGAAAAAGCTCACGAAACCGACGAGCATGCCGATCAATGCCTGCTCGACTGAAATACGAAACGGATTTGCATTAACCAATGCGCTGCAAAGCGCCGCCAAAAGCCCGACGACGACAAGAGGATTCCGAACAAGCCGAAATCGAATATCGCCGACGGCAACAAGCGTCGCCCAGGCAAAAAAAATGCTGGTGCTGAGAAGATGTGCCATATCGCGATCGACCGACCAAGTCGACGTAAGGGCGAGCGGTCCGCAAAAACGGACCGCTCGCCGCCCACCGGACTACCGGGGATCAGCCGCCCGGCAACGAACTGGCAATCGTGGAGAACAGCGTCGAGATCTTGGTGCCGATAGTGGTGACACTACCGATGATCAAGGCCGCAATCAGACCCGCAATCAGACCATACTCGATCGCGGTAACCCCGTCTTCTTCCTTAAGGAAGCGCTTGATGAGTGCTTTCATTTTATTCCTCGTGCCTGTATTTACGTTCGTTGGCCTTTTATACGTATACATCCCCGCATATCTGGCCGGTTGCCCCGCGCTGTTCGCCACATCTGCTGTAACGACAACCAGGTGCACTTTCTTTATAGATTGCCCCGAGGGGCATGGCTCACCATTTGATGCAAGTTAACATTCGCGATAGCAACCCTCCTCGAACGTTGTGTACCGAACCGTACATTTCCTTACATCTGCTTCGGATTCTATATCCGATCCTATTTAAGTTCCAACCTCTTTTAACGACTTGGATCGAAAAAAATGACCGGGAGCACAACGTATTTGTACGGCGTTTCGGTACGACTTACACATAGGATTTACGATAGGTTAGATGTGCACACCTAATCCATCTGTAAAACAGTTGCCTCGTCCACCAAGCCTGCTCGGCCTCCCACGTTACGTTGCACGCGTAACGCCAATGTTGTGACGTTACGTTACGAAACGATCGAAATCGTTCTCATTCGTCTGCGCTTAAACAGATTCAACAATCTTTCAATTCCCATAACTTCCTTTTCCGACAAGGAATTGCCTCGTTTAAAACCTGTTGCCGAACCGTCGGGCATCGAAATGGCACGACAGTTGCAGAGTAGTCCTCGCACCACTCAACACAACGCAGTTCACAACACATGTTAATGCGAGGACAAAATGGACATTAAGGTTATCCCTCATGGCGTGTTCCGGACGACTCTGATCGCGGCCACCGTTGCAGCCATGCTTTCCCTCTCCGCGTGCGGCGGCTCGGGTTCCATCAGCCAGGGTCTTGGCGGCGGCTCGAGCTCGGGCGGCGGCGATACGATCTCCACGTCCGGCACGAGCGGAACTTCGGGCTCGTCGGGCACGAGCGGAACTTCGGGTACGAGCGGCACCAGCGGCACCTCGGGTACCAGCGGTACGTCCGGCACAAGCGGGACCTCCGGTACCAGCGGTACGTCGGGCACGAGCGGCACGTCCGGTACTTCCGGCACGTCGGGTGTGTCGTCGAACCCAGTGGGAACTGTCCTCGCAAGCAGCAGCAACATCTTGACGGGTGTCGGCGGAACCGTCTCGGGCCTCGGTTCCGTCATCGGCAGCCAGACGCTGCCGGGCGTCAACCCGGCCACCACACAAGCCGCGGGCGGCATCGTGCAAAGCGTCGGCGGCGCAGTGACTGCACTCGGCAATGGCCTCGGCAACGGTCTCGGTCAGCTCGGCGCGACGAAGGACCCGGTCGGCACCACGCTCGCCAGCACGGGTGGCGTGGTCAACCAGCTCGGCAGCGCAGTCACGCAAACGGGGACCCTGGTCTCGAGCCTCGGCAGCGGCCCGCTCTCGCCGCTCGCACCGGTCACGGGCGCCGTCGGCGGCCTCGTGTCGACGCTCGGCGGTGCCGTCTCGAACGGCGGCAATACCCTCACCAACGCACTGTCGACCGGCCCGATCCAGCAGGTCACGCAGACGGTCAGCTCGGCCATCACGCCGATCACGACGATGGTCGGCCAGACGACCCAGACGATCGGCACGGCAACCGGCCTCGGCGCGCCCGTCAACACGCTGCTCGGCACGGTCGGCAACGGCCTGAACCAGGCCGGCGCCCTGCTCGCGTCGACGGGCGGCAACCCCGTCACGACCGGTCTTGGCAACACGGTCTCGTCGACGGGCAACACCGTGAAGGCCGTCGGCGGCCTGCTCACGGGCGGCACCGGCGGCGTAACCAACCCGCTCGCGCCGCTCACCGGCCTCGTCTCGACGGTCACCGGCGCACTTGGCGGCGCAACGGGTGGCGGCAGCGGCCCGCTCGCACCGGTCACCGGTCTCGTCTCGACGGTCACGGGCGCACTCGGCGGCGCAGCAGGCGGCGGCAGCGGCCCGCTCGCACCGGTCACGGGTCTCGTCTCGACAGTCACGGGCGCGCTCGGCGGCGCAGCTGGCGGCAGCGGCGGCCCGCTCGCACCGGTCACCGGCCTCGTCTCGACGGTCACGGGCGCGCTCGGTGGCGCAGCAGGCGGCAGCGGCGGCCCGCTCGCGCCTGTCACCGGCCTCGTCTCGACGGTCACGGGCGCACTCGGCGGCGCAGCAGGCGGCAGCGGCGGCCCGCTCGCCCCGGTCACCGGCCTCGTCTCGACGGTCACGGGCGCACTCGGTGGCGCAACAGGGGGCAACGGCGGCCCGCTCGCGCCGGTCACGGGTCTGCTCGGTACCGTGACGGGCGCCCTCGGCGGCGCAACAGGCGGCGCAGGCGGCAGCAGCCCGCTCGCCCCGGTGACGAACGTCGTGTCCACGGTAACGAGCGCGGTCGGCGCCCCGGCATTGACCGGCGGCACGGGCGCCGTCACGAACTCGGGCTCGGCGTCGAATCCGCTCGCACCAGTCACGTCGCTGATCGGCGGCCTGCTCGGTGGCACGCACGGCAAGTAAACCAACATCCATCAATCGACAAGACAGCGAGGAGTCAATCATGTCCCAGCAACGTTCTCTCACGACAGCCGCCCTGCACCAGTGGCGCGTGCCCCTCACGGCCTTCGCCGCAGCCTGCCTGCTGGCCGCCTGCGGCGGCGGCGGCGTGAGTTCGCCGCCGACCAGCAGCAACAACAACCCCAGCAGCACGAGCGGTACACCGAGCACGAGCGGCACCAGCGGCACGTCCACCGGCACCAAGGGCGTCGTCAGCACGGTTGGCCAGACGGCCACCGACCTCGGCAGCACGGTCGGCAACATCACCGTGCCCGGCCTCGGCGACGGTGTGACGAAGGGCGTCGGCAGCACGCTCTCCAGCACGGGCACGATCGTCGGCGCAGCTGCCGATGCCGTGAGCAATGGGCTGGGACAGATCGGTACGACCAAGGATCCGGTCGGCACGACCGTCGCGGGCCTCGGCAACGTGGTCGGCGCGACGAGCAACACGGTGTCCGGCCTGAGCTCGACGGTCAAGGCGCTCGGCACGGGGCAACTCGCGCCGCTCGCGCCCGTCACGACGCCGGTCGGCACCGTGCTCGACACGGTGGCCAATGGCTTGACGGCTGCCGGCACGACGATCGGCTCGACGCTGTCGTCGGGCGCCGTGCAGCAAGTGACGCAGCCGCTCAGCTCGGCGATCACGCCGCTCGTGATTACCGCAGGCCAGGTCACGCAACAGGTCGGCACGACGACCGGCCTCGGCCAACCCGTCTCGGGTCTGCTCGGCCAGGTCGGCGGCGCGATCAGCTCGGCCGGCAAGCAGGTTGGCGGCACGTCGAGCCAGCCGCTCGTCGGCGACGTCGGTCAGCTCGTGACGGCGGTCGGCAACACCGTGACCAATGCGGGCGGCCTCGTCAACCCGAACGGCCCGAACGGCGCGGCGCCGATCCCCGGCCTGATCACGAGCCTCGTCGGCGGCTCGACGGCGACCGTGCAGAACGGCACGTCGTCGGGTTCCGGCTCGACGAATCCGCTCGGCGGCCTGCTGTCGGGTCTCGGCTCGACGCCGCTCGGCTCGCTCACGGGTGCACTCGGCGGCGCGACCGGCGGTTCGGGCAGCAGCCCGCTCGCGCCCGTCACGGGCCTCGTCTCCACCGTTACCGGCGCACTGAGCGGTGCGGCGGGCGGTAGCGGCGGCCCGCTCGCCCCCGTCACGAATCTCGTGTCGACGGTCACGGGCACGCTCGGCGGCGCTACGGGTGGCGCAGGCAGTGCAAACCCTCTCGCGCCTGTCACCGGTTTGCTGAATACTGTCACCGGAGCAGTTGGCGGCGCTGCGGGATCCGGGGGAGCGAGCCCGCTCGCGCCGGTCACGTCGCTGGTCGGCAGCGTCACGGGAACGGCAACCTCGGGCGGCGGCTCGACGGGCCTGCTGGCACCGGTAACGGGGTTGCTGGGTACGCTGGGTAGCGTTGGCAAGTAAGGAGGACGGTCGCACCTTCGCAGCCGGAGCGGAGAGTGCGACCGTACAAACACAACCGGCATTGCGGCACGCGGCGCGCGGCACCCTGGTGTCGCGCGCCAGCATTACAAAGAAGACGAAAAGCAAGGCCTACGAGGAAGAACAATGAAATCCAGACTCGACAGATGGATGATGCTGCTCGCCGCCATCGCGGCAGCCAGCACGGCACAGGCACAAACGCGCGTCGGCGGTAACCCGCTCGACTCCCTGCCCCAGATCAACGCGCCGAAAACCGGCCCGAACGTAACCGTGCAGGTCGCGCCCCAGGCGCCGCAACTGCAGGAGCTGCTGTCGCGCCACCTGACACCGACGACCTTCCAGGTCGAAGGCGTAAAGTCGGTACCGTTCGAGGAAATCTCGCGTCGCTTCACCCCCCTCGTCGGCAAGGACATCACGATCGGCGATCTGATCGAAACCGCCAACGGCGTGACGAAGCTTTACCAGGAACGCGGTTACGCGCTGTCGTTCGCGTTTGTTCCGGCGCAGACGTTCGAGAACGGCGTCGTGCGCATCACGGTTGTCGAAGGCTATGTGTCGGACGTCAAGGTCACCGGCAAGCCCGGGGCAATGGAATCGAAGATTCGCGCGATCGCAGCGCATATCACCGACGATCGCCCGCTGCGCCGCGCAACGTTCGAGCGCTACGTGAACACGTTCGGCCTCTTGCCCGGCCTCACGGTGAAGGCGAACGTACCACCGCCGCAAACCACCGACGGCGCCACGACGCTCGAACTTGCCGTCGACCGCAAGGCATTCAACGTCAGCACCGGTATCGATTTCAACCACCCGGGCGTACAGGGCCTCATCACCGCGACCGAAAACGGCCTCACGAAGTTCGGCGAGCAACTGAGCATCTCCGCACTGGCGCCGCCGGGGCGTGACAAGCAGACCTACTTCGCGTTCAGCGGCGCGGTGCCCGTCGGCAGCAGCGGCCTGATCACGCGCCTCGATGCAAGCACCTATCGCGGCAAGCCTACTGACAATCCGGGCCTGCCGTCGTCCGTCCAACGCACCGTCAAGAACGAGAAGCTTGGTCTTTCGGCATCCTATCCGATACTGCTGAACAACCAGCGCAGCCTACTCGGCACTGTGTCGGGTTATGCCGCACACAACGAAGACCACTACCAAAGCCAGACCAACGGCAATACCTTCGAAAACCGGTCACAGGTCCGCGTGATGCAATTGCAGCTCGACTACACGAGCGTCGAACCGAAGCAGGTACGAAAACTGAGCGTCAATGTCGCCAAGGCATTCGACATCCTCGGTGCATCGAAATCGCAGACTGGCGTGGTTAACGGTGTGGGGTTTACATACGCCGACCCGACGTCGCTGACCTTCGTCCGTACCGGCGCGACCTTCACGCAAACCAACGAATGGCCGTTCCGGATCGGCACGTCAGTCTCGCTGACCGGGCAATACAGCCCTGACTCACTGCCGACGTCCGAGCAGATCTCGTTCGGCTCGACGCGCTACGCGCTCGGCTATCAGCCGGGCGAAGCGTCGGGCGACTCGGGATGGGGGATGTCGCTGGAGGTCAACCGTGGCTTCACGCCGGGCTGGACGTATATGAAGTCCGTGACGCCGTACATCGCCTACGACATGGCGCGTGTGTACCTGCATTCAGGCACGCCGTCGCCCAACCGCATGTCGTCGGTCGGCATCGGTGTGCGTTTCACGGACAGTCGCTTCTACAGCCTCGACCTGAACGTCGCGAAGCCGGTGGGCGACGCGCCAGTCGAAAGCGCATCACGCAGCCCGCGCATCAACGCCGCATTCTCGTATCAGCTCAACTGATCGGTCACCAAACAGCCCGCGCCACGCGGGCTGTTTCGATTAGAGCCCCCTCTATCAAACGTGGCGCGCGGTTTCACGTATTCTGGCGAAGCTCGCAACATGCCCGCCCCATGCAGACGGTCGTGCGGGCAAATCGAACACGACATGCAAAACAAGGAGGACGACAATGATTCAACTGACCCGCCCGTTGCGTGCAATCGCCTTCGCCGGCGCACTGCTCGCTTGCGCCGCCCCCACGTTCGCACAGGCAGACAGCCCCATCGGCATGTGGCAGACGATCGACGACAACACCCATCAGCCGAAGGCACTCGTGCAGATCGCCGAGGACGGCGACGGTGCGCTGACCGGCAAGGTCGTCAAGGGCCTCGGCGCGAACGATACGCCCGATCGCCGCTGCACCGCCTGCACGGACGAGCGCAAGGATCAGCTCATCAAGGGCATGACGATCATCAAGGCAATGAAGAAGGAAGGCGACCACTGGGACGGCGGCAACATTCTCGACCCGGAGAACGGCAAGGTCTACAAGTGCAAGATGACGCTTGAAGACGGCGGCCAGAAACTCGTCGTGCGCGGTTATATCGGCGTATCGCTGCTCGGCCGTTCGCAGACCTGGGTTCGCCAACAATGACGCGCGGCGCGTGCTGAAACGCGCGGCTTAATGGAAAAAACCGGCCTGACGATGAATTCGTCAGGCCGGTTTTCTTTTGGTGCGCGCGTCGGCGCAAACAACGCAGTAAACAGCGGACATCAGGCTGCGTGCTTCATCGTACCCGGCGCATAACTGCCCGGTGTGCGACCCACGGGTACCACGCCGCTGCGCGCCTCCGCCGCCTTCGATTGCGTATGCTTGCGCATCCGCACCGACAATTCTTTGCACAGGTTCACGCCCGAGTCGCCGTAGAGTTCACGCATCACGCTCATCAGCGTGCCCGTCTCGTGCCAGACCTTGAAGCGGCGATGGCATGTCTGATACGAAGGGTAACGGCGCGGCATCGCCGACCACGTTGCGCCGCTGTAGATGACCCAGAGCACGCCGTTCATCACGGCACGGGTATTGGCTAGCGGCCGGCCGCGCAACTCGGTGCGCGGCTGCATTTCGGGCAGAAGCGGCGCGACGCGGCGCCACTCGTGGTCGGTCAGATCGCGATACGGTGTCATGGACATCTCCAGCCTTGGTAACCATGACACAACGATATCGGCTCACCTCAACGATGAATATAAGACAAGTCCGAAAATACCCCGAGATCGCCTGAATTTGACCGGAATTGACGTTTGAATACCGTCAATTGCCGGAAATCGCCCTCAGGTCAGCGACGTATCGACGATGCGGCGCGGCGTTTCGAGGTACTCCTTCGACTGCATCTCGACGATTCGAGACACCGTGCGCGCGAATTCGTTGGCCATCGGGCCCTCGACATACAGCTGCTCCGCCGGCACCGCCGCGGACATCAGCAGCTTGACCTTGTGGTCGTACAGCACGTCGATCAGCCACGTGAAGCGGCGCGCCTCGGACGCCATCCGCGGCGACATCTGCGGCACCTCGGACAGCACGATCGCGTGGAACCGGCTCGCGAGTTCGAGATAGTCGTTCTGCGAACGCGGGCCGCCGCACAGCGTCGCGAAATCGAACCATACGACGCCGTCCGCCTTGCGCAGCGCCTTCAGCTCACGCTTCTCGATATGCAGGAGCGGGCTTTCATCGGGTACCGCCGCAAGCTTGCCGAACGCATGGCGCAGTTCGCGATCGGCGTCCGCGCCGAGCGGCGTGTGATACATCTTCACCTGCGCGAGCGTGCGCTGGCGATAATCGACGCCCGCGTCGACGTTCAGCACGTCGAGCTTGTCCTTGATCAGCGCAATCGCCGGCAGCATGCGGTCGCGATGCAGACCGTCCGGATACAGGTCGTCGGGATCGTAGTTGGACGTCATCACGAACTGCACGCCGTTGTTGAACAGGCGGTCGAGCAGACGGTACAGGATCATCGCATCGGCAATGTCCGACACGTGGAACTCGTCGAAGCAGATCAGACGGTAGCGCTTCGCGATACGCCGCGCGAGTTCGTCGAGCGGATCGGCCTGCCCTTTCAGTTCCTCGAGCTCGCGGTGGACTTCGCGCATGAATTCGTGGAAATGCAGGCGCGTCTTGCGCTGCACGGGCACGACCGCGTAGAAGCTGTCCATCAGGAAGCTCTTGCCGCGACCGACGCCGCCCCACATGTAGACGCCGCGCGGGAGGTCGGGATGATTGATGAGCTTCTTGAATGCGTTCGAGCGGCGCGCCTTGTACTCGACCCACTCGTCGAAACATTGCTGCAGGCGATCGACGGCCGCGCGCTGCGCGGGATCGGACTGATAGCCGCGCGTGGTCAGTTCGCGCGTGTAGTATTCGGTGACGTTCATCGGGCAAACCGGAAAAAACGAAGGCGGACGGGAAACCCCGCCCGCCCTCGTCATGAGACGGCTGCGCCGGCCGACGGCCGGCCGGCGCTATACCGCGCTCAGCTGTTCAGCGAGCGCTTGTCGACGGCGAGCGCCGCTTCGCGCATCACTTCCGACATCGACGGGTGCGGATGGCAGATGCGGGCGATGTCTTCCGACGCCGCCTTGAATTCCATCGCCACCACGGCTTCCGCGATCAGGTCCGACGCGTTCGCGCCGATCACGTGCACGCCGAGCAGTTCGTCGGTCTTCGCATCCGCGATCATCTTCACGAAGCCGTCCGGCGCGTTCATGCCGAGCGCGCGGCCGTTGATCGAGAACGGGAACTTGCCCGACTTGATCTCGCGACCTTCCGCCTTCAGCTGCTGCTCCGTCTTGCCGACCCATGCGATTTCCGGGTACGTGTAGATCACCCACGGAATGCAGTTGTAGTCGATGTGCGGCTTCTGGCCGTCGATCACTTCCGCGACCAGCACGCCTTCGTCTTCCGCCTTGTGCGCGAGCATCGGGCCGCGCACCACGTCACCGATCGCGTAGACGTTCGGCACCGCCGTGCGGCAGTGGTCGTCCACGTCGATGAAGCCGCGCTCGTTCGCCTTCAGGCCGATTGCCTCGAGGCCGAGATTGTCGGTGTTCGGCACGCGGCCGACCGACACGATCAGGCGGTCGGCGTCGAGCGTCTGCGCGTTGCCGTCCTTGTCCGTGTAAGCGATCGACACGCCGTCGGCGGTCGTCTTCACTTCGCCGATCTTCACGCCGAGATGGATGTCGAGCCCCTGCTTCTTGAACAGCTTGGCCGCTTCCTTCGCGAGCGCTTCGTCGGCTGCGCCGAGGAATGCCGGCAGCGCCTCGAGCACCGTCACTTCGGCACCCAGGCGACGCCACACCGAGCCGAGCTCGAGGCCGATCACGCCTGCGCCGATCACGGCGAGCTTCTTCGGCACCGAGTCGAACGTCAGCGCACCTTCGTTGTCCGACACGATCTTGTTGTCGACCTGGATGCCCGGCAGGTGACGCGCCTTCGAGCCCGTCGCGATGATCACGTTCTTCGCGGTGACGACTTCGGCTTCACCCTCGCCGCTCACTTCGATCTGCACGCCGACGTCGGTCTTGCCGGTGAACTTGCCATGGCCCTTCAGCCAGGTGATCTTGTTCTTCTTGAACAGGAACTCGATCCCGCTCGTCATCTTCTCGACGATCGCGTCCTTGCGGCCGAGCATCTTCGCGACGTCGATCTTCACGCCGTCGACCGTGATGCCGTGGTCGGTCAGGTGATGCGACGCGTTCTCGAACTCTTCCGACGACGCGAGCAGCGCCTTCGACGGGATGCAGCCGACGTTCAGGCAGGTGCCGCCGAGCTTCAGCGCGCCGGCCGGGTTCTTCCACTTCTCGATACAGGCAACGGTCTTGCCGAGCTGCGCGGCGCGAATCGCGGCGATGTAGCCGCCGGGGCCGGCGCCGATCACGACGACGTCAAATTCCTTGGACATGACAATCCTTTCTACTTGTACGCCTGCACGTTCGCGCGCGGGCGCGAACGTGCAGAACGGGTCGATGCAGTGAGACTCGGCTTACAGGTCGAGCAGCAGGCGTGCCGGATCTTCCAGCGCGTCCTTCATCGCGACGAGCGACAGCACGGCTTCGCGGCCGTCGATGATGCGGTGGTCGTACGACAGCGCGAGGTAGTTGATCGGGCGGATCACGATCTGGCCGTTTTCAACGACCGGACGCTCCTTCGTCGCGTGCACGCCGAGGATGGCCGATTGCGGCGGGTTGATGATCGGGGTCGACAGCATCGAGCCGAACACGCCGCCGTTCGAGATCGAGAACGTACCGCCCGTCATTTCCTCGATCGACAGCTTGCCGTCCTTGGCCTTCTGGCCGAATTCGGCGATCTTCTTCTCGATCTCGGCGAGGCTCAGCTGATCCGCGTTGCGCAGGATCGGCACGACGAGGCCGCGCGGCGAACCGACGGCGATACCGATGTCGAAGTAGCCGTGGTAGACGATGTCGTTACCGTCGATCGACGCGTTCACGAGCGGGAACTTCTTCAGTGCGTGGACAGCGGCCTTCACGAAGAACGACATGAAGCCGAGCTTCACGCCATGTTCCTTCTCGAACTTGTCCTTGTACTTGTTGCGCAGCTCCATGACCGGAGCCATGTTGACTTCGTTGAACGTCGTCAGGATCGCGTTGGTCTGCTGCGATTCGAGCAGACGCTCGGCGATACGCGCACGCAGACGCGACATCGGCACGCGCTGTTCCGGACGGTCGTTGAGCCACGTCGTCGCCGACGCCGGCACCTTCACTTCCGGCAGCGACGGCTTCGCCGCGGCCTTTGCCGGTGCGGCAGCCGGAGCGGCCTTCGGTGCGCTGCCCGCGGCCAGCGCGTCGCCCTTCGTGACGCGGCCGTCGCGGCCCGAACCTGCGACGTCGCCTGCCGACAGGCCCTTCTCGGCCAGCAGCTTCGATGCGGCCGGCGATGCCGTAGCCGAGCTCGATGCCGTTGCGGTAGCCGGCTGTGCTGCCGGTGCGGCTGCAGCAGGCGCTGCGGCCGGCTTGACTTCGGCCGCGCCCGCAGCAGCTTCGGCTGCACCTGCCTTCGCTTCCGTATCGATCGTAGCGATCAGTTGATCGGCAACGACGGTGTCACCGTCGTTCTGCAGCACTTGCGCGAGCACGCCCGCGGCCGGTGCCGGCACTTCGAGCACGACCTTGTCGGTCTCGAGTTCGATCAGGATTTCGTCCTGCGCGACTGCTTCGCCCGGCTTCTTCTTCCACTGCAGCATGGTGGCTTCCGAAACCGACTCCGAAAGCTGGGGGACTTTGACTTCTACGATAGCCATGTGATTTTCCTGGATGCTTAATCTGGGGTGTGACGAGGTTCGTGCGATTCCTTCGGCCGGTGCGGCGCGCAGCGCGCCCGGCGAGCCAAAGGAGACGGGAAAGCGCGCTGCGCCTTCCCGTTTCGCTTCCGTCGGTTATTTCGCGATCGATGCGCTCTTCAGGCGGCCGAATGCACCTTCGATCAGGGCCTTCTGCTGCTCGTAGTGCTTCGCGTAGTAGCCAACCGCCGGCGAGGCCGAAGCCGGACGGCCGCTGTATGCCAGCTTCTGCCCTTCCTTCATGCCTTCCTTCAGGTGGTGCTCGACGTAGAACCAGGGGCCCTGGTTCTGCGGCTCGTCCTGCACCCAGACCACTTCAGTCGCGTTCTCGTACTTCTTGATTTCGGCTTCGAACTGCTTGTGCGCGAACGGATACAGCTGCTCGATACGGATGATCGCGACGTCGTTCGCCTTCGCTTCGCGGCGGTGCGCGACGAGGTCGTAGTACACGCGGCCCGAGCACACCAGCACGCGCTTGACCTTCTTCGCGTCGATGCCGCCGTCGGTTTCGCCCAGCACCGGCTGGAACGAACCCTTCGCGAGTTCCGACAGGTCCGACACGGCTTCCTTGTGGCGCAGCAGCGACTTCGGCGTTGCGACGATCAGCGGCTTGCGGAACAGGCGGATCATCTGGCGACGCAGCAGGTGGAAAATCTGCGCCGGCGTCGTCGGTTGAACGACCTGCATGTTGTGATCGGCACACAGCTGCAGGAAACGCTCGATACGCGTCGACGAGTGTTCCGGACCCTGGCCTTCGTAGCCGTGCGGCAGCAGCATCGTCAGACCCGACACGCGGCCCCACTTCACTTCGCCCGACGAGATGAACTGGTCGATCACGACCTGCGCACCGTTGACGAAGTCGCCGAACTGGGCTTCCCACAGCACGAGCGTGTTCGGCTCGGCGGTCGAGTAACCGTATTCGAAGCCCAGCACCGCTTCTTCCGACAGCACCGAGTCGATCACCGTGAACTTCGCCTGACCGTCGGCGATGTTCTGAAGCGGCACGTACGTGCCGTCGTTCCAGCGCTCGCGGTTCTGGTCGTGCAGCACCGCGTGACGGTGCGTGAACGTGCCGCGGCCCGAGTCCTGGCCCGTCAGGCGCACCGAGTAGCCCGATGCGACGAGCGACGCGAACGCGAGGTGTTCACCCATGCCCCAGTCGAGCGGCTGGTCGCCGCGCGCCATGTTGCGGCGGTCGTTGATCACGCGCTCGACGAGCGGGTGAACCTTGAAGTTTTCCGGGACCGTCGTGATGCGTTCGCCCAGGCGCTTCAGTTCGGCGAGCGGCACGGCCGTGTCGGCTGCATCCGTCCACTTGCGGTTCAGGAACGGAACCCAGTCGACCGCGTACTTGCTCTTGTAGTTCGACAGGACCGGATCGACCGTGTGGTGACCGTCGTCCATCGCCTTGCGGTACGCCTTCACGTAGTTGTCGGCGTCTTCCGCGGTGATCACGCCCTGCTGCACGAGCTTCTCGGCGTACAGCGCACGGGTGCCCGGGTGCTGTGCGATCTTCTTGTACATCAGCGGCTGCGTGACCGCCGGCGTGTCCTGCTCGTTGTGACCCAGCTTGCGGAAGCAGACGATGTCGATCACGACATCCTTGTGGAACTGCATCCGGTAGTCGATCGCGATCTGCGTCGCGAGGATCACGGCTTCCGGATCGTCGCCGTTCACGTGCAGCACCGGCGCCTCGATCATCTTGACGACGTCGGTACAGTACAGCGTCGAGCGCGCGTCGCGCGGGTCGGACGTCGTGAAGCCGATCTGGTTGTTGATGACGATGTGCAGCGTGCCGTGCGTGCCGTAACCGCGCGTCTGCGCGAGGTTCAGCGTTTCCATCACGACGCCCTGGCCAGCGAAGGCCGCGTCGCCGTGGATCTGCACCGGCAGCACTTGCAGGCCGTCTTCGTCGCCGCGACGGTCCATCCGCGCCTTCGCGGAACCTTCGACCACCGGGTTCACGATTTCGAGGTGCGACGGGTTGAACGCGAGCGACAGGTGGACCGGGCCGCCTTCCGTCGACACGTCCGACGAGAAGCCCTTGTGGTACTTCACGTCACCTGCCGGCAGGTCGTCGACGTGCTTGCCTTCGAATTCGGCGAACAGGTCGGCCGGCATCTTGCCCAGCGTGTTGACCAGCACGTTCAGACGGCCGCGGTGCGCCATGCCGATGATGATTTCCTGCACGCCGCGCTTGCCCGCGTGCTGGACGACTTCGTCCATCGCCGCGATGAAGCTTTCGCCGCCTTCGAGCGAGAAGCGCTTCTGGCCGACGTACTTGGTATGCAGGTAACGCTCGAGGCCTTCGGCGGCCGTCAGGCGATTCAGGATGTGCTTCTTCTCGTCAGCCGAGAAGTTCGGCGTCGCGCGGGTCGATTCCAGACGCTCCTGCCACCAGCGTTTCTGTTCCGGGTCGCTGATGTACATGTACTCGGCGCCGATCGTGCCGCAGTACGTGTCACGCAGGCCCTTGACGATGTCGCGCAGCGAAGCCTGGTCGAAACCGAAATACAGGTTGCTTGCGCTGTACGTCTGGTCGAGGTCGCCTTCGGAGAAGTCGTAGAACGCGGGTTCGAGTTCGGGAATGGCCGGACGTTCGCGACGCTTCAGGGGATCGAGATTGGCCCATTGCGAGCCGAGGAAGCGATAAGCGCTGATGAGGGACTGCACGTGCACTTGCTTGCGCGCTGCAGCAAGGTTGGTGCTGCTTTCGCGCGGGATGAAGGCATTGGCCTTCGCGCGCTCGGCGAACGATTCGACGATCGGGAAATGAGCGACGTCATTGGCATTCGAGCCGTCCGTTGCAGGCACGTTCTGCAGCGCGTCGAAATACTCTCGCCAGTTCTCCGGCACCGATGCCGGATTGTTGAGGTATGCATCGTACAGTTCTTCAACGTACGAAGCATTGCCGCCGAACAGATAGGAGTTCAGCTGAAACTGCTTCATTACATCTGACATTTTACGCTCACCTTTCTTCGAGCTTCTCGAGAAATAGCGGGTTACTCAACCTTCCGCGACACGGCCTGACCGTTTAGCGGATTGCGAATCAAGTCTTGCTTGGAAGGACCTAAAACTTGCGTGCGCGCAGCATATCACAGAACCGATACCGGAGTTCACGGCGAAATGTGCCTGAAAGCACCGCGCGACGGGGTTTTGCCGGATTGCCACGACCCGCGGGAACAGTGTTTTGCAGCGCACCCGGTTGCACATCGTTCAGATGCAAAAAAGGCCACCCGAAGGCGGCCTTTTTCGTCCTGCACGGGAACGATCGATGCTTAGTCGACCGCGCCTTCGCGGCTCGCGCGGCGACGCTCGTGCTCCTTCAGGAAGCGCTTGCGCAGGCGGATCGACTGCGGCGTCACTTCGACGAGCTCGTCGTCGTCGATGAATTCGACCGCGTACTCGAGCGACATCTGGACCGGCGGCACCAGGCGCACGGCTTCGTCGGTGCCCGACGCACGCACGTTGGTCAGCTGCTTGCCCTTGATCGGGTTCACGACGAGGTCGTTGTCGCGACTGTGGATGCCGATGATCATGCCCTCATAGAGCGCATCGCCCGGCTTCACGAACATGCGGCCGCGATCCTGCAGCTTCCACAGTGCGTAGGCCACGGCAGCGCCGTCGTCCTGCGAGATCAGCACGCCGTTGCGGCGCTCGAAGACCGAACCGTCCTTGACCGGTGCGTACGAGTCGAAGATGTGGCTCATCAGGCCCGTGCCACGCGTGAGCGTCAGGAATTCGCTCTGGAAGCCGATCAGGCCGCGTGCCGAGATCTTGTATTCCAGGCGCGTGCGGCCGCGGCCGTCCGACGCCATGTCGAGCATTTCGCCCTTGCGGCGGCCGAGCTCTTCCATCACGCCACCCTGGTGCTCGTCCTCGACGTCGACGGTCAGCAGCTCGTACGGCTCGTGACGCACGCCGTCGATTTCCTGCATCACGACGCGCGGACGCGACACGGCCAGCTCGTAGCCTTCACGGCGCATGTTCTCGACGAGAATCGTCAGGTGCAGTTCGCCGCGGCCCGACACTTCGAACACCGTTTCGTCGCCGGTGTCCTTCACCCGCAGCGCGACGTTGTGGTTCAGTTCCTTCATCAGGCGGTCGCGGATCTGGCGGCTCGTGACGAACTTGCCTTCGCGGCCGGCGAGCGGCGACGAATTGACGAGGAAGTTCATCGTCAGCGTCGGCTCGTCGACGGTGATCATCGGCAGCGCTTCCGGCGTATCGACCGCGCAGATCGTTGCGCCGATACCGACGTCTTCAATACCGTTGATCAGCACGATGTCGCCCGCTTCGGCCGATTCGACCTGCACGCGCTCGAGGCCCGTGAACGACAGCACCTGGTTGATCTTGCGGTTCAGCACTTCGCCTTCCGGGCCGAAGCGCATCGCGACCGGCTGACCCGGCTTGATACGACCGCGCGTGATGCGGCCGACGCCGATCCGGCCGACGTACGTCGAATAGTCGAGCGACGTGATCTGCAGTTGCAGCGGCGCGTCCGGATCCGCCGGACGGACCGGCACGTGCTCGAGGACTGCCTCGAACAGCGGGCGCATGTCGCCTTCGCGCGCAGCCGGGTCGAGCGACGCATAGCCGTTCAGGCCCGATGCGTAGACGATCGGAAAATCGAGCTGCTCTTCGGTTGCGCCGAGCTTGTCGAACAGGTCGAAGGTCTGGTTGATGACCCAGTCGATCCGCGCACCCGGACGGTCGATCTTGTTGACGATGACGATCGGCTTCAGGCCGAGCGCCAGCGCCTTCTTCGTGACGAAGCGCGTCTGCGGCATCGGGCCCTCGACCGCGTCGACGAGCAGCAGCACCGAGTCGACCATCGACAGCACGCGCTCCACCTCGCCGCCGAAGTCCGCGTGCCCCGGCGTGTCGACGATGTTGATGTGCGTGCCTTCGTACTCGACCGCGCAGTTCTTCGCGAGAATCGTGATCCCGCGCTCCTGTTCGATGTCGTTCGAGTCCATCACCCGCTCCGCAATCTGCTGGTTCTCGCGGAAGGTGCCGGACTGGCGGAGCAGTTGGTCGACGAGCGTGGTCTTGCCGTGGTCGACGTGGGCGATGATGGCGATATTGCGAAGGGCGCGGGTCATAGAAACCTGGAAATCGTTTGAACGCGCAAAAGCGCCCGCTCGTTTTTCACGGGCGCGCGCATTGCAGCTTGGAAAGCCACAAATTATAGCACGTGAGAATGTCGGCAACCGACCGGCACGTTGCAACGCAGCAGGCTGGCCAGCACACCCTCCCCTCGAACGCGCCAATCCGTCGAAGCCCGTGCCGCCGTCGGGCACAAAAACCTTATTGATATGAGGGATTTTTGCGACGCAAAGCGCGCCCCTTGCCGTTCGATTAACATTTGCCGCGGCAAGCAACTGTACCTATACTGCTGCCTAGTCAACTATTGCAGCTTCAGGGTTTTATGTCGGATTCTTCTACCCCATCCCCCGTTTCGCCGCTGTCCACGTATCAGATGAACGACAGCGTCGGTTATCTGATGTCGCGCGTGAAGTCGGTGATGACCAACCTCGTCACGCAACGCACGCAGGAAGAGCTCGGCATCACGGGCACGCAGGCGAGCATGCTGTTCATGATCGCGGTCGGCAAGTGCTCGACGGCCGCCGAGCTTGCCCGCGAGTACGGGATCGACGCCAGCGCAGTCACGCGCCTGCTCGATCGGGTCGAAAAACGCGGCCTGCTGTCCCGTATCCGCAGCATCGAGGATCGACGTGTCGTGCGCCTCGAGCTGACCGACGAAGGCCGTGCACTCGCCGAACGGCTGCCGCCGATTTTCCGCAGCGTGCTCGACCAGGTGCTGGACGGGTTCACGCCGGAAGAAGTCGGGTTCCTGAAGAGCATGCTGCGCCGCATTCTCAGCAACTATTGCGAGACCGCCGGCGGCAGCATCACGTAATAGTTGCCATAACAATTACTTTTGACAGATTAATGTAAGGAAATCCTTGCAGTGTCCATCATTCATTCCGAGTCAGGGATCAGCGCGATGAAATCCTCCCCGTTGTCCGTGCGCGCCGGGTCGTGCCGCACCGCCGTCGCCGTCGCGGTCGCCGCACTGGCGCTGGCGGGCTGCGCGAACTACATCGGCATCAAGAGCGACAAGCAGATCGCCCCCGCGTCGCAATTCGAATCCGCCCAGAGCCTCCCGGCCCAGGGCGGCCAGTGGCCGGCGCTCGACTGGGCCAGCCAGTTCGGCGATCCGCAACTGCCGAAGCTGATCGACGAAGCCCTGCAGGGCAATCCGTCGATCGCGCAGGCACAGGCGCGCATCGCAAAGGCGTCGTCGTACATCGAATCGTCGCGCTCGAACCTGATGCCCAAGGCGGAAGCCAGCTATTCGTGGACGCGTGAGCTGTATTCGTCGAACGCGCTGTTCCCGCCGCCGTACGGCGGCCAGTGGTACAGCGAGAACAACGCGCTCGCGAGCGCGTCGTGGGAACTCGACCTGTGGGGCAAGAACCGCGAGCGCCTGCACACCGCCGTGTCGCAGGAAAAGGAGGCCGAAGCCGACATGCAGCAGGCACGCATCACGCTCGCGTCGTCGGTCGCACGCACCTACAACTCGCTCGCGCAGCTCTATGCGCTGCGCGATATCGCCCAACGCGAGATCACCAACCGCGAGACGGTCGGCAAGATCACCGACGGCCGCGTGTCGGCCGGCCTCGACACCAACGTCGAACGCCAGACGGCCCGCGGCAATATCGCGACGACCCAGGCTTCGCTGTCCGATCTCGATGGGCAGATCACGACGGTGCGCTACCAGCTCGCGGCACTGCTCGGCAAGGGCCCGGATCGCGGGCTGCAGATCGCGGCACCCGTGATGAACCCGAGCGGCGAAGTCGCACTGCCCGGCAACCTGCCGGCCGATCTCGTCTCGCGCCGCCCCGACATCGTCGCCGCGCGCTGGCAGGTCGAAGCCGCGATGCACGACGTGAAGGAAGCGAAGGCCGAGTTCTACCCCGACGTAAACCTTGCGGCCGGTTTCGGCTTCGATGCGTTCGGCTGGGGCAAATTCCTGAACTTCGCGAGCCGCCAGGCACAGTTCGGCCCGGCGATCCACCTGCCGATTTTCGACGCCGGCGCGCTGCGCGCGCAGCTCAAGGGCCGCTATGCGGACTTCGACCTGTCGGTGGCGAACTACAACCAGACGTTGATCAGCGCGCTGAACGACGTCGCGACGCAGGTCGCGTCGATCCGCGCAGTCGATCGCCAGATGGGCGATGCGCAACGTGCCCTCGACGCATCGACGCGCGCATACGACCTCGCGGTCATCCGCTACAAGGCCGGCCTGTCCCCGCAGCTGCAGGTGCTGACCGCGGACAGCAACCGCCTCGCATCGGAGCAGACGGTGACCAACCTGAAGATGCGCCGGCGCGACATGCAGCTTGCCCTGATCAAGGCGCTGGGCGGCGGGTTCGACGCGACCGGCACGCCGCTTGCCGCGCCCGACGCCGACAAGCCGACAAAACAGGCCGCCAACTGATCCGGCGCCACCACTACGCAGACACTCGAAATAACGGACGGAGAAAATCGCCATGAGCGACCAACAAAACGCCGCCAGCGCGCAGCCGCAGAACAACGGCAAGCGCAAACGGATGATGACGCTGCTCGTCGCGGTCATCGTGATCGCGGCCATCGCGTATGGCCTGTACTACTTCCTCGTCGCCCGCTTCCATGAAGGGACCGACGACGCGTACGTGAACGGCAACGTCGTGCAGATCACGCCGCAGGTCACCGGCACCGTGATCGCGGTGAAGGCCGACGACACGCAGACGGTGAAGGCCGGCGATCCGCTCGTCGTGCTCGACCCGGCCGACTCGCAGGTCGCGCTGCAGCAGGCCGAAGCCAACCTCGCGCAGACGGTGCGCCAGGTGCGCGGCCTGTTCGTCAACGACGACCAGTATCGCGCGCAAGTCGCGCTGCGCCAGTCCGACCTGTCGAAGGCCGAGGACGACCTCCGTCGCCGCATGGCCGTCGCGCAGACGGGCGCCGTGTCGCAGGAAGAAATCTCGCACGCACGCGACGCCGTGCGCGCCGCCCAGGCATCGCTCGACGCCTCGCAGCAGCAACTCGCGTCGAACCGCGCGCTGACCGCAAACACGACGATCGCATCGCATCCGAACGTGATGGCCGCAGCCGCGAAGGTTCGCGACGCGTACCTGGCGAACGCGCGTAACGTGCTGCCCGCACCGGTCACCGGCTATGTCGCGAAGCGCTCGGTGCAGGTCGGCCAGCGCGTGTCGCCGGGCACGCCGCTGATGTCGGTGGTGCCGCTGAACGCGGTGTGGGTCGATGCGAACTTCAAGGAAGTCCAGCTCAAGCACATGCGCATCGGCCAGCCGGTCGAACTGACGGCCGACATCTACGGCTCGTCGGCGGTCTACCACGGCAAGGTGGTCGGCTTCTCGGCAGGTACGGGCTCGGCGTTCTCGCTGCTGCCGGCGCAGAACGCGACGGGTAACTGGATCAAGGTCGTGCAGCGCCTGCCGGTGCGTATCGAACTCGATCCGAAGGATCTCGACAAGCACCCGCTGCGCATCGGCCTGTCGATGCAGGTCGATGTGGACATCAAGGACGAACGCGGCGACCAGCTCGTGAACGCACCGAACACCGTCTACGAGACCAACGTGTTCGCGAAGTACGGCGACGAAGCCGACGCCGAAATCGCCCGCATCGTCGCCGAGAATGCCGGCGGCAACGCACCGGCGCCGGCTGCGGCGAAGTCGAACGCCGTCGCGAAGATGATGTAACCGTTCCGACTCCGGAAAGACAACCGACATGGCACAGGCACCTGTCTCTCACCCGCCCTTGCAGGGCGGGCAGCTCGTGATCGGGACGATCGCGGTATCGCTCGCGGTGTTCATGAACGTGCTCGACACGTCCATCGCGAACGTCGCGATCCCGACCATCTCGGGCGACCTCGGCGTGTCGTCCGACCAGGGCACGTGGGTCATCACGTCGTTCGCAGTCGCGAACGCGATCTCCGTGCCGCTCACCGGCTGGCTGACCGACCGCTTCGGGCAGGTTCGCCTGTTCCTCGCGTCGATCATCCTGTTCGTGATTTCGTCGTGGATGTGCGGGCTCTCGCCCAACCTGCCGTTCCTGCTTGCGTCGCGCGTGCTGCAAGGCGCGGTAGCAGGCCCGATGATTCCGCTGTCGCAAGCGCTCCTGCTGTCGAGTTATCCGCGCGCCAAGGCGCCGATGGCGCTCGCGCTATGGGCGATGACGACGCTGATCGCGCCCGTTGCCGGCCCGATCCTCGGCGGCTGGATCTCGGACAACTACTCGTGGCCGTGGATCTTCTACGTCAACATCCCGGTCGGCATCGCCGCCGCCGCCGCGACGTGGGCGATCTACCGCAATCGGGAATCGGCCGTGCGCCGCGCCCCGATCGACGGCGTGGGCCTCGCGCTGCTGGTCGTCTGGGTCGGCTCGCTGCAGATCATGCTCGACAAGGGCAAGGATCTCGACTGGTTCGCGTCGACGACCATCATCGTGCTCGCGCTGACCGCGGTCATCGCGTTCGCGTTCTTCGTCATCTGGGAACTGACTGCCGAGCACCCGGTCGTCGACCTGTCGCTGTTCCGCATGCGGAACTTCACCGGCGGCACCGTCGCGCTGTCGATCGGGTACGGCCTGTACTTCGGCAACCTCGTGCTGTTGCCGCTGTGGCTGCAGACGCAGATCGGCTACACGGCGACCGACGCCGGTCTCGTGATGGCGCCGGTCGGGCTGTTCGCGATCCTGCTGTCGCCCCTCACCGGGAAGTACCTGCCGCGCACCGATCCGCGCTTTATCTCGACGGCGTCGTTCCTGACGTTTGCGCTGTGCTTCTGGATGCGGTCGCGCTACACGACCGGGGTCGACGAATGGTCGCTGACGCTGCCGACGCTCGTACAGGGCATCGCGATGGCCGGCTTCTTCATCCCGCTGGTATCGATCACGCTGTCGGGCCTGCCCGGCCACCGCATTCCCGCGGCATCGGGCCTGTCGAACTTCGTGCGGATCATGTGCGGCGGCATCGGCACGTCGATCTTCCAGACGGCCTGGGACCATCGCAACAACTTCCATCACGCGCAACTGGTCGAGCAGGCGAACGTCTACAACCCGACGTTCAACCAGGCCGTCACGCAGATGGGCAACCTCGGGCTGACGCGGGACCAGGCACACGGGCTGATCAACAACCTGGCCACGCAGCAGGCCGCGCAGCTCGGCGTGAACGACCTGTTCTACATCTCGGCGGCGATCTTCGTGTTGCTGATCGGGCTGATCTGGATCACGAAGCCCGAGCGCTCGGGCGGTGGCGATGCAGGTGCCGCGGCATCGGCTGCACACTGAACACGCTGCGTGGACACAAACAAAAAGCCCCGCTTCGTAAAGCGGGGCTTTTTCTTTCCGACGGGTGCGCGTTCGCGCGGCTGCGTCAGGCTGCCGTGACGACGAGCCGCTCCGGCGCCAGTACGCCGTTTGCCTTGCGGGCCACGCCGAGCAGGCGAGTCGCGTCGTAGACGCGCACGCGCCCGCCTTCGGCCGCATCGATCGGGTCGAGCGACGACAGCGGCAAACGCTGGCCGTGCAGGAACCGCTTCGCACTGGTTTCATCGAGACGAACCAGCGGAAACGTCGACAGCAACGCATCGACCGGCTGGAGCCACGCATCACGCGCCGCTTCGTCGGCATCGGACAGCGCATCGAGCGTTACCGCATGCTCGAGCGTCAGCGCACCGACGCCCGTGCGCCGCAGCATCGTCAGATGCGCGCCGCAACCGAGCGCCTCGCCGATATCCTCTGCCAGCGTGCGCACGTAAGTGCCCTTGGTGCAGGTCACGCGAAACGTCACGTCAGGCAGGTCGCACGCGAGCAGGTCGAGGGCGAGGATCGTCACGTTGCGGCCCTCGCGCTCGACGGTTTGCCCCGCGCGCGCATATTCGTACAGCGGTTTGCCATCGCGCTTGAGCGCCGAATACATCGGCGGCACCTGCACGATCTCGCCGGTGAAGCGCACCAGCGCGGCTTCCACCGCCGCACGGTCGCATTCGACGGGGCGCGTGTCGATCACCTCGCCTTCCGCGTCGCCGGTAGCCGTACGCTGGCCGAGACGCATCGTCGCTTCGTAGGTCTTGTCCGCTTCGAGCAGATCCTGCGAGAACTTCGTCGCCTCGCCGAAACACAGCGGCAGCAAACCCGAAGCCAGGGGATCGAGCGTACCGGTGTGACCGGCTTTCTTCGCGAGCAGCAGGCGCTTCGCGCGAATCAGTGCATCGTTGCTCGAAAGGCCGACCGGCTTGTCGAGCAGGAGGACACCGTCCAGCACGCGCCGGGGCACGCGCGGACGTTGGGATGCTGCAGTCGTCATAGGCCGGTCGAGCTCAGTCGTCCTTGGTAGCCGCGTCGGCCTCGTCGTCGTCCTTCGCGCGCGTCGAGTTCGCTTCCTTGATCAGGCGCGACATTTCCACGGCCTTCTCGATCGTCTGGTCGTAGTGGAAATGCAGCGTCGGCACCGTATGGATGTGCAGGCGCTTGAACAACAGGTTGTGCAAGTGACCCGACGCGTGGTTCAGCGCTTCCTGCGTCTTGGCCGGATCGCCGGTCAACGCGGTGAAGTAGACCTTCGCGTGCGCGTAATCCGGCGTGAGTTCGACGCTCTGGATGGTCACGATGCCGATGCGCGGGTCTTTGACCTCGCGCATGATGAGTTCGGACAGATCGCGCTGAATCTGGTCGGCGATCTGCACGTTGCGATTGGGGGAAGTACGTTTCCTGGACATGATCGATCCGTGATCCGTTTATCAGGATGAAGCGGCGGCCAGTGTTGGCGCGCCACCATGAAAATGGGCGGGACAGGCCCAAGCCTGCCCCGCCCATGAGCCGATGCGCGAGGATTACAGCGTACGCGCGACTTCGGTCACTTCGAAGACTTCGAACTGGTCGCCTTCGATGACGTCGTTGAAGTTCTTCACCGACATACCGCACTCGAAGCCTTGCTTCACTTCCTTCACGTCGTCCTTGAAGCGCTTCAGCGATTCGAGTTCGCCCGTGAAGATCACGACGTTGTTGCGCAGCACGCGAACCGACGACGAGCGCTTGACGATCCCGTCCGTGACCATACAGCCGGCGACCGTGCCGACCTTCGGCACCTTGAACACCTGGCGCACCTCGACCATGCCGGTGACGACTTCGCGCTTCTCCGGCGCCAGCATGCCCGACATTGCCGCCTTCACCTCATCCACTGCGTCGTAGATGATGTTGTAGTAGCGGATGTCGATGCCGTTCGCTTCGGCCAGCTTGCGCGCCTGTGCATCCGCACGCGTGTTGAAGCCGATGATGACAGCCTTCGATGCCGTTGCGAGGTTGACGTCGTTTTCGCTGATGCCACCCACCGCGCTGTGCACGATCTGCACGCGCACTTCGTCGGTCGACAGCTTGAGCAGCGACTGCACGAGCGCTTCCTGCGAGCCCTGCACGTCCGCCTTGATGATGAGCGGCAGGTTCTGCACTTCGCCTTCGCCCATCTGCTCGAGCATGCTTTCCAGCTTCGCGGCCTGCTGCTTCGCCAGCTTCACGTCGCGGAACTTGCCCTGACGGAACAATGCGATTTCACGCGCCTTGCGCTCGTCCGGCAGCACGATCACTTCCTCGCCCGCGCCCGGCACTTCCGACAGACCCTGGATTTCGACCGGGATCGACGGGCCGGCTTCCTTCGTCGGCTTGCCGTTCTCGTCGAGCATCGCGCGCACGCGGCCGTAGGCCGTACCCGCCAGCACGATGTCGCCGCGGTTCAGCGTACCGGACTGCACGAGGATCGTCGCGACCGGGCCCTTGCCCTTGTCGAGCTTCGCTTCGATCACGATACCCTTGGCCGGCGCTTCGACCGGTGCCTTCAGCTCCAGCACTTCGGCTTGCAGCAGCACGTTCTCGAGCAGATCGTCGATACCCGCGCCCGTCTTTGCCGACACCGGCACGAACGGCGAATCGCCACCGTATTCTTCCGGCACGACGCCTTCCGCGACCAGTTCCTGCTTGACGCGATCGGGGTTCGCTTCCGGCTTGTCGATCTTGTTGATCGCGACGACGATCGGCACGCCACCCGCCTTCGCGTGGGCAATGGCTTCCTTCGTCTGCGGCATCACGCCGTCGTCGGCTGCCACCACCAGCACCACGATGTCGGTCGCCTTCGCGCCGCGTGCACGCATTGCCGTGAACGCTTCGTGACCCGGCGTATCGAGGAACGTGATGACGCCACGCGGCGTATCGACGTGATACGCGCCGATGTGCTGCGTAATGCCGCCCGCTTCGCCTGCGGCAACCTTCGCGCGGCGGATGTGGTCGAGCAGCGAGGTCTTGCCGTGGTCGACGTGACCCATCACCGTGACGACCGGCGGACGCGGCAGTTGCTCTGCGTCGGTACCGGTTTCGCCTTCGACGAGCAGCGCTTCCGGATCGTCCAGCTTCGCGGCAACCGCGCGGTGGCCCAGTTCCTCGACGACGATCATCGCCGTTTCCTGGTCCAGCACCTGGTTGATCGTGACCATCTGGCCCATTTTCATCATCACCTTGATGACTTCGGAGGCCTTGATCGACATCTTGTGCGCGAGATCGGCAACCGACACGGTTTCCGGCACGTGCACTTCACGGACGATCGGCTCGGTCGGCGCCTGGAAGGACGATGCACTGTCCTGGTGACGGCCACGGCCCTTCGGGCCGCCGCGCCAGCCGCGGTCGACGCCGCCGCTCGAATCGCCGCGCGTCTTGATGCCGCGACGCTTCGACGCGTCGTCCTGCCAGCCGCCCTTGCCTGCGCCCGGCTTCTTGTTGCGGTCGCCCGCGCCTGCCGGCGCCTGCGTCGTTGCCGGTGCGGCACCGGCCGGCTTCTTCACGGCCGGACGCGCCTGCGCGCCTTCCGGCTTTGCCGGCTTGTGCAGCGTGCCCTTCGCTTCGGCCGGCTTCGGCGGCTCGACCGGCTTCGGCGGCTCGACTGCCTTGACGACGGCCTTGCGCGGCGTGTTCATCATCTCGCGAATCGCACGCGCTTCGGCTTCTGCCGCCGCACGGCGCTTGCTGATCTCTTCCTGCTCGGCGCGCGCCTTGTCCGCTGCCTCGCGGGCAGCGTCTTCAGCCTTCTTCGCCGCTTCGCGCTGCGCCGCACGTTCGGCGGCTGCGCGCGCTTCGTCCTGCGCGGACTGCGCCGATTGCGGAGTCTCCGCTTCCTGTTCGGCTGCAGCAGCCTGCTGCGCGGCTGCCTGCTGCTGTGCCGCCGCAGCTTCGGCCGCGGCACGCTTCGCCGCCGCTTCTTCCTCGGCGCGACGGCGCTCGGCTTCGGCCGCTTCCTCGCGGGCACGACGTTCCGCTTCCTCGCGCTCGAGGCGCTCCTGACGCTCGCGCAGTTCCTGCGCCTGCTTCTCGAGCAGCTCGGCCTCGCGGCGCGCCTCTTCCTCGCGACGCTTCAGTTCTGCATCGTCGTCCGCTTCGGCGACCTGCGCCTGACCCTGTTCCGCACCTTCGGCCACGTCGTCGCGCTTGACGAACGTACGCTTCTTGCGGACCTCGACCTGAATGGTGCGAGCCTTGCCCGTCGCGTCAGATTGCTTGATCTCCGACGTATGCTTGCGGGTCAGCGTGATCTTGCGCTTGTCGCCGTCGGTTGCGCCGTGCGACTTGCGCAAATGATCGAGCAGACGCGCCTTGTCCGTTTCGGACAGCGCATCGTCTTCACTCGCTTTCTGGACGCCCGCTGCCTGCAGCTGTTCGAGCAGCACACCAGCAGGCATTTTCAGTTCCGCGGCAAATTGGGCTACGTTGTTACTCGCCATTCATTCCTCTTAGTGCAAGGACCGATTCCTTGCGGTTAGCATCGGGTCAGGCCATACGGCCGCCATCAAATCAGTGCGCCATGGTCATTTCTCACTGGAACCAGTGTTCACGTGCTTTCATGATCAACGCCTTAGCGGCATCCTCTTCCATCCCGGTCATGTCGACCAGTTCATCCACAGCCAGCTCGGCGAGATCGTCGCGCGTCTGCACGCCGTGTTCGGCCAGCTTCGCGAGCAGCTCCGGCGTAATGCCGTCGAGGCTCTTGAGATCCAGCGCTGCGTTCTCGACCTTTTCTTCGTTCGCGATCGCCATCGTCAACAGCGCGTCGCGTGCGCGGTTGCGCAGTTCGTGCACGGTGTCCTCGTCGAACGCCTCGATTTCGAGCATTTCGTTGAGCGGCACGTACGCGATCTCTTCCAGGCTCGTAAAGCCTTCGTCGATCAGGATGTCGGCAACTTCTTCGTCGACGTCGAGACGCGCCATGAACAGCGCACGCAGCCGGTCGCGTTCTTCACCCTGCTTCAGGGCGGATTCGTCCGGCGTCATGATGTTGATCTGCCAGCCGGTCAGTTCGCCAGCAAGACGAACGTTCTGACCGCTGCGGCCGATCGCGACAGCCAGCTCGTTCTCGTCGACGACGACGTCCATCGAGTGCTTTTCTTCATCGACGACAATCGACTGGACAGCTGCCGGCGCGAGCGCGCCGATCACGAACTGGGCGGGATCCTCCGACCATAGCACGATGTCGATGTTTTCGCCACCGAGCTCGTTGCGCACGGCCTGCACACGGGACCCGCGGATACCGACGCAGGTGCCGATCGGATCGATCCGCTTGTCGTACGCGATGACGCCGATCTTCGCGCGCACGCCCGGGTCGCGGGCAGCCGCCTTGATCTCGAGCAGGCCCTGCTCGATTTCCGGCACTTCCATCTCGAACAGCTTCATCAGGAACTCGGGCGCCGTACGCGACAGTTCGATCTGAGGGCCGCGCGCGGTGCGGTCGACCTTCGCGATGTACGCACGCACGCGGTCGCCCACGCGCAGGTTTTCCTTCGGGATCAGCTGATCGCGGCGCAGCAGCGCCTCGACACGGCCCGATTCGACGATGAAGTTGCCCTTGTCGAGGCGCTTCACCGTACCCGTCATGATCTTTTCGCCACGCTCGAGATAATCGTTCAGGATCTGCTCGCGCTCGGCGTCGCGCACCTTCTGCAGGATCACCTGCTTCGCGGCCTGCGCGCCGATGCGACCGAACTCGATCGACGGAACGGGTTCCTCGACATACTCGCCGACTTCGACGTCGGGCTTCTGCTCACGTGCTTCGAACAGCAGGATCTCGCGATCCGGCTCCTGCAAGCCTGCCTCGTCGGGCACGACGAGCCAGCGACGGAAGGTTTCGTGCTCGCCGCTTTCGCGATCGATATGGACGCGGATTTCGGCGCCTTCGTCGAACAGCTTCTTGGAAGCAGATGCGAGCGCGGCCTCGAGGGCGCCCAGCACCACATCCTTGTCGACGTTTTTCTCGCGCGCCAGCGCATCCACCAGCATCAACACTTCGCGACTCATTATTTGCGGCTCCTAAAGTCAACTTGCGGAATCAGGCGGGCTTTGTCGATATCGGCCAGCGTGAAATCCAGCATGGCCGCCTCGCCCTTCTTCCTCTCAAATTCCAAACCGATCGTTTCGCCATTCGGCGCGTGCAGAATGCCCCGGTACGTCTTGCGCCCGTCCAGCGGCTTTTTCAAGGTCACGGAAACTTCGCTGCCGGCGAAGCGCTCGAAGTCGGCCAGCTTCTTCAACGGGCGGTCGAGCCCCGGGGACGAGACTTCGAGCCGTTCGTAATCGATGTTTTCGACCGTCAAGACGTGCTGGAGCTGACGCGTGACCTTTTCGCAATCTTCGAGCGAGATGCCGGCAGGCTGATCGATATAGATGCAAAGCATGCCGCGCCCAGTGCGCTCGAGATCCACCAGCTCGTAGCCGAGCCCGGTGACCGTGGTTTCTATCAGTTCCGTCAGTTGCACAGTGTCCTCTCAGGTGTTCGCGCCCGCCGCTCGCGATTCACCCGCGGGCGCGCGCCTTAGCCGGCGCAGGAAGCGCTACCCGAGATGCCTAACCGTTTCAGCAAAAAAAAATGGGCGGAACGCCCATCTTCTTACTGGTGGTCGCACCTGAGCCGCACATTGAATCCGTACGCCCAGCGACTCCGCGATTATAGCGATTTTTGGCGCAAACGCCAAGCCAGCCGGTAAATGCAGCGTGTCGCCTGCCTTTACCGACCCAAAAATGCGAAATCGGGTTATCCGATCAGCCGGCACCATCCTGCCAGGCCGGAGATCGGTCATGCCGGCTGCGACGCAGCGGCACGCGACTATATATAGTCGAAAGCCATCAGCGCAATACGCCGTGCCGGCAAAAATCGGCGGGATGCCGATCGGGCCGGCACGCCGGCGGCCTTGTGCCGCCGTGCGCCAATATGTGTTTAGCGGCTGCGCGTACGACTGCGCTGCTGACGCTGGCCGCCGCCGCGCGGACCGCCGCCGTTGCCGGCGCCTTCGGCCCGATTGCCGTTCGGATTGCGATTGCCGCCGCCCTTGCTGCCGCCACGCTTGACGCCCGCGCCTTCGCGCTTGGGGCCTGCGCCGTACGACGCGCGGTTGCCGTCGACATCACGACCGCCACCCGTGCGATTGCCGTCGCGACCACCGCCCGCGCGGTTGCCATCGCGGCCGCCGCCGGCACGATTGCCATAACCCGACGGCGCAACCGGCAGGCTGCCGTAGCCGCTCAGGCCCGGCAGACCCGGCCCGCCGCGCCGACCGCCGCCGCGACGCGGCTGATCCAGCTGCCCGTGCGCCGTCAGCACCGGCTCGCGGCTGATGAAACCCATCGATGTCTGCATCGGATCGGGCTGGCGACGCTCGGCCTGGCCGGCACCGCCGCGCTTGCCCTTCTCCTCGGACGGCGCCTTCAGGCCGACGGTCGCCATCAGCTTGCGCACCTGCGTGTCGTCGAGCTCCTCCCAGCGGCCGCGCTTCAGGCCGCGCGGCAGCGGAATCGGGCCGTGACGCGTACGGATCAGGCGGCTCACCATCAGGCCGACCGCCTCGAACATCCGGCGCACTTCGCGGTTGCGGCCTTCGGCCAGCGCGACGTGATACCAGTGGTTCGTACCCTCGCCGCCGCCGTCGCGGATGCGCAGGAAGTTTGCCGGGCCGTCATCGAGCTCGACACCATGCAGCAGCTTCTGACGCATGCCTTCGGCCAGCTCGCCGACGACGCGCACCGCGTATTCGCGCTCGACGCTGTAGCGCGGATGCATGAAGCGGTTTGCGAGGTCACCCGAAGTCGTCAGCATCAGCAGACCTTCGGTATTGAAGTCGAGGCGGCCGACCGCGAGCCACTTCGCCGTCTTCATCGGCGGCAGGCGGTCGAACACCGACGGACGGCCTTCCGGATCCGCGTGACTGACGATCTCGCCCGTCGGCTTGTGGTACAGCAGTACCCGCGGCGGCTTGTTCGGCAGCTTGCGCTTGACCGGCTTGCCGTTGATCCGCACCTGGTCGGTCGGCATGATGCGCTGGCCGATGTGCGCGGGCTCGCCGTTCACCGACACGCGACCGGCAACGATCAGTTCTTCCATCTCACGGCGCGAGCCCATGCCCGCTTCCGCCAGCACCTTGTGAAGCTTCGGCGCGTCGTCGTCCGGCGACAGCACGCGCTTGTTCGCCGGCTGGTTGCGGCCGCGACGCAGCATCGGCGCACGCACGCCGCTACCGCCCGCGGAATTGTCGGCGTCGAATGCCGGCGACGTCACGTAGGCGAACAGTTCGTCCTGGGACGCATCGCCTTCCGTCTTCGCCGCACCGCCTTCAGCCTTCGATGCGCCGCCGCGACGGCCCTGGCCGCCCTGACCGCCCTGGGCCTTGGGCGCACTTTCGCGCTTGCCGGCCGGCTTGCGACCGCCCTTGGCCGCGCCTTCCTTGCGCGGCGCACGTGCCGGCTGCTGCGCTTCGGCGGCTTCGGCCGGCTGCGCGTCAGCGTCTTCGCCACCCTGCGGCTCGCCTTCGGCGCCCTTCGACTTGGCCGCCGCGCGACGTCGCGCGATCAGGCTGCGCGGGCCTCGCCGCAGACCGCGGCGGGGACGCTCGTCGCCACCCTCGGCCGGAGCGCCCTGCTCCGGTGCATCGTCGGCACGCGCTGCCTGCACGGCAGGCGCGGACGATTCAATATCGTGGATATCTGTCAAAACAACCTCAAAATGTCAGGTCTCGCGCCCGGCGCGGGCGCGGCAAGAAGTTGGCCGCGTTCAGGCGCGACGCTGTTCGGGTTCTGCTTCGTCGTCCGGCAGCGCGTCGACACCGATGGGTGCACTGGCGCTTCGTACGGCATCGGCGAGACTGTCGGACGTGTCGTCCAGCATCTCGCCGTCCGCGGGACGGGAACGGGAGGCGTCGGCCTGGCCAGCCTCGCCGGGCATGTCGCCGGCCGCTTCCGTTCCGTCTCCGGCAACCGCTTCGGCGGCCGGCTTGCGATCTTCCTCGCTCCAATCCGCGCGCAGCGGCTCGGGCTGCACACCGGCCGGCACTACTTCGGCGCCAGCCTGTTCCAATTGTTCCGCTTGCCCGCGATCAGCCTCGAGCGTATCGCGGCTCGCGATTTCCTGCGTCGGCACGACGTCCGCCGCGGAATCGCCCGGCACTTCTGCCGGCTGGCTGGCCGATGCCTCGCCCGCCTGCAGGGCGTCGCCCGCTACATCGTCGGCAATCGACATGTCTCCGTCGAAATCCATCGCCTGCTGCGCCAGCAGCGCAGCCTCGATGTTCGCGGCCGGCTCTTCGAGCGCCGGCAGATCATCGAGCGCCTTCAGGCCGAGGTCGTCGAGAAACTGCTTGGTCGTCGCATACAGCGCCGGGCGCCCCGGCACGTCACGATGACCGATCACTTCGATCCAGCCGCGATCCTCGAGTTGCTTGACCACCTGCGTATTGACCGTGACACCACGAATCTCTTCGATGTCGCCGCGCGTGACGGGTTGCCGGTACGCGATGATCGCGAGCGTCTCGAGCACCGCGCGCGAATATTTCGGCGGTTTCTCGGGATGCAGGCGATCCAGATAGTGACGCATCGCCGGCTTGCTCTGGAAGCGCCATCCGGTCGCCAGCGCCACCAGTTCGACGCCGCGGCCGGACCAATCCTGTTTCAGATCTTCGAGCAACGTGCGGACCGTGTCAGCCGACACGCCGTCGGCAAAGAGCTTGCGCAAATCGCCGAGCTTCAGCGGTTCCTGCGCGCAGATCAAAGCAGTCTCGAGGACGATCTTCGCCTCTTGGGTATTCATGCAGCTAGGCCAGACCCTGTGGTCAAACGAACCGGATCAACAAACAGACGAAAGGAACGGAAGACGCGCTCGCCCGATTCTGATCGGTCATATTGATGGGAGCACGAACCGGGGGCGGCGAACCAACTTCAGGCCAGGCCCAAACCGGACGGAACAGCACGGCTCAACGACGGAACCGCGTGACTGAGCGCCATATTACGCAAAATTGCCCGGTGCGTAAAGATGAGCCGAACCGGCTGCCGCCAGTGCGCCGAATCCGCTCCGGCCCCGCTTCAACGGGTGGCCGATCCGCGCGCGAGAAAGCTGCGCAGCCGCTCGACGCCCGCGTCGAGTCGTGCCGGATCGCATGCGTAGCACCAGCGCACGAACCCTTCGCCTTCCGGACCGAATGCGCGCCCGGGCGCAAGGCCGAGCCCCGCTTCACGCACCAGCGTCTTGCAGAACGCCAGACTGTCGGCCGCGCCCGGCAGGCGCAGGAACAGGTACATCGCGCCCGGCGGCGGCGGCACCTCGACGCCCGGCAGCGTGCGCAGTGCGGCAACCAGGTGATCGCGCGCATCACGCAGCGCCGCGACGAACGACCGCACGAACGGCTCGCCATCGTGCAGCGCGACCTCACCCGCGGCCTGCACGAAACCCGGCGCGCACGACGTGTTGTATTCGACGAGCTTCGACAGGTCGCCCATCACCACTGCCGGCGCGATGAGCCATCCCAGGCGCCAGCCCGTCATCGCCCACGCTTTCGAAAACGAATTCACGACAACGACCCGCTCGTCGCGCGACGCGATGTCGAGGAACGACGGCGCGCCGTCCGCACCGAACGCAAGCCGCTCGTACACCTCGTCGGCAACCAGCCAGATGCCGTGGCGGCGGCAATGGGCGAGCACGGCCTGCTGGTCGTCACGGGACATCGTCCAGCCGGTCGGATTGTTCGGCGAGTTGATCAGCAGCATCCGCGTATCGGGCGTCAGCGCCGCAAGCAGCCGCCCGATCTCGAGCTGCCAGCCTGCCTCGCCATAGCCGAGCGGTACGCATTCGACCCGCGCCCCAAGAATCTTCGGAATCTCGACGAGATTCGGCCACAGCGGCGTAACCGCGACGACGCGCTCGCCCGGACCGACCAGCAACTGCGCGGCCAGCATCAGCGCGCTCACGCCCGAACTCGTCACGGCCACGGTGTCGGCCGCCGTCGCACCGTGACGGGCGCTGACGTAGGCCGCGATCGCGTCGCGCAACGGCGCGGCACCGAGGTTGTGCGTGTAGAAGGTTTCGCCGTCGCGCAGCGCCGCCGTCGCGGCGTCGCGGATGAAGTCCGGCGTCACGCGATCGGATTCGCCGAACCAGAACGGCAGCATGTCCGGCACGCCGAAGCCTGCGTTTGCCACTTCCCGGATCAGCGACGGACGCAGCGCGTGCACCACATCGCGCGCCGCCAGCGCGCCAGACACCGAAAGAGAATCTGCAGAATGCGCCATCGAGCACCACCATCGAGGAACACGATCCGCGTAGTGTACCGGCCCCAAGCCGGACCGACGCACGTCGGTGCGCGTCAGTCGAGGTCCTCCGCCCTCGCCGGCATCTGCCGCACAAGCTCCCAGATCGCCTGAGCGGCAGGCGACAACGACCTGTCGCGGCGGCGCACCAGCTCGACCGTGCGTTCGGTGCGCGGCGTGAGCGGCCGCGCGACGAGGGTCGAGCCGGCCGGCAGCGGCAGCGACAACCACGGCTGCACACTCACACCGACGCCGGCCTCGACGAGGCCGAACACGGTCGCCGAATGCCCGAGCTCCTGCATGACCGTCGCGTTGACACGGTGGGCGGCCAGTGCGGCATCGATCAACGGCCGGCTTCCCGACGCATGATCGAGGAGCACGAGGCGCTCGCCGTCCAGCGCCGTCCAGGGCACCTCGGCACGCGCCGCGAGTGCATGGTCGGCACGCGCGACAAGGCAGAACGAATCGGTCATCAGCGGTTCGCAGACGAGATCGCCAACCGCGAGCGGCCCGATCACGACGCCGAAATCGACCTCGCTCGACTTCACCTTGCGCAACACGTCGCTCTGCACGTCGTCGCGCAAGCCCAGCGTCACGAACGGGAACTGACGCTCGCACGACGCAACCACGCGCGGCATCAGCCGGCATGCGATCGTCGGGCTGGCCGCGACAATCACGCGACCCCGGCGCTGCTCGCCGATTTCGCGAATCTCGCGCAGCGTGTCGTCGAGATCGTCGAGCAGACGAGACACACTCGCGATCAGGTTCGCGCCGACATCGGTCAGCTGCACGTCGCGCGTCGTGCGGTCGATCAGCTTCAACCCGAGCTCGGCCTCGAGCTCGCGCACGCAGCGGCTGACCGCGGACTGCGTGAGCCCGATTTCGTCGCCCGCGCGACTGAAGCTCCTGAGCCGCGCGACCTCGATGAAGACGCGAAGCTGGCGCAGCGTGACGTTCATTTCCCGACCTCATCAATCGTCGATATCGATGCGCGATTTTAATGCGCGATTCCGGTGTCGATGTGCGAATCAGGCATCTGCCCCCATGTTTCGCTGCGGTGCAATACCGATGCGAACGCACGCGGTGCGGGCGAACTGCACAAGATTGGTGATTGTCCCGATTTGCTGGCGGGTTATTTTGGCGTCTTATACGCCCCTAGCTGACTTAGCCGTTAGCTCGCTGCCAAGCGGCTCTCGAGGGAATTACCTCCGACATGGCACGCTTCGTGCATCACCTGGCGCACAGGGCGCAGGTTTCGTCGGACGGAAGAGCAGAAACGCCGCTGCCGGCCAACCGGACGCCCCCACCCGGCACTCGACGATCGAGTGCTTGAAGAGTGCGCGGCGCAGGGCAGCGCACCGGAGTTAGCTTCGCTGAGGTGAGGACATGATGCTGTTCGACGATTTGAGAGATAACGAGTGGGCGCTGGTCGAAGGTCTGTTTTGCTCGGAACCCGCACGGAGTGAGCGGCGCGGCCGCCCCCGCGTGGAAGCCCGCTCGGTGGTGAACGCCGTGCTGTGGGTGCTGTCGACGGGCGAAGGCTGGTCGAAGCTGCCGGGCCGCTATCCGTCACCGCCGACTTGCCGCCGTCGCTTCGACGAATGGCAGGCGGACGGCACGCTCGCCGAAATCGTGAAGCGACTCGGCACGAGCGGCCGGCAGATCTCCCTGCGCGGGCGCATCGGCGCGAGTGCTGCGAAGCCGCCCGCCCCGCCGAGCCGCGACCGGCTGCGCGGCGCCTTCTGGACCAACCCGGAATCCTGGCGCGCGCCCGTCAAGATGGCGTAACGAATGCTCGATCGGGCGGCTTCGGCCGCCCGGTTTCTTTCCGCGACGCGATCTGTTCGCGACGCCTGCGGTGCCGTCGATTACCGTTGTCGTGGCGCGATACATCTATTTACCAATATTTACAGCAAGCCTGCACTCCCACGCTTACCTTAGCGACATATCAACAAGCCGCGTGGCTTGAAGGGAGCCCCGCCATGAAACCAATGTCACTGCTCGTTGCATGCGGCATTGTCATTTCCCTGGCGTTGTCCGCTCCAGCCCGCGCCGACGATCGCGCGAAACCGCCCCATCGCCAGCAGGATCACCGGAACACGCTCCGGCAGCCACCCTCCGCCAATCCGTCCGGCCGGCAGACCGTGCCGCGTGGCGACCTGCGCGGCGACATCGCCAGCAATGCGCGAGCGCGCATCGGCTCGCAGCCGTCGGACGTACCGCGTCATCCGTAGTCCTGCCAATGTCAGGATTCACCAAAGAAAATGCTCGCTGCCGGGAACTGCGCCGCATGCGGCGAGTCACAACGTTGCCATGAGCACAGCGTGGCAACAGCAAAAGTATCCGGTACGCCCGTATCCTCGCGATACGGGCTTTTTTTGTATCGTCCGCCGCGCGGGCGATACGTGCGGAGAAATGATCGGCCGCTACAGGCGGCTTTCGAGAATCGCCACGGCACTCGCTTCGCTCAATGCGTAGTCGGCCATGCGGCGATCGGTCCAGGAAAGCAATTTCTCGTCGCGCTCGAGGCGCGAGAACTCGGCTCGGCCGCTTTCGGTCAGCACGGCAATGTCGACCGGTGCGTGAAAGCCCGGCGCAGGGGCGACGGTTTTCTGCCTGACCGTGTCCATCAGCCCAAGCGAACGGAGATACTCGAACACGCCCGGGCGGCGTGCCCACGGTACCTGGCGGTACTGCACTCGTCTCAATGCGTCGAGCACCGCTTCGTTGGAATACGTGGCCATCTCGATTCTTTCTTAAAGTGCAGCGACAATGCGAAGCGGCGCGCCGGGCGGGGTCTCCGCCCGCCGATACCGCCACCGATTCTGGAGGCCGACGTTCGGCGTCGCGTCAGGGCCGGATCGTCAGCCGTCCATAAAAAGACACCATACCCCAATCAAATTGATTCTGTTCGATTCATTTGTACTTCTCTTCATCTGTTTCATGCTCTGCCGCAAGCGGCGGCAAATCATCTCGATGGCCGCCGTTGCGCTGCTCTGGCTGCTCGCGACAGGCTGGCTCACCGCGCCGCTGATCGCGTGGACCGAAGCGGGAGTCGTACCTGTCGAGCACCCGGACATGCATGGGCGGACCACACTGATTCTCATCGGCGCCGGAACACGGCGCACCGACGCCGGGCTGCAGCCCCCGCCTGACGGAGCCGCCCGCATCCACAAGGTCGCGGCGCTCTACCACGCGTGCCGGCAGCAGGCCGCACACTGCACCGTGGTGATGTCGGGCGGCGACCCGCAGCATCACGGAGAAACCGAAGCGGCCGTCTACGGGCGCCAGCTCGTCGCCGAAGGCGTCGCTCCCGCGGACCTCGTTCTGGAACCAGATAGCCGCACAACCTACGAAAACGCGAAATTCACCGCTCCTATACTACGCTCACAGCATGACGACGCGCGCATTCTCGTCACTTCGTCATATCAGATGCGTCGCGCATTGCTCGATTTCCGCCACTTCGGGATCGACCCGCAGCCCGTTTATGCGAACCGCCGGCGCGCGCAAACGGGCTGGCTGCCGCGCTGGCGCAACCTGGCCAACGCCGAACAGGCGCTGCATGAACTGGTCGGCATCGCGCAGTTCCACGTCTATCGATGGCTCGGGTGGTTCTGACTGACGGCTGCGGGAAATCCGAGCGGGAATGATTGCGCCGACGACGATGGCAGGCGCGTGACGAAGTGTGCGAAGTGTTGCGCGACTTCAACGGGGCCTTGCGTCCCGCCGCGATCCGATGCACATTGATCCGTCACTTTTGTTACACTCGACACGCACTCGATTGCAGTCGCCAGACAAAACGGCAACACTCGGGTTCATCACCACTTAGCGGAGGTAAAGCAATGAAGAAGACGTCCCTGGCTATCCTGGTAGCGATGTCGGCGCTGACTGGCGCAGCGTATGCGCAAGAGAGCACGGAAATCAAGACGATTACCGATCCGGCCAAGATCTCCGAGATCGAGCAGCGCGCGCAGGCGCTGCAGCAGCAGCAAGCGGCCGAAGCCGCACAGCCGGCGATGCAGGAAGAGCATCACCACGGCAAGAAGGCTGCTCACCACAAGGCTGCCGCGAAGAAGGCCGGCAAGAAGGCTGCCAAGGCCGCAGACGCTGCCAGCCAGTAAGTTCGGCGGTACCGCACAAGAAAAAGCCGAATCCGGGCAACCGGGTTCGGCTTTTTTGATTGCGGCGCGCGTGCGCTGTGCTAAAGTCGCGCACCGAATTTTTCCACCCGTGCGCACCCCGGTGCGGAGGACAGCATGAGCAACATTCAACTCGACATCGAGTGGACCGAAGCCGCCACTCGCCAGATCAAGCAACTGATGCCCCGCGGCTCGGCCGACGCGTTCCTCGCGCTGCCGCCGATCGAGTGCCTGCCGATGGAGGGCGACGTGCTCTTCCTCGGCCCGCAAGGCAAACAGCAACCGTTCATCGTCGCCGAGCGCCAGTATCATCACGACGGCGACGCCGACTGGACGATCATCCTGATCCTCGACGTCCCCAACACGTCGCACTGACACACCCAGCGACCGGACACGTCCGGTCGCCCCACCCGGCTCAAACGAGCTTCGACAGCACGCGGATTTCGGAACGCTCGATCCAGTCCGCGGCCGCTTCGCGATAAGCCAGAATGTGCGCGGAACGCGCATGGGCAGCAAGCGCCTCCTCGCTTTCCCAACGCTCGATGAATACGAACCGCGCGGGCTCCTTCAGATCCCGATGCAGGTCGTACTGCAGCGCGCCTGCTTCGTTGCGGGTCGGCTCGACGATCCCTTCGAGTTGGACGCGCAACTTTTCCTCGGCGCCCGGCTTCGCCACGATCAGCGCCACGACTGCAATTTCCGCCATTCCACCCTCTCATCTGGAAAAGTCCGAGAATACGCGAATCGTGTACCTGCTGCGCCGGCACGGCCCCAGACGACGGCCAAAAAAATAGCCCGCGCTTCAGAGAAGCGCGGGCGAAACCGTCGCCCTACGAGGATAGGCGACGGGGCCATCGGGATCCGCACGCTGGCGCGGATCATCATCAGTTGTGCCGACACTTGTCGCATCGGCATTCGAAGACGTCGATACCGTTGATCGGGCGCTCGCGGCGCACCCCCGGTATCTGACGCCATCCTCCCTGTTTCAACGATTCCAACATATAAAGCAGGTTGCGTGCCAGCCATCACATGCGAACCACCTCATTGATTTATAAGGACAAAATTTATCCGGACGACGATGCTGCATGTGTTCTGCCGCCGTAACACGCGGATGTTACGTAACGTCACGAGAAGGGACCGACCACCCTTCTCATGCGTGCGCGGCGAGCGGCCATGAAAAAGCCCGCCATGTGGCGGGCTTTTCATTGGTGCGGAGAAACCGCGGAAATCAGCGGAGCTGATTCACGAGCAACCCCATGATCTGGCGAGCCGGCGACGATGTGTCGATCGCACCCGAATCGTCAACGACCGCCACGCGTGTCTGGTCGGCCGTGAGCGCCTTCACGTTGACACGGTACTGCTTCGCCTGCTTTTCCTTCTTGCCGTGGAACAGCTGGCTCCAGAAGCCCTGCTCGGCCGAAGTCAGATCCTTCGGATCGACATAACGCACGAAATACAGGCCCTTCGTGCGATCGCGATCGTCGACCGTGAAGTTCGCACGATCGAGCGCGAGACCGACGTGCAACCACGACCGGTCGTACGGCTCGCCAAGCGTGACTTCCGACGGCACGGCCGCGTCGGCCGTATCGTTGCCTTGCGCCGACGTGCGGGAGACGTTTTGCGCGGCAATCGCGGCAGCCGCCTTCGACGACGCGTCGGTGTCCGCCTTCTTGTCCTTCGGGATCGTGTTGTCCTTGATGTTCGCGATCGGCGGCTCGCCGTTCTTCGCGCGTTGCTCGTTCTGTGCGAGCACGGCCATCAACCGCTTCAGGTATTCGGTCTCGAGCGCCGGATCGTTCGGCTTCGGTTCCCACTTGCTCGAATCGTTGTTCGCGCCCGTGATCGCCTCACGCATCCCCTTCTGGCTGATGAACACGTAGGTGCCGCCATTCGGCGCCGAATCGAGACGCGTACGGTACTTGTTGCGCTCGGCCGTCACGTACGAGTTGCCCATCGCTTTCGAGATCACGCTGCGGATCAGGCCGTCGTTGATCTGCGGATGGGTTTCGTTCCAGTCGGTTTCCATCACGCCCTTGTCGCGCTGGTCGACGACGAGCAGGAAACCCTGCTCCTGCCAGAAGCGGCGGACCTGCGTCCAGACGTCGGCCGGCTGCTTGCCGTCGATCACGAGCCAGCTCTCGGTGCCGTCGCGCTGGATATGCATGCCGGCCACGGCCGGAGCAACGGTGTCCAGCGCAGGTGCCGCCTGCTGGACCTGCTGAAGCGCGGACAGGGAAGTCGCGCCGCCCTGGGGCGGCAGCGAACGCTGATCGGCCGTCTCGTCGAGCATGTTGGGCGGCACTGCGAGCGACGCTTCCTTCGATTTCGAATCGCTCTTGTAGTCCACTTTCGTGGGCGACGACGTACCGCAACCGGCGACGAGCGCGCCGGTGGCGAGCACTGCAGCGAACCGCATGGTAAGACGAAGATCAGTCATGTTCGGGGAATCCTCTTCCGCTAAATCACGGCGCTTTCCGTGGATCAACCTTGCATTTTACCGGGGCCGCGCCGCGATGTGCAAAAAAGCGACCGGCAAGAAAAAACCCGCGTCAGCCCAAGCTGACGCGGGTTCTTGTCTGGTCGGGGCGAGAGGATTTGAACCTCCGACCACCTGCACCCCATGCAGGTACGCTACCAGGCTGCGCTACGCCCCGAAAGAAAAAAATTATAACAGACAGTTTTCCGATTTAGAACGGGTCACATGCATTTTGTGAACGTTCTTGTGAAATTTTTTGGCGTGACGCCGCCGATGCAGCCAACGACGGGCATGACACGGCGACCTTCGCACCGGCCGCACGGCCCCCGCGCATCGCAGTCAGCGCTTGCGCGCGATACAGATGACCGTCAGGCCGGCGACGCGGTTGAAGCGAAACATCGGCAACTCGATCCGGCAGATCGTCTTGAGCAAGCCGTTGACGAACGGATGGTGACGGCGCAATTGCGACGCCGGCTCGCGCGGATGCCGACGCGCCCGCTCACCCAGCCGCAGCGCTGCCGCAAGCGGAAACGTGAGACCGAAATAATAGGCGCCGTGCTCGACGTCGAGCCCCGCGCGGCGCACCACGTCCTCGAGACTGCCGAGCGTATATCGGCGCTTGTGCTCGAGAAAATCGTCATGGCCGCTCCAGAGGAACTGGAACGCGGGAACCGTGATCAGGAACCGGCTTCCGGAAGGCGCGCCCGCCACATAACGTGCGAGTAACCCGACGTCGTCGTCGACATGCTCGAGCACGTCCATCAGCAACACGAGATCGACATCGAATCGTTCGACGGAGCGCCGAAAGTGGATGGGCTTGCCGGCCGCCTCCGCATCGGTATCGTCGGCGTAGCTCGTATCGACACACCACGCCTCCGACGCCTGCGTACGCTCGAGCAAGTGCTTCGAGAAGAAGCCGGAGCCTGCACCGACATCGAGTATCCGGTTCGCGCCCGATGCACCCAGGAACCGGCGGATCGCACGCGCCTTCGACGCGTAGTACCAGTGATCGCCCACGCCCGCACCCAGTACGTCGACTTCCTTGAGATCCATGACGCTTCCCCGTGATGGCTACTTGTACTTTGGTCGATACAGCCACTGTTGCCGATCTTACCTCGCCGCTGCCACCGATCCTACCCGTCGACGACGCACATCCGCTATCGGTATCCCGCATTCCGCCCTAATCGAAAAGGACGATGGCCGATTCGCCGCAAGTCGCTACCGTGCGCTTACCCGGCGCGAGACCGATGCGCGCGGGCGATCCGCTCGACTGCATGCCGATCGATCCGGCCTGCCCGGCTTTGCCGCGTCGCACGCGAGACAAGAGGCGGCGTCGGTCACCACCGCGGTCGCGACCGCTTGCAACCTTCTCCGACAAAGGACATTGAATGCATCAGAAAAACGAAATTTCCCGTCGACATTTTCTCCGGCTGGGTGCCGGCACGATAGGTGCGGCGCTCGGGAGCGCGTCATTTCTGTCGGCATGCGGAGGCGACTCGATTTCGGTCGCGCCGGTCGCGACGCCGCGGCTGGGTTCCGCTTCGAATTTTCGCGACACGGCCGGCCCGGACGGAACCGGTTATATAACGACGAGCGGCGCAAAGATGAAGAAAGGCGTGATCTACCGGTCATCCGCGCTCGCGTTGTCCGCCGCCGACATCGCCACCGTCGGCACGCTCGACATCAGGCAGGTCTGCGACCTGCGCACGCCCGCCGAGATCAAGACGCAACCGGATGCGCCGCTGGCCGGTGCCACATGGCAAAACCTCAACGTGCTCGGAGCCGCCAGCATCACCCCGATCCCGACGACCGGCGCCACCGCGACAGCGTTCATGTTGAGCATGTATCGTGCGTTCGTCACGTCGGACTCCGCGCATGCCAGCTATCGTGCACTCTTCACCGGCTTCGCTGCCTCCGGCGAAAACCTGGTGTTCCACTGCACGGCCGGCAAGGACCGCACCGGCTGGGCCACCGCCATTCTGCACACGATCCTCGGCATCTCCGGGCAGACGATACTCGCCGACTACCTGTTGACCAACGCCTACAGCGCGTCGGAAATCTCTGCGTCGATCGCCCAGGCACAAAAAGCCGGCGGGCAAAATGCGGCAGACATGATGACCGCGCTGCAGGGCGCGCACGCTGACTATCTGCAGGCGGCATTCGATCAGGTCGTCGCGTCGTACGGCTCGATGACGTCGTATATCGCGAACGGCCTGCAACTCGACCAGACGACGCTGAGCACCATCCGGCAGCACATGCTGGTCTGATCCACCCGCGGGCCGCTTCGACGGGGCCGGATCGCATCTGCGCTTCGATCGGAGCGGCCGCGGTACCTCGTATCCGGCGGAACCCTCACCAGCCAAGGCCTGGGCGGGTTTTCCCGGTCGCACCGAAAGCCGCCTGGGGCGAACCGCGCGAACCAAACGACCGTTTGATCCGCGCACCCGACCACCCCGAATCCGTTGTCCCGCAGCATGCTGGCCCACTCTGCCCGGGCGCCCGTTGTTTGGTAACGCCGCTCTAGCGTGCTATGCCACACTGCACGGCATCGACGCTCGCGCCGTGTAGTGCCGCGCACCGCCGTCGATCACGACAAGACATGGAGACAGACGATGCGGAATGCGGTCCGGCGCGGCCATCGCTCGCCTTTTGCAATTTTCGACTGGATTTCCAGCCCGCAACACGCGGCCCGGCCTGTCTCGCCCGGACCATCCCGCGTGTTCGGCTGCGGCATGCTGGCGCTCGCGCTGCTTTGTGCCGGTTGCGCGGAATCGTCGGCGCAGCGTGGCGGCAACACGTCGGTCGCGTCGACGAAGATCGAACGCACCAAGGCCGAGCGCCTCGCCCGCGAGCAGCAGCTCGCACGTACCGTGCCGTCGCTCGCATCGATCAGCCTGACGCAACCGCGCCAGTTCACGCTGCGCGACTCGGGCCAGAACGGCGCGATGACGTTCCTGCGCGACGTCGATTTCCGTATCGTCAACAACCTCGGCTTCTTCATCCATCAGTTGTCCGCCACGCTCGTGCCGACGCAGGCGGGCGCGCCGATCGTGTTCGACGATCCGACGAGTTTCGAGATCGACGTGCATGAAGGCACGGTCACGCTCGACAACGCGAAGCTGACCGCGCTCTTCAACACCTACATCTTCGGCTACCGCAACGCGCCGCTGCGCAAGCTCGCCGTGTCGGCCGGCGACGGCGTGATTCACCTCCAAGGCGAGATGCAGCGCGACGGCTGGGTGCCGTTCTCGCTGACCGGCACGCTCGCGATCCGCGACGGCAGCCAGCTCGTGTTCCATCCGACGGGGGTGCGCGTATCGGGCATCAACGCGCAGCCGGTGATGCGCGCGGCCAACGTGAAGATGGCCGACTTGCTGAAAGTCCAGACGCCGATCGCGCAACTCGCCGGCGACGATCTCGTGATGTCGGTCGACAAGCTGATGCCGCCGCCGCGCCTGAAACTCACGATCACCGCGGTGCGCGTGACACCGGCCGGCCTCGACCTGAAGCTCGACGACGGCACGCACGCCGGCTTCGCGATGCCTGCGAATGCGCCCCAGCAGGCCATGTACATTCGAGGCGGCGATGTGAAGTTCATGCGCTCGATGCCGATGAACGCGGACATCCTGATCGGCCCGGTCGATCCGGCGAAGCGCGACCAGACTTTCGTGTTCGACCTGTACCACTATCGCGACCAGGTGTCGGCCGGCTACTTCAATTTCGACGAAAGCGGTGCGATGGCGATCCGGATGCCTTCGTACACGGGCCCGGCCAGCGGCGCGCTGCTCGGCAACGCGGCCGCGCGCCTGAACGACAGCTTCCTCGCCGCGCAGCAGACTGCGCTGCGTGACATACGCCAGCACTGGGAAGCCTACGCACTCGCGGCAAACGCCACTCACCCCGGCATGCAGAGGGTCGCCATGCGGCGCACGTCGACCACGCCATTCAACGAGCGGCACGTGTCGAATCGCAACCCGACGATCCATCTGCGCAACGTCGATTTCAACCTGTCCGGGGATATCGGCTTTCACGTCGAGGATCTCGACGTGGAACTCGTATCGAAGCGGCCCGGCGAACCCGTCGATCTCGACGACCCGAACCAGTACGACATCCGGATTCTCGGCGGCACGGTGGTCGAATCGTGGAAGGCGATGTCCGCGCTCTTCAACAACTATCTGCTCGACTACTCGCCGCGCTCGCTCAACGACCTGCAGCTGAGCGCGGACGGCACGAACCTGCGTGTCCAGGGCGGCATCAAGCTGTGGAACCATGTGCCGGGCGTCTGGCTGCCGACCGACATGAAGGGCTCGCTGTCCGTGCTCGACGACCGGCATCTTGCGTTCAAGCCATCCCAGGTGTCGGTGCTCGGGATTCCGCAGGCGAAGCTGCTGCGTTCGCTCGGCATCGAACTCGCTTCGCTGACGCCGTTGCAGCGTCGCGGCGCGGAACTGCGCGGCGACACGCTCGTGCTCGACCAGTACACCGTGTTCCCGCCCCCCGTGCTGAACGGCAAGCTCGGCCAGGCAACCGTCGAGCGCGACGGGCTGCGCCTCACGTTCAGGCGTCAGGCGGGCTCGCCTGCGCCGCAACGGCCGCAGATCGATGCGCCGAGCTACATGTGGATGGAAGGCGGCGACATGAAGATGTTCAACGTGCTCGAACTGAACGTGCGCGCGCTGATCAGGAATTCGGCCGAGGCCGGCCCAATGCGTTTCGACCTGTACAGCTACCGCAGCCAGGTCGCGCAAGGTTCCGTGCGAATGCTGCCGGACGGCACGCTGGTCGTCGACATGGGCCAAAAGAATCCGCTCGCATCGCGTTGATGTGCATGTAAGACGTGCATGCAAAAAGCCCGGTGGCACGTCGCCAACCGGGCTTTTCATTTCATCCTTCGGACTTCGCGCTCAGTCGTGCTTCAGTCCGTCGATCACGTCGAGCAGCGCCTGCCGCAATGCAATTACGTCGACGGTTGCGCCCGGCTTGCCCGGTGTGCGCGCATCGGCGGCCTGGACCTCCGGCTCGACGGGTACCGGCGCGGCCCGCTCGCCGCCCGGCGAATCGAGCCGGTTGCGCGCGCCGTTGATCGTGAATCCCTGCTCGTACAACAACTCGCGAATCCGCCGGATCAGCAGCACTTCATGGTGCTGGTAATACCGACGATTGCCACGCCGCTTCACCGGCCGCAGTTGAGTAAATTCCTGTTCCCAATAACGCAGCACATGCGGCTTGACCCCGCACAGCTCGCTGACTTCACCGATCGTGAAGTAGCGCTTCGCGGGAATCGGAGGCAAGACGACTTTCTCAACCGTAGTGGTCATCGTCGGTTAACCGTCGGTAAAGGGTGCGCGGCGGCCGCGCGGGGACGTCAGCGCGCGGGGGCTTACTCCGCGCCGTTTTCGACCAGCGCCTTCAGCTTCTGGCTCGCGTGGAAGGTTACCACCCGGCGGGCCGCGATCGGAATCGCCTCGCCCGTCTTCGGATTGCGGCCCGGACGCTGCGGCTTGTCGCGCAGCTGGAAATTACCGAACCCCGACAGCTTGACGCTTTCGCCGTTTTCGAGCGCGTCGCGAATCACCTCGAAAAACGCCTCGACCATGTCCTTCGCTTCACGCTTGTTCAGCCCGACGCTGTCGAACAGCAACTCCGCCAGTTCCGCTTTCGTCAGCGTGGGCGTCTCGGTGGACGCCGGCGCCGAAGCATCGCGGTTCATGGCGCTGCGTTGCGCCGTCAGGAGGGCTTCGAATTCACTCGAGGTCATGTCGTTCATATCTGCCATACAGCGCGTTAAATCAAATTACGATCGGAAAAGGCCGCCCGCGAGCGGGCGGACCTCCTCCTTAGCCGCGCAGGCGCGCACCGGCGCGAGCCATCCGCTCGACCAGCGCCTGGATCGCCTGATCGACGACCTCGTCCTGTAGCGTGCCAGCCGCGTCCTGCAGCGTCACGCGGAAGGCGAGGCTCTTCTCGTGCGCGGCAAGGCCACCGGAAGTATTTGATTTTGCACGAAATTCGTCGAAGAGTACAACCTTCTGAACGAATCGGCAGGCCTCTTCGGCAAGCGCCTTCTTCATTTCGTCGAAAAGTGCCTGAACCTCGACCGCCTGATCGACGACAACGGCGATATCGCGACGAACCGGCGGGAATTTCGACACCTCGGTCGGCGTGGGCAACGCACGCGCAATCAGCGCGTCCGCGTCGATTTCGAACATCACCGGAGCGTGCGGCAACTCGTACTTCTGCATCAGGCGCGGGTGCAACTCGCCGATCCAGCCAACCGCACGGCCGTCGACTTCGATGCGCGCGCTGCGCCCCGGATGGAGGGCCGGATGCTCCGCCTTCACGAAGCGTGCAGCTGCCGGCGCAAGCAGCGCCTCGAGATCGCCCTTCACGTCGAAGAAATCGACCGGGCGGGTCGTCACGCCCCACTGCTCGTCGAGCACCGGGCCATAAGCAAGCGCACCGACGCGCTTCGGCTGCACGTAGCCCTCGACCGTCAGCTCACCGGCCTTCGCCGACGCATCGGCGAGGAACACGCGGCCAGCCTCGAACACGCGCACGCGATCTGCGCGGCGGTTCAGGTTGTGGCGCAGCACGGAAATCAGGCTGCCGAACAGCGTCGTGCGCATCACCGAGAGCTGGCTCGCGATCGGGTTCAGCAGGCGGATCGGCTGGTCGTTGCCCGCGAAATCCTGCTCCCACTCCGCATCGACGAAGCTGAAGTTGACGGTTTCCGCGTAGTCGCGCGCGGCAAGCGCGTGACGGACATCGTGGATCGAACGCCGCGTCTCGTTGGTCGCGCGCATTTCGCTCGTCGCGACCGGCGGACGCGCCGGGATCTTCTCGAAGCCGTAGATCCGCGCGACCTCCTCGATCAGGTCTTCCTCGATCTCGATGTCGAAGCGATGCGACGGCGGTGTGACGAGGAACGCGTCGTCTTCACGCTCGAACGGCAGGCCGAGGCGCGTGAAGATGCTGGCGATCTCGTCGGCGCCGATCTGCACACCGATGATGCGGTTCGCGCGCGACACGCGCATCTTCACCGGCGCGCGCTGCGGCAGGTTCACGGACTGATCGTCGACCGGGCCGGCCTTGCCGCCGCAGATCTCGAGGATAAGCTGCGTGATGCGCTCGACGTGCTCGACGGTCGTCGCGTAATCGACGCCGCGCTCGAAGCGATGGGCCGCATCGGTCGAGAAGTTGTACTTGCGCGCGCGGCCGCGGATGCTGTCCGGCCACCAGAACGCGGCTTCCAGGTAGATGTTGGTCGTATCGAGCGTGACGGCCGTGCTGTCGCCGCCCATGATGCCGGCCAGGCTCTCGACCTGGCGGTCATCCGAAATGACGCCGACCGTTTCGTCGAGTTCGACCGTGTTGCCGTTGAGCAGCTTCAGCGATTCGCCGCGCTTGCCCCAGCGCACCTCGATGCCACCGTGGATCTTGTCGAGATCGAACACGTGCGACGGGCGGCCGAGCTCGAACATCACGTAGTTCGAGATGTCGACGAGCGCCGACACGCTGCGCTGGCCGGAGCGCTCGAGGCGCTCGACCATCCACTGCGGGGTCTTCGCACGCGCGTTCACGCCGCGGATCACACGCCCCGAGAAGCGACCGCACAGATCGGGAGCGGCGATGCGCACCGGCAGCGTTTCGTCGAGTTCGACGCGCACCGGGCGGATATCGACCGGCGTCAGCGGCGCACCGGTGATCGCGGCCGTCTCGCGCGCAATGCCGAACACGGACAGGCAGTCGGCCTTGTTTGGCGTCAGCTTGATTTCGAAGATCGTGTCGTCGAGATTGAGCGTCTCGCGGATGTCCTGGCCGACCGGCGTATCTTCCGGCAGCACCAGCAGGCCGCTGTGATCCTCGGACAGCTTCAGTTCACGTGCCGAGCACAGCATCCCCTGGCTCTCCACGCCGCGCAGCTTCGACAGCTTGATCGCGAACGGCTTGCCACCCTCTTCCGCCGGCGGCAGTTCCGCGCCGACCAGCGCGACCGGCACCTTGATGCCGGGTGCGACGTTCGGTGCGCCGCAAACGATATTCAGCGTCGCGCCGGTGCCGGCATCGACCTGGCAGACATTGAGCTTGTCCGCATCCGGATGCTTGACGACTTCGAGCACGCGGCCGACGACGATCTTCGACGTCGGCGGCGCAGCCTTGCTCAGCGATTCGACTTCGAGCCCCGCCATCGTCAGCGCGTGCGACAGTTCGTCGGTCGTCAGCTGCGGGTCGACAAAGGTTCTCAACCAGGATTCAGGGAATTGCATGGATGTCTACGTTCGAAACAGGTTAGATCGACGCCCGGGCCCCGCCGGATCGTCCGTCGGGGCGTGCACGGGCACAGGTCGGCGCGGCGCGCGGCGTTACGCGAACTGGCGCAGGAAACGCAGGTCGTTCTCGAAGAACAGCCGGAGATCCTGGACGCCGTAGCGCAGCATCGTCAGGCGCTCGAGGCCGCTGCCGAACGCAAAGCCGATGTAGCGCTCGGGATCGAGGCCCATGTTGCGAATCACGGTCGGATGCACCTGCCCCGAACCGGAAATCTCGAGCCACTTGCCGGCGTTCTTGCCTTGCTCGAACATCATGTCGATCTCGGCCGACGGTTCCGTAAACGGGAAATACGACGGACGGAAGCGCACGAGGATGTCGTCGCGCTCGAAGAATTTTTTCAGGAAGTCGGTATAGACGCCCTTGAGATCGGCGAAGCTGATGTTTTCGTCGATCCACAGCCCCTCGACCTGATTGAACATCGGCGAGTGGGTCGCATCGCTGTCGACGCGATACGTGCGGCCCGGCGCGATCACCTTGATCGGCGGACGGTTCATGCGCGCGTAACGCACCTGCATCGGGCTCGTGTGCGTGCGCAGCAGCAGCTGGCGGCCGTCGGCATCCTTGCCTTCGACGTAGAAGGTGTCCTGCATCGAACGCGCCGGATGGTTCTCCGGGCTGTTCAGCGATGTGAAGTTGTACCAGTCGGTCTCGATTTCGGGGCCGTCTGCCACATCGAAGCCGATCGAGCCGAAAATCTGTTCGACACGCTCCCACGTGCGCATCACGGGGTGCAGGCTGCCTGCACCGGCGCCGCGGCCCGGCAACGTCACGTCGATCGACTCGGCGGCGAGGCGCTGGTTCAGCAGCGCGTCGGCCAGTGCCTGACGGCGTGCGGTCAGCGCGGCTTCAACCTGCTGCTTCGCGACGTTGATGCGTGCGCCTTCGGTCTTGCGTGCTTCGGGATCGAGCTTGCCGAGGCCCTTCAGCAACTCGGTCAGCGCACCCGACTTGCCGAGAAATCGTGCTTTCTCGTTTTCGAGCGTGGTGATGTCGGCAGCCTGTTCGAAGGACTGCTGCGCGTCGGCGACAATCTGGTCCAGATCCATAGATCCCATCATTTCCAACGTCATTCGGTCTTGGCGAGCGAAATCGCACACCAAACAAAAAAGGGGCTCGGAAGAGCCCCGTTTTCGCTGCAGCGGCCGAAACTACCGGAGCATCGCTGCAACTAACCACGCAGTGCTAATTTCGCAATTAGGCTGCAACGGCGGCTTTCACCTGCTTGACGATCGCAGCAAAAGCAGCCTTGTCGAACACCGCCATGTCAGCCAGCACCTTACGGTCGAGTTCGATCGACGCCTTCTTCAGGCCGTTGATGAACACGCTGTAGGTCATGTCGTGCTGACGAACCGCCGCGTTGATACGCGTAATCCACAGTGCGCGGAACACACGCTTCTTGTTGCGACGATCGCGATATGCGTACTGACCAGCGCGCATCACCGCCTGCTTGGCGATGCGGTAGACGTTATTGCGGCGACCGCGATAACCCTTGGCCAGGTTGATGATCTTCTTGTGGCGGGCCCGTGCGGTTACCCCACGTTTGACTCGAGGCATGTTTCTCTCCTTAGAGTATCGATTGAGGGGTTACGCGAACGGCAGCATCGCGCGGACGGAGTTCAGATCGGAATCATGAACTGCCGTTGCGCCGCGCAGGTGGCGCTTGTTCTTCGTGGTTTTCTTGGTCAGGATGTGACGCTTGAAGGCTTGACCGCGCTTGACGGTACCGCCCGGACGCACCACGAAGCGCTTTGCAGCGCTCTTCTTGGTCTTCATCTTAGGCATGACGAACAACTCCAGTTTATTAGATGGCGATGGGTGTGCGGTTGGCTTGCGCCCTTGACCCGCCCTTCGAAACCCAGTCCACTTGTGTACGGCGAACCGCTTGCGCAGCCGCCGTCATTGCTAGCGCGTTGCCCTGACCGGGCAACGCGCCGAACCACTGCGAACCTGCGCGCGAAGCGCGCGGGCCCGTTACTTCTTTTTCTTCGGCGAGAGCACCATGATCATCTGGCGCCCTTCCATCTTCGGCATCTGCTCGACCTGGCCGACTTCCTCGAGATCCGTGCGCAGACGCTCAAGCATCCGCATACCGATTTCCTGGTGAGCCATTTCGCGACCGCGGAAACGCAACGTGATCTTCGTCTTGTCGCCTTCTTCGAGGAAGCGCACGAGATTGCGAAGCTTGACGTTGTAATCCCCGTCATCGGTACCCGGGCGGAACTTGACTTCCTTGACCTGGATGACCTTCTGCTTCAGCTTCGCTTCGTGCTGCTTCTTCGATTCCTGGTACTTGAACTTGCCGTAATCCATCAGACGGCAAACCGGGGGAACCGCTTGCGGCGCGATTTCCACCAGGTCAACATCCAGTTCTTCCGATTTACGGAAAGCATCAGCGAGTTTTACGATACCGAGCGGTTCGTTCTCGATCCCGACCAGACGCACTTCCGGCGCAGTGATTTCACCGTTGATGCGATGCGACGACTTATCAGTAGCGATGTTACGTTTCCTCTAAAAATTAAAAAAACGAGCCGCGCTGCCAGGGCGGTTACTTGAACGAGCGCAGGTCTTCCTGCAGACGCTCAACGAAGGCTTCGACCGGCATCACGCCAAGATCGACGCCGCCACGGGCACGCACGGCTACCGTTTGCGCATCACGCTCCTTATCACCCACGACGAGGAGATAAGGCACCTTTTCCAGCGTGTGCTCGCGTATTTTATAGCTAATCTTCTCATTGCGCAAATCGGCCGTCACTCTAACCCCTTGTTTTTGCAACGATTGGGCCAGAGATTGCGCATATTCGGCCTGACTTTCGGCGATATTGAGCACAACTGCCTGGAACGGCGCGAGCCAGGCAGGCATTGCACCAGCGTGGTGCTCGATCAAAATGCCGAGAAAACGCTCCATCGAACCGACGATCGCACGGTGCAACATCACCGGCCGGCGACGGCTGCTGTCGTCGGCAACATACTCGGCGCCGAGGCGTTCCGGCAGCACCATGTCGAGCTGCAGCGTACCGCACTGCCACGAACGGCCGAGCGCATCCTTGATGTGGTACTCGATCTTCGGACCGTAGAACGCGCCTTCACCCGGCAGTTCTTCCCACGTCAGACCGCAGGCGGTCAGTGCGTCGCGCAGGCCCTGCTCGGCGCGATCCCACGTCTCGTCCGTGCCCGCACGCTGATCCGGGCGCAGCGACAGCTTGATGTCGATGTGATCGAAACCGAAGTCCTTGTACACGCTCATCGCCAGCGTATTGAACGCGATCGACTCCGAGATGAACTGGTCTTCCGTACAGAAGATATGCGCATCGTCCTGCACGAAGCCGCGCACGCGCATCAGGCCGTGCAGCGCGCCCGATGCCTCGTTGCGGTGGCACGAACCGAATTCCGCGTAGCGCAGCGGCAGGTCGCGATACGAGCGCAAGCCGTGCTTGAACACCTGGACGTGACCCGGGCAGTTCATCGGCTTGATCGCGTAGTCGCGCTTCTCCGACTCCGTCGTGAACATGTTCTCGCGGTAGTTCTGCCAGTGGCCTGACGCCTCCCACAGCGAGCGGTCCATGATCATCGGCGTCTTGATCTCGAGGTAGCCGGCTTCGTTCACGCGGCGGCGCATGTACTGCTCGACCTGCTGCCACAGCGCCCAGCCCTTCGGATGCCAGAACACCATGCCCGGCGACTCTTCCTGCATGTGGAACAGGTCGAGCTGCTTGCCGAGCTTGCGGTGGTCGCGCTTTTCCGCCTCCTCGAGCATGTGCAGGTACTGGTCCTGGTCCTCCTTCTTCGTCCAGGCCGTGCCGTAGATACGCTGCAGCTGCTCGTTCTTCGAATCGCCGCGCCAGTACGCGCCCGCGACCTTCATCAGCTTGAAGACCTTCAGCTTGCCCGTCGACGGCACGTGCGGGCCGCGGCACAGATCGGTAAAGGCGCCGTGCGAATACAGCTTGATTTCGTCGCTTTGCGGAATCGATTCGATGATCTCGGCCTTGTACTTCTCGCCGATGCTGCGGAAGTAGCCCGCCGCTTCGTCGCGCGACACGACACGGCGCGTCACGGGCTCGTCCTTCTTCGCGAGCTCCTGCATGCGCTTTTCGATCTTCTCCAGATCTTCAGGCGTAAACGGACGGTTGTACGAGAAGTCGTAATAGAAGCCGTTGTCGATCACCGGGCCGATCGTCACCTGCGCGTCCGGATACAGTTCCTTCACCGCGTATGCGAGCAAGTGCGCCGTCGAGTGGCGGATGATGTCGAGGCCGTCGGCATCCTTGTCGGTCACGATCGCGAGCGACGCGTCGCGGTCGATCACGGCCGACGTATCGACGAGCTCGCCATCGAGCTTGCCACCAAGCGCAGCCTTCGCAAGGCCGGGACCGATCGAGGCTGCAACCTCGGCAACTGTCACCGGATGCTCGTATTGTCGAACTGAGCCGTCAGGCAAGCGTATCGAAACCATAGCAATCTCCGTGATGCCGACAGTGGGCGGCAGACCAGGTACGCGACATGAAAATCGCGCGGGAAAATTTCGCGACAAAAAAAATGCGGCCCCGCTTTCGAGGGGCCGCATTCGATACTTCACTCAGACTGAAAGGGCGAAAGGGTTCCTCGACTAGCGTCGCTCCGAAAAGGTTTCGGTCAACGTTCGCGGTGTCATAACCGTATTCGCCTTGTTCGCGTTGAGTTATTTACTGCATCGAACACCCGGAGACCGGGCATTCTCAATTCGTTGGTAGGCTCGATTGGACTCGAACCAACGACCCCCACCATGTCAAGGTGGTGCTCTAACCAGCTGAGCTACGAGCCTAGAGAAGCTAAGATTATATGGAGCCGTTACCGACTTGGCAAGTGTTTTTATGCGGTCGCAGCAAAATAACGGGGCTCCAACCCCATATCATGCCTTCCGCCCCGCCCGCACGACGCCCTGCACCTCACCGAGCAGCGTGCACGCGCGCTGCACCTGCGCCGAGTTCGACACCTCGACCGTGAACTGCATGAATGCCGCGTTGCGGCGGCTCTGCGTCTTCACACCCACCACGTTCATCTTCTCGCGCGCGAACACTTCGGAGATATCGCGCAGCAACCCTTGCCGGTCGCTCGCCTCGATCATCAGGTCGACCGGATAGACGGACGCACCGCGCCCGCCGAGCACGTCGGCCGACCAGGTCGTCTGCAGCACGCGCTCCGGCGCGCGCTCGACCATCCGGCGGAACGTCGGGCAATCGGTGCGGTGGATCGACATCCCCTTGCCGCGCGTGACGAAACCGCTGATCGGATCGGGCGGCGCCGGACGGCAGCAGCGTGCGAGCTGGGTCAGCAGCGCGTCGACGCCCACCACCAGCACGCCGGTCGACGCGCCGTGCGCCACGCTCGCGCCGCTGCTGCGCTTCTCGAAATCGGCGGGCGCTTCGGGCGCCGGCTCCGGCGGCGGCGCATCGGACAGCGCGTGCTCGACATTGCGCAGGCTGAACTCTTCCTTGCCGACGACCGAGAACAGCTCCTCGGGCGACTTGAAGCCGAGCTTCGCGGCGAGATTGTCCAGGTTGACCGATGTCTTGCCCTCGCGCTGCAGCGTCTTTTCGACGAGCGCGCGGCCATGCGAGATGTTTTCTTCCTGCTCGATCGAGTTGAACCACGCACGCACCTTCTGACGCGCGCGCGGGCTCTTCATGTAGCCGAGCTGCAGGTTCAGCCAGTCACGCGACGGCCCACCCTCCTTCACCGCGACGATCTCGACCGTCTGGCCGTTTGCGAGCGGCGTGTTGAGCGGCACCATCGCGCCGTCGACGCGCGCGCCACGGCAGCGATGGCCAAGCTCGCTGTGCAGGTGGTACGCGAAATCGACCGGCGTCGCGCCCTGCGGCAACGCGATCACACGCGCCTGCGGCGTCAGCACGTAGATGTGGTCGTCGTCGAGCGACGTCTCGCGCAATTGCGCCCACGCCTTGTCGCCCGACTTTTCCGCGCCGTCCTCGACGTCATCCTTCCACGCGAGCAGCTGGCGCAGCCATGCGATCTTCTCGTCGTATTTGTCGCTCGCCGAGAATTGGCCGCCGTAGCCGCGCGCGCCGGCCTCCTTGTAGCGCCAGTGCGCGGCGACGCCGTACTCGGCGAAACGGTGCATCTCCTGCGTGCGGATCTGCACTTCGAACGCGCGGCCGTCATCGCCGATCACGACCGTATGCAGCGACTTGTAGCCGTTCGGCTTCGGCCGCGAGATGTAGTCGTCGAATTCCTTCGGCACCGGCTGCCACAGGTGATGCACGATGCCGAGCACCGCGTAGCAATCCTTGATGTCCGGCACGATCACGCGAAACGCTCGCACGTCGTACAGCTCGGAGAAATCGAGCTCCTTGCCGCGCATCTTGCGCCAGATGCTGTAGATATGCTTTGGCCGGCCGCTCACATCGGCCTGGATGTTCGCGTCCGCCAGCTCCTGCTGCAACCGGTCGATCGCCTGCGTGACGTACGCTTCGCGCTCGATGCGCTTCTCGTCGAGCAGCTTCGCGATCCGCTTGTAGGTGACGGGATCCTCGAAGCGGAACGCGAGATCCTCGAGCTCCCACTTCAGTTGCCAGATACCGAGACGGTTCGCGAGCGGCGCATAGATCTCGAGCGTCTCGCGCGCGACGTCGGGCGGCGGGTCGATCTTCGCGGCCGCGTAGTAGCGCAGCGACTGCAGGCGCGACGCGAGCCGGATCAACACCACGCGGATGTCTTGCGCGAACGCGAGCAGCATCTTGCGCAGCGCCTCGATCTGCGTACGCCGCTCTTCCGCCGTGTCACGCCCCGCATCGGGCACCGCGTTCTGCGCGGCACGCAGGCTGACGGTACCGAGCCGCAACAGCTTGCGCACGTCGGACACGAGCCGCGCCACTTCGTCGCCGAAACGCTCGGTGAGTTCGCGCTCGGGGTCGCTCAGGTGCGGCGTCAGCACGAACAGCGCGGCCGCCTGCATCGCGGGCGGATCGACGTTCAGCGTGCGCATGATCGCCGCCGTGCCCGCCGAGTGATCGGCGAGCAGTTCGCCCGACGACAGGCGCGCGTCGCCGGCCCGTTCGCGCACGAACGCGAGCACGTCGTCGAACGACGGTGCCGCGACGGGGGAAGCGGAAACGGACTCGGTCATTGCTTGGCCTGGCGGAATACGATCATCGTCGGGTTGCGTCCGGTTCAGCTCCGCTGTGCGGCGACCACCACGATCTCGACGAGCAGCGCCGGATCCGCGAGCTTCGCCTCGACGGTGGCGCGCGGCGGCGTGTTGCCCTGCGCGACCCATGCATCCCACTCCGCATTCATGCCGTCGAAATTCGCCAGATCGGAAATGTAGATCTGCACCGACAGCAGATGCGCCTTGTCGCTGTTCGCTTCGGCGAGCAGGCGGTCGATGTGGCCGAGCACTTCGCGCGTCTGGCCCTTGATGTCCTGCGTGGTGTCTTCGGCGATCTGGCCGGCCAGATACACGGTACCGTTGTGGATCGCGGTTTCGGAGAGTCGGGCCCCGACGTGGTGACGAATGACTGCCATGGAATGTTCCGGTCGTGAGTGGATGGAGATTCGGGTGGCGGCACGGCCCGCGTGCCGTCGAACCGCATATTATGACGCGTTTATGCGCCGCCTTCGACGAAAAACCGCCGCGCGAGCGCAATCTGGCCTGCGTCGACGAACGCCGGAGCATGGCCCACCCCTGGAATCTCGGCGTGCGTGACGTGCCGGCCACGACGCACCATGTCGGCCACCGTCTCGCGCGACAGCAGGTCGGACGTCTCGCCGCGCACGACGAGCAGCGATGTATCCGTCGTCTCGATGGCGCGCCACAGCGCGGCCTCGCCGAGTGCGGCCAACTCGGGCGTGGTTGCCCTGAACGGCTCGGCGATGCGCGGATCGTAGCGGACCGTCCAGCCACCTTCGGGCAGTTCGCGCAGCAGCGGCCCGTTGATCTCGCGCCACTCGTCGGCGGTCAGCGCACCGAACGGCAGCGACAGCGACGTCAGATAGTCGACACCCTCCTGCTCGGTCGCAAAGCGCGGCTGCACGCCGAGATATTCGCCGATGCGCGTCAGCGAATCGGGTTCGATGCGCGGGCCGACGTCGTTGACGATCATGCGGCGCAGCGGCGAACCGGGCAGCCCCGCGAACGCCAGGCCGATCAGGCCGCCCATCGACGTGCCGAACCAGTCGACCGATTCGACGTCGAGTCGCGCGATCAGCGTCACCATGTCGGCCACGTATTGCGGAATCGCGTAGAGCCTCGGATCGGCCAGCCAGTCCGATTGGCCGCGCCCGACGATGTCGGGGCAGACGACGCGATACGTATCGGACAGCGCCGTGGCGAGCCGGTCGAAATCGCGCCCGGAACGGGTCAGGCCGTGCACGCAAACCAGCACGCGCGGGTTCGCGGGATCGCCCCACTCGGTATAGGCGACGTGGTGAAGGCCGGCCGCGCTCGCACACTGCACGCGCCGCTGACGGGGAATCGGGGAGTTCACGGGGGAAGTGGGCATCGGAGGCGTCCTGCCGAACGGTGCGGCGCGATGGCATGTGGGCCCGGCCCGCCAGGGCAGCCGGGGGATGCGATCGATTGTAAACCCGTTCCGGATCACGAGTCGCCTGACCACCCTTGCGGGCTTGCGGCTCGTGCGAGCGCCAATGAAATGTCACGCGGCCGTGCGGAATCGGGCGCGGTGTTCCGTGTTCAGCAGGCCGCCGATCCAGCCTCCGTTGCGGCCGCGGCGACGGCGCCGCGAACGCACCATCGTGCACCGGCCCGTCATGGCCGGGAAAGCGCGGTTATTTCTGCATGACCGCGCCGATGCTCGCACCGACCACGCACAGCGTGCCGGCGACCTGCAGCGTGCTCATCGGCTGCGCCAGCACGACATAACCGATCCCCGCGGCGATCGCGGGCTCGGCGCTCATCAGGATGCCGAATGCCGATGCGCTCATCCGTCGCAACGCAATCAGTTCGAGCACGTAAGGAAACAGCGGGACGAGCACTGCCAGATACGCGGCATCGATCAGTTGGCCGGCCGGCAAGTAGCCGCCGCTTTGCGCCAGCCCGAACGGCGTCGTGACGAGCGCGGCCACGAACAGCGACGCGGACAGCCCTTGCAGCCCGTCGAACAGCGTGCCGACACGCTTCATCAACACGATATAGGCGGCCCAGCCAAGCGCAGAGCCGACCGGGAAGACCAGCGCGGCCGGCGCCGTCACCCACATGCCGTCCTGCCGCGCCAGCAGCAGCACGCCAGCCAGCGCAAGTGCCGGCCACGCCAGCATCGCCGGCTTGCGCACGCCGATCGTGGCGACCGCCAGCGGCCCGAGAAAGTTGATCGCCACCGCCAGGCCGAGCGGCACGCGACGCACGGCTTCGAAGAAGCACAGCGTCATCGCGGCCATCGCCGTGCCGAGCGCGATGGCGGCGATCCAGCGCTGCCGGGAATAGGTGTGGAGCGGCGGCCGGACGACCACGGCCAGCGCGAGCGCGGCGAAACAGAGCCGCAGCCAGGTCGTGCTGACGGTGCCGTACTCGATCGTCGCCGGCCTCGACAGCGCCGCGCCGAGCTGCACGCTGCACATCGACGCGACGGCCAGCAGCGGCGCCACCGCATTCGTGAAAGGTGACGCCGCGCACTGCGCGACACCCGGTCGTACCGTACTCGATTCCTCGCTCATGCAACCGCTCCGGTTCAGTGACACGCCGATGCTAACCGCGGCCGCATGCTTGATATAAGCTGATAATTCTTATGTCCGCATCAGGAATATTGATGACCCGCGATCTCGACAGCACCCTGCTGCGCACGTTCGTCACCGTGGTCGAAACCGGCAGCGTCAGCACGGCGGCAACGGCGCTGCATCGCACGCAGGCCGCCGTCAGCATGGCGCTGCGACGGCTCGAGGATGAAGTCGGCCAGCGCCTGCTCGAACGCTCGCCGCGCGGCGTCACGCCGACGGCCGCGGGCAACGTGCTGCTGCCGTATGCACACCAGTTGCTCGGCGTCGGGCTCGCCGCCCGCGCCGCGCTCGCCGCAGGCGACATCTCGGGCACCGTACGGCTCGGTGTCCTCGAGGACATCGCCGTCGGCCGTCTGCCGCACGCGCTGCGACAGTTCGCGGCGTCATTTCCGAACGTCGCGCTCGAGATCGTCGTCGATACGAGCCCCGTCCTGTCGCAGCGACTCGCGAGCCACGCACTGGATTTCGTGATCGGCGACCCCGCGCTGATCCGGGCCGAGCCGCTCACGACATGGCAGCATCCACTGCACTGGGCCGCCGCAGCCACCGCCAACCGCCTCCCTCGCAACGCACCGGTACCGATCGTTGCGTTCGGCGGCACCTGCCCGTGGCAGGAAAAGCTGTTCGCGATGTTGCGCGACGCCGGCCGTGCGTGGCGCGTCATCTGCACCAGCACGAGCCTGTCCGCGATCCAGTCGGCGGTCGAGGCAGGCCTCGGCGTCGCGGTACTGCTCGACTGGAACGTGCGTCGCGACACGATGTGCGCACTCGACCCGCAGGCAGCCGGGTTGCCCGCGCCACCCGCCGCGGATTTCGGGCTGTTCAGCCGCGCGGACCTCGGCGATCACACGTCGGCGGCAGTCACGCTGCAACGCTTCCTGTTTCATGCGCTGCAGCTGGGTTCACCCGACGACGGCACGCCCACCGGCGAACAACGCGTGGAATCGTTGCAGACCGCCGTCTGACGCGGCCAGGCGCGCATGCCACAAACATAAACGCCCCGCATGCCTGACGGCATGCGGGGCGAATCGACATGAAAAAAAACTCAGGCGACCGCGCTGACGTCGAGCGGCGCACCCGTCTTTGCCTGGATCTCGTCGGCGCTCACGCCATCGGCGAGCTCGAGGACCTTCAGGCCGGACGGCGTCACTTCGATCACGCCGAGATCGGTGATGATCAGGTCGACCACGCCGACACCCGTCAACGGCAGGTTGCATTCCTCGAGGATCTTGTGCTGCTCGCCCTTCGCGACATGCTCCATCAGCACGACGACACGCTTCACGCCGGCGACGAGATCCATCGCGCCGCCCATCCCCTTGATCATCTTGCCGGGGATCATCCAGTTCGCGAGGTCGCCCTGCTTGCTGACCTGCATCGCGCCGAGGATCGCGAGGTTGATGTGGCCGCCGCGGATCATCGCGAACGAATCGGCCGACGAGAAGATCGACGAGCCCGGCAGCGTCGTGACGGTCTGCTTGCCGGCGTTGATGAGATCGGCGTCGACTTCGTCTTCGGTCGGCGACGGGCCGATGCCGAGCAGGCCGTTCTCCGACTGCAGCCACACCTCGACGCCTTCCGGCACGTGGTTCGCGACGAGCGTCGGCAGGCCGATGCCGAGGTTCACGTAGAAGCCGTCCTGCAGTTCCTTCGCCGCGCGCGCGGCCATCTGGTCACGATTCCAGGCCATGTCAGTCTCCTTTCGCGCGTACGACGCGTTGTTCGATGCGTTTTTCGGGCGTCGCGTTCAGCACGATGCGCTGCACGAAAATCCCCGGCGTGTGGATGTGATCCGGATCGAGCTCGCCGTTCTCGACGATTTCGTCGACCTCCGCGACGGTGATCTTGCCGGCCATCGCGCACATCGGGTTGAAGTTGCGCGCCGTGCGGCGATAGACGAGGTTGCCGGCCTTGTCCGCCTTCCACGCCTTCACGAGCGCGACGTCGGCGGTGAACGAATGCTCGAGCACGTAATGGTT
>JABLTH010011846.1_pt1 | contig 63769 bp, 67 predicted proteins | sample 7875711 | NCBI WGS metagenome assembly JABLTH01 (sample SAMN14941262, study PRJNA633318) | bioreactor metagenome | isolation source: bioreactor | place: China | collected 2019-03-05 | reverse complement strand
TCGCGGCCTCACGGGCGAATTCCGCTTCGAGACCTACATCTCGCTCACCTGCCACAACTGCCCGGACGTGGTACAGGCGCTGAACTTGCTGGCCGCGCTCAACCCCGGCATCAGCCACACCATGATCGACGGCGGCATCTACCAGAACGAGATCAGCGAGCGCCAGATCATGGCAGTACCGGCCATTTACCTCAACGGCGAGGAATTCGACCACGGCCGCATGGAACTGGAGCATATCCTCGCCCGCATCGACACCAGCGGCGTGGAGCGTGAAGCTGCCAAGATCAGCGCCAAGGAGCCGTTCGACGTGCTGGTCGTCGGTGGCGGCCCGGCGGGCGCTTCCGCCGCCATCTACGCGGCGCGTAAAGGCATCCGCACCGGCATTGTGGCGGAGCGCTTCGGCGGCCAGGTGATGGATACGCTCGCCATCGAGAACTTCATTTCAGTAAAGGAAACCGAAGGGCCCAAACTCGTCGCCGCGCTGGAAGAGCACGTCAAAAGTTACGAAGTGGACGTGATGAATCTGCAACGCGCCGAAGCCATTGTTCCCGGTGACTTGCTGGAAATCCGCCTGCAAGGCGGCGGTGTGCTCAAGAGCAAATCCGTCATCGTTGCCACCGGCGCGCGCTGGAGGGAGTTGAACGTGCCCGGCGAAAAGGAATATCGCGGCAAGGGCGTGGCCTACTGCCCGCACTGCGACGGCCCGCTGTTCAAGGGCAAAAAAATCACCGTAGTCGGCGGCGGCAATTCCGGTGTGGAAGCCGCGATTGATCTGGCCGGCATTGTGGAACACGTCACCCTGTTGCAGTTCGACGATCAGCTCAAGGCCGATGCCGTATTGCAGAAAAAGCTGTTTAGCCTGCCCAATGTGACCGTTATCTGCCAGGCGCAGACCACGGAAGTGACCGGCGCTGACGGCAAAGTGAACGGCCTGACCTACACCGACCGTAGCACCGGCACATCGCATCACATCGAACTAGCCGCCGTGTTCGTACAGATCGGGCTGATCCCTAACACCGACTGGCTCAAGGGCACGGTGAATTTGAGCAAGTATGGCGAGATCGAGGTGGATGGCCACGGCGCCACCAACGTGCCGGGCGTGTTCGCGGCGGGCGATGTGACCACCGTGCCGTACAAGCAGATCGTCATTGCTTTGGGCGAAGGGGCGAAGGCGGCGTTGGGCGCTTTCGATCACCTGATCCGAAACTAACCCTGGTACTCTCCGTAGTCACGGGACTGGCGCAAGCTGGTCCCGCTTTTCCCATGGGAAGCTAGCTGCCGGGAGCCTGGCATGCGCACCCATCCGCCAGCCATAAGTAGTATAGTAAATACATATTACAAACCTAGTTACCCCCTGAAAGCCCGTCCGTACCAATGATGCGCATCAAGCCCTCTGATTATTTCTGGCTGCTACTGGCTGCATTGATCTATCTGGGTCTGGCTCGCTTTGGCATGGCGTTGTTTTCGCTAAAGCCGAGTAACATCACCCTGCTGTGGCTACCTTCCGGCGTTGCTCTGGTGATGTGCCTGCAATGGGGTTACCGCGCCCTGCCGTTTATCATGGCGGCCAGCTTTGTCGCCAATTATGCCGGGATGAGCACCAATACCGGCGCCAATCCGGTCCTGCACACCGCAATATCCGCCATGGCCGACGGCATGGTCGGAATCATTGCCATGCACATGTTTCGCCGTTTCCTCCCCAATGGGCTAAGCCGTACGCACGACCTGCTACCGTTCGGATTATGGGTATGCCTGCTCCCCACCACCATCACCAGCACCATCCTTGCCGCCAACCTGGCTGCTGGCGGCTATATCGCATGGCACGAAACCAGCGGGTTTATCCATATGCTGATTCTGGGTGACAGCCTCGGGATGCTGCTGATTTATCAAATCTACCAAGGCTGGCTCGATCGTGAGCCGATATCCCGCTCCGAGCAACGCTGGCTCGGCGCCAGCGTCCTGGTCATGCTGGCCCTGCTCGCAGCTGGCTTCACCGTTCTGCCAGGCATGATCTACTTCATTGTGCCAATGATGCTGGTACTTTCATTTAATGCCGGCCTGATCGGTGTAGCCACCATCAGTTCGGCCACCCTGATCAGCATCATTGTGGCTACCGCACACAACGCCGGCCCATTCGTAGCGGCGGCACCCATGGAGTCACACTTCCAGTTGATGGCATTCGTGTTTTCCAGTGCGCTTACCATTCTGGGGATTGCGCTACAGAACAGGCAACTGCTTACCACGGAACAATCCATCGTGATGTGGAAAGATGCTGCCGAGCACGACCCACTGACCGGGCTCATGAATCGGCGCGCCTTTATTCCCCGTTTGCAGAGCGAACACCAGCGCGCGCTGCGCACCGGCAACGCCTACACTTTCGCCATGCTCGATCTTGATCACTTCAAACGGCTTAACGACACCTACGGGCATGACTTTGGAGATCTCGTGTTACGGAATTTTGCCGCGATCATGGTCGAAAACTGCCGGGCCATTGATGTCGTCGTGCGCATGGGCGGCGAAGAATTCGGCATCCTGTTTCCAGAATGCGCCGCCGACGAAGCGCTAGTTCCGCTGGAACGTATCCGCACCAAATTTGAACAAGGTGGCTTGATGGTTGGCAATCATGCGGTTTCCGTGACGGTCAGCATTGGTGTTGCTACGCTTGCCGACATCCACGAATCAGAACTGCAAATTGTCACACGCGCCGACAATGCGCTCTACGCTGCAAAATCCCAGGGAAGAAACCGCATCATCGTTGACATTGTCACATAAGCCGCCAGTTCGACCATGTGTGAATCGGGGCAGGTCTTACCCAAGCAACACTCAACTAAAATTAACCTTGCGTTAAGGATGGCGTTATAAACTTTGACATCACTCATTGCCATCGGCCGCGACGCTGGGGAGATCATGCCAGAAACACGCAAAATGTACCGTCTGCTCATGGGCGCGTGCCTGCTGCCGGCCGGCATCATGGCATGGCTGTCCATGCCGCTTCTCGCCAGCGCCGACGAGGGGCAGGAAGTTGCTCGCAAGCTAAGCGCATCAGGCGAAATCCTGCCGCTAGAAAAAATTGCCAAGTCCGCGCTGGCAATCAAGCCGGGTCGCATCCTAGACAGCGATCTGGAGCGCAAGGGCAAGGCATATGTTTACGAGATCGATATCCTGGACGCCCGAGGGCAGGTCTGGGAGGTCGAATTGGACGCCAAGAGCGGAAAACTTATCAAGCTGGAAAGCGAGGATTGAGCATGCGCCTGCTACTGGTGGAAGACGATGCCGCACTAGGGCCGCGTTTGCGCCTTGCGCTACAGCAGGCTGGTTATGCCGTGGACTTGGCCGTTAACGGCGTGGATGCGGAGGCGCTGGGCGACATCGAGCCTTACGATCTTGCGGTACTCGATCTCGGGCTGCCGAAAAGGCCGGGCCTGGAAGTGCTGGCCAATTGGCGTACACGCGGCAACCACCTGCCGGTAGTGATCCTGACCGCACGGGACAGCTGGCAGGACACGGTGGAAGGCTTCAAGGCCGGCGCCGACGATTATGTCGGCAAACCTTTCCAGACCGAGGAACTGCTGGCGCGCATCAATGCCGTGCTAAAGCGCAGCCAGGGTGCCGCGACCGGCATCCTGCGCGTGGCCGGTATCACCCTGAACGAGGACACGCGCACCGCCATTCTCCCCGATGGGCGGCAACATGCGCTGACCGGCACCGAGTTCCGCCTGCTGCGTTATTTCATGATCCATCCAGGCCAGGTGCTTTCCAAGTCGCGGCTGACCGAACACGTCTACGAATATGACGAGGACAAGGACAGCAACGTCATCGAGGTGTATATCAACCGCCTGCGGCGCATCATCGGTCTGGAATTGATCCAGACCCGGCGCGGCCAGGGTTACGTATTCGCGGACGGCCACCGGCAATGATTTCGCTGCGCCGCCGCCTGTCCTGGGGGCTGACGTTGAGCCTGATACTGCTACTGGGCTTGCAGTGGGCAATTGTCACCAAGGCCATCAAGCACCTGACCGAGGAGCAATTAGCCGGCCGGCTGCAGCAGGAAAACGAGGCGTTGCTGGCAGGTGTGCATTTCGACCCGCGAGGTGCCATGCAAGTCGACGCACGCCTGGGGGCGGTATACCAGCGTCCGTTCTCCGGCCACTATTACCTGGTATTCTCCGGCGACCAACGCCATGCCGCGCGATCGCTGTGGGACGCCGACATAGCCGCCCCTTCCGTTCCAGCTGGGGAACAGCAACGCCTCACCCTGGCTGGACCGCAAGGGCAGACCTTGTTTGCCATCGCCCGGGGCTACCGCAAGCAGCAACATGCCATCACCATTGTCGTGGCCGAGGACATGAGCACATTGCGCGTCGGCCTGGTGCGTTTCCAGACGCTTTATGCCGCCATTTCGGCGGCCGGCCTGCTATTGCTGCTGCTGGCGCAACGAACCATCATGCTGGGGGCGTTACGCCCGCTGCACGAGGTGCGCGAAGACATGGCACGCCTGGCACGCGGCGAAACCGCCCAGGTGGAAGCGCGCGGGCCGGAGGAGATCATGCCGCTCATCGCCGAATTCAACCGGCTGCTCGCCGGCATGGAACGCAAGACCAGGCGCTCGCGCGAAGCGCTGGGCAATCTAGCGCACGCCCTCAAGACCCATCTCACGCTGCTCAACCAGGCCGCCGAACGCGCGGAGTTGGATGCCCAACCCGACACCCGCTCCGTCATACGCGACTCCACCGATGCCATTGGCCAGGCGGTGGAGCGCGAACTCAAGCGCGCCCGACTGATCGGCGACTCCCGTCCCGGGCAGCGCGTCAACCTGCAAGACGAAATCGCGCGGCTGGTCTATACCTTACGCATGCTGTACGCCTCCAAGGAAGTCGGCATCACCTGGGAGGTCTCCGCAGGCGCCACCTTTACCGGCGACCGCGAGGACCTGCTGGAATTGCTGGGCAACCTGCTCGACAACGCCTGCAAATGGTGCCGTGGCAAGGTAGCGCTCACAGTGCCGGACGGTCAGGATACAGTGAGCTTCGTCGTCGAGGACGATGGCCCAGGCTGCCCGCCCGGAGAGCTAGATGCCTTAGTTCGCCGCGGCTACCGCGCCGACGAATCCACGCCGGGCAGCGGCCTGGGGCTCGCCATCGCCCACGATGTTGCGGAAAGCTACGGCGGCACGCTGGCCTTTTCCCGTTCCGCCGCGCTGGGCGGCCTGCGCGTGGAAGCAAGGTTCCCACGCGTGCCGCCCACCTGAATGCTCGTTGCGTATTGAGGATTCAGAAATTGTTAAAACCTAGAAAAACCGGTTAACCGCAGATCAAGGTTATAAAACAACACCTTTTACCGTCCGAGTTCCGCACATCTCGTTGTTATATCGGCGTTCATCTGCGGTTAATTGCGGTTTTCAGGTTAGAACCATTCCCGGCTGGTCTTGCGTACTTCGCCGGTTTTGGCGTCGATGTACACCTCCCATTCATGACCGTCGGCATCAACGATCTCGAATTCATAATCCCATCCCTTGCCGAAATCACGGTCATCGAGCTCGGCATCAGTGACCACGCCAGGCTTTGCGGCGAGCGCCTTGGCTTTGGCCTCCTCCCGCGTAATCAGGCCCAGCCCCTTGGAAATCGACTCCATTTCCTTCAGGTCATCATCGCCCGCATATGCGGCGCAGGAAACATACATGCCCATTGCCGCAATGGCGGCTACTACGTGGCGAATCATGGTGTTTTTCATGGCAACTCTCCTTCATTCAGTGGATTGGAGGTTGTCAGCCTACGTGCTCAAGATTAATCCAGGCTGAATAAACCTTTTACCTTGAAACAGCCTGGCCCAAGCTTCATATAATGAATCATTCAAATTTTTGGGACTCAATAAATGGCTAATCCATTGCATCTCGTCTGCCCGCACTGTCACGCCATCAACCGTGTGCCAGCCGAACGCTTGGCTCAGCGCCCCAACTGTGGCAAATGCCGCCAGCCAATTTTTAATGCGCATCCGCTGGAACTGGCCGCCGCGACTTTCGACAAGCATCTGGCAAACAATGACATCCCGCTGCTGGTGGATTTCTGGGCGCCGTGGTGCGGGCCGTGCCGCATGATGGCGCCGGCTTTCGAACAGGCGGCAGGCTTGCTGGAACCGCAGGTGCGGCTGGCCAAGCTCAACACCGAAGCCGAGCCTGACATTGCAGCAAGATACGCCATCCGCAGCATTCCGACACTGGCGCTGTTTGCCAACGGACGTGAAGTTGCCCGGCAAGCCGGGGCGATGGGAACAGCGGATATTGTGCGCTGGGCAAAAGCAGCAATGGGCTGAAAACGGCCAGCCCGTAAAAAAGCCACCTGACGGTGGCTTTTTTACGGTTGAATCAGCGCTTGCCTAGCTTCGCTCAGCGCGCTTACTGAATTGTTACCAGAAGCGCGTTCAACCGCCGCACGAAGCTGGCCGGGTCTTCCAGTTGCCCGCCTTCCGCCAGCAGTGCCTGTTCAAACAACAGGTGCGCCCAGTCGGAGAATTTGGCTTCGTCGCCCTGATCCTTGAGTTTGACCACCAGCCCGTGCTGCGGGTTGATTTCCAGCGTCGGCTTGCTGGTCGGCATCTGCTGGCCGGCGGCTTTGAGCAGCCGCTCCAGGTTACCGCTCATATCGTAGGCGCCCGCCACCAGGCAGGCGGGTGAGTCGGTGAGGCGGTGCGTCACGCGCACTTCTTTCACCTTGTCGCCCAGTGCGGCCTGGATGCGCTCGGTGAGCGGCTTGAACTCGTCCTCGGCCTTTTTCTGCTGTTCTTTTTCGGCTTCATCTTCCAGTTTGCCCAGGTCCAGGTCGCCCTTGGCCACGGATTGCAGCGGTTTTTCATCGAACGCATACAGGCCGCTGACCAGCCATTCATCCACGCGGTCGGAAAGCAGCAACACCTCGATACCCTTCTTGCGGAAAATTTCCAGGTGCGGGCTGTTCTTGGCGGCGGCAAACGAGTCGGCGGTGACGTAGTAAATTTTGTCCTGGCCTTCTTTCATGCGGCTGATGTAATCCTTGAACGAAACGGTTTGTTCTTCGCTGTCGTTGAAGGTGGAAGCAAAACGCAGCAAGCCGGCGATTTTTTCCTTGTTGGCAAAATCTTCACCCGGGCCTTCCTTCATCACGCGGCCGAATTCCTTCCAGAACGTGGCATATTTTTCCGGCTCGTTTTCGGCCAGGTCTTCCAGCATGCCCAGCACCTTTTTCACCGAGCCGGCCTTGATCGCGTCAATTTCCTTGGACTGCTGCAGGATTTCACGCGACACGTTCAGCGGCAAGTCGGCGGAATCGATCACCCCACGCACAAAACGCAGGTATTGCGGCATCAGTTGCTCGGCGTCATCCATGATGAAGACGCGCTTCACGTACAGCTTGATGCCGTGCGCTGGCTTGCGGTCGTACAGGTCGAACGGCGCATGCGACGGGATGTACAACAGGGAGATATATTCCTGCTTGCCCTCGACGCGGCTGTGCGTCCAGGCCAGCGGGTTGTCGGCATCGTGTGCGACGTGTTTGTAGAATTCCTGGTACTGCTCGTCGTCAATCTCGTTCCTGGCGCGCGCCCACAGCGCGGAAGCCTGATTAACGGTTTCATCTTCATCGGTCGGCACTTCCTCGCCGTCTTTCCACTCGACCTTTTTCATCATGATGGGCAGCGTGATGTGGTCGGAATATTTGCGCAGCGTAGACTTGATCTTCCAGTCGGACAAAAACTCATCCTGGCCTTCGCGCAAGTGCAGTACGATCTCGGTACCGCGCGCGGGCTTCTCCACCATTTCCAACGTGTAGTCGCCCTCGCCGGTCGATTCCCAGCGCACGCCGTGTTCGGCGGTCAGGCCGGCGCGGCGGGTGGTCAGCGTCACCTTGTCGGCCACAATAAAGGCGGAATAAAAGCCCACGCCGAACTGGCCGATCAGGTTGGCGTCCTTGGCCTGGTCGCCGGAAAGCTTGGAGAAAAACTCGCGGGTACCGGATTTGGCGATGGTACCGATGTTGGCGATCACCTCGTCGCGGCTCATGCCGATGCCGTTGTCGGTGATGGTCAGGGTGCGTGCCGTTTTATCAAAAGCGACGCGGATGTGCAGGTCGCTGTCGTTTTCAAACAGCGCCGCATCGGAAAGCGCCTCGAAACGCAGCTTGTCGGCGGCATCACTGGCATTGGAAATCAGTTCTCTGAGAAAAATTTCCTTGTTGGAATACAAGGAGTGAATCATCAAGTGCAGCAGTTGTTTTACTTCGGTCTGGAAACCCATGGTTTCTTTTTGTGCAGTGGCAGTCATGAAAAAATCTCTCAATAAAACAGGACAGCCCATTAGTTATGGGCTGTTGGTGGAAATTCAAGGGGGAGCCGCCTGAAAAACAGCTTAATTACCGATGGCCCCGAATACCTTCTTGATCAGTTTGGTGCTGGCGCCCAGCGGATTTTCGCGGATGGCTTTTTCTTCCTCCGCCATCATGGTGTAAAGGCCATCCAGTGCTTTTTGCGTGACGTACTGCTCCAGATTGGCCTGATCTTTTTTCACCACACCAAACCTGGCACCCATTTCGGCGAACTTGTTGTACTGCTGCGCCAGTTCCACTTTGGCGGTTGCCTCTTGCACGATGGGCAGGAACTTCTTCGCCAGCGGCTCCGAAGTGGTACGTTTGAAATACTGCGTGGCCGCATCATCGCCGCCGCTGAGGATGCCCTTGGCGTCCTCGACGCTCATTTTCTTCACCGCATCCACCAGCAGCACCTTGGCTTCCGGCACCGCCGCTTCCGCAGCACGGTTCATGCGCGTCACCAGTTCATCGGCCTGCTTGCCCATGCCGACCATGCGCATGCCTTTTTCGGCTTTTTTCAGCGTATCCGGCAGCGGAATCTTGACCTTGGGATTGCCGAGAAAACCATCGGTCACGCCCAGTTTGCCAACCGCGCTGCCGGCGGCCTGGATCAAGGCGTCTTTCAAGCCGCCGGTGGCGTCCTTGTTGGTCAGGCTGGCCAAATCCAGGGCTTGTACGGGTAATGCGACCAATAACAGCAGGAACAATATGCGGCGCAACATGATGGGCTCCTCGTCAGGGTGAAAGCAGATTCATATTACCGCATAATGCCGGCATTCATCCGGACATCAACGAAAGGCCGCCATGCAAGACCCCGCCAATATCATGACCGTGAGTATTGCCGTCCAGCAAGCCATCGCTCCCGCCTTTTTAATGACCGGGATTGGCGCCATACTGAACGTATTGGCCAGCCGGCTAGCGCGGGTTGTCGATCGTTTCCGCCTGCTCAGCGAATCCGCACCGGAACTGCAGGCGGCACACCACACCGAAATGCTGAAACTGCTGCGCAGGTCGCGCTGGATACACTGGTCGATCAGCCTGTGCACCCTGTCGGCACTGCTGACCTGCCTGCTGATCGCCACGCTGTTTATCGGTTCCGAAACCAATCACGACCCGGCGCGCGCAGTTGCATTCCTGTTCGTGCTGACCATGCTGGTGCTGATTTCGGGATTGCTGTGCTTCCTGCGTGAAATCTCTCTGGCCGCTACCGTAATCGGCATGCCGAAGCAGCAGGATCAGTCACTGAGGAACTGATGGAAAATCCGGCCGACCTCGCCACTCATCGCCGCGCAAATACTTTTGCCTTCTTCCAGGGACAGGCTGAACGCCTGCTCCTTGATCGTTTGATCCATGGGTTTGCTGGTGCTGAACGCCATGGCCCACATCGGCATGCAGCGCTTCGGGCTTTCCCTGTCCAGCAATACGGCAACATCGGCATGCCGCGGGTCCTGCCGGATCGTGTCCATTAACTTGCCCACAACGTCGGCATCACCTTCCAGCAACTGCATAAACTGCCCGTGATGGAACACCAGCAGCCCGGAGATACCCATATCGTCATTTTTCACCTGGGAGCGGACAAGGATGTTCAACAGCACACTGTCGTCAATTTCGGCAGTGGGACGGCTGGTATAGATAATTTGGCGACACGACATATCGGATGAATGCATAGTGCTTGCACCCCTTATATCCGTTGCTGCGCTGAGATGGTGCCCGGGACCGGAATCGAACCGGTACGCCGCTTTCGCAGCGAGGGATTTTAAGTCCCTTGTGTCTACCTATTTCACCACCCGGGCGGCGAGTTGTTATTTTAGCACGCCGGGGGTTGGCTCAGACAGCCACGGCAGCCTTGATGGCGGGATGCGGGTCGTAATGTTCCAGGGTGAAGTCTTCAAACTTGAAGGAGAAAATATCCTGCACCTTGGGGTTGATACGCATGGTAGGCAACGAACGCGGCTGACGGGAGAGCTGTTCGCGAGTTTGCTCGAAATGGTTGGAGTAGATGTGCGCATCACCCAGCGTATGCACAAACTCTCCCAGTTTCAGCCCACACACCTGCGCCACCATCATGGTGAGCAAGGCATACGATGCAATGTTGAATGGCACGCCGAGAAAAATGTCGGCACTGCGCTGGTAGAGCTGGCATGACAGCTTGCCGTCAGCGACATAGAACTGGAAGAACGCGTGGCAAGGCGGCAGTTTCATCTGGTCCACGTCGGCCACATTCCAGGCGGAAACAATCAGGCGGCGTGAATCCGGGTTGTTCTTGATCGCCTCGACCACCTGGGCAATCTGGTCAATGTGCGTACCGTCAGGCTTGGGCCAGTTGCGCCATTGGTAACCGTACACCGGGCCGAGATTGCCGTTCTCGTCGGCCCACTCGTCCCAGATGCTGACGCCGTTGTCCTTGAGATACTTGATGTTGGTGCTGCCCTGCAGGAACCACAGCAGTTCGTGAATGATGGACTTCAGGTGCACCTTCTTGGTGGTCAGCAGCGGAAAGCCCTCAGCCAGGTTGAAGCGCATCTGGTAGCCGAATACCGACACCGTGCCGGTACCGGTGCGGTCTTCCTTTTTGTTGCCATGCTCGAGCACATGGCGCATCAAGTCCAGGTATTGCTGCATATCAGGTATGCGCCTCGATAAACCGCTTCACTGCATCCACATCTGCTTCCATCACTTCAAAACGCTGCGGCAGGTCCTCCAGCCCCTGTAGAGAGGCAGGGCGTTCGGGAGCATGCCCCAGGGCTTCCTGGATGGCATCCTCGAACTTGGCGGGGAGCGCGGTTTCCAGCACCACGATGGGCGTGCCCGGTTCGCGGTGTTCCAGGGCCACCTTAAGTCCGTCAGCGGTATGGGTGTCTATGGTGACGCCATACACTTCGTTGACCCAGCGGATCATTTTCATGCGCATCTCGTGGTTGCTGGCGCCGGAGACAAAGCCATAATCGGCCACCTTGGCAAAATAGCCGCCTTCGTTGAGGTCGAACGCACCGCCGCTATCCACCTTGCTCCACAGTTCGCGCATTTTCGCGCCGTCACGCCCCACCAGGTCGAACACGAAGCGCTCGAAGTTGGAGGCTTTGCTGATGTCCATGGACGGGCTGCTGGTGTGGTAGGTGTGGGCGGAATCGCGCGGACGATAGACGCCGGTGCGGAAGAACTCGTCCAGCACGTCGTTTTCGTTGGTGGCCACCACCAGCTTGGCAATCGGCAGGCCCATCATGCGCGCGATGTGGCCGGCGCAGACGTTGCCGAAGTTGCCGGACGGCACGGCGAAGCTGACCTGTTCCGCGTTGCTGCGGGTGACAGCGAAGTAGCCCTTGAAGTAGTACACGATCTGCGCCACGACGCGCGCCCAATTGATGGAATTAACCGCGCCGATCTTGTGCTTGGCCTTGAAGGCGTGGTCGTTGGACACCGCCTTGACGATGTCCTGCGCGTCGTCGAACACGCCCTTGATCGCGATGTTGAAGATGTTGGGGTCTTGCAGGCTGAACATCTGTGCCGTCTGGAAGCGGCTCATTTTCTGGTGCGGCGACAGCATGAACACTTTCACGCCCTTCTTGCCGCGCATGGCGTATTCGGCGGCGGAGCCGGTATCGCCCGAGGTCGCGCCGAGGATGTTGAGCTCGCGCCCGGTTTTGGCCAGCACGTATTCGAACAGGTTGCCCAGCAGCTGCATCGCCATGTCCTTGAACGCCAGTGTCGGGCCGTTGGAGAGTGACAGCAGGTAAAGGTTGTCTTCCAACTTGACGGTGGGTGTGATGTCTTCGGCATCCTGGCCTTCGCGCACAAAACTGTAGACCTCGGCGGTATAGGTTTTGTTGATAATGTCGCGCAGGTCGGCGACCGGGATGTCGTCGGCAAAACGCGACAGGATGGTGAACGCCAGTTCGCGGTAATCCATGCCGCGCATGGCGGCGAGGTCGGTCTCCGAAAACTGCGGATAACTTTCCGGCAGGTACAGGCCGCCGTCGGGCGCCAAGCCGCCGAGCAGGATTTCGCTGAAAGTCAAAGCCGGCGAGTTGCCGCGGGTCGAGATGTATTTCATAAGTTAGCCATTCAACTCTTCGAGGCGGATGCGGGTGATGCTGCCGGAAATCGCGGGCAGCGCTTCGATTTTCGCAATCGCCTGATTGATGTTTTTTTCCACCGTGATGTGGGTGAGCATGATGATGTCCACTTCCTTCTCGCCTTCCGCCGGTTCCTTCTGCAGGAAGGCATCGATGGAAATGTTCAGGTCGCCGAGAATGCGCGTGATGTCGGCCAGAACCCCTGGCTGGTCCTTGGCACGCAGGCGCAGGTAATACGCGGTGCGCACTTCGTCGATCGGCAGGATAGGGATATCCGACAACCGGTCCGGCTGGAACGCCAAGTGCGGTACACGCTGGTGCGGGTCGGCGGTGGCCATCCGGGTCACGTCCACCAGATCGGCCACCACGGCGGAGGCGGTTGGCTCGGCACCGGCGCCCTTGCCGTAATACAGCGTGGGGCCAACGGCATCGCCCTTCACCACCACGGCGTTCATCGCACCGTCCACATTGGCGATCAGGCGCTTTTCCGGAATCAGCGTCGGGTGCACCCGCAATTCCACGCCGGCGTCGGTACGCTTGGTGATGCCCAACAATTTGACGCGGTATCCCAGTTGCTCCGCGTATTGAATGTCTTCGCGCGTCAGCTTGGTGATGCCTTCGGTGTAAGCCTTGTCGAACTGCATCGGGATGCCGAAGCCGATCGCCGCCAGAATCATCAGCTTGTGCGCGGCGTCGATGCCTTCCACGTCGAAGGTCGGGTCGGCCTCGGCATAGCCCAGGCGCTGCGCCTCTTTCAGCACGTCGCCAAACGCCAGGCCCTTCTCGCGCATTTCGGTGAGGATGAAATTAGTGGTGCCGTTGATGATGCCGGCGATCCATTCGATGCGGTTGGCCGCCAGGCCCTCGCGCACCGCCTTGATGATGGGGATGCCGCCGGCCACCGCCGCTTCGAACGCCACCATCACGCCTTTTTTCTGCGCGGCGGCAAAAATCTCGTTGCCGTGCAGCGCCAGCAGAGCCTTGTTCGCCGTCACCACGTGCTTGCCGTTTTCAATCGCCTTCAGCACCAGTTCCTTGGCCAGCGTGTAGCCGCCAATCAGTTCAACCACGATATCCACGTTGGGGTCGGCCACCACGGAAAACGCATCGTCCGTCACCTCGACCGTGCCGCCGGTAATGTCCCTGGCGCGCGCCACATCCTTGTCCGCCACTTTCACAATCCGGATCGGGCGTCCGGCACGGCGGGTGATTTCTTCCTGGTTGCGGGTCAGCACCGTCCACGTTCCGCCGCCCACAGTACCGATGCCCAGAAGGCCTACATTGATTGGTTTCATAAAGTCAGTCGTTAGTTCAGAGTCGTTAGTCGTTAGCTGGCTGCACCGTGACGCTTGCGGTACTGCTCGAGGAAGCGCGCAATGCGGCCGATGGCCTCGGTCAGGTCATCGGCGTTGGGCAGGAACACCACGCGGAAGTGGTCCGGGTTCGGCCAGTTGAAGCCGGTGCCTTGTACCAGCAACACACGCTCCGCCTCCAGCAGTTCGAGGATGAACTGCTTGTCGTCCTGGATCGGGTACAGCTTGGGGTCCAGCCGGGGAAACAGGTACATCGCCCCCTTGGGGTGTACGCAGGTCACGCCGGGAATATCCGTCAACAACTTGTGCGCCAAATCGCGCTGGCGGCACAGCCTGCCGCCCGGCGCCACCAGGTCGTCGATACTCTGGTAGCCGCCCAGCGCGGTCTGGATGGCGAACTGCCCCGGTACGTTGGCGCACAGGCGCATCGAAGCCAGCATGTTCAGGCCTTCGATGTAATCCTGGGCATGGCGCTTCTCGCCGGAAAGCACCAGCCAGCCGGCACGAAAACCGCAGGAACGATAGTTCTTGGACAGCCCGTTGAAAGTCACAAACAGCACGTCATCCGCCAGCGAGGCAATCGACGTATGCTCGTTGCCGTCGTACAGCACCTTGTCGTAAATCTCGTCGGCAAAAATGATCAGGCCGTGGTGGCGTGCGATCTCGATAATGCCTTCCAGGATTTCACGCGGGTACAGCGCGCCGGTCGGGTTGTTGGGGTTGATGATGACAATACCGCGCGTGTTGGCGTTGATCTTGTTTTCGATGTCCTTGAGGTCGGGCAGCCAGCCGGATTCCTCGTCACACAGGTAATGGCGCGGGGTACCGCCGGACAGGCTCACCGCCGCCGTCCACAACGGATAATCGGGCGCCGGCACCAGAACCTGGTCGCCATTGTTCAGCAACGCATTCATCGCCATCACGATCAGCTCGGACACGCCGTTGCCGATAAAAATGTCGTCGATCTGCACCCCGGCAATATTCTTGGCCTGGGTCTGGTGCATGATCGCCTTGCGCGCCGCGAACAGCCCCTTGGAATCGCTGTAGCCGGAAGCATCCGGCAGGTTGTGGATCACGTCGCGCACGATTTCATCCGGCGCTTCAAAGCCGAACGGCGCGGTATTGCCGATATTCAGCTTGATGATGCGATGGCCTTCGTCTTCCATCTCGCGGGCGCGTTGCAGCACCGGTCCACGGATGTCGTAGCAGACGTTGTTCAGCTTGGATGACTTGAGTATCGGTTCCACGGTAAGTTGGGTGACTGGGAAAATGTGGTATTTTACCCGAAACACCAACCACCGTAAGCCATGAAGCTGCATTTAACCACCCCGGAAGGCAACAACCTGATCACCGGCTACCACATCGGCCCGGAAACAAGCTGGGTGGAAGTCACCGGCACCCGGCACCAGCGCAGCCTGCTGGTACTGCCAGCGCAACTCATCACCGACTGGGAGGCCTCCAGCGTCGCCGCACTGACCGAAGCCCATTTTGAAACCATCGCCGCGCTGAAACCGGAAGTGGTGCTGCTGGGCACCGGGGCCACCATCCGGTTTCCGCACCCGCGCCTGTGGCGCAGCCTGGCCGAACTCGGCATCGGCATGGAGTGCATGGACACCGGCGCCGCCTGCCGCACCTACAACATCCTGATGAGCGAAGGCCGGCACGTTGCCGCCGCACTGATGCTGCAACCCTAGCGCTACGCACGGATTACGCTATACTCCAAGAAAATAACGTGAAAAATCAAAGCAATTACAGGGAGGAGATTGTTTCATGAAGCTTTCTTTCAAACTGATGCTGTTGAACAGCATTTCCAGCTTGTTCCTGGCTGTCATCCTGGTCGGCATTACCGCACTGACCCTCAACCATGAAATGGAGCACCAGGCGCAGTCCAGCCAGGAAAAAAGCATGCGCGTCGCCTGGCAGCTGCTGCATGAAAAAGGCAATGATTTCAAGATCGTCGACGGCCAACTGGTCAACGACACCTACGTCATCAGCAACAATTTCGAGCTGGTGGACAAAATCAAGGAACTGGTCGGCGGCACCGCCACCATTTTCATGGGCGACACGCGCGTTGCCACCAATGTCATGAAACCCGACGGCACCCGCGCCATCGGCACCCACCTCGCCAAAGGCCCGGTATACGACACCGTGATCACCCAGGGTAAACCCTACCGCGGCCAGACCGACATCCTCGGCGTGCCTTTTTTCACCGCCTACGACCCGATCAAGAACAGCGCCGGTGAAGTGGTCGGCATCCTTTATGTCGGCGTGAAGAAATCCGAATTCTTCAGCGTGCTGGAAGGCCTGATCCTGCAGAACCTCGGCTTCGCCATCCTGGTGGTGCTGTTCACCAGCGGCGCCGTCTACCTGTTTACCCGCACGTTGCTCAAGCCGCTGCACCAGTTCGAGCGCTCCATGGCTTCGCTCACCGGCGGCCAGGGCGACCTGACGCAGCGCCTCCCCGCCACCAACACCAACGACGAATTTGCCGTGGTGACGGTGTCGTTCAACCACTTCATGGACGGCCTGCAGGCCCTGGTGAAAGACTTGCTCGCGCAGTCCGCGCAAATCTCCCAGTTTGCCGCCGGCTTCACTTCCGTTTCCGAGCAAGTTGCCCGCGGCTCGGCCCACCAGAACGAAGCCGTGCAGGAAATCGTCTCCAGCGTGGACAACATGGCCGCCAGCATCACCGTGGTGGCGCAAAGCGCGGAGCAGGCGGAAAACATCGCCTTCGACGCCGGCACCCAGGCACAGCAGGGCAAGGACGTGGTGCAGGAAGCCTCCGCCGAAATCAACCGCATTGCCGATTCGGTGTCGCAAATCGCCCAGACCGTGGCCTCCCTCGGCGAACGCTCCAACGAAATCAGCGGTATCGTCCAGGTCATCCGCGAAATCGCCGACCAGACCAACCTGCTCGCGCTGAACGCCGCCATCGAAGCCGCCCGCGCCGGGGAGCAAGGACGCGGCTTTGCCGTGGTGGCCGACGAAGTGAGGAAACTGGCCGAGCGCACCAGCAAGGCCACCCAGGAAATCGGCGGCATGATCGGCTCGGTGCAGGCCGAAACGCAAACCGCCGTCAGCCTGATGGAACAAGGCATCGCACAGGTGCGCCAGGGCGTGCAACTGGCCAACCAGGCTGGCGATTCGCTGACGCAGATCAACCAGGGCTCGATCAAGACCAAGACGGTGATCGAGGAAATCGCCGGCGCCACGCGCCAGGGCCTGTCCGCCAGCATGAAGATCAACCAGAGCGTGATCGACATCAAGCAAATGACGCAAAACCGCGTTGAAATCGGCCTGCGCATCGCCGAATCCGCCGACCAGCTGGCGCAGGTCGCCGTCAAGCTGCACGACGCGGTCAGCCGGTTCCGGGTCTAGTCACAGCCGCCCCAGCCAAGTTTCACCACCGCCCCAGCCAAGCGCATCCACCGCGAATGCGCGAAGCTTGGGCGCATGTCCGCACTACTCGCCAAGCTGCGCCGTTACGCCCTCTGGCTCGCCCTGCCCTGCCTGCTGGCCGCCGCACTCAACCCCAGTGCCAGGCTGCCGCGCGATATCCGCAACTATGTGTTCGTGATGGACATCACGCAAAGCATGAACGTCGCCGACATGTCCATTGGCGGGCAAAGCGCGACGCGCCTCAACTACATGCGCCACTTGCTCAGGCATACCCTGGGCAAGCTGCCCTGTGGCAGCAAGGTCAGCCTGGCGCTGTTCGCCAATGCCGAAGTGGTGCCGCTGTTCACCCCCATCGAAACCTGCGCCAACTACAGCGTGCTGCAAGACACCCTCGCCCGCCTGGAATGGCGGGCCGCCTGGCGCGGCAGCAGCCATCTGCGCCTGGGGCTGCAAGCCGCGGCTGCAATGCAAACCGCGCTGCCGGAACCGGCGCAGATCGTGTTTTTCACCGACGGCGACGAAGCCGCGCCGCTCAACGCCATCACCAAAATCGAACTCACCGGCTTACAAGGCAACGGCTGGCTGCTCGCCGGCATCGGCGCGCAGCAACCCAGCCCCATCCCCAAGTTCAACGCCAAGAACGAAATTATCGGCTACTGGTCAACCTACGCCACCAAGATCGAACCCAGCCAGATCGTGAATGAAGAATCAACGGGGAAACGCGATGATTCGATCGCCTCGGAACCGCGCGAATACTACCTTTCAGCGCTACGGGAGAGTTACTTGAAAGAACTGGCGCAGGATATCAGCGCGGCTTACGTCCGTGCCGACTCACAGGAAAAACTGCTGAGAGCGATAGAACAATTACCGCCCGCCGGGCATCACCGCGCGCCGGTGGCACTGGGCTGGTTGTTTGCCTTGCTGGCGGGATGTTTTGTGATGCTGGAGTATGTGCCAGCACCACGCAGGATGAGCAGTTTGCTGCCCACGCGGGAAACTAGGGGAAATCCTGGCGCATCTCCCGCGGCGCACAGCCAAACCGCAACTTGAACGCGCGGCTGAAATGCGACAGATCGTTGAAGCCCCAGCGCAAGGCGATCTCGGAAATACGCCGGCCGGTGTGCAGCGGGCTGAGCATATCTGCCCGGCAGTGTTCCAGGCGGCGCTGCCAGACGTAGCGCATCAGCGATGTCTCGGCATCGCTGAACAGGTCGTTGATGTAACGCGCGGACAGCCTGGTACCCGCCGCAACTTTGGCGGTATCCAGCGCGGGGTCGGCGAGGTGGCGCTCGACAAAATCCTTGACCCGCTGCAGCGACAGTGAACGGCTGCGCGATAACGTGAAATCCTGCGGGCGGACGGAAGCCAAGCCTAAGGTAAACATATCCAGCGCATGTTCGGACAACGCGGCAAAAGCATCGACATCCATCGTCCCGGCCTGCAGCGCGACATTGCGGATGAAACCGCTCGCCACCGCGCCAACGCCTGTGCTGCCAGGAATGCACAGCGCGGTGCAATGCTCGATACCGGCCAGGCGGGCGCGCATCATGGCGCGGGGGATAGCCACGATAAGCTTGGTGAAGTGGTTGGAGCACTGCAGGCGGTGCGGCTGGGTGGCGTCGTAGATAGTCATGTCGCCGGGTTGCAGCACGGCTTCTCGGCCATTCTGCTCCAGCCGGTAATCGCCGTTCAAGGAGATGACGCCGAAATAGTTGTCCTGGCTGGTGTGGTACGGCTAGTGCGCCAGGCGGTTGAGGACAAGCGCGTTGGAGTGCACCACCGACAGGCGCAGCTTTTCCCACTCATAAAACGTCATTTCGTTGAACAACTGCCCATCACGCGGCGGCGTGACCTCGACCCGGGTGTATTCGCGGCGAATCACATCCTGCAACCATTCGCGCCGGTCGCGCGGCGCGACGTCGGCAGTTGAAACGGTGAAGCCGTACGCTGGGTTTGCCGGTTTAGTCACTGCTGCGGGTTGCGTCTCCATCGGAACACTCCTGTCGGGCCGGTTCGTTTTTCTTGCGCCGTCACGCATGTTAAGCGCATGAATCTTCAGTGTAAACCGGCAAACCACCGTTTCAGTCAAGTGGCGGTGCCGCCTCGGGCAGGCGGGTCACCACGCATTGTCCGCATACTGGGCCAGGCATGGGTTCGCCATGCCATAACACACACCACATACAAGGAGATCAACATGCAGGACACGAAACACGCAGGCAACGTCGTATTGCTCCGGGGCGCGACATTATGGATTTTGATGGCGCTGCTGCTGGCGTGGTGCATGGTGGGGCTGTACAACAAGGCACCGTATATTGATGTCATTTTTGCGGGAAAATTCACGCGGCTGTTGCAGGCGCACATCGATTTCCTGCTGATGAGCGCGCTGATCCTGGGCTTTTATGCGGCCAAGGTGCCACTGCCCTGGCACGTGCGCTGGGCGATGGTGGTGGGCGCGTTCACCAATTCCAGCCTGTTCCTGCTGCAGGCGATTTTTCCGGCGCTGGACCCGACGCTGGCAAACTCAGTGCCTTCGATCGGCACCTGGGCGCAGGTGTATGGCATCTACCTGTTCGCCAGCATCCTCACCACCAGCTATGGCTTCGGCAAAGGTGCTGTTATCATTTTCCGGTCTACGTTCAAATAATATTGCCGGCCCTGCAGGCAAGTTTTTGTTAAAACCACTTGCAGAGAAATATACAGGTCTGTATATTCACAAAAAACAACCCACACTCAGGGAGAACCATGTTGGACAACCAGCTCGCCGATTGGCGCGAACACGCGCTCAAGCTTGAATCCGAAATCAACAAGGTGGTCGTGGGGCAGCAACGCCCGATCCGCCTGATTACCACCGCGATTTTCTCCCGCGGGCACGTGCTGCTGGAAGGCGACGTCGGCGTGGGTAAAACCACGCTGCTGCGCGCCTTTACTCGCGGCATCGGCGGCGGGTACGAGCGCATCGAAGGCACCATCGACCTGATGCCCAACGACCTGGTGTACCACACCTACCTGGGCGAAGACGGTCGTCCGCACGTGGATGCCGGCCCGCTGCTGCGAAGCGGCGAAAACCTGGCAGTGTTCTTCTTCAACGAAATCAACCGTGCCCGGCCGCAAGTGCACTCGCTGCTGCTGCGGGTGATGGCCGAGCGCACGCTGTCGGCCTTCAACAAGGAACACCACTTCCCGCACATGCTGGTGTTTGCCGACCGCAACCAGGTGGAAAAGGAGGAAACCTTCGAAATCCCCTCCGCCGCGCGCGACCGGTTCATGATGGAAATCCCCATCGTGGTGCCGGATGACGCTGCGCTGATGGAATCGCTGGTGTTCGACACGCGTTACCACAACGCCGACAAATTGGTGGAAAACGTGCAGCCCGACGTGCTGCATTTCGACCAGCTCAACCGCATCTCCACCGTGCTGCAAGATCACGTGCAGGCCACCCCCCGGCTGCGCCAGTACACGCTGGATTTGTGGCGCGCCACCAAACACCCGTCGCAGTTCGGCATCAAGGTGCACGACATCGACGTTAACCGGCTGATTCTCGCCGGCGCCAGCCCGCGCGGCATGAGCATGATGATGCGCGCGGCGCGCGTGAACGCGTGGCTGAACGGCCGCGATTCGGTGCTGCCGGAAGACATTCACGCGGTGTATCACGAAACGGTGGCGCACCGGCTGGTGTTCAGCCCGGTGTACGAGTTGCGCCGCACCGAAATCGCGCGCGAACTGCTGAGCAATACCATACAAGCCGTCGCCGTACCTTAAAGCTGCGCACATGAGTCCGCAGACCGCAAAGGAATTCACCTACCACATCGGCTGGCGCTCGCGTGGGCGCCACCCGGGGCGGCACGAAAGCAGCCAGACCGGGCTGGGTATGGAGTTCCGCAACCACGCACCGCTGATTGCGCACCCCGATCCGCGCCGCATTGATTTGCGCCAGACCATCCGCGACCCGTTCGACCAGGTCTACGTACGGATTTTCAACCAAAAGAGCTCCATCCCGGTTTACGTCATCTGCGACCTGTCCGGCTCCATGAGCTTTTCCGGGCGCCAGCGCAAGCTGGCGCTGGCATCGGAAATCACCGCGTCGGTTGCTTATTCGGCCCACCGCATCAACGACCCGTTCGGCTTTATCGGCTTTGACGACCAGATCCGCGAAGACTGGCTGCTCACCGCCAGCACCCGCCTGCACGGCGCGCTCGACGTTGCCGAGCGGCTGACCGGGTTCCACCCGCACAACACCGGCGCAAAGGCGCTGCTGGAGATTGGCGATTACATTTCCCGCGAGCGCTCGCTGATCTTCCTGGTGTCCGATTTCCACGTCCCGCTGGAGATGCTGGAACGCGCGCTGACGCCGCTGGTACGCCACCATGTGGTGCCGATGGTGCTGTGGGATGCCGCCGAATATCGCTCCTTGCCGGAATTCGGCATCGCCAGCGTGGCCGACAGCGAAACCGGCGCGCGGCGCACCCTGTTCCTGCGCAGTTCGCTGCGGCAGAAAATCCTGCAATCGTTTGCCGAGCGCCGCCAGGCGCTCAGCAACGTGCTCATGCGCCACAACATGCCGCCGTTTTTTGTGGAAGACGGCTTTGATGCCGACGCGCTTTCCGAATACTTTTTCCAATTCGTTTCCTCATGAAAAAACTACTGCTACTGCTATTGTTGAGTGCCAGCCAGCCCGGCATGGCGGAAACTCCCGTGTCGGACGAGCCGCCGCAGGACCCGCGCGTCAGCATCCAGACCATAGAGCCTGACCGTGCCGTGGGCTACGTGGTGGGCGACCGGCTTTCGCGCACCATCCGGCTGACGGTGAAAAAGCCCTACCAGCTGCTGGATACCTCGCTGCCCATCGTCGGCTACGAAAAGCGCTGGAAAGGCCAGGTTTCCGGCATCGAACTGCGCGACATTTCCAAGGAAACCAGCGTCAACGCCGACAGCACCACCTATACCCTGCACCTGACCTACCAGGTATTCACCACCAACGTAGTGGCCAAGCCGTCCAACCTGCCGGCGGAAGTGGTCAAGTTCAGCGGCAACAAGGAAATCTTCGAATACCGCATCCCGTCCTGGAATTTCCGCATTTCACCGCTGGCGATTTTCGGCCAGGTGGTGGTTGAACGGGATATGAGCCAGTTCCGCGGCCCGCTGCTGCTGGATGACAGCACAGAGCAGCAGACGTTGAAGGTGCTACTCGGCATCCTCGGCGGTGCCCTGCTCGGGCTGCTCTACATTCTCGGTCGCCACGCCTGGCTGCCAAGGATGGGCGGCCCGTTCGCCAAGGCATACCGCGACCTGCGCCGGCTGCACAAGCAACAGGACACGGAACAAGGCTTGCAGCAGGCGATACAGCGCGTGCACCAGGCACTCAACACCAGCGCCGGCAGCAGCGTGTTTAATGCCGAAAGCTTTATCAGCAGCAAGCCGGCGTTTTCCGGGCTGAAACCGGAACTGGAGCAGTTTTTCTCGCTGTCCCGCGCGGTATTCTTTGACGCGGCGGCAGCCCGCCACCCGGCCCAGCCGGAAGCCTGGCTGCGCCAGTTCTGCCTGAGCTGCCGCAACGTCGAGCGGGGCCTGAAATGAGCTTCAGTACGCCCTGGGTATTGCTGCTGCTGCCGTTGGCGTTCTTGCCGCTGGTGCTGGAACGCAGCCACAGCCGGGTGTATTCGTGGCTGGAATTGCTGCCGGGCGACCCGCTGTCGGACCTGATGGGTTTGCTGCTGAAAATACTGGCCGTGGTCGCCCTGCTGTTCATCATCCTCGGTGTTGCCGGGCCGCATAGCGCACCGCAGAAAGTCCCGCGTATCGGCGAAGGCGCGCAATTGGCGCTGGTCATGGACCGCAGCGCCAGCATGGACGACCCGTTCTCCGGCGCCGCCCAGGGACGTGCCGGGGAAACCAAATCCGCCGCGGCCAGCCGTTTGATGACCAACTTCGTCAACCAGCGCAAAAACGACATGTTCGGCATGATCACCTTCAGTAATTCCGCCATGCATGTGTTGCCGCTGACGCAAAACCGCGAGGCGATCCAGGCGGCGATCCAGGCGGCGGGCGGATCGGCCCTGTTCCAGACCAATATCGGCGCGGGCCTGACTGCGGGCACCACGCTGTTTGAAAACATCCCGGATTCCGGTTCGCGCGCAATCATCCTGCTGTCCGACGGCGCGGGCCGCGTGGGCATCGATGCCCAGCAGAAAATCCGCGACTGGCTGGACAAGTTCCACATCACGCTGTACTGGATCGTGCTGCGCCAGCCCAACGGCATCAGCATTTTCGACACGACCCAGCAGTACAACGACCGCGCGCCGCCGCCGGAAGTGGAACTGTACGAATACTTCAAGACCTTGCGCTCGCCGTTCAACGCTTACGAGGCGGACGACCCCAAGTCGCTGGCGCAGGCGATCGACGACATCAACCAGAAGGAAAAAAAACCTATCCGCTACCTTGAAGAAATCCCCGGCACCGACTACGCCACGCATTGCTACCTGCTGGCGGCGCTGATGATCGGGCTGCTGCTGGGCGTTAAATATCTGGAGATCAGGACATGGCATTAACCATACAAGGAAACGCATGGCGCATCGGCGCACGGAAGCTGACCTGGCTGCTGGCCATTGTCGCCGTTGCCAGCGCGACAGGCGCGGCGCTGCAGTACAACCGCATCCAGCAGATCCGCGCGTTCAACCAGGCGGTGACGGAGGGCAAGCCGCCGGTTACCGACAAGCAGACGTTCGAAGCGCGCTTCGATACTGCCTACTGGCTGGCGAAAAAGGCGCGGTTCAAGGACGCCTCGCTGCTGTTCCTGCAACTGGCCGAACTGGGAGACGCCGACCAGCGCTCCGCGGTGCAGTACAACATCGGCAACATTTTCTTTTTGCGCGGCCTGGCGATTAACGGCAAGGACATTACCGTGCGCAACGAAACCGAGTACCTGCTGCGGCAGGCGAAAACCGCCTACGTGCAGTCGTTGAAGCTGGACCACACGCACTGGGACGCCCGCCACAACCTGGACCGGGTGTTGAGCATGCTGCCGGCAACGCCCACGCCCGGGGTCAGCGATGAAGCCAATCCCGGCCTGATCATGGGCAACATTCCGGTGGGGCTGCCGTGAAATCCGTCATCGACTACCTGACGCACCGGCGCGATGCCGCGCTGCTGACCGCCGCATTCGCATTGCTGCTACTGGCGCTGTTCAAGCCCAGCGTGCCGGTGAAGCGCGACATCTACAGCTACCTGATCGTGGTGGACATTTCGCAAAGCATGAACGTGGAAGACATGACGCTGGGCGGCAAGAAGGCGAGCCGCATCCAGTACACCCGCCGCATGCTGAGCGAGATGATTTCTTCCATGCCGTGCGGCACTCGCGTCAGCATTGCGCCATTCGCCGGGGTCAGCGTCAACCCGCTGTTCACGCCGATCGAAGTCTGCGCCAACTATTCCGCCATCCAGGACACCATCAAGCACCTGGAATGGCGCATGGCGTGGTCCGGCAACAGCCGCATCCGCGAAAGCATGCTGTCCATAGACCGCGCGGTTCGCGCCCTGCCGGAGCCGGCGCAGGTGGTGTTTTTTACCGACGGTGAAGAAGCGCCGCGGCTACACGTGTTCAACACGCGCGACCTGTCCGGTTTTCCGGGAGGCCGCGACTGGCTGATTGTGGGCATCGGCAGCGACAAAGGCGCGGCGATCCCGAAATACGACGACAAGAACCAGTTGATCGGCTACTGGGCCGGCGACAGTTTTGCCTTGCAGCCCGGCATTGCGCAGATTTCCGAGCAGAACATCGGCAACCGCGACAACAACGTGGCCGGCGCGGAGTCCGACCGCTACATTTCCCGGCTGGACCAGAACTACGTGAAGTCGCTGGCCAAGGAAATTGGCGCCAATTACGTGACCGGCGACAGCCTGCAAAGCGTGCAGGCGGCAATGAGCGCGCAAAAGCCGGCACGCCGCGACCTGGCGCCATTCCCTTTAAGCTGGATCATTGCCGCGCTGGCGGGCTTGTTATTGCTGGCAGCGTATGTACCGCGGCACCCGCTGCAACTGCTCAGGCACCTGCTGCGCTCACGCGCTTAGCTTGGCGCTGCCGGTGGTGCCGTCCGCCCGCCCATCCTGGGAGGCATAATAAATGCTGATGTTGCCGCCGATCTGCTTGGCGCGGTACATGGCCGCATCCGCCATGCCGATCAGCTTGTCGCCATCGCGGGCGTCGGAAGGATAGATGCTGATGCCGACACTGGCGCCGATGCTGTAGCTATGGTCGCCGATCTCGATCGGTTCGCACAGTGACGCAATCAGCTTGTTGGCGACGATCAACGGTGCGCGACTGTCACGGATATCGGAGATCAGCACGGTGAACTCATCACCGCCCATGCGTGCGGCCGTGTCCACATCGCGGACACAGCTGCGCAAACGCTTTGCCGCCTCCTGCAGCACCAGGTCGCCCGTGCCATGCCCATACAGATCATTAATCGCCTTGAAGCGGTCCAGGTCAATGAACAGCAGGGCAAATTTCTGCCGGCTGCGCTTTGCCCAGGCCAGGGTCTGCTTCAGCCGGTCCATGAACAAGGTCCGGTTGGGCAAGCCGGTCAGCGCGTCGTAGTGCGCCATCAAGTGCAGCTTCTGCTCCGCCTTGGTGCGCTCCACCACCACCCCGGCCAGATTGGCGGCAGATTGCAGGCATTCCAGTTCCTCACCGGTCAGCACGTGCGGCTCGCTGTAATACAGCGAAAATGAGCCGATCGCATTCCCTGCCATATCGCGGATCGGCACGCAGTGGCAAGCCTGGATATGGTGCGCCAGCGCAATATCCAGGTAATTCGCCCACAGCGGATCCACGACGATGTTTTCAACGAACACCGCCGTGTTGTCCTGCACCGCTATCGCGCAATTTTTCGCGCCCGGCTCCAGCACCATGCTGTTGATGACCTGGTGGAACGTGTCCGGCAAGCTGGGGGCGGATACTACGCGCAGGCGCCGGTCGACCTCGTCCTGCATCTGGATGGAGACGACTGCGCCGGTCAATTGCCCTTCCACCATGCGGCAGACGGAATCCAGCACGACCTGGGGGGAGTTTTGTGTCGCCAGCATTTCCAGGATGTGGTTATTGGCGCGCAACGATTGCTCGGTACGTTCCCGGGTCCTGACCTGGTCGCCCAGGCTTTCGATCAGCCCCAGGTTTTCATAACGCACCATGAATGACGCCGTCAGCGTACGGTTCAGTTCCCGAGCCATAACCACCGATGCCGCCAGAAAAAACAGCATCAGCAGTGCCATCACCTGATATTCACCCTGATTCTGCAGCACCAGCCAGAACACCGGGGGCAGCAGCAGCGGAAGACAGAATGCAAAGTAGCTTTTCATCCACGAGGCTATCGCCTGCGACGCCCCAGCCAGGATGCCACCCAGCGCAAACAGCACCAGCGCCCTCGTGCCCATGCTGCCTACGGCCATGATGTGGTAAGCCGCCCAGCCCCAGACCAATCCGGCCTGCAGCGCACCCACCGTAAACCGATAGCCCCAAACGCGCACATTCTCCGCGGACTCCAGGTTGTCCTGCCGGCGGAACGCCACCAGCAGCCCCAGGCGCCCCAGGGCGACCACCGTGTGCAAGGTCGCCCAGATCAGCAGGAAATCGGAAGGCAGTTGTTCCCACAGGCCGACAACAATCGCCAGCAACACCCCGACACTCCCCAACTGGCTGATCGGGAGGTGCTTGTAGAGGTGCCGGACCAGATCCGCTTCAACATGGAGGCTGGTTTCCGGATTTTTTGCGTGTTCTGCGCTCAACGGAATGGTGGATCACGATAGGTGGACAGGTTGTATTGAACCAGACCGGCTGTCAGGCCGCAACCGGTATTTCCACGCGTGCTTCCAGCCCGCCTTCCGGGTGATTCAACAGTTTCAGGTCGCCGCCATGCAGGCGGGCCACGCGCGCTGAAATGGCCAGCCCCAACCCCGACCCGCCCTGGTTGCCACGGGCGACATCCAGCCGCTCAAAAGGCCGCAGCAGGCGCTCCGCTTCGTCTTGCGGCAAGCCGGGGCCATGGTCGCGCACGCTCAGGATAATGCGCTGGTTGGCTATTTTGGTGGTGACCTGCACGTTCCCGCCGCCATAGTGATACGCGTTGTCGACCAGATTGGTCAACAGCCTGCGCATCGCCAGCGGGCGCAACTCAATCCTGGGCAGCACGCCCAGTTCCAGTTGCAGGCATTTGCCTTCACGCCGGTAGCGGCTGGCAGTGTCGCGAATCACATCGTTCAGGCTACCCATGCCGGAGTTCTCGCCTTCGGCGCCGCGAATGAAATCCAGGAACTGGCCGATAATGGCGTTCATATCGGCAATATCCTGCTCCATGCCCGGCTTGAAGCCTTCGCCTTCCGGCAACATTTCCACCGCAAGCCGCAAGCGCGCCAGCGGCGTACGCAAGTCATGCGAAATCCCGCCCAGCAGCAGGTTGCGGTCCGCTTCCGTCCGGGCCAGGGCATCGCTCATGTCGTTGAACGCGCGTATCACCCGGGCGAATTCCTCGGCGCCGGTTTCCGGCAGCTTGGTGCTCGGTTCGCCGCGCCCGATGGCATCAGCCGCTTGCGTCAGCAGGCTCAAGGGGCGGTTGATCCGCGTCATGATGAACCAGGCGCCAAACAGCGACAACGCAATCACCACCCCCCCCCAGCCCAGCCACTCCCAGGGGAAAGGATGCTCGGTCTGCACCTTGGGAATCACCACCCAGAAGGAGTCGCCAAAAATGGAAAAACTGACCCAGACGCCCGTCACGCCGAGGTGGTTAATGGCTACCACGGTGTTGACGCCCAGTTTATCGTGCACTTTCTGGACGATCAGCTTGATCAGCCTGTCATTCGGAAGCGGTTCGATTTCCTCGAAATAATCGACCGGGTAAACCCGTATCCCCTCGCTCTGGTTGAGCGTCCGCAACAAGGCAAGCCGCCGCTCCGGCCGTGCCGCCAGTATCGCGGCGCGCGTCAGGCTGACCGTGCTGACGATCTGCAACGCCCCGGCATTGGCGCGCGGTTCCAGCTCGAAATGTTCGAACAGGCGCAGCGCCGCCACCTGCCCCAGCATCAGCAGCACCAGGATCAGCAGCACGATGCGGACCTGCAACCGACGCGGGACGATATTCAATTTCACCCCGCGCTCCCGTCCGGCACGAACACGTAGCCAAAGCCCCACACGGTCTGGATATACCGGGGTTTGGACGGGTCAGGCTCCAGCAGCTTGCGCAGACGCGAAATCTGCACGTCTATGCTGCGATCAAATACCTCGAACTCGCGCCCCTTGGCCAGTTCCATCAATTTATCCCGCGACAGCGGCTGGCGGGCGTTCCTGACCAGCACCTGCAGTAGGGAGAACTCACCGCTGGTGAGGGGAATGGCCTCGTCCCCCTTGTACAACTGGCGCGTCCCCAGCAGCAGGCGGAACTCGCCGAACGTCACCGCTTCATCTTCCAGGGTTGGCGCGTGGGTGGCGACAGGCGCGCGGCGGCGCAACACGGCATGGATGCGTGCCAGCAATTCGCGCGGATTGAACGGCTTGGGCAGGTAGTCGTCGGCGCCCATTTCCAGGCCGATGATCCGGTCCACCTCGTCGCCTTTGGCGGTGAGCATGACGATAGGCAGGTTGCTGCCCTGTCCGCGCAGGCGGCGGCAGATCGACAAGCCATCCTCGCCCGGCAGCATCAGGTCCAGCACCATCAGATCAAACCGGTCTTTTGCCAGCGCCTGATCCATCGCCGCCGCATCCGCCGCGGACTGGACGGCGTACCCTTGCTCGCTCAGATAGCGTACCAGCAGATCGCGCAAGCGGACCTCGTCATCAACAACCAGGATACGTTGGTTTACCATATGCGTATTATCATGCTGTTCGCCCGGACAATGCGGCCTTGCCGCCCCATTTGTTACAAATTATTACAATTTCCGGCCGTCCGGAAATATCTTGTTTACATCACTTGGTTATTCTACCGTGACCTTGACTCCACAAGGTTCCTTGCAAAATCTCCATAGTGATTTGCGCTCGGGCGACCTAACAAGGTCGCCCGTTTTTTTATGCAGCTTTAGTGACGCTATTTATCTCAAGGAAAATTGGTCGTAACATTGCCGTATGAATCTAGTCGCCATCAGCTCTGAAATCTGCGTGTTACTGGCATTCTCCACGCTTGCGCTTGCGGCTCCCCCATCCCCGCTGGATCTTGAACAAAGCCTGCCCCCCGACGAGCGGGAGCGGATGTATCGCGACATGGACCGTTTCGCCAGCACCTATCCCGGGCGCGAGCAGATGGAGGGGCGCCGCCAGAAAATGTTGCGCGACCGTTTCAAGCTGGCCGATCCCGACAACGACGGCTCCATCTCGCGCGAGGAAGCCGAGCAGCACATGCCCAGCCTGGTCAAACACTTCGATGAAGTAGACAACGACGGCGATGGCGTGGTGAGCATGGAAGAAATGCTCGCCGCACAAGGAAAACTGCGGGAGCAGCGCGAAGCACGCGAACTGCAGGCGCGCCAGGAAGCCGAACGCATCGCCGCGCCGCAACCGCCGGTGCGCAGCAAGCCAGCCAAAAAACGCCCCAAAACTCCGTCATCGGAAACAGAAGCCAGCGAAGGCTCCTGACCGCTACCGCGGCTCCCGTACCGGCGCGCTGTCGGCATCCCGGTGCCATTTCAGCCAAACCCGCAACTGTCGATATTGCTGCTCGTCCAGCATGTCCGGCAGCAACAGCAAGCCCTGCGCAAACCGCTGCCCGGGGCGCTTGATCCTGAGTACCGACAACAGCGGCGTCACCAGGCTGTCGCCTGACACATCGACCGCCACCCATTCGCCCTGCCGCACCATCGACTCGCCATTGGCGCCGATGCCTAGCGCATCTATCCGCGGCGTCAACACCCGCCAGCATTCGTATGCCAAGCTGCCGGCAACCGCCAGCAGCACGACCGCGGCTGCCCACCATGGCCGCACCAGGCTGCCGGCCAAGGTTGCCGCCAACAGGTGCGCCGCAACCAGCAACGCCAACAACATCCGTGACGGCAGCAAATCAATATGCCCGGGGTTCACGCTATAATCCGCTCATGAATACTCACTGGGATACCTTTCTTACGCAACGCGGCGCAATCTTGGACCAAGGCCGCGTCATGCATTTTGGCAACCCCGCCGCCGAGTTGCAAGCCGCGGCGCAAGGCAACGTCATCGCCGACCTGTCGCATCTCGGCCTGTTGCAGATCGAGGGCGACGATGCGGTCACGTTCCTGCAAGGCCAGGTCACCAACGACGTTAAGCAACTGGATGGCCACAACAGCCACTATGCCGGCTACTGCAGCCCCAAGGGCCGGATGCTGGCGCTATTCCTGGCATTTGCCCGCAATAGCCGCCTGTACCTGCAACTCAACGGCGGGCTGGCGGAAAGCATTGCCAAGCGCCTCAAGATGTACGTATTGCGCTCCAAAGTAGCCATCAGCAATATTTCGGATAACTCCATTCGCATCGGCATTGCCGGCCCGCAAGCCGCCACCACGCTCAATGCGCTGTTTGGCGATGCACCACAGGCAGCACACCAGGTTGTCAGCCTGGAGACCGCCACGCTGCTGCAACTGCCCGGCACCACGCCGCGCTTCGAAATTTTTACCGACGCGGAACATGCCCTGGATATCTGGACACAACTGCAGCAAACCAATGCCCCGGTCGGTGCAAGCTGCTGGGATTGGTTGGATATCCAGGCCGGCATCCCCGACGTGATGCCGGCCACGCAAGAGCAATTCGTCCCGCAGATGCTCAACCTTGACCTACTGGGCGGCATCAATTTCAAGAAAGGCTGCTACACCGGACAGGAAATCGTGGCGCGCACGCATTACCTGGGCAAGGTCAAGCGCCGTACCTACCTGGCGCACGCCGCCGCAGGCAACCTGCCCGCACCCGGCAACCCGGTATTTGGCGCGGACAGCACCGAGCCCGTAGGGCAAGTCGTAATGGCTGCGCCCGCCCCAGGCGGCGGATATGATGTGCTGGCGGAAATCCGCCAGGAAAGCGTAGAGGCCGGAACGGTGACGTGCAACGGCCAAACGCTGGCGATCAAGCCGCTCCCCTACCCGCTATAGGAACAACAAATATGTCCATTTGGCCCAGGTTTTTGCTGATACTCGCTTTAACCTTGGCTAAAACGGCCATTGCGGGCGAGACTGGTTTGCCGTGCGACAAGCCGCAAGATGCGCTCACTAAAGCAGTGTGTGCTTATAAGTTAGACGCAAGTGCATCTTTTATCGCATCAAAAATTGCGCCGGACAAACCGGTTCTAGTCTGGCTAAAGTCTATCGCTTCCGATTGCAATGAAGATGCAGAGTGTATCGAACGCAGCCTGTTCACCGAATGGTTACGCTATTCCGCACATCCGCACTCATTCAAGAAAAAAGAAAAGGCCATATCTGATGAAGATGCATGTGCAGGGTTCAAGCAACTGTTAACTGACGGTCTGACGAATACCCAAAGCAAGGATACGCCGCAGCAGATATTATTGGGATTTAACTTGAGCATTGATAACATCAAGATTGCCGCTGCAAACGCAGGAGTTAATTTTGATCAATTAGACAGTGAACCTTGGTCGTACACCGGAAGTAAAAGCGCATCTCTTTTTATGGTGAATGAGCAGCCCGCGATAGGATTTGATATTTCCGACGGTGGAACGCTTTACTGTTACACACAGCGTGTTATTTTTGTTGATGAAGCCACCCGGAATGTGGATGAATTAGGCGGTGTGCTACCAGAAGGCTGCATGGCTGAGACCTCTTACTTTTACCAATTCAAGAACCACCCTTTTTCGGCCAAATATTCACCGCTCCTTGATGGTGCGCAGTATGAAGTGTTTTCCTTGACTGATGCAGGGGCAAAACCATTGTGCACCGTTACCGGAAAACAAACGCTTAAATATCAGTCTCATACAAAATACTGCCCAATAACCAATCACGCCTGTGCACTTCTCAGCAAAGAAAGCATGCAGTTAGCCCGCTACTTTGATGAGCACCCAGACAGCAGGTTGATAGGCGAGAAACTAGGAAAAAATACCGAAGCCAATCGTTTGATGCCAAACGCCATTACAGAGGATTTGCCACAGTACGGCTATCCTAGCTATCCTGCCAATTTGGGGATTCCTGAACATCAGTTAGTAGACATGAACGCCGAAATTGGCAGATATGCTGATTTCCGACCATGGCAACTTATAAAACTGGAGGGCCAAAAATATCTCGTTTCCGTCATAGATGGTAGCTATGACTTCGATGGCTATATCTTTTACATTGAAAAATACGATAGCCAGGATGGAAGGCAAGAAGAAAGCGCGGGATTTGTGGTCGTCAAACGCGAAAAAACAGGCCCCGCTAAAATCACCATCACCTACCCCAGTTCACCCACTAGTAGTGGTAACGCAACTGCACAATAATCAGCTCGCCGTCTTCCACCTTGTACACCATGCGGTGGGTGTCATCTATGCGACGTGACCAGTAGCCCGTCCATTCGTATTTGAGCGGTTCCGGCTTGCCTAGCCCGGTGAAGGGGTCGCGCTGGGTTTCCTGTATCAGTTGGTGGATGCGTTTGAGGGTTTTCTTATCCTGCGATTGCCAGTAGAGATAGTCTTCCCAGGCGTGTTGGTGAAAGGTGATCACGCCTCGACCAAATCACGCTGGTCCAGGTTGCGCTTGGCTTCCACATCGGCAATCGCCTGGCTCAGGCGTTCCGCGTTGCGCGGGCTGCGCATCAGGTACACGGTTTCTTCCCAGGCACTGAAATCTTCCAGCGACATCAGCACCGCCGGTGCGCCATTCTGGCGTGTAATCAATACCGGGGCGTGGTCTTCATTAACTTTGTCCAGCGTTTTCGCGAGGTTGTTGCGGACATTGGTGTAGGTAACGGCTTCCATCATTGCCTCCTGTACTTATTTATGGACAATGATACAGGAGCGGTGAATGCAATGCTAGCGGGCAGGCGCAACCGGCGCGGAAGCGCCTTTCGGCGGCACCTGGGCGCCATCCGGTGCTGCAGGCTTGGCGGTGGATGTCGCAGGAACGCCGCCATCCATCACCTGATAAAACACTTCGTCCTGCTTGACCATGCCCAACTCCGCCCGGGCACGTTCTTCAATCGCGGTATAACCTTGCTTGAGGTCGCGCACTTCGGCATCCAGCCCGTCGTTGCGGGCTTTCAGCACGGCATTGGCTTCTTTCTGCTTGTCGATCTGGCGGCTCAAGTCCCACACCCGTAGCCAACTGCCCTTGCCCAGCCACAACGGATATTGCAGCAGGGCAATCAGCAGCACCAGGAATAGCGTCAGCCAGCGCACGCCCTTATCCTACCAGGTGATAAAACGCATCGCGGCCGGGGTAGCTGGTGGCTTCACCCAGTTCTTCCTCAATGCGCAGCAACTGGTTGTATTTGGCGATGCGCTCGGAGCGCGACAGCGAGCCGGTCTTGATCTGCAGCGCGTTGCTGGCCACGGCAATGTCGGCGATGGTGGTATCTTCGGTTTCGCCGGAACGGTGGGAAATAATGGAGGTATACCCTGCGCGCTTGGCGGTTTCGATGGTTTCGAATGTTTCGGTCAGCGTACCGATCTGGTTGACCTTGATCAGCACCGAATTGGCGATGCCGCGCTTGATGCCTTCGCGCACGATCCTGGCGTTGGTGACGAACACGTCGTCGCCCACCAGTTGCACGTTGTCGCCCAGGCGCTGTGTCAGCAGTTCCCAGCCCGGCCAGTCGTGCTCGCTCATGCCGTCTTCGATGCTGATGATGGGGTACTTGTCCACCCAGGTTGCCAGGTAGTCGGTGAACTGCGCGGAACTCAACTGCAGGCCTTCGGACACCAGGTGATACTTGCCGTCCTTGTAGAACTCGGAACTGGCGCAATCCAGGCCCAGCAGCACGTCGCGGCCCGGCTCGTAACCGGCGGCGGAAATCGCTTCCAGGATGTACTGGATGGCGGATTCGTTGGACGGCAGGTCTGGCGCAAAGCCGCCTTCGTCGCCCACCGTGGTGGCCAGGCCTTTTTTGTGCAAAATCTTTTTCAGCGTGTGGAACACTTCCGCGCCGCAGCGCAGCGCCTCGCGGAAGCTGGGCAGCCCGGCGGGGATAATCATGAATTCCTGCATGTCCACGCTGTTTTCGGCATGGGCGCCACCGTTGATGATGTTCATCATCGGCACCGGCAGTTGCATCTGCGCGGAACCGCCGAGGTACCGGTACAGCGGCAGCCCGGTTTCATCGGCCGCCGCACGGGCGCAGGCAATGGAAACCGCCAGGATGGCATTCGCCCCCAGGCGCGCCTTGTTCTCGGTGCCATCCACGTCGATCAGGGTACGGTCAATGAAGGCCTGTTCTTCCACGTCCAGCCCGGCCAGCGCATCGGCAATTTCCGTATTCACGTTTTCCACTGCCTGCTGCACGCCTTTGCCCAGATAGCGATCGGTATCGCCGTCACGCAGCTCCACTGCCTCCTTGGTGCCGGTGGATGCGCCGGACGGCACGGAGGCACGGCCGATGATGCCGGATTCCAGCAGCACATCGGCTTCGACAGTAGGATTGCCGCGGGAATCGAGGATTTCGCGGGCGATGACTTCGACGATTGCACTCATTTATTTTTCCTTAATATCAATGTCGGCGGATTTACAGTTCGCTTTCAATAAAGCCGTGGCGCTTCACCACGCTGTCCAGTTCGATCAGCGTTTCCAGCAGCGCTTGCATCTTGCCCAGTGGCCAGGCGTTGGGGCCGTCGGACAAGGCTTCGGCGGGGTTCGGATGGGTTTCCATGAACACCCCGGCAATGCCGCTGGCCACAGCGGCACGCGCCAGCACCGGCACAAACTCGCGCTGGCCGCCGCTCTTGTCGCCTTGGCCGCCCGGCTGCTGCACCGAGTGGGTAGCGTCGAACACCACCGGGCAGCCGGTATTGCGCATCACCGCCAGCCCGCGCATGTCGGACACCAGCGTGTTGTAGCCAAAGGAAGCGCCGCGCTCGCATACCATGATGTTGTCGGCGCCGCCGTTGACGGCCTTGGCCTTGTCCACCACGTTTTTCATGTCCCACGGGGCCATGAACTGGCCCTTTTTGATGTTCACCGGCTTGCCGGAGCGCGCGCAGGCTTCGATGAAATCGGTCTGGCGGCAGAGAAAAGCCGGGGTTTGCAGCACATCCACCACGGCAGCCACTTCCGGCACTTCCATTTCGTTGTGCACGTCAGTCAGCACCGGCACGCCGATCTGTTTGCGTACCTCGGACAGAATACGCAACCCTTCCTGCATGCCCAGCCCGCGGAAGGTCTTGCCGGAACTGCGGTTGGCCTTGTCGTAAGACGACTTGTAGATGAAGTTGATGCCCAGCGCCGCCGTCATTTCCTTCAATTGGCCTGCGGTGTCCATTGCCATTTGCTCGGACTCGATCACGCACGGGCCGGCAATCAGGAACAACGGTTGATTCAGGCCGACTTCAAAACCCCAGAGCTTCATTATTTGGATTCCTTGCGCTTGATTGCCGCTTCCACGTACGCCTTGAACAGCGGGTGCCCGGCGCGGGGATTGGAGGTGAACTCGGGGTGGAACTGCACCGCGACAAACCACGGATGTACGTCCTGCGGCAGTTCGATGATTTCGCACAGGTCCTCCGTCGGGGTGCGCGCGGAAACCACCAGCCCGGCCAGCTTCAACTGATCCACGTAATTGTTGTTGACCTCGTAACGGTGGCGGTGACGCTCGTTAACCTCGACGCCGTAAATTTGCGCCGCCAGCGTGCCCGGCACGACAGGGCACTTTTGCGCGCCCAGGCGCATGGTGCCGCCCAGGTCGGAATTCTCGTCGCGCTTTTCGACATTGCCGGAAGCGTCCTTCCACTCGGTGATCAGGCCGACCACGGTATGCGGGCTATCGGGGTCGAACTCGGTGCTGTTGGCGCTCTCCAGCCCCGCCACGTCGCGCGCGAATTCGATCACGGCGAGTTGCATGCCGAGACAGATGCCCAGGTACGGCACCTTGTTCTCGCGCGCATAGCGGATGGCGGCGATCTTGCCCTCGGTGCCGCGCTTGCCGAATCCGCCCGGCACCAGGATGGCATCCATGTTCTTCAGTTCGCCGACGCCGTTCCTTTCGATTTCCTCCGAATCCATGTAGTGGATGCGCACTTTGGAACGGGTGTGCATGCCGGCATGGATCAGCGCTTCGGTCAGCGATTTGTAGGATTCGGTCAGGTCGACGTACTTGCCGACGAAGGCGATGTTGACTTCGTGTTTGGGGTTTTCCAGCGCGTCGATCAGCTTCTTCCAGGCGGAAAGATCGGCAGCCTTGGCCAGGATGCCCAGTTTGTGGCAGACGATCTCGTCCAGCATCTGGTCGTGCAGCATGCCGGGGATCTTGTAGATGGAATCCGCGTCGATGGCGGAAATCACCGCCTCTGGCGCCACGTTGGTGAACAACGCGATCTTGCGGCGCTCGTCATCGGGGATAGCGCGGTCGGCGCGGCACAGCAGGATGTCCGGCTGGATACCGATCTCGCGCAGTTCCTTGACGGAGTGCTGGGTGGGCTTGGTTTTCAACTCGCCGGCAGTGGGAATCCACGGCAGCAGCGTCAGGTGCACATAGCAGGCGTTGCCGCGCCCTTCCTCGATGCCCATCTGGCGGATGGCCTCAAGGAACGGCAGCGATTCGATATCGCCCACCGTGCCGCCGACTTCGACAATCGCCACGTCGGCGCCCTCGGCGCCGCGCTTGATGTTGTGCTTGATTTCGTCGGTAATGTGCGGGATCACCTGCACCGTCTTGCCCAGGTATTCGCCGCGACGCTCCTTGCGGATCACGTTTTCGTACACCTGGCCGGTGGTGAAGTTGTTGCGTTTGCTCATGCGCGCGCTGATAAAGCGCTCGTAGTGACCGAGGTCGAGGTCGGTTTCCGCGCCGTCGTCGGTGACAAACACCTCGCCGTGCTGGAACGGACTCATGGTGCCGGGATCCACGTTGATATAGGGGTCCAGCTTGAGCATGGTGACCTTGATGCCGCGGGATTCAAGAATGGCGCCCAGACTGGCTGCGGCGATACCCTTGCCGAGGGAAGAAACCACGCCGCCAGTAACAAAAACGTATTTGGTCATGAAGATAAAATCAGTAGTGGCGGACGGGGGTGAATTTTACCCGAAACGGGGGTGGTGAACAATGAAAGCCGGCGCTGAAAAAGTGATCCGGCACGCCAAATTCGCTATCATTATAAAGATATGACCACATATGCTTTGTTGACCAGCGTAGCGTTCTGCTAGCGTTGCGTTTATTGAGCAAACTTCGAGAATACACGCATGATCGCTTGGGAAAGTTTCACCCCGCTGCCAGCCCTGGCCGGCGGATTATTGATTGGCCTGGCCGCCGCGCTACTGATACTGCTCAACGGCCGGATCGCCGGCGTCAGCAGCATTCTGGGCGGCCTGTTGGTGCGCAAGCAGGACGAATTCATCTGGCAGTTGATGTTTATTATCGGCTTGGTCGTCGCCCCGCTGATCTATGGCTTGTTTGAGGCATTGCCGCGTGCCGAAAACCAGGCACATGGCTGGTTGCTGGCCATTGCCGGCTTGCTGGTCGGCCTCGGCACCCGCTATGGTTCCGGCTGCACCAGCGGCCACGGCGTATGTGGCCTGTCCCGGCTGTCGCTACGCTCACTGGTTGCCACGCTGACGTTCATGGCCGCCGGCTTCATCACGGTGTTTTTCACCCGTCACGTTTTTGCATAAGGGCACCACCATGAAAGCACTCAGCGGATTACTGGTCGGCATCCTGTTCGGCCTTGGGCTCATCTTGTCCGGCATGACCAACCCGGCCAAGGTCGCCGGTTTCCTCGACCTCGCCGGATCATGGGACCCCTCCCTGGCACTGGTCATGGGCGGCGCCATCCTGGTCGGCCTGCCGGCGTTTTACCTTGCCAAACAGCGCAGCCACAGCTTGCTCGGCGCAGACATCACCCTGCCCGACAACCAGCAGATTGACCGTGAACTGATTGCCGGCGCCATCGTTTTCGGCATCGGCTGGGGACTGTCCGGCTACTGCCCCGGCCCGGCGCTGACCTCGCTGCTCACCGGCGGGCTGGAACCGGTCATTTTCACCCTCGGCATGGTGGGCGGCATCCTCATCCATAAACGGCTATCGTAGCCCAGCCTGATGGCTTGGGCACGTCAACCAAACTGCTGTTGGAGAACCACACCAAGGTAAAACAAATACAGTGCCACCAGCAGCCAGCCGCGCCGGCCTTCAACCAGGTTGCCGCGTACCGGGAAAATGCACACTGTTGTCAAGAAGCCCATCATCAGGCCTATCGTAACCTCCTGCCCGGTCACAGGAATGGGGGATATCAGCGAGGCGACGCCAACAATAAATAAGCCATTAAAAATGTTGCTGCCGAGGATGGTGCCCAGCCCCACTTCATCATGCCCGCGAATGCGCGCAATAATGGTGATGGCGAGTTCGGGCGCACTGGTGCCGATGGCGACCAGCGTGGCGCCAACGACGAATGGATCAATACCGTAGGCAGTCGCGATACCCTTGGCGCCGGACACGATCAACATGCCGGAGGCCATCAGGAACGCCAGTCCGGCGACGCTCTCGATAATGGCTCGTTTATGGTTGTGCTCACCCAGCACTTCGGCGGCCGCGCTGCGTTGACGGCGCACATCAAGCACCATGATCGCCAACCAGACAGTAAAAAGCCCCAGCAAAATGACACCGTCCATCCTGGATACCGTGCCATCGTAAGCCAGAATACCCAGCAGCACCGGAACCAGCAGTGCTACGGGAAAGTCCCGCTTCTGCGTATCCCTTGGTGCGTGGAGCGACCCAAAGAACAATGCAACGCCAAGAATCAAGCCGATATTAACGACATTGCTGCCCAGTGCGTCCCCCAAGGCAATTTGAGGTGTTTCTGCCAAGGCGGATGTAACCGAAACCGACAATTCCGGGCTGGAGGTAGCAAATGCGGCAAAAGTGGCGCCTATGATGCCGGCGGAAATGCGTGCCCATTGCGCAATACCTACCACCCCACGCACAAACAGTTCACCGCCAATCGAGGCGCAAACAACTCCTGCGAGTAATATGAGAAAGTCCAATTCAGTCTCCACTACCACCTGACAACCGGATCATAGGCGAGGCCACTGATTTCCGTCACTACCCATCATGCCCTCCCATCCTGCCGGGAGTAAACCCGGCTGCCAGGGTCGCATATAAAGGTGGGCTGAATATGCGTGACATCATAGTGGCAAGCAACGCCACTGCCATCAAGCTAAGCACCATTTCATGCCCGTCTATCATTTCCATCACAATAATGAATGAAGTAATCGGCGCTTGTGTAACCGCCGACAAAAAGCCCACCATGCAAAGCGCGCAGATCGCCGCTTGAGTAAACTGGCCGCCGAACAGCAACATCAAATCGTTGCCGATACCAGCACCAACCGCCAAGGACGGGGCAAAAATACCCCCAGGAATTCCACTCAAATACGTCAGTATCGTCGCCAGATATTTCACTGGCGCATATATCCAGGGCTCGCTGATTGTTCCTTCCAGCATTTGTCGTGTGTAGAGATAACCAGTACCGTGCGCGGCACCGTCGCTGAACACTCCCAGGCAAGCCACCAGTAGGCCACATCCCGCCGCCCACCAAACCGGATGAGCCTGGCGTAAATGCCCCAGCCATCCGGGCATTGGTCTTGATGTTTTAATCAGGACAGAACTAAAAACCCCTCCGCACACTCCGCAAACCAACGCACAAACCAACAACGGGAAAATAATGGCAACCGTAATCTGCCCCACCTTGAGACTGCCAAAATAGGTGTAATTACCAAGAATGGAAATAGAGACCAATCCCGACAAAATGATGGCGGTGATGACCACCCCGTTGGTTTTTTGCTCAAAACGGCGACCCAGTTCCTCGATGGCAAAAACAATCCCGGCCAACGGCGTATTAAATGCCGCGGAAATACCGGCGGCCCCGCCGGCCAGCACCATATGGCGATAGTCGATGCGGGCATTGGCCGGCAGGAACCGGCTGAAAGCGTGCATCACGCCTGCTCCCACCTGCACGGATGGGCCTTCCCGCCCCGCCGAGAATCCGGCCGCGAGACTGCTGACCCCAAGCACTACTTTTGCCCAGACAATCCGCATGGAAAGCAAACCGGAAATTGACCGTGCGTCATGCCCATCCTGCAAAACAGCAATCGTCTGTGGGATTCCGCTACCCCGCGCGCCCGCAAACCAGCGCACGGTCAGCCAGGCAATTGTCGCGCCGCCAATCGGCGTCATCAGTAAAGGCGCCCACCAATGGGTTTTCTGTATCAAAAAAAACAATGCCATGGCGGCATCCGTCAATTTGGCGAAAAGCACCACCAGTAATCCGGCAATGGCTCCAGCCAGCCAGATCACCAATCGAGTCTGCCAAGTCTCCACGTTTCTCAATCTTACGATACGCAATCTTCGTATGATCTCTTTTATGTTTGGCATTGTTTTGGCTTCGCTTGAATTCCCTTGCTAGTGAATTCCTTCCATGCACTTTCATGGATGAAAAGGATATTTTCAAGAATTATATTTTTACAAATACATTTGTGCAAAATATAATTGCCAAAAAATATATCCCTGAATAAAATCAGACCCGGAGCGGAAGGGGTAGGCGTCCCGCAAGGGAAGCCCGCCCCTTTCACTTTCGGGCGTCACCGGAGGAGTTTTATCAATGACGACACAAGACAGCACATTACCATCTTCACGCCCTGAAACTGCCATTCGAGTGGGGTTGATGGGATATGGCCGCGCAGGCAGAGAGGTTGCCGGACAACTGTTAAGCGATCCGGTTGTGCAGTTGCAATGGATCGTTAAAAGGTCAGCAGGAGAATCCACGCACCCCGGCTCCAACGTGCCGGTTCTGGGCGGAGATCAACTGGATATTGCACGGCTGATCGGAGAAAAACCGGTGGATTTTGTGGTGGATTTTTCCCTGCCCGATGCCTGTCTAGGGTATGCCAAAACACTTGCAAAAAAAGGCATAGGCATCATTTCCGCCGTGTCCGCATACCAGGCACGGCATCTCAATGTCCTTAAACAAGCGGGACAAACCACGGTGGTCATGCATTCTCCCAACATTACCTTGGGCATCAATTTCATCATGATTGCCGGGAAAATCCTGCGAAAGCTGGCACCGCATGCCGGGGTGGAAATTGTAGAAGAACACTTCAAGGATAAAACCGAAGTCTCCGGCACCGCCATCCGCCTGGCACAGGCGCTTGGGCTGGAACCTGCAAAGAAAATAAATTCAATCCGCGTTGGCGGCATCGTTGGCCGCCATGAAGTCATTTTCGGCTTTCCCTTCCAGACTATCCGCCTGATCCACGACTCCATCAGCCGGGCGGCGTTTGGTCAGGGGGCGCTATTCGCCCTCAAGCAACTGCAAGGCAAGTCACCAGGTTTTTACACTATGGAACAACTGGTTTCCGAGGCATTCTCCGTTGCACTGAAAGAGGCCATCTGAAATGTACCGCAAACCGCCTCAAAGCGAGGACATCAGCCACGATGTGTTGATTGATGCGCAGAACGCGGAAAACCCGCATCCCACCATCATGGCAGGCTCGGCCCTGGAAAAAATGGAACCTGGACAAATATTAAAACTGCTGACCAACAACGACAGCAGCTATCGCAACATCAGGATTTATGCCGACAGCATGGGGCATGAACTGCTCCGGGTGCAAAAGCTTTACGAAGTCACAACCTTCTGGATCAGGAAAACCGGGGGCGGTCCTAGCGACCCTGCAGAGTAATGGGAATACCCAAGGGCTCGCCAGATGCTGATTCCATTTTTCTATCCAGCCGTCCCAACAGCTTGCCTAGACACATTTTCAGTTCGATCAACTCCGGCTCCGGCATACGCATCAGAGCATCTGGCAGAACACCTCGGTATGGGCCTGGGGCATTGGCCAGTGCCCCACGGCCAACTTCAGTCATGCGTACCTCCACCACACGCCGATCTTGGGTGGAGCGCTCCCGAACCACCAGCCCCTTTTTTTCCAGCTTTTCAACCAGGTTGCTGGTGGTGGACTGATGTAGCGACATGGCCTTGCCAAGCTGGGAAATCGTCATGCTACCTGCCGCCATGATCTCGGACATCGCCCACAACTGAGCCCCGCTCACTCCCACCGCCTTTTCAATATCCTCAAAATGCTGGCTGGCCGATTTGAATATCACGCGAAACATGCCCAGCACCTCAAGCGGCAAGTCAGGCGTATCATTTGCTTCATTGTGCGTCATATCCATTCACACCCATCACTCCGCATGCCAAAATCCCGTTACCCACTATTATGCCACCCAGCCCACATAATTAGAGCCTGGGTGATTCCTGAACCTCGTTGTTGTAAGTCTGTTGCCGGGTGTAATCCATCATGTCGAAAATCATACTACTGGTAGGCATTCTGGTTTTTGTAGCACATTTTTTATCGCATCTGTTCCGCAAAACCAATATCCCAGACGTACTCGTATTGATGCTGATCGGCATGCTTGCCGGGCCGGTCACCGGGATGGTGTCGCCAGCCGATTTTGGCAAGGTGGGTTCCGTTATTGCCACGATTGCACTGGTCGTAATTCTTTTTGAAAGCGGCACGTCTCTTGACTTGAAAGTGCTAGGCGGTTCTCTTGGGGTCACCGGAAAACTCGGGCTGACCTGCTTTGCACTGACCACATTGATTGTCGCCGCCATCGGCGAAGCATTTCTCCACCTGAACTGGCTGTCCGCGTTCTTGCTTGGCACTATTGTCGGTGGCACATCATCCGCCGTGGTGATCCCCATGGTCAGCACACTGGCACTGTCCGAAAAGCCATCCACAGTTCTGGTGCTGGAATCAGCGTTAACAGATGTATTGTGCATCATTGCCGTTTTCGCTTTGCTTCAAGTAGGTGCTCAGGGTGGCGTTGAGCCTGGGAAAGTATTTGGCGGGGTGCTTGCGGCATTGATTTTTGCCATGGTGATCGGCATTTTTGGCGGCTTGGGCTGGCTGCTTGTACTGCGTAAAGTAAGAAATTTCCCGAACACCATTTCATCAACCGTCGCCTATGTTTTTATCCTTTACGGACTGACCGAAGAGATGGGCTTTTCCGGTGCAATTGCGGCACTCGCCTTTGGTGTCTCGCTAACCAACCACGACAAGCTGGGCCTGTCTCACCTGAAAATTTTGCAGGGCGACCGCATTACGCCGCTGACGGATACCGAGTTGCTTTTTTACCGTGAAGCGGTATTCCTGCTCAAAACATTCTTTTTTGTGTACCTGGGCATTTCCATACACTTCGGCGCGGTTGAGATGATGCTGATAGCCGCAACAATGGTGGTCGCAATATTCGCCATGCGGATAGGCGTCACGCGATTCACCATTGACCGCAGCTACACGCCACGGGATAGCGCCATGACCTCCATGATGGCGCCCAAGGGGCTGGCGGCGGCAGTATTAGCCGGGCTGCCAAGCCAATACGGTTTTGCCGGTGGCGCCATCATCCAGGATGCAACTTACATGGTAATATTGTTCAGCATCATTCTATGCGCCTTACTGGTCGCCATATACCAGCTACCAATCGTCCAAAAGATTTATGCTGGCATGTTAGGCCAGCGCCATGACAAATAAAGCCGGGGCACTATCCACCCCTTGCAGCGATCATTTAAGGATCCCCAAAGAGGCTAAAACATGAACGCACTCCTGATCATTTCTTTTATTGTGGCCTACGCGGCAATCGCGCTTGAACACCCTCTCAAAGTCAACAAAAGTGCCCCGGCCTTAATTGGCGCCGGCTTGTTATGGACGATTTACGCGAGCTTTACCGGCCATGTCGGCGAGCAACTCAACGAGAGCCTTTCTGCCATCGCCCAGATTGTCTTTTTCCTCATGGGTGCCATGACCATTGTTGAGGTTGTTGACGCTCACGACGGTTTTGACGTGATTACCGACAAGATCAAGACTAAAAAAATGACGACCCTACTGTGGCTGATTGGGTTCGTAACCTTTTTCCTGAGCGCGGTGCTCGACAATCTGACGACAACCATCGTGATGATTTCCGTGAGCCGGAAGTTATTGAGCCGGCGGGAAGACAGACTGTTTACCGCCGGCATTATTGTCATTGCCGCCAACGCCGGTGGCGCTTGGTCGCCCATTGGCGACGTGACGACCACCATGTTGTGGATAGGCGGCCAAATTACCGCTCTTGCCATCATCAAGGGACTGTTCATCCCATCCCTGCTTAATATGGCCATTCCATTAACCGTAGTCAGCTACCTGTACCGCGGCAAGACTATTTCCAGCCCGGAAAAAGCGGTGAGCTCCGGTGAAAAACACGGGACAACCTCGTTTGAGAGAAACTTTATGTTTTTTGCCGGAATCGGTTTGCTATGCGCCGTTCCTGTTTTTAAAACCTTGACCCATTTGCCCCCATTTATGGGCATTTTGTTCGCCCTGGGCATTCTTTGGCTGGCCGGTGAGTTGATCCACGGTAAGAAGCAGGATGACGACAAACATCACTTGACGCTGGCCGCAGCCCTGCAGCGGATTGATATGTCGTCATTGGTGTTTTTTATCGGGATTTTACTGGCGGTGGCGACGCTGGAGCACAGTCACATCTTGGCTTCGCTTGCCCAATGGCTCGACAAAGCTGTGGGCAACCAGTCGGTTATCGTTTCCATTTTCGGACTTGCCAGCGCTATCGTGGACAACGTGCCGCTGGTTGCCGCCTCCATGGGCATGTATTCGATAGCACAATACCCGGCAGACGCATTCCTGTGGGAGTTCCTTGCCTATGCGGCAGGAACCGGGGGCTCGATCCTGATTATTGGATCGGCTGCCGGCGTAGCCGCCATGGGAATCGAGAAGATTGAATTTTTCTGGTACGTCCGCAAGATCAGCCTGCTTGCTCTCATGGGCTATATGGGCGGAGCGGTTGTATACATACTCATGAACTGAACCTGATCCGGTGTAGCAAACGGATCGAACCAATCACTGTGCGGCAGGTGTTGCTCGCGCCAACGAGTTCACACTGCGGTTGAGGTCGGCAATCACCTCGGACAACCCCATCAAAATCAGCGTATCGCCCGCTTCCAGCCTCAGGCTTGGCGGCGGATTAAAACGGTAAGGCTGGTTGGCGCGCACCAGCGCGACCACGCTCGCCCCCTCCAGGTCAAGAATGCCCGTCTCCCCAAGCGGGGAGCCGACCGCGTAGGAGTTTTGCTGCAAATGCACTTCTTCCACGCGAATGGATTGGTCTTTGTCGCGCAGCATGGTATCGAGAAAGGTCACTACCGACGGCCGCACCATTTCCGACACCATGCGCAACCCGCCGATGGCATTCGGCATCACCACGCTATCCGCCCCCGCCCGCAGGAATTTGGCGCGGGATTCCTCGTTCACCGCTTTGGCGATCACCCGCAGATTGTGGTTGATCCCTTTTGCCGTCAGCGCCACGAACAAATTGTCGGCATCCGTATGCAGCGTGGTGATCAGGCCGCTTGCACGCTCAATGCCGGCGGCACGCAACACCTCTTCCGACGTGGCGTCGCCTTCGATGTACGGCACATCCTTTTGCGCCAGGGCGGCAATTTTTGCGGGGTCATGGTCGATGACAACAAAACTGCGATGCGTCTTGCGCAATTCTTCGATGATGTAACGTCCGGTTTCGCTATTGCCGCAAATCAGGTAATGCCCGCTCAGCCCGTCAATGATTTTCTTCATCTTCATCCTTTTCAAGATATCCGTCAGCGAACCTTCAACGATAAATGCGGTGAGCGAAGAAACGCCGTATAACACCACGCCTGTGCCGCACATGATGAGTAGCAGGGTAAACACACGACCAGCGGAAGATAGCTCATGCGTCTCATCGTAGCCCACCGAGGCCACGGTGATCACCGTCATGTACAAGCCGTCGAAGAATGACCAGCCCTCGATCAGGACGTAACCCACCGCCCCCATCAGGGTGATCCCCAACAGACAGGCGACGGCAATGAACAGGTTTTTATACGGCATGTCGGCCCCAGGACAAAGGCTATCCCTTGCCTGCAATCACCATCTCGCCGTACTGTTCCGGCGTAATAGTACCGCCGAGAGCCTCCGCCAACCCGCGGTCACGCGCCGGCAACACGTCCTGGACGGCGTCAATGCGCTTCCATTGCGGCGGCGGCACCTGGCACTGCGGTTGCGGGGCATATTTCGAGGTTTCCACGCGCTGGTACTTGTGGATGTAACGCGGGCAGTTGATAAAAATTTCCGCCACATTCACCCGTACCAGCAACTCCGCGCCGTGGAAGCTGGCCAGCAGCGGATCATCCCGGCTGACGCTGGCAGTGCCGTGTACGCGCACCCGGTGCGGCGTTTCGAAGTCGATGAACAGCATGCCGACCTTGTTGTTGCCGCTGATGTTGCCCATGGACAGGAACATACCGTTACCGTCGTAGCTGGGGAAGGCGATGGTGCGGCTGTCCAGCACGCGCACGAACCCCGGCGCGCCGCCCTTGTAGGAACAGGTGGGATACCCGCGGTGGTCTACCGTGCTGAGGAAAAACATGTCCCGGCTCTCGATGAAGCCTTTGTGCTCATCCGCCACTTCCGGCGCCACGATGATGGCATCCACCCGGTCGGCCAGCGCTTCGGTGCCGTATTGTTGCTGCAATGCCCGATGCTGCGCCCCAAAAATCCCGCTCATATCTCCTCCTGTTTTTTCCAGTGTCCGTAACCCTTGAACTGCTCAATGGCCTCTTTCATTTCCTGTTCGGTCAACAATGCCGGGCCGCCGACCTGCAGCGTGCGCCAGTACTGCTCGCACAAGGTTTCCACTTCTACCGCCACGGCCAGCGCCTTATCCAGGTTTTCACCCAGTGCAATCATGCCATGATTGGCAAGCAAACAGGCGTTGCGATTTTCCAGCGCCAGCAACGCCGCGTCGGAAAGCGCCTGCGTGCCGAACAGCGCATACGGCGCGCAGCGGATGCTGTCGCCGCCTACCAGCGCAATCATGTAATGCAGCGGCGGCACGTCGCGGCGCAGGCAGGCGATGGTGGTGGCAAACATGGAATGGGTGTGGATGACGGCATTCACTTCCGGGCGCGAAGCCAGGATGTCGCGATGGAACCGCCATTCGCTGGAAGGCGTGCGGCTGCCCCGCGCCTGGCCGTCAAAATCCATCCATACCATGTCCTCGGCTGCCATGGTGTCGACCGGCATCCCCGAAGGCGTCACCCAAAAGCCGTTGCTGTCGCGCACGCTGACATTGCCGGCGGTGCCACGGTTGAGGCCGGTTTCAACAAGCTTGCGGGTGATGGTTAGCAAATGGTGGGTTGGCTGCGCCATGTTCTGTCTCCCTAAGAAGCAAACATCGCTGGTAATGAAGCGGGGGCGCACACCCCCTTTTCGGTGATGATGCCGGTCACCAGCCGGGCGGGCGTGACATCGAAGGCCGGGTTTGCCGCCGGGCTGCCTTCCGGCAGCACATGGACCCTGGCGATGTCGCCGTTCGGCAGGCGGCCCTGCACCCAGGCAACTTCTTCCGCCCCGCGCTCTTCGATGGGAATGTCACGCAAGCCGTTGGCCATGTTCCAGTCTATGGTCGGTGACGGCACCGCGGCATAAAACGGGATGCGGTTGTCAAACGCCGCCAGCGCCTTGAGGTAGGTGCCGATCTTGTTGCACACGTCGCCGTTGCTGGTGACACGGTCCGCCCCGACAATCACCATGTCCACTTCTCCGTGCTGCATCAGGTGTCCGCCGGCGTTGTCGGCAATCACCGTATGCGGCACGCCGTGCTGCGCCAGTTCCCACGCGGTCAGGCTGGCGCCCTGGTTGCGCGGCCGGGTTTCGTCCACCCACACATGCAGCGGGATGCCCTCATCAAACGCCTTGTAGATCGGCGCCAGCGCGGTTCCCCAATCCACGGCGGCCAGCCAGCCGGCATTGCAGTGGGTGAGGATATTGATGGTGCGGCGGTGACGCTGGCTTAACTCGCGGATCAATGCCGCGCCATGCTGGCCGATGGCCAGGTTCAGGCTGACGTCTTCTTCGCAGATGGTCGTGGCTTCATCCCAGGCCGCGGCAAAGCGCTCCTGCACGGCGAGCGGCTGTACCCGCGCCATCATGCGTTCTACCGCCCAGCGCAAGTTGACCGCTGTCGGACGGGTAGCCACCAGCGTCTGTGCGGCATCGGCCAGGGCGGCATCGTCCGCGCCATGCTTCAGGGCAAGCGCCATGCCATAAGCCGCGGTTGCACCAATCAGGGGCGCGCCCCTGACCTGCATGTGCCGGATGGCATGGGCTACTTCCGCCAACGAGTTCAAATGCCGCACCACAAACTGGTGCGGCAACTGGGTCTGGTCGATGATTTCAATCAGGATTTCACCCGTATCGTCATTTTTGCGCCCGCTAATGGTGCGCCAAAAATGGTCTTTAATTTTCATGTTTTATGCACCTTTTAACTATCCACAGAATCTGTGGATAAAAATGGGGATAAGCCTGTATTGATTTTGTAACTCATTGCCGCCATAACGTTTTTTTCATATCGCCTATTTTTTATGCGTTTTGTTAATTGCTTAATAATCAATAAGTTAAATTACCATACTGATCGGATAAGGGTTTTTTGCGGTTTCTTTACACTTCACTTTAAGTGATGTGCACAACTATGCTTGACAAGCTGTTGCAAACCGCTCCAGCGCGGGCAAAACAGCCACTGCATTTTGTGTCGTGATTTGCTGGATTTCTGCCAAATCCAGCCCGCGCAACTCGGCAAAAACCTGCGCGATGTTCGGCAACTCGGTCGGGCTGTTGCGTTGTTGCCTGATCCACACCGGGGCAATATCCGGCGCATCCGTTTCCAGGACAATGGCTTGCAGCGGCAGCCGTTGCGCCAGGTCACGAATTTTCAGCGCCCGGTCATAGGTCATCGCGCCGCCAAAACCCAGCTTGAAGCCGAGTTCGATGAATGCCTCCGCCTGCTGGCGGCTGCCGTTGAATGCGTGGGCAATGCCACCGCGCAACTTGAACCGGCGCAATTGTTTCAGCACGGCATCCACCGCGCGCCGGACGTGCAGGATCACCGGCAGGTCGAATTCCCTGGCCAGTTTAAGCTGCTCGATGAAATACCATTCCTGCTGCTGCGCATCGTGGCCTGCCACAAAAAAATCCAGGCCGATTTCACCTACTGCCACCGGGTGCGCAGATGCCAGCAATGTACGCAAGATATCCAGGTCTTCGGGAACTGCGCGCTGCACGTACATCGGGTGTATCCCCAGTGCCGGCACGCAATGCGGGTAATCGACGCACAACTGCAATACCGCGGGAAAGTTGGCGCGCTCGACTGCCGGCACCACAATGCACTGCACCCCGGCCTGCAACGCCGCTTGCACCACGCTGTCGCGGTCGGCGTCGAATTCGGCGGCATCCAGGTGGCAGTGAGTGTCGATCAGCATGCACTGCGCGCCCGAATGCGGAGATCCGAACCAACCTGCACCATATCGCGAATATCCAGCGCAATCGCCTGATCCATCCCGGTCAGCGACGGCAGGTCGAACAGGCCGCGCGCGGCATTGCCCATCAGCTTGGGGGCAAGGTACAGCAGCAACTCGTCAGCCAGCCCCAGCTTTACCAGGGCGCCATTCAACCTGGCACCGGCCTCGCCATGTAATTCATTAATCTGCCGCGCGGCAAGCTCTTGCAGCAGGCGCGCCAGATCCACCTGCCCGTGGGCGTCCGGCAGGGCAATGACTTCGACGCCGGAACGTTGCAGTGCAAGCGCGCGGCTGCTGTCCATGCCGGCACAGACAACCAGCGTGCCGGGTCGGGCAATGCGTGCCCCCGGCGGCGTGCGCAACTGGCTATCCACCACCACCCGCAGCGGTTGGCGGCCGATTTCCAGGTTGCGCACATTCAGTTGCGGATCGTCATGCAGCACGGTGCCCACGCCGGTCAGGATAGCGCAGGCACGGGCACGCCAGCGCTGCACGTCGTTTCTTGCCGGCTCGCCGGTAATCCACTGGCTGACGCCATTCGCCAGCGCGGTACGCCCGTCCAGGCTGGCCGCCAGCTTCAGCCGCACCCAGGGGCGACTGCGTTCCATACGCGAAATAAAACCGATGTTGAGATCGTGGGCGAGATGCTGCATCAGGCCCGAGGCAGTGGCGATTCCCGCTGCCTGCAGCCTCGCCAGGCCCTGGCCGGCAACCTTGGGATTGGGGTCCTGCAAAGCAGCCACTACGCGTGCCACCCCAGCCCGGATCAGCGCATCGGCGCAAGGCGGCGTACGCCCGACATGACTGCATGGTTCCAGCGTGACGTAGGCGGTTGCGCCTTGCGCGGCGCTGCCGGCCTGTTGCAAGGCGTGGACTTCGGCATGCGGCAAACCGGCACGTTCGTGCCAGCCCCGGCCGACAACAGCGCCATGTTGGACAATGACGCAACCTACGCGCGGATTGGGCGTTGTAGTGTAAAGGCCGCGTTCCGCCAATTGCAGGGCCAGTGCCATATATTCATGGTCAGCGGCCGTGAACATGGCAGGTTAGTGCTGGATGATGGCGCTGTGAACCAGGCGCCCCTGATTGTCGAAATATACGCGCAAACCGTGCACCACCCACAGGCAGACACCGAGTTCGTATTCATACTGGTTTTCTTCTTCCCAGGCGGGCCGTCCCAGCAGCGCCGATACCTGATTGCGGCTCATGCCGCGCTGGAGGACGCGTTTCTGCACGTCCAGCACCATGTCGCCACGGTCGCATGAATCATGCACGGTAGCTGCCGCCATCCAGCGCACCGGGTCAAACGGGGCGTCACCAAAAACGAAGCGGTCCTTCATCGTCCACCACCCGAAAAATACGATGCTCAGCACCACGGTGAACAGACCAAAGGCGACAACCGCCCATTTCACCATACGCATGGCGGAATCAACTGAAGGATTACTCATGTAGGTTCTCTATCGTTTCATTGGGGTCAAATTGCCTGGGATCGGTACTGCGCCGCATGGGCTTGTTCAGATCGCGTATGGCATCGCGGAAATCTTCCACGTCCTGGAAGCTGCGGTAAATCGAGGCAAAGCGGATATAGGCCACCTTGTCCAGGCGGCGCAGTTCCTGCATCACCGCTTCACCCAGATCGCGCGAGGCGATTTCGCGCTCGCCCCGCCCCAGGATTTTCTGCACGATATGTTCGATCGCCTGGTCTACATACTCGGTCGGCACCGGACGCTTGTGCAAGGCGCGGGTAAAGGACAGCCGCAATTTGTCGCGCGAGAACTCCTCACGCGTGCCGTTCTGCTTCACCACCTGCGGCAGATGCAACTCTGCCGTTTCGTAGGTGGTAAACCGCTTGTCGCAAGCCGCGCAGCGGCGGCGGCGGCGGATGCTGTTGCCCTCGTCATTGACTCGGGAGTCGATGACCTGGGTATCTTCAGCACCGCAGAAAGGGCATTTCATAACATAGGGCTAGGAGTTAGGCGCCGGGAAACACGGCACCGTCAACACCGTTGCGCTAGGCACCATATACCGGGAACTTGGTCGTCAGCGCCTTCACCTCACTCACCACGCGAGCGATCACGGCTTCGTCATTCGGCGCATCCAGCACGTCGGCAATCAGGTTGGCCAGCTTTTCGGCTTCCAACTCCTTGAAACCGCGGGTGGTCATGGCCGGGGTACCGATACGGATGCCGCTGGTCACAAACGGTTTCTGCGGGTCGTTGGGGATGGCGTTCTTGTTGACGGTGATGTGGGCACGGCCGAGCAATGCTTCGGCGTCCTTGCCGGTCAGGTTCTTGGGTTGCAGGTCAACCAGGAATACATGGCTTTCGGTGCGGCCGGACACGATGCGCAGGCCGCGCTGGGTCAGCACGGTGGCCATCACGCGGGCATTCGCCATCACCTGCTCCTGATACAGCTTGAATTCCTTGGTCGCGGCTTCCTTGAATGCCACGGCCTTGGCCGCAATGACGTGCATCAGCGGGCCGCCCTGGATGTTGGGGAAAATCGCGGAGTTCAGCGCTTTTTCATGTTCGGCGCTGGACAGGATCAAACCGCCGCGCGGGCCGCGCAGGGTCTTGTGGGTGGTGGTGGTCACGAAATCGGCAATGCCGACCGGGCTCGGGTACAGCCCCGCCGCCACCAGACCGGCGTAGTGCGCCATGTCCACAAACAGGAAAGCACCGACGCTGTCGGCGATCTTGCGGAAACGCTTCCAGTCGATCACCAGCGCGTAGGCCGACGCGCCGGCCACGATCATGCGCGGCTTGTGCTCGTTGGCCAGGCGCTGCACTTCGTCGTAATCGATTTCCTCGGTTTGCGGGTTCAGGCCGTAGGTCACGGCGTTGAACACCTTGCCGGAGAAGTTCACGGAAGCGCCGTGGGTCAGGTGGCCACCGTGCGCCAGCGACATGCCGAGGATGGTGTCGCCCGGCTTCAGCACGGACAGGTACACCGCCGCATTGGCCTGCGACCCGGAGTGCGGCTGCACGTTGGCGTATTCCGCGCCGAACAGCGCCTTGGCGCGGTCGATCGCCAGTTGTTCAGCCACATCAACATACTCGCACCCACCGTAGTAGCGCTTGCCCGGATAACCTTCGGCGTACTTGTTGGTAAGCACGGAACCCTGCGCTTCCATCACAGCCGGGCTGGTGTAATTTTCCGAAGCGATCAGTTCGATATGGTCTTCCTGGCGCTGACGCTCGGCCTCCATGGCCTGGAACAGCTCCGGATCGTATTGCTTGATGGTTTGCGATGCACTGAACATGTTGAAAATTCCAGAAGTTAAACTTTCGGGATTTTAACATGTTAGGCATGGGCATGCAGTGTGTTCAATTCCCTATTCATGCCTGGTTTCGGATTCTGCAGGCTCTGCCTTTGGCGGCAGAAAAAACTCTCCCGGTTTTTCCCTGAAACGCTGGCCCAAGCTGTCCAGCAAGGTCGACCAATGCACAAAGGTCACCTTGCGCGCCTTCATTGCCACCGACAGCGCCAAGGCAAAACTCACCATCAGGTTGGTGAGGCCGATGAGTACAACGCCCAGGACGGCAAGCAGCAACACTTGCGGTTCCAGCGCAAAATCCAGCCCCACCAACGAAAACCCGAGATACGCCGCAGAAAACGTGATGTGGCGGATATCCACCGGCAACCCGAACAACACACCTATCGCCGTCACCCCACCCAGCATGCAGCCGAAATAAAAATTCCCCGCCAGGGCGCCAAGGTTGTTTTCCACATAATCAGCCACCCGCCCCAGCCGGCGCTCTCCCAATAAACGCTTCAACCAGCGCAACTGTTTCAGCCGTTGCGGAATCTTGTTGTACACCGCAAGGTTGTCGTGATGTCCCGCAATAAGACCGGACAGAAACAAACATACCCCTGCAATCGCGGCGTAAAACACAGCCGGGCTGTGGATGGGGTCGGTATCAGCCAGCAGGTGGTGCGCTTTTTCCGGCGTAAGAAACGGCGCGCCAGTCATTGCCATAACACCCCACGCTATCAGCATCGCCAGCGGCACAACCACCAGAACATTGCCCAGGATGGCAGCCAACTGGCTACGCAACGTTTGCGCAATAATGCCGGTGAGGCTTTCCATGTCGCGGTGATTGCCGCCGCTTTCACTGATCGTGGCGGCGATCGCTGAAGCCGTCATCGCCGGCTGCTTGGTGGCCACAGTAAAGTGCAGGATGTGTATCAGCATGAACCCCAAGCCGTAATTCAGGCAAAAAACAATCGCCTCGGTCAACGGCGGCAACTGCTGCCTGGCCGCAAGCAGCTTCAGCACAGCCATGAAAGCAATCACCACCCCGGCGCCCATGGCCGAGCGTAACAACATGAAATATTCGGCACGGGTGCTGGTGATGTAGTGCTCGCCAGTGCGGCCCGCGTTTTCCGTCACGCGTAGCGCCAGCAGTTCCATGCTTTCGCGCCAGTGCTGGCGCACATCGTTTTTATGGCATTCGCCGCTGACTAAGGTTTTGAACAGGCCAACAACCATCGGCTGCATGCCGTTCCCGCTTTTATCCTGGCGCAACCTTGCCAGAATCGCGAGCAGATGTTCCATCCGCCCCAACTGCTGCGCCAATCGCTGCAACAGAAACGTCAGGCTGATACTGGTGCCCGAACGGGAGGCCGTGCGCCTGATGTTCTGGATGATCTGTTTACATTGGTCGAGCAATACCAGAATGTGCTTTTCATCGTAAAACTCAAGCTCCGGGTTCGCCCATGCCTGCGCAAACTGTTCCAGGTATTCACCCACCTCGTCATTCTGGGTAAGGAAGGGCGAAACGAACTCTTCCAGCGCAGGTTCGTTGCGCACCAGTTCCGGCTCCAAGCCAATCGAAGAAATACGGTATGAAAGCACCAGCACGGCGTCCAGTACGCCGCGCAACGCTGGGGGCAAGCCCGCCGCAGGGGCCTGTTCATCAAAACGTAGCGCTGCCAGCAGTTCCAGCCAGCAGGCATCCGGCACCGCTTCAACCCAGACGGCATCATCCTGGCGGGTAAAAATCAGCGCAAAAATATCTTTCAGGCAGCGCGGATCTATCGCATCGGGCAGAAGCTTGTGACTCATCCGCCGATACAACTCGGAAAAAAATCCGGTGTTAGGAAGCACCCCCGACTCGACATACAACGAAACCGGCTTGTGTGTGCCCAGCAAATCGAGCAACGCGTTTCGCATAGCGACGCGGAACGCCGCCTGCCCACCCAGAATGTGACAAAGTGCACGTATCATGTGTATCGCGTGATCAGTACGACTCGCCTTGGGCGGACGAATTTTGGCGACCAGCGCGGCCATCAGCATGGCGGGGTCGCCGTTTTCCTGGATATAGCGGTGCAGTAAGGTTTCCATATGTAAATCCAGGGCTGGTTAACACTCCCCGGCTCTTTGACGCAGTAAACTATTTAGCCATAGATCGGCGAACGCCGCCAACTCTGGTTGCTGCCTTGCAGCGCTATAATTGTCGAACACTCCCTGTACACCTATTGCAACATCAGAAGTTCATCAACCGCATTATAAAGAGGGCAACACCATGAAATGGACTGACGTTCAACGTATCGCCGAAGAACTTTATGACCGGTTCCCGGACACCGATCCCTTGACCATCAACTTTGTCGAACTGCACAACAAGGTGATCTCGCTGCCGGGGTTTGACGACGACCATCACCGCGGCGGGGAAAAGGTGCTGGAAGCAATCCAGCAAGCCTGGATCGACGAAGCGAAATAATTGCATTCCAGCTTAGCATCTGCAACAATGAGAACGTTTCTCATTTGGAAGCAATCATGCCTGCCAACAGCCTCGCTGCATTGAAACCCGGCCAAAATGCCATCATCAGCGCCATCCACGCCGATGAACTCCTGCACCATCGTTTGCAGGCGCTGGGATTCCGCGTCGGCAAAAACATCAGGGTCATCCGCCAATCCCGTTTTTCCGGCCCGCTGCAGATCCGCATCGGCATGACCGACATCATGATGCGCCCCAGCGAAGCGCGCCACATCGGCATCATCATCCAATGAAAAAAATCGCGCTGTTGGGCATGCCCAACACCGGTAAATCCACCTTTTTCAACCGCATTACCGGCTCGTCCGCCAGGGTCGGCAACTGGCCCGGCATCACCGTCGACCTGCTGGGCGCAAAAATACTGCTCGGCGGCGGCATCGCCGAACTGATCGACCTGCCGGGCATCTACGATTTCCACGGCTTTTCCGAAGACGAAATGGTGGTACGCCATTTCATTGAAAACAACCCGGTTGACCTGGTGCTGATCATCCTCAACACCACCCAGATCGAACGGCAGCTGTCGCTGGCGCTACAGATCAAGGCGCTGGGCCTGCCCGCGGTGCTGCTGCTCAACATGGCGGACGAAGCCAAGCTGATGGGCGTGCGCGTGGATACCGCCACCCTGGCGCACCAGTTGCAGATGCCGGTACTGCCGATCAGCGCCAAATACGGCACCGGCTGCCCCGAAGCCATCGTCGCTATCAGTCAGCAGTTGCAGCACAGCCAGCCGTTACCGCTGACAGAGTTGCGCCAGAAGCTTACTTCCGACGACAGCCTGGAATCGGAAATGGAGAGCATCCTGGCCGCCGCGGTGGATGTCCCGGCGCAGGTTTCCGACCAGCTCACCGAAAAAATCGACCGCCTGGTACTGCATCCCTGGCTGGGGCTACCGCTGTTTTTCGCCGTGATGTACCTGCTGTTCCAGTTCATTTTCACCCTGGGGAAACCGTTGCAGGACGCCGTGGCCTGGCTGCTGGGTTTTGTCCGGGGCGGCCTGGTGGAACCCTTGTTAAGCGGCGCCCCGCCCTGGCTCTCGGGGCTGCTGTTGGATGGCGTGTACAACGGCGTTGGTACCGTCGCCGCATTCGTGCCGGTGATCATCCTGTTTTTCCTGGTGATGGCGATGGTGGAGGACAGCGGCTACTTGTCGCGCGCTGCGTTCCTGATGGACGCCTTCATGGCGCGACTGGGGATGGATGGCCGCGGCTTTGTCATGCTGCTGATGGGGTTCGGCTGCAACGTGCCGGCACTGATGGGCACGCGCGTGATGCGCTCCCGAGCCCTGCGCCTGCTCACCATGCTGATCATCCCGCTGTCGCTGTGCTCGGCACGCTTGCAGGTGTTCGTATTCATGACCACCGCGCTGTTCAGCCCGCAAGCCGCGCCTGCCGTGCTGTTCAGCCTGTACCTGCTTAGCTTTGCCGCCGCCTTCCTGACCGCATTGCTGTTCAAGGGCCAGTTGCCCAGCAGCGAACCGTTCATCCTGGAACTGCCGCCCTACCGTTTCCCCACCTGGCGGCAGATTTACCTGCGCGGCCTGCATGAAGTCGGGCATTTCCTGCGCCGCGCCAGCAAATTCATCGTGATCGGCGTGGTGCTGGTCTGGGCGCTGACGCACTTTCCGTCGGACGTGCCGCCGGCCAGCGCCTACACCCTGGCCGGCATGATCGGCAGCGCCATGTCGCCGGTACTGGCGCCGATCGGCATCGATTCGCAGTTGGCCGTGGCGCTGATTTTCGGCTTTGTCGCCAAGGAAATCGTGATCGGCTCCCTGGCCGTCATTTACGGCTTGGAAGGTTCCGCGCTGATGGGATTGATGGCACAGAAAATCGACTGGGTGCAGGGCATGAGCTTCATGATGTTCACCCTGATCTACACGCCGTGCCTGTCCACCATCGCCACCTTGCGCAGCGAATCCAAAAGCTTAGGCTTCATGTGGCTATCGGTCGGCTGGTCGCTGGCGCTGGCCTGGGTTGTCAGCCTGATTTTTTACCAGTCTGCACGCGCGCTGGGCTTCTAGAACCCCGGGTTAATTCCGGAAAATAAAATAAGCTGCGCCGAGAAGGCACAAGCCGGCCCACAGGTAATCCAGTTTCAGCGGCTCATGCATGTAAAACAGCGCAAACGGGATGAACACCGACAGCGTGATGATTTCCTGCATGATTTTCAGCTGCGCCAGGCTTAACGCGGTAAACCCGATACGGTTAGCCGGGACTTGCAGCAGGTACTCGAACAGGGCAATGCCCCAGCTGGCGAAGGCCGCCAGCCACCAGGGCTTGTCATTGAGGTTTTTCAGGTGGGCATACCAGGCGAATGTCATGAAAACATTCGAGAGGACCAACAGGCCGGCCGCCTTTAATACAACAGTCATTGAACGGTCCAGCCGTTACTTTATCGCTAGACAGCCTCTTCGCCGGTTTCGCCGGTCCTGATGCGTACCACCTGTTCAACCGAGGTAACAAAAATCTTGCCGTCGCCGATTTTTCCGGTCCTGGCGGCAGCCACAATCGCTTCCAGCGCCGCATCAACCTGATGGTCGGCAATCACCAGCTCCAGCTTGATTTTCGGCAGGAAATCAACCACATACTCGGCGCCACGGTACAGCTCCGTGTGCCCTTTCTGCCGCCCGAAGCCCTTGACCTCGGTCACGGTCATCCCGCTCACACCGATTTCAGACAGCGCCTCGCGCACCTCGTCGAGCTTGAATGGCTTGATCACAGCCTCGATTTTTTTCATTGCGGATTCCTATAATTCAGCGATTACAACGCCTTGATGTTAGCAGAAAGGCCTTATTTTGTCGCAACGACAACCGCGAAAATTCTACACAATCTGCGTGCAATATACGAAAATGGCTTTTTTGACACCCATGCTTCGTTTAAGGAATTAACCCCATGAAGTGGACCATCCTGCTCATTTTTATCGCCACCGTCACTTATGTACATTTCCGCGGCAAGGTTCGCTTCAGTTTCTGGCGTCAGATCATCGACCACTCGGCACTGATGGCGCCGATCAACACCTTCATTTACCTCTTTTCCAAAGTGCCAGCCACGCCTTACCTGCCGGTCGACACCTTTCCGGAACTGGCCACGCTGACCAACAACTGGCAGATTATCCGTGAAGAGGCGCTACACCTGCGCGACCAGCAACAGATCCAGGCCGCCCAGAAAAACAACGACGCCGGCTTCAATTCGTTTTTCAAGACCGGCTGGAAACGCTTTTACCTCAAGTGGTACAACGCCAGCCACCCATCGGCCGCTACGCTGTGCCCCAAAACCGTTGCGCTGCTGCAAAGCATTCCCTCGGTCAAAGCCGCCATGTTCGCCGAACTCCCGCCCGGCGCCACCCTGAACCCGCACCGCGACCCTTACGCCGGCTCCATCCGCTACCACATCGGCCTGTCTACTCCCAACGACGACGCCTGCTACATCGAGGTGGACGGCCAGCGCTTCAGCTGGCGCGACGGGCAGCCCGTGTTCTTCGATGAAACCTTCATCCACGAAGCGCACAACAAGACCAACACCGACCGCATCATCCTGTTCTGCGACGTCGAACGCCCGATGCGCTACCGCTGGGCGCAAGCCGTTGTCCGCTTCATCGGCAACACCCTCATCACCGCCGCCAGTTCGCCCAATACGGGCAACGATCAAACCGGCATCATCAACAAGCTGTTCCAGTACGTATGGCTGGCCGGCCAGTATCGCCGGCGGCTGAAACGCTGGAACCGCACTGTCTACAAGATCACCAAGGTGGTGCTGATTGTGGCGGTCATCGCGCTGATTTTTGCGCTATAAACCTTTCGCGCTACAAACCGGCAGGCGGGTCAGTTCAAACCTGTCCCGATGTCAGCAGCGGCACCAACATGTAGTGCAGCCCGGTGCCGCTGAATTTCTCCTGCACGCGCTCCAGTAGTTGTAACGCCACCTCGCGCGAAGTTTCGATGGAAAACTGCACCCGGCGCTGGCGTCCGGTGACTTGCTCCAGCAGGCTCATGCCCGACAAGCGCTGGCCGTGGCCGAACGACTCCACCGTGCTGAAACCGGAAATCGCCTCGTTCTCCAGCAGCCAGTCCACCAGCGTTTCTTCCAGCGCCGGGGCAACATAAATCATCAGCAAACACTTTTCCATGATTATTCCTAGCGAGGTTCCACGCCGAACCGGCGGTACAGGATGGGTAGCAGCAGCAAGGTCAGGCTGGTGGCGCTGACCAACCCGCCGATCACCACGATGGCCAGCGGACGCTGGATCTCCGAGCCCGGCCCGGTGGCAAACAGCAGCGGCAGCAGGCCGAAAGCGGCGATATTGGCGGTCATCAACACTGGCCTTAACCGGCGCTTGGCGCCTTCCACCACCACATCCGCCACCGCCATGCCGTGCGCCAGCAACTGGTTGAAATACGACACCATCACCACCCCGTTGAGCACAGCGATCCCCAGCAGCGCGATAAAGCCCACCGAAGCCGGTACCGACAGGTATTCGCCGGAAATCCACAGCGCAAACACGCCGCCGATCATGGCGAACGGGATGTTGGAGAGAATCAGCACCGACTGCCTGACCGAGCGGAACGTCGCGAACAGCAGCAGGAAAATCAGGCCGATGGCGATCGGCACCACCACCGCCAGCCGCGCCGCAGCGCGCTGCTGGTTCTCGAACTGGCCGCCCCACTGCATGCTGTAACCTTCCGGCAGCTTGATGTTCTGCGCTACCTTTTGCTGCGCTTCACCCACAAACCCCACCAGGTCGCGGCCACGCACGTTGGCGACCACCACCACCATGCGCGCGCCCTTTTCCCGATCCACCTTCACCGGGCCTTCCACGCGCTCCAGCCTGGCCACGGTGGACAGCGGCACGTTGCTGCCGTTGGGCAGCGTCAGCATCAGGTTGGCAAAATCAGCCGGGGAAACACGCAGCCCTTCCGCACCACGCATAATCAGCGGCGTGCGGCGCTGGCCTTCCTGCACGATGCCGATCTGCCGGCCTTCCAGCTGGGTGCGCAAGGCGGATTCCACCTGCGCAATATCGAAGCCCAAGCGCCCCGCCGCCAGCCGGTCTATGGCGATGCGCAAATACTGCACGCCGCTGTTCTGCGGGGTGTACACATCTTCCGCGCCCTGGATGGCTTTAAGCGTTTTTACCGTCTGCTGCGCAATATCATCCAGCTTGTTCAAGTCGCTGCCGAAAATCTTCACCGCCAGGTCACCGCGCACGCCGAGGATCATTTCGTTGACGCGCATCTCGATCGGCTGGGTGAAGGCGTAGGCCATGCCGGGCATGCCTTCCAGCACCTTGCGCAGTTCATCGGTAAGCACCGACTTATCCGGGGAACGCCATTCCGTACGCGGTTTGAGCACCAGGAAGTTGTCGGTCTGGTTCAGCCCCATCGGGTCCAGGCCCAACTCGTCCGAACCCAGGCGCGACACCACGCCTTTCACTTCGGGCACCTTGGCCAGCACGTTCTGCTGGATCAGCATGTCCAGTTCGGCGCTTTTATCCAGATTGACGGACGGCAGTTTCTCCACCTGCATGATGATGTCGCCTTCATCCATCACCGGCATGAAGGTCTTGCCGATCTGCAGGTAAACGACCCCCGTCGCCAGCAACGTCACCACTGCGCCGATTACCACGCTGCGCGGATTGCCCAGCCCCCAGCGCAGCACCGGCTCGTACCATTTCAGCGCCTGTTTCACCACCCACGGCTCTTCGTGGCTGACCTTGCCCAGCAGGAAAGACGCCAGCACCGGGATGACGGTTAGCGAGAGGATCAGCGATCCGGACAAGGCGAATACGATGGTCAGCGCCACCGGGCTGAACAGCTTGCCCTCCAGCCCTTGCAGCGTCAGCAGCGGCAGGAACACGGTGACAATAATCAGGATACCCGCCGTCACCGGCACGCTGACTTCCCGCACCGCACGGTAAATCAGGTGCAGGCGCGGCAGCTTGCTGTTTTCACCGGCGTGCGCCAGGTGCGAAATAATGTTTTCCACCACCACCACTGCCGCGTCCACCAACATGCCGATAGCAATCGAAAGCCCGCCCAGGCTCATCAGATTGGCCGACATGCCGAACTTTTCCATCAGGATAAACGTCACCAGCGCCGCTAGCGGCAGTGCCAGCGCCACGGTCAGCGCCGCGCGGAAATTGCCGAGAAACAGCACCAACAGAATCACCACCAGCGCAATGGCTTCAAACAAGGCATGGGAAACCGTGCTGACGGCGCGTTCCACCAGGCTGCCGCGGTCGTAGAACACCTCCACGCTAACGCCCTTGGGCAACGCCGGCTGAATCTCCTGCAGCTTGTCGCAGACACCCTTCACCACCTGCTGCGCGTTGGCGCCGCGCAAGCCCAGCACCAGACCTTCCACCGCCTCGTTGCGGCCGTTCCGGGTCACCGCGCCGTAGCGCGTCAAAGCACCCATGCGCACCTGCGCCACATCGCCCACCCGCACCGGCATGCCTTTTTCGCTGCGCACCACGCTGTTGCGCACGTCGTCCAGCGTCTTGAAGCGGCCTTCGGCGCGCACCAACAGCGATTCCTCGCCGTCGCCCAGGCGCCCGGCGCCATCATTGCGGTTATTGAGTTCCAGCGCCTGCTGCAACTGCTCCAGCGTCACGCCGCGGGCATACAGCCGGGCATTGTCCGGCACCACTTCGAAACTGCGTACCAGCCCACCCAGCGAATTCACGTCCGCCACCCCCGGCACCGTGCGCAACGCAGGGCGGATCACCCAATCCAACAGGCTGCGGCGCTCTTCCAGTCTGAGGCTTTCGCCTTCCACCGTGAACATGAACATCTCGCCCAGCGGCGTGGTCATCGGCGCAATACCGCCGCTGACATCGGGCGGCAGGCTGCTCCAGATGGCGTTGAGGCGTTCCGCCACCTGCTGGCGCGCCCAGTAGATGTCGGTGCCGTCGGCAAAATCCACGGTAATGTCGGTCAGCGCGTACTTGGCCACCGAGCGCAGCATGGTCTGCTTGGGGATGCCCAGCATTTCCACCTCGATCGGGGCGGTGATGCGCGATTCCACTTCTTCCGGCGTCATGCCCGCCGCCTTGATGATGATCTTGACCTGGGTGGTGGACACATCGGGGAAGGCGTCGATCGGCAGTTCGCGGAACGCATAACCGCCGGCGCCGATCAGCAGCGCGGTCAGCACCAGCACCAGCAGTCGCTGGGTCAGGGCAAATTGGATCAGTCTGGCAAGCATGGCGTAAGCCTTTTATTGAAAAAGAAAATATCGTGCAGGAACCGGTTACTCACCGCCGCTCCAGGCCGCCTTGATCGCTACCGTGCCGCTCACCGCCACTTTTTCGGTACCGGAGAAATTGCCGGTGATGATGGCTCGCTCCGGTTGCTCGTTGATCAAGGTGACCGGCAGTGCGGTAAAGCCTTTGGGCGTCTGCACAAACAGCCAGGTCTTGCCGTCGTTGCGCACCACGGCGGATTTCGGCACGGAAAACTGGCGCGCCACCTTGTCGGCGATGATTTCCGCTTCCACAAACTGGCCAGGCGACAGTTTTTCCACGCCTTTGCTGATTTCCGCGCGCAGGTGCACGGTCTGGTCTTCGCGGTTGACGTTGCGGATGATGGTGATGATTTTGCCGCTGGCCTGGTACTGGGGAATATTCACGCCCATGCCTTCCCTAGCGTAAGACAACACATCCAGCGGCGCGTGGATTTCCAGCCACAGCGGCTTCAGCCGTGCGATGCGGTAAAGCGGCGCGCTCATGTCCACGCGCTGGCCGGTGGCGGCCAACTGCTCCAGCACCACGCCGTCCATGGGCGCGCTGATGGTCAGTCCGCTAGCCATTTCACCCTTGCTCTCCAGGCGCTGGAGCGAGCCCTCGCCCAGTCCAGCCAGCTTCAATGCCTGGCGGCGCTGCTCCAGGTTGACGCTCATTTCCTCATGGGTGCTTTGGGTGGTCAGCAGGCGGCGCTCGGCGATAATGCCTTCGCGGTACAGTTCGCGGTCGCGCTCCAGCATGTTGTTTGCCAGCTTCTGCTGCGTGCGGCCTTGCAGGTAATCGCGCTGCAACGCCACTAGGTCGGCACTGCTGAGGTGCGCCAGTGCCTGGCCGCGCTTCACCTGTTGCCCCGCCGCCACGTACAGTGCGTCGATCAGGCCGCTTTGCGGAGCGCTCACCACACGCTCCTGCCCTATCGGCACCGTGATTTCACCGGGAAGCCGGCTGCTGGCGGCAGCGTCCGCCTGCGACAACGCGGCGACCTTGATGCCAAGATCCTGTATCTGTTTCGGGGTGAATGCGATGTTGTTGCCGGCATACGCGGCCAACGGTAACAGCAGCATGACAAATAGACATTTTTTCAAGGTAATACTCCTACTGCCTGGTTATAACGTGCAATTTCCCACAACAATCGGGTGC
>JABLTH010062750.1_pt1 | contig 63787 bp, 70 predicted proteins | sample 7875711 | NCBI WGS metagenome assembly JABLTH01 (sample SAMN14941262, study PRJNA633318) | bioreactor metagenome | isolation source: bioreactor | place: China | collected 2019-03-05 | reverse complement strand
CGTGTCGATGGAACCGTTCCGCGCCTTCGTCGGCGACCAGCTGCCGCCGAAGCAGCGGCCGCTGGGCTATGCGATGCAGAGCGTGTTCATCGGCGTCGGCGCCGTGGTGGCCTCGTTCCTGCCCTACGTGCTGACCCACTTCGGCGTGGCCAACACCGCGCCGGCCGGCGAGGTGCCGCACTCGGTGATGTACGCGTTCTACGCCGGCGCCGCCGTGCTGCTCGGCGCGATGCTGTGGACCATCCTCAGCACCCGCGAGTACCCGCCGGAGCAGCTGGAGTCCTTCGCCGATGCGCATGTCAACGAGACGCCCGTCGTCGCGGATGGCGCCTGGAAGGTCGGCGCGCTGTTCCTCGCGCTCGGCGCGGTGCTGCTGGCCCTGATCGAGCACTACGACCTGGAGAAGGAGTTGTACCTGCTGGCCGGCGGCCTGGTCGGCTTCGGCAGCCTGTTCGTGTGGCTCAGCCGCACCGCCAGCCAGGGAGCGCTACGCCAGATCATGGGCGACCTGTACGGCATGCCTGGCCCGATGCGCCGGCTGAACTGGGTGCAATTCTTCTCCTGGTTCGCCATGTTCGCGATGTGGATCAACACCACCCCGGCAGTGGCGCAGCACTTCTACGGCAGCAGCGACACCACCTCGGCGGCCTACAACGAGGGCGCCAACTGGGTCGGCGTGCTGATGGGCACCTACAACGGCGTCGGTGTGCTGGCCGCCATCGTGATCCCGCTGCTGGTGCGGGCGATCGGCCTGCGCATGAGCCACCTGGTCAACCTGTGGCTGGGCGGCCTTGGGCTGCTGTCGTTCCTGCTGATCCGCGACCCGCACTGGCTGATCGCCTCGATGGTCGGCGTCGGCTTCGCCTGGGCATCGATCCTCTCGCTGCCTTACGCGATGCTGTCGGACAACCTGCCGGCCGCGAAGATGGGCATCTACATGGGCATCTTCAATTTCTTCATCGTGATCCCGCAGCTGATGGCTGCCAGCGTGCTCGGCGTGCTGCTGAAGCTGTTCTTCCACAACCAGCCGATCTGGGCACTTGGCCTGGGCGGCGCCAGCCTGCTGGTCGCCGGCCTGTGTACGCTGCGCGTGCCGCGGATGGAAACTGCATGATCCCGCTGTAGGAGCGCACCCTGTGCGCGACCGTTTTCCCACGCAGATCAACACCACAGAGGTCGCGCACAGGGTGCGCTCCTACAGCGTTACGACGGAATCCGCATCATGACCAGCCAACGCCTATTGCCCGCCCTCGTTGCTACCCTTGCCTGCGGTCTCGCCCAGGCGGCCGCGCCAGCCAGGGCTCCGGTCTTCGTCGGCACCGACGCGCCGATGGCCTCGGACGCGATCTACTTCGTGCTCACCGACCGCTTCGTCGACGGCGACACCTCCAACGACCACCGCGACCAGGGCGGTGCGCATCCGACCTGGGACATCCCGGTGCCCGGTGCGCCGAAGGGCGAAAGCGCGAACATCGGCTACCTCGGCGGCGACTTCAAGGGCGTGCTGGAGAACGCCGGCTACATCAAGGGCATGGGCTTCGGCGCGGTGTGGATCACCCCGATCGTCGACAACCCGGACCAGGCCTTCACCGGCGGCGACCCGGTGAGCTGGGGCTCGAAGTTCACCGACCGCGGCAAGACCGGCTACCACGGCTACTGGGGCGTGAACTTCTACAAGCTCGACGAGCACTTGCCGAGCAAGGGGCTCGACTACCGCCAGTTCACCGCCGGCATGCACCAGGCCGGGCTGAAGGTGGTGCAGGACATCGTGCTCAACCACGGCTCGCCGGCGTTCACCATGCCGGTGAAGCAGCCACAGTACGGCCAGATCTTCGACAGGAACGGCAAGCTCGTCGCCGACGAGCAGAACCTGCCGCCGTACCAGCTCGACCCGGTGCGCAACCCCCTTCACCGCTTCTACCACGCCTACGACGACCTGGTGCAGCTCTCGAACAACGACGACCAGAACCCGGCGGTGCTCGACTATTTCGTCGGCGCCTACCTGCAGTGGATCGACCAGGGCAGCGATGCGTTCCGCATCGACACCATCAGCCACATGTCGACCACGTTCTGGAAGCAATTCAGCGCGCGCATCCGTGCCAAGCACCCGGGCTTCTTCATGTACGGCGAGGCGTTCGACTACAGCCCGGACAACATCGGCAAGTTCACCTGGCCACAGAACGGCGGCATCAGCGTGCTCGACTTCCCGCTACGCGGACGACTGGGCGAGGTGTTCGAGCACCCGGACAGCGATTACGCACAGATCCTCGACCGTCTCTACCTCACCAACGGCCCGTACCAGAACCCCTACGAACTGGTGACCTTCTACGACAACCACGACATGGCGCGGTTGAACGCGAGCGACGACGGCTTCATCGACGCCAACAACTTCCTGTTCACCGCGCGCGGCATCCCGGCGATCTACTACGGCTCGGAGATCGGCTTCGAGCGCGGCAAGGCCGAGCACCAGGGCAACCGCAACTACTTCGGCCAGGAACGCATCGACAACGCGCCGAAGAGCCCGATCTACCAACACCTGAAAGCCATCGCCACGCTGCGCGAGAAGATGCCGGCGCTGCAGCGCGGCCTGATGCTGCCGATCCGATTCGCCGGCCAGCAGGCGTCGTTCTACCGCGTCTACCAGCAGGGCAAGGTGCACCAGATCGCGCTGGTGCTGCTGAACAAGGGCGACCAGCCGGCCAGCTTCAAGATCGGCCAGTGGCTGCAGTCCGGCACCTGGCAGCCGGTCCTCGGCGGCGGCCAGCCGATCGCCATCGGCGACGGCGGCACGCTCGACGCCACCGTGGGTCCGCACGACGTGCAGGTCTACCTGCTCGACGCCCGCGTCCACCGCGCCGACCTGCTTGCCCAGTTGACGCGACTGCAGGAGGAGCGGGGCCACCCCGCGCGCTGAGCACCGCTTACATCGGCAGGACCGGACGAAAGGCGCAGCCCAAGCTGCGCCTTTCGCTTTTCCGGCGGCCGCGTTGCGGCACCGACACGGCAGCGCCGGGTGCACTGCCGCGCTCGCCACGACCGCATCCTGTCGATCGGTGCCAGGCGTGCTTGCTTGTCCCCGTCCGGACGCACCGCGCATACTTGGCGTTTCACTTCACGCGCGCAGCACGCCGCCCCGCGTCAGCCCGCAAAGACAGCAAGAGCGCCGTCCGATGAGCAGTCTGCCCCCCTGTCCGCAATGCCAGTCCAGCTACACGTACGAGGACCGCAACCTGCTGGTCTGCCCCGAGTGCGGCCATGAGTGGATGGCGGGGGAACCTGCCGCCGAAGCCGATGGCCGTGTGGTCAGGGACGCAAACGGCAACGTGCTCAACGACGGAGACACGGTCACCGTGATCAAGGACCTCAAGGTGAAGGGCTCCTCGCTGGTGGTGAAGGTCGGCACCAAGGTCAAGAACATCCGTCTCGTCGAGGGCGATCACGACATCGACTGCAAGATCGACGGCATTGGTCCGATGAGCCTCAAGTCCGAGTTCGTCCGGAAGGCATAGCAGCGCCACGAGCCACTACCCGTCATGACCGACTACCGCGTCAAGTTCGACTTCGTCGTCCATTTCACCAACGGTGGCAGCCTGTCTGCGCAGGACTTCCGGCTGGACATCCCTAGCCAGGACATTTCGGACGACGCGCTGGCGGCATACCTGATTCAGGACATGCGCCTGCTGATGGCCGGCCGCGTCGAGATCGGCAACAAGCAGATCATCGCCGAACCCCACAAGCGCGGCGCGATCGCCACGACCGGCCTGCCCCAGGCCACCATCGACCTCGCCCGACACGATCTCTCGGCGGCGGACCTGCTGGCGCAGGCAAAAGACCATCCGCTGCGCGTGGTCGCTGCGGATGGCGAAAGCTACAAGGTGTCCCGTCTGGTGGTCTGATGATCGTTCGGCAGGGCCGGATGGGCTAGCCCATCACCACGCGGTTGCGCCCGGCGCGCTTGGCCGCATACAGGGCGTGATCCGCGCGCCCCACCAGCGTCTCGAAGCTGACGCCGCGCTGCCATGGCCCGGTGGCGACACCCACGCTGGCGGTCACGCCCACCTCACCGGCCTGGCTGGGCACCGGGCTGCCGGCGACCAGAGCGCGCAGTTGCTCGCCTGCCGCCTCGACCTCGCCGGCCGCGCCGGTCCACACCAGCATGAACTCCTCGCCGCCGGTGCGCGCCACCAGGTCGCCGGACCCGGCCCCCTGGTGCAGCCGGCGGGCAACTTCCGCCAGCACCTCGTCACCCACCTGGTGGCCGAAGCGGTCGTTGATCAGTTTGAACTCATCCAGGTCCAGCAGGGCCACGACCACATCCGCAGCGGATGGATCGGCGGTCGGCGGCCGCGTCATCCGTTCCATGCGCGAGCGCAGGCCCCGGCGGTTGAGCAGCCCGGTGAGCGGGTCGAAATCGGCCAGCTTCGCGACCTCGTCGCGGAGCGAGCTGTTCACCAGCACCAGCATGGCGAAGCCTTCGGACACCACCAGCAGCAGTGTCGCCATCAGCCAATGCTCGTTGGCTTCGTCGAGTTGGGCGATGGACGCGCCGATGGGCAGAATCGACGCTGCGCGAGCCAGCGCCACCAGGGCCGCCAGGCCCAAAACCCCTCCCATGAGCGCCAGTGCACCGCTGCCGCCTGGCGGCCGTGCGTGCCAGGCGGGCCACGCCGCGCGCGCCATGATCAGACCCGAGACGGCCTGGGTGATCGACAACGACCACCAGAGGGTCTGCCCGGTGGCCAGCAGGGTGAACGAAACCAGCGCCATCGCGCCGAACACCAGCGCCATGCCGAGCCAGGGAATGCGTCGTCCAAGAAAAGCGTGCATGCCCGCAAGCATCAGCAGTGCCTGCAGAACGCCCCCCCAGATGCCCCGGAGGCTTCGATGCCTGCACGCCCCACAGCTCGGCAATGCCCGGCCGGATGGCCCGACTGAGCAGCGATGCCAGAAACGCGCCGGACCAGAGCCACAAGCCGGGCCTGCGGGTGGTCCAGCCGCCCGCCAGCGTGAACAGCGCGGTCAGCCCGGACAACGCCAGGTAGACGCTGAGCAGCGTGTTGGTGTCGAGCGGTCCCAAGCGGCCTCCCCCCGGGGTCGGGTACCGGCATCATGCGCGCAGGTCCGGGGCGAAGGGAACGGGGGAAGGCGTTGCCTCGCTCGGTCGGCAAAGCGCCGCGCCCCACACCGCCACCGGCGTCCTGGCCGGCCCGTGACGCCTAGCGCCCCAGATCGCGCAGAAAAGCCTCGAAGCTCTCCAGGTTGGCCGCATGGCCTGCCGGATCGCGCGCCTCGACCAGGGTCGATGCGCCGTGTACGCCGGCCCTGGGCCGGTAGTCCGTGATGTTGCCGCCATGCGCCTGGCGCAGCACCTCGGCGACATTTCCGGCCTCGGCCGGATCGGTGGTGATGTAGAACGGAATGGTCACCTTCGCCGCCGCTTGCTTGATCAGGTCCTTGTCGGCGAAGTACTCGCCGGGCGAGAAGCTGGCGATCGCACTGAGCCCCGCCGGATGGCGGGCCGCCAGCAGGATCACCAGCGCCGACGAATAGGAACTGCCGACCGCCACGATGCGGCCGTAGTGCCGCTCCCGTGCCCAGGCAAGTGCAGCATCGAGGTCGGGCGCGGCCTCCAGGTAATCGGTGGACCGGCCCAGCGCCTGCACCGTCTGGTTGTGACCGCCGAAGAGGTCCCCGCCGGAACGCTGGTCGATCGCCAGCGTGTCGTAGCCGAGACGGTTGAAGCGGGCGATCAGCGGGTCGTATTCGTGGCGACTGCCGCGGGCCTGGTGGAACAGCAGCAGCACCTTGTCGTTGTGCGGCCGGGCCGGGCTCAGCGTGCCGAAGACGCTCACGCCATCGGCGGCGCGCAAGGTCACGGCCTCGCCGGCTAGCGCCGGACCGCATACCAGCAGGAACAGCAGGATGCCGATGAAACGGGCGGTGCGTGCGTGCATGGGCAGGCTTCCGTAATTCGGTGGGATCGATCCGCCGCGCAGGCGGCGAAGGCCAGTGCCGAACTTACCCCAGTTCCAGTTGCGCGGCCTCCCGTGTCCCGTCCATTCGCGGCTTCAACCGGCCACGGTGACCACCACCTTGCCGTTCGCGGCAGCTCGCTCGATCCGCCGGTAGGCCGCCTCCGCCTCGGCAAGAGAGAACGCGCGCGGGTCCAGGCGGGTGCGCAGCCGGCCTTCGTCGATCAGCCGGGTCGCCTCGCGCAGGATCTCGCCGTGATGCGCGCGTCCCTCGCCGGTCAGCAGCGGGCGCAGGGTGAACACGCCCGAGTACGTGGCGGCGCGGAACGACAGCGGCGCCAGCGCGTGCGTGCCCCAGCCCAGCGCGCTGACCACATGGCCGCAGTAAGGCCTGACCGCCTCGAACGAAGCGTCCAGGGTCGCGCCGCCGACGGTGTCGTAGACGATGTCGAAGCCCTCGCCGCCGGTGTAAGCCTGCACGTAGTCGGCGACCGGTGTCGTGCGGTAGTCGATCGCCTTGGCACCATAACCCTCGATCACCTCGCGGCTCCCGGCGCCGCCGGTGGCGAACACCTGCGCACCCTGGGCCTGCGCCAGCTGCACCGCCAGATGCCCCACGCCGCCGGCGCCGCCATGCACCAGCACGCGCTGTCCGGCGCGCACACGGGCGCGGTCGACCAGTCCCTCGTAGGCGGTGATGAAGCCCAGCGGCAGCGCCGCTGCCTCGCGCATGGAAAAGCTCGCCGGCTTGCGCGCCAGCAGGCGGGCATCGACCGCGGCGTATTCGGCCAGCGAACCCTGCACGCCGCCGACACCCCCGGTCATGCCGTAGACCTCGTCGCCAACGCTCCAGCCTTCGACACCGGGGCCGAGCGCGACCACCGTCCCGGCAAGATCGATGCCGAGCACGGCCGGGAGCGGATGACGCGCATGGGCGGCCTTGCCGGCGCGGATCTTGGTATCCAGCGGATTCAGGCCGGCCGCCGCAACGCGAACCAGCACCTGGCCCGGAGCGGGTATCGGCAGCGGCAGATCGACGAGCTGAAGCGGCGCGTCGGCCCGCTGCTGGACGGCGGCTTTCATGGAGGCAGGGAGAGCGGTCATGGCGATGGGTCCGTGAGTGGGATGGCCATCAAGGTAGACCGCCTATATGTGCATGGAAATCGACAATTTCGTCTCGTATCCATGCAAAAATGCATGCATTGCCACCCGAGGATCATGGGCATGGAATGGAGCGACGTCCGCATCTTTCTCGCCATCGCCCGCGAGGGTTCGCTCGGCGCCGCCGCCCGGCACGTGGGCCAGACCCAGCCGACCATGGGCCGCCGCCTGCGCGCGCTGGAGGCCGCGGTCGGCCAGACCCTGTTCCAGCGCACGCCCGACGGCTTCGTGCTCACCGACGAGGGCGGCGCGGTGATGGCCAGCGCCGAACGCATGGAAGAGGAAGCACTCGCCTTCGAGCGCAAGCTGGCCGGTCGCGAGAGCATGCTCAGCGGCACGTTGCGGCTGGCCGCATCGGACTGGTTCGGCAGCTACGTGCTGACACCGGTGCTGGCCGAGTTCGCCCGCCGCCACCCAGCGGTGACGGTGGAACTGCTCACCGACGCACGCCTGTACAGCCTGGCCCGGCGCGAGGCCGACCTCGCCTTCCGCATCACCCCGTTCGACGAGCCGGACGTGATCGCCCGGCGCCTGCTGCGCATGCCCTATGCATTCTACGTGCACCGCGACCAGCCACGTCCGCGCAAAGGGGGGCGGGGCGTCAGGCTGGTCACCATGAACGCCGCGTTCGGCGGCATGCCCGACGTTGCCTGGCTGAAGAAGTATCTGCCCGAAGCTGCTGTCGCCTTCACCAGCAACAACCGCGAGGTACAGGCGCGCCTGTGCGCCGAAGGCGTCGGTGCCGCGGTGCTGCCCGCCGCCCTGGGCGACACGTTCGGCGAACTGAGGCGCATCGCGCTCGGCGAACCGCCGCCTTCGCGCGATACCTGGATCGGCTATCACAAGGACCTCAAACGGCTGACCCGGCTGCGCAGCCTGCTCGAGCTGCTGTCGGAGCGGTTCCCGGGTTCAGCGGACAAGCGCTAGATCGACCGTTGCCGCGCCTGCGCCGCCACTTGCCGATCCACGCCATCGTCGCGGCTGACCATCGCGTAGTTGTAGCCCTGCCCCGACCAGTACTGCGCCAGCAGACCGCCCGCGGCGCGCTGGCCGGTGGGCAGCAGATGGTTCCGCGGCCCCGGCGGACGCACGTAGAAGCTGATCGCGTGGCCGGCCGCATCCTCGTACAGCACCATCGCCGCCGGCCCCTGGTCGGTGGCGAACAGGCGGCCGCCGACGGCGTGGAAACCGGCCCCGCTGAGATCCGGCAGGCGGGCAGCATGTTCGAAATGCGCATCCAGCCAGGCCTGCATGTCGCCGGCGCGCTGCGGCACCACGTCCGGACGTGCGGCGTGGTCCATTGCCACCAGCCGGTAGGCCTCCATCGCGTCGGCCATCGGCGCGGCCGTGGCCGCGCCGCGCATCCGCCAGCCACCGATGCCACCGAGACCGAGGCACAACACCGCCGCGGCAGCCAGCGAAATCCGCTGTATCCGTCGCTGACGGCGCTGTCGACGGATCGTCGCGGGCTGCAGCGCGTGGTTGTCCGGCAGGGCTTGTGCCCCGCCGAGGGCGGCCCGCAGGCGCTGCGCATCGTGCTGCCACGCGCGGACCTCGGCGGCCCGCGTGGGGTGACGCGCGAGATAGCGTTCGACCGCGTCGCGCCGCTCGCCCTCGAGACGACCGTCGACATAGGCATGGATATCGTGTTCGCTGGGCGGCGTGGTCATTTGAGTATCCGCAACGAAGGGATGGGTTGTTCGCCCTCGCCATGGCGACGCATCGCCTGGCGTGCGCGCGACAGGCGCGACATGACGGTGCCGATCGGCACCTCGAGGATGTCGGCGACCTGCTGGTAGCTGAGGCCCTCCACCGTCACCCACAGCAGCAGGCTGCGCTGCTCCGGGGAGAGGTGTCCGAACGCAGCCAGCGCCGACTGCGCCAGCACCTCGCGCTCGACCGAAGGCGATGCCTGCTCTTCGTCCTCGCGCAGGCGACCGAGCAACCAGGCGTAGCGCTGCGAGCGGCGCCGCGCGTCGAGGAACTGCCGATAGAGGATGCGGAACAGCCAGGCGCGCAGGTCGCCGTCGTCGCGCTTGGCGGCACGCGTGGACAGCGCACGTTCCATCGTGGACTGCACCAGGTCGTCGGCGCTGGACAGGTCGCGGGTCAGCCACAGCGCGAAGCGCCGCAGGCGCGGCAGCAGTTCGCTGAGCTGGTCGTCGAAGGCGTGGATGGACATGGATCGGGCCGCGGTGGTTTCGCCATGCAGGACGCCGCAGAAAGGAAATTATTCCATGGCGAAGGAATAAATCCGTGCGACCGGCGTCTGGCTGGAGTCCCCACCAACGCCGACCCGGCCCGGAGCGCCATCCATGCACGATCCCCAACCGCTTTCCCACCCGCCGCGCCATGGCCTGCGCTGGGCGCTCATCGCTACCGCCGTCGTCATGGCCGGCGGCGCCTTCGCCTATGTCGGCGGCTGGCTCACGCCGCACCGGCTCACCGCGCAGCGCCTCGTCGACGAACTGCAGCGCAACGGCGGCGGCGTGCATCCCGGCTACCGCCGCAACCACGCCAAGGGTGTGTGCGTGGCCGGCTACTTCGAGGGCAACGGCAAGGCCAGCGCGTATTCCACCGCCTCGGTGTTCGCCGTCGGTCGCACTCCGGTGGTAGGCCGCTTCGCGATTCCCGGCGGCAACCCGTATGCGCCGGACGGCAGCGTGCCGATCCGCAGCCTGGCACTGCGCTTCAACCTGCCGAACGGGCAGCAGTGGCGCACCGGCATGAACAGCATGCCGGTGTTCCCGGTGGCCACGCCACAGGCGTTCTACGCGCAACAGGTAGCCAGCCAGAAAGACCCGACCACCGGCAAGCCGGATCCGGCCAGGCTGGCCGCCTTCTTCGCCGCGCATCCTGAGACCGCCGCGTTCCGCGCCTGGGCCAGGACCGCCAAGCCGTCGGCCAGCTTCGTCACCGACAGCTACTACGGCCTCGACGCGTTCTACTTCATCGATGCGAAAGGTGAGCGCCACGCGGTGCGCTGGCGCATGGCGGCGGAAGCCGCCGATGCCGCCGCCGCAACCGTCGGCGACGACAACTACCTGGTCGCCGATCTGAAGCAGCGTCTCGCCATCGGTCCGCAGCGCTGGCATCTGCTGGTGACCCTGGCCGATCCCGGCGATCCCACCGACGACGCCACCAAGGTGTGGCCGGCCGACCGCACCACCATCGATGCCGGCACCCTCGTGCTCACCGGCGAGCAGCCGCAGGACAGCGGCCCGTGCCGCGACATCAACTACGACCCGACCGTGCTGCCGGCCGGCATCGCCATCTCCGACGATCCGCTGCTGAGCGCACGCTCGGCCGCCTACGCCGACTCCTATCTGCGCCGCACCCGCGAGGAAGCCCACGTCCCGGGCACCACCGCGCCCACCCACGCCCAGCCGGAGGCCGCCCGATGAGCACGATCCGCACCACCTTCAGCCTGCCCGCGCGCGTGCTGCACTGGGCCATGGCCGTGCTGATCCTGGCGATGCTGTTCATCGGCGTCGGCATGGTCGCCACGGTGAGCGGGAAGCATCAATGGCTACTGGCGATCCACAAGCCGTTGGGCATCGCGATCCTGCTGCTGGCGATCGTGCGCCTGGTCGTGCGCCTGCGGAATCCGCCGCCACCGCTGCCGGGAGACCTGCCGACGCTGCAGAAGCTCGCCGCGCATCTCTCGCACTGGCTGCTTTACGCCCTGATGATCGCCATGCCGCTGATCGGCTGGGCGATGCTCTCGGCCGGCGGCTACCCGGTGATGCTCTCGCACAGCCTGCGCCTGCCGGCGATCCTGCCGGAAGACGCACTGCTCTTCGCCTGGCTGCGTACCGCGCATGGCGTGCTCGCCTATCTGCTGTTCCTCACCGTCCTCGCCCACATGGGCGCGGCGCTCTACCACGGGCTGATCCGGCGCGATGGAGTGCTGCGGAGCATGGTGAATGGCCAGGCCCGAGACCCGTCACCGCTGACGCCGGATGGCACCGGTGTGGTAAACGGGAAACTGACCGACTGATCCACGGCAGGGAAACGGCAATGGGAATTCACGGATCGACACCGCAAGTGACCTTCGATACCGGTTTTTTCGGGATCCGGCCCGACGAGGACGAGGCCGCCCACCCCGACCGCTACGGCGAGGCTCTTGCGCGATGGATGCAGCAACGCCTGGAGGCTCGCGGCGTGATCACCGAGGGCGTGATTGCCGAGGACTTCGGCTGGCTCGTCATCGTGACCCGCAAACCGTTCCTGCTCTGGCTCGGCTGCGGCAATATCGATGGATCGACCACCGAGTGGAGCCTTTTCCCAGCAGTCGAGTCGTCACTGGCAGGCCGGCTGTTCGGAAGGCAACGCCAACATGAGGCGCTGGATGCACTGTGGCGTCACGTCGAGGCGATCGTACCCGGTATCCCCGATGTCGCGAATATCCGCTGGGAGTAGGCACCGGCCCCTTGGACACGCCTTCCGGGCGTAAGCTGCCGGCTCCATCCCGAGGAGCAGCCCCGTGAATGCCGACGAGCTGAAGGCCGTGCAGGCCCCGCTGAAGCAGCACTACCGGGAGTCGCCCGGAGCGGCACGGATCACGCTGCGCGCCGAGGGGCGACTGGGCGAGGGCGTGACCTGCAGGGTGGACACCGGCCGCGCCCTGGTGGAAGCCGGCCTGCATCCCGCCACTGGCGGCACCGGCGTGGCGGCGTGCTCCGGCGACATGTTGCTGGAAGCCCTGGTGGCCTGCGCCGGCGTCACGCTCAACGCGGTGGCCACGGCGCTGGGCATCGATCTGCGCGACGCCTCCGTGCAGGCCGAAGGCGACCTCGACTTCCGCGGCACGCTGGGCGTGGACAAGACCGCGCCGGTCGGCTTCATGGCGATCCGTCTGCATTTCCTGCTCGACACCGACGCCGATGACGAGCAGTTGGACGCCCTGCTCCGCCTCACCGAACGCTACTGCGTGGTGTACCAGACCCTGGCGGGGGGCACACGACTGACGACCACGCGGACACCACCGGGCGACTGACTTCATATGGACGTCCATACGTCCACACGACCCGCGCGACGCAAACATTTGCAGTGTCGCAGTCTGCGACATCCGACCAAGGTCGGGGGCCGGATTTCACGCCGCTCCCTTCGTCCTGTGCCAGATTCCACGGGCCCGGCGAATGGCCGACCCGCAGTGCATGGCCCATGCCGGCGTCCATCCATCGAGGGGAGGAACACCGTGAACCGTATCCGCATGCTTGCCGCCGCGCTCGTCATGGCGCCCGGACTGGCGCTCGCCGCCGCACCCACGCTCAAGGTCAGCAAGAGCGTCACCATCCACGCATCCGCTGCCACGGTATGGGCCAGGGTGAAGGACTTCGGCGGGTTGAACACCTGGCACCCGGCCGTCAGCAAGGACGACATCGTCGCCGGTACCGACAATCATCCGGGCGCCGAGCGCAAGCTCACCCTGGGCAACGGCGGATGGGTGCACGAGAAGCTGCTGAGCTTCGACGACGCGCACCGCCGCTTCGGCTACACCATCCTCGGCGGCGTGCTGCCGGTGAGCGACTACCACTCCAGCCTGCACGTGGTCGCCATCGGCAAGGACAGCAGCAAGGTCACCTGGTCCGGCACCTTCAAGCGAAAGGATACCGGCGACCACCCGGCCGCCGATGCCGACGACAAGACCGCCACGACCACGATCGCCGGCGTCTACCAGTCCGGCCTGGACAACCTCAAGAAGATTCTCGAGACCAGGTAGCGCCACCGGATGCCGACGGCGGGAACCGCCCGCCGTCTGCGTCAGACCGTTTCGCGCCAGTGCAGCCCCAATGGCAGTTCCGGCGGACCGAACACCAGGTGCAGCACCCGTCGCGCACTGGAGCCACTTGCCTTGGACGAGGCATGCAGCAGCAACGGCCGCATCACCCAGGCGTCGCCGGTCACCGCAATGCACTCGCGCATCGCACCGTGATCGCCTGACGGAACTGGACGGGCAACGATGCCTCGGCGATGCGAGCCGGCGACTACCCGCAGCGGCCCATCCTCCGGCCCGCAATCGTCGAGATGCAGGCGCACCGCGACCATGGCCGCCAGGACATCCTGCGGTGCCTGCACGAACCAGGCGCCTTCCTTTTTCGACCAGCCGCTCAGACCGCCGGCAGCGACATGCTCGCGTACCGGGATCGACAGGTCCTGGTGCGTCGCTACCAGCCAGTTGTGTCGGATCGACTTGCGGAACAGGGTGCACTGCACCGCAACCGCACCTGGCGGCAGCAAGACAGCTATCGACGGATGACGGCGCACCGCGTGCACGATGGGCGTCATCCAGGGAAACGAAAGCGCCTGACGCGTCCCCGCGCCGGCAGATGCGCCGTCCAGCCACTGCGCGGCACGCCCGCAGGTTTCGCGGTCCAGCACGGACGACACCTTCAGACAGCCATCGTCAGCGAAGGCGCGGACCAACGACCGCGCCTCCGGAAACGTCGCCTCGCATGCCGCCGCCGGACCGCTCACACGACAGCCAGCGCATCGCCCCGCAACCGCGCGTAGGCATCGCGGGCATCCTCGTCCACGCGAACGGCGACCGGCCGGTGCGGGTGGACGTTGCTGCCACGGCGCTTCACGCCGGAGATCCAGAATTCTTCCCCGCTGGCTTCGTCGATGTAGTTGCCGCGCAGCCCACGCCCACCGACCGGCGGCGGCACGCGACCGCGGTAGCGCACCGACCGGCCGCTGCGGGAAAACGTCATCCAGCCGATACGGACCGGCACGCCGTCGATAGCGCCATCCTTGTTTTCCAGGTACATCAACCGCTTCTTCAGGGCGCGGTTCAACTGGTTCTCCATGTGTCCCCCGGCTACAGTCCCAGCTCACTCAAGCCCGGATGATCGTCGGGCCGCCGACCTTGCGGCCAGTGGTACTTGCGATCGGCCTCGGCGATCGGCAGGTCGTTGATGCTGGCGATGCGCAGGCGCATCCAACCGTGCTCGTCGAACTCCCAGTTTTCGTTGCCGTAGGCGCGATACCACTGGCCGCTGTCGTCGTGGAACTCGTAGGCGAAGCGCACCGCGATGCGGTTGTCGCGGAAGGCCCACAGCTCCTTGATCAGCCGGTAGTCCAGTTCGCGCTGCCACTTGCCGGTGAGGAAGGCCTCGATCGCCTCGCGCCCCTGAAGGAACTCGGCGCGGTTGCGCCAGCGGCTGTCGGGCGAATAGGCCAGTGCCACCCTGGCCGGGTCGCGGCCGTTCCAGGCGTCCTCGGCCATGCGGACCTTCTGGCGGGCGGTGTCTTCGTCGAACGGCGGCAACGGCGGACGCTGCATGGCGGGCTCTCCTGTCAGGGACGATCGGGGAGTGGCAGAGTCTGCGCGTCCGCAGCGACCGATGCCAACTCGACCTTCGCGGCAGTCTCGCCCTTGCGCCAGGCCGCCGGACTCACCCCATGCACGCGCTTGAAGGCCTGCCCGAACGCGGCGCGCGAGGCATAGCCGCAGGCCTCGCCGACCAGCTCGATCGGGCGGGGCGTCTCGCGCAGCAGGCGCGCGGCCAGGTCCATGCGCAGCGCCGTCACCACGTCCATCGGCGTCATCGAGGACAGCACCGCGAAGTGCCGCGCGAAGCTGGCGCGCGACATCCGGCTTGCCGCGGCCAGCCGCTCCAGCGTCCACGCCTCGGCTGGCGCGGCGATCACCGCGGCCAGCGACGGCGCCACCCGGGCATCCGCCAGCAGTGCCAGCAGCCCCTCGCGCAGGGTGCCCTCGGTCATCAGCGTGCGCACCACCAGGGTGAACAGCGACGCGGAGAGGTTCGCGATCACCGCGTCGCCACCGGGCGAGGACTGCACGCTTTCGTGGCGCATCATGCGCATCAGCGCGTGCAGGCCGGCGTAGTCGTCGCGTCCATGGGTGGACAGATGCACCACCTCGGGCAAGGCGTGCAGCAGCAACGCGTGATGCTGGCCCAGCTCGAACGTGCCGCAGAGCACGTCGAACTCGCTGTGCGGTGCGTCGCTGCTCACCTCGACGATGCGCCCCAGCGGGCGCCGCAGCTCGTTGAAGGCCGCGGTGGCGCCATCCGCGTGGCGCATGGTGTGCGCGCTGCCGCGCGGGAACAGCACCAGGTCGCCGGCCACGAACCGACGCCGCTCGCGCCCGACCTCCAGCACGCCTTCGCCGGCCAGCACCACGTGGTACGGCAGTTGCCCCGGCGGCGCTGCCGGCTGCGGCACCGACCACTGCCCGGCGAACCGGCACAGCAGGTCCACCCGACCGTGCAGGCCCATCGACGCCACCAGCGCACTCAAACTGTCCATCGGCCACCTGAGACGAACGCGACAAGGATCGAGACGCACGGAACACGACGGCCGGGCCTCGGTGCCTAGCATTTTCTCCACCGGCGGACGCCCACGGCAAACGCCACCACTTCCCAAGGAGAAACCGTCATGACCCGTCTCAACACCCCCGCGATCGACCAGGCCACCGGCGAAGCCGCCACGCTGTTCGCTGCCGTCAAGGGCAAGCTCGGCAAGGTACCGAACCTGTACGCCACCATCGGCGGCAATACGCCGGACGTGCTTGCCCACGTGCTGGAGACCGGCGCCACGCTCGGCCGCACCTCCCTCTCGCGCATCGAGCAGGAGGCCATCAACCTGGCGGTGAGCGAAGCCACCGGCTGTGACTACTGTGTCGCGGCCCACACCATGACCGGCAAGCTGGCCGGCTACAGCGTCGAGCAGACCCGCGAGCTGCGCGCCGGCGGCTTTGCCGGCGACGCCCGCATCGATACCCTGGTGAAGTTCGCGCTGGGCCTGGTGCAGCAGCGCGGCACGCTCGATGCCGCGGCGGTCGACAGCCTGAAGGCCGCCGGCTTCACCGACCGCCAGCTGATCGAGATCCCGCTGGTGGTCAGCGCGATCCTGTTCACCAACATGGTGAACCGCATCAACGACACCACGCTGGACTTCCCGAAGGTCGCCTGACGCCGTCGGAACACGCCGTCGAAACACGCGAAGAGCCCGGGCATCGCATGATGCCCGGGCTCCGTTCGTCGGCCAATCCGCTTACAGCTGGCTCATGCCGCCGTCGGCGATGATCTCGCTGCCGACGATGAAGGCCGACTCCGGCGAGGCCAGGTGAAGCACGGTGGAGGCGATTTCCTCCGAGGTGCCGAAGCGCCCCAGCGGCACCTGCGCCTGGATCTGCGCGGCAGTGGCTTCCAGGGTCGCCTGGTCCAGGCCCAGCTTGCCGTACAGCGGCGTGGTCACCGGCCCCGGGCTGACCACGTTGACGCGCACGCCGCGCGGCAGCAGCTCGGCCGACAGGGTCTTGGCCAGGGTGATCAGCGCGGCCTTGCTGGCGGCGTACACCGAGGAATTCGGCATGCCGAGGCGCGCATTGATCGAACCGTTGATGACGATCGAGGCGCCCTCGTTGATCAGCGGCAGCAGCGCCTGAAGCTGGAAGTAGGCGCCCTTCACGTTGATGTCGAAGGTCTGGTCCCACAGCGCCTCGTCGACGTCGGCGAAGGCGGCGAAGCGGGCGACACCGGCATTGATGAACACCGCATCGAGCTTGATCGACTGCGCAGCCAGGTCGCTGGCCATCTGCCGGGCCTGGGCCACCGAGCCGGCATCGTTGCGCAGGGCGATGGCCCTGGGACCCAGTTCGGCAAGCGCCGAGGCCAGCGTGCCGCTGTCGCGGCCGGTGATGATCACGCGACCGCCTTCGGCGGCGAAGGCCTTGGCCGCAGCCAGGCCGATGCCGCTGCTGCCGCCGGTGACGAGGATGGATTTGTTGGCGAAACGGTTCATGTCGGACTCCTGATGTAATTGACGTTCGGGCTGGGCTTTGAACGTGAGCACATGCTGCGCCTAGCCCCCCGTCTTGCCGTACCATCGGATCGACGAACTCGTTCGAAGAGATTGCACATGTTGACCGAGGACGAACTGGCGCTGCTGGAAGCCATCCGCGAGACCGGCAGCCTGTCACGCGCCGCGGCGCGACTCGGGCGCGCGCCGTCCACCATCTCGCACGCCGCGCGGCAGTTGGAGGCACGCTTCGACGCCCTGCTGTTCGATCGCCGCCGCTATCGCCTGCAGCTCACTCCGGCCGGCCAGCTGCTGGCGCAGGAAGCGGCGCGACTGATGCACGACGTGAACCGGCTCACCCGCCGCGTGAAGCAGGTCGCCGGCGGCTGGGAAGATCGGCTGCACATCGTCACCGACGAGCTGCTGGAGTTCGAGACGCTGCTGCCGGTGATCCGCGCCTTCGACGCGCTCGACTCCGGCGTGAGCCTGCGCCTTACCCACGAAGTGCTCGGCGGCACCTGGGAAGCGCTGCGCGAGGGGCGTGCCGACCTGGTGATCGGCGCCACCAACGAGCCGCCGGCGATACCGCAGCTGCGCTGGTTCGAGCTCGGCCACATGGAATGGGTGTTCGCGGTGTCACCGCGGCACCCGTTGGCCAAGGCGAAGGAGCCGCTGACCCAGGCGACGGTCAGCGAGCATCGCTCGGTGGTGGTGGCCGACTCGGCACGCAGCGGCAGCCGCGGCTACGGCGTGCTGGGCGGCCAGGCCACGCTGGCGGTACCGACCATGCAAGCGAAGATCCTCGCCCAGCACGATGGCCTCGGCGTCGGCTGGCTGCCGCGCCATCGCGTCTCGGCCCTGCTCAATGCCGGCGCGCTGGTGGAAAAGGCGATGGCCGACCCGCGCGAACCGAACGTGCTGTTCGCTGCCTGGCGCGGCGACCACGAGGGTCGTGCGCTGGCCTGGTGGCTGGAGCAGATCCGCCAGAAGCGGCTCGCGCAGCGGCTGATCGACGGCGTGCCGATCGCTGCCTGAGCGTCGGCACCACCGTCGCGCGCCCGGTCAGAACGCCGAACGCACCACGCCGCCGTCGACCCGCACCGCGGCGCCGGTAGTCGCCGAGGCCTGCTCGGATGCGAGATACACCGACAGGTTCGCCACTTCTTCCACGGTGGCCAGCCGCTTGATCAGCGAGCTGGGCCGTTCGGTGGCAATGAACTCCTTCTCCACCTGCTCGGCCGACACGCCCCGGCCCTCGGCGATCTTGCCGATGAACTCGTTCACGCCCTCGGAGCGGGTCGGCCCCGGCAGGATCGCGTTCACCGTCACGCCGGTACCGGCAAGCGTCTCGGCCAGGCCGCGCGACACCGCCAGCTGCGCGGTCTTGGTCATGCCGTAGTGGACCATCTCGACCGGAATCTGCACGCCCGACTCGCTGGATACGAACTGGATGCGCCCCCAGCTACGCTTCGCCATGCCCTGCGCATAGTGACGCGACAGGCGCACGCCGCTCATCACGTTCACCTCGAAGAAGCGCTGCCAGTCGGCGTCGGGGATGTCGAAGAACGGCTTCGGCTCGAAGATGCCGAGGTTGTTGACCAGGATGTCGACCTCGGGCACGGCGGCGATCAGCGCCGCTGCACCGGCTTCCGTGCCGAGATCGGCGGCCACGCCGGTGAGCTTCGCATCCGGCTGTCCGGCGCGGATGGCTGCCAGCGCTTCATCGACGCGCGCCTGCGTGCGCCCGGTGACCACCACATGGGCACCGGCGCCGGCCAGCCCCGTGGCGATGGCCAGGCCGATACCGGCGGTGGAGCCGCTGACCACGGCGGCGCGGGAGGAAAGATCGATACGCATGGGGGATGTCCTCTCGAGACAGGGGAACGGGAGGCCGCCTGCGGCGACCGGGAAATTGCGAACGCGACGAAGCGGCGCCGCCCAGACGCAGGACTTGGGCGCCGCCCCGATGCTTTCAAGCAGCCTCGCCCGCCGCATTTGCTATGCTCGCCGCCGGGCGTCGCAAGCCGCCTCCGGGTCCGCGGAAAGGGTTCAACCCACTTGTCGAATGCTTGCCACCATCGACCTTTGTGCAGCCGGGATTGCGGACCTTCGGCATTCATTGCATGGAGGTTGTCATGAACGAGCTTCCCGACCGTCCGCACCTGGACCACCTGAAGAAGCAGGCCAAGACCCTGCTCGACGGCATCCGTCGCCGCGCCCCCGACGCACTCGAACGCATCCGCATCGCCCTGCCCGCCGCAGCCGGCCGCGACCACGCCGCCATCGCCGCGATGGACCTGCGTCTGCATGACGCGCAGTCCTGCATCGCGCGCGAGTACGGCTTCGAGTCGTGGACGCAGCTGAAGGACTACGTGGCACTGCAGGGTGCCTCGGCCGACAACGCCGCGCGCCGGCAGCAGTGGCAGCGCTGGGCCTTTGGTCACGGCTACCAGCCGGCAAAACCGCAGCTGGCCAAGCGCCTGTTGCGCGAGCACCCGCAGCTGCTGGCCGGCGACCCGGTACTGGCCTGCGCGATCGGCGATGTCGCCACGGTGGAGGCGGCGATCGCTGCGCATCCGGCGTGGGCGAACGCCGCGCGTGCCGACAACGGCATGGCGCCGCTGGTCTGCGCCACGTTCTCCGCACTGGTCGCCCGGCCCGACCGCGCCACCGGGATCCGCGCCTGCGTCGACCGCCTGCTCGCCGCCGGCGCCGATCCGGACGTCCGCTGGTACGATCCGCAGCTGCCGGGCGACCCGCTCAGCGCGCTGTACGGTGCTGCCGGGCGCAACCACGACGTGGCGATCACCGAACGCCTGCTGCGGGCGGGCGCCGACCCCAACGACAACGAGTCGCTGTATCACGCCGCCGAGGTGGCCGACCCTACCCTGGTGCGCCTGCTGCTCGAGGCCGGCGCACGCGTCACCGGCAGCAACGCGCTGTTCCGCGCGCTCGATGGCGAGTTCCCCGACACCGTGCGGCTGATGCTCGCCCACGGCGGCGACGCCAACGAGCCCGGCCCAGGCGGCTGCCCGCTGCTGCATGCGATCCGGCGCCGCCGATCGCCCGTGGTGATCGGCCTCCTGCTCGACGCCGGTGCCGATCCCTCGGTGCGCAACGACCACGGCGTCAGCGCGCTGCGCCTTGCCCGCAGCCTCGGCCTCGACGCCGTGGCCGAGCGACTGCTGCAGGCCGGCGCGGAGCCCGAAGAAGAGCGTCCAACCGACACCCTGCTCGCCGCCTGCGCCCGTGCCGACCGGGCCGCCGTGCAAGACATGCTCGCCGAGACGCCCGACCTGATCGGCCAGTTGCATCCGATGGAACTGCGCCTGCTGCCGGAGCTGGCCGCTGCCGGCCAGGAAGCCGCAGTGCGCCTGATGGTGGAAGCGGGCTGGCCGATCGCCACGCGCGGCGGCGACATCGACGGCAGCGCGCTGAACTGGGCGGTGTTCCGCGGCAACGCATCGCTGGCCGCCTTCCTGCTCGCGCACGGTGCGCACTATGACGAGCGCCACGGCTTCCACGACAACGTCTACGGCACGCTCAGCTTCGCCTCGCAGGCCGAGACCACCCCCGGCGGCGACTGGCTGGCCTGCGCGAAGGCGCTGGCCGACGCCGGCTCGCCGCTGCCCGAAGCGCGCTACGTTTTCCCCGAGGACATTGCGGCGTATTTCGACGAGCTGCGCCATCGCAGCGCCTGAGCCTGACCTGCCCACATCGCCGGCGCAGCACGCGTCGCGCCGGCGATCCCTACCCCGGCTGGATAGGTCATTCGCGCGGTACCAGACCAGCACCCGCGCCGGCTCGGGTTCGATCTTCGCCGCCGCGTGCAGCACCGCCAGCGCCGAGGGAATGGCCCGGGTCAGGTGGTGTAACCGTGCTCGCCCAGCAGCACGATCGACTCGCCGCAACGGTCCCCGGCATAGGCCTCGCAAAGCAGCTCGCGCAACCGTGGACGGGTTGCTGGACGGATCGGACGGATGACCGGCAAGGCGGGCGCCTCGCGCCCGGCGATGGCTACACCCAGTGCCCGCGCCACGGCATGACTTGTCCCATACTGCCCCGACTTGCCTGTTGCGCGCGGCGCGGGGATTCAGCCCAGCCGCTCGCGCGCCGCGTCGATCAGCGCACGCAGCTTGGGCGCTTCCGATGCGCGCTGCGGGAAGTACAGGAACAATCCCGGCTCCTCGATCGCTGTCTTCGGCAGCACCGGCACCAGCCGGCCGTCGCGCAGGTGGTCGGCGACCAGCGGTTCGAACAGGTAGGCGATACCCACGCCGGCCAGCGCCAGATCGACGGCGAACAGCGAATCGGACACGCGCGCCGTGCCGCGCACCGCCACCGTCACGTCCTTGCCACGCTCACGCAGCTCCCATGCGTAGGTGCCGCCGGTGCTGGCCTGGCGGTAGTTGATGCAGTTGTGCGCCTGCAGATCGGTCACGCGCGTGGGCGTGCCGTGTGCGGCGAGATAGCCGGGCGACGCCACCATGATCGCTCGCACCGGCGGGGTGAGCCGCACCGCCACCATGTCCTCGGCCACCATCTCGCCCAGTCGCACGCCGGCGTCGTAGCCCTTCGCGACGATGTCGGTGAGCGCATCGTCACAGGTCACGTCGACCGCCAGGTCCGGGTGGCGCGTGGCCAGCGTCGCGACCAGCTCGGTCAGCGCCATCGGCAGCGCCACGCGCGGCGCGTTGATGCGCAACGTGCCACTGACCACGCCCTTGAGCGCACGCGTCGCCTCGGTGGCTTCGGCCAGTTGCCGGAGCGCCGGCAAGGCACGGGCAAAGAAATGCTCACCCGCTTCGGTGAGCGCCACGCTGCGCGTGGTGCGCGCGAACAGCGGCGACTTCAGCCGGTCCTCTACCAGCCGCACGGCGTGGCTCACCGCCGACGGGCTCATGCCGAGCTCGGCTGCAGCCGCGGCGAAACTGCGCCGCCGCGCCACGGCAGCGACCACCGGAAGATGGGTCAGTACATCGCGATCCAGTGCTGCACAATATCGAATAACCCATGCGGAAAAAACCGGGTTATCAAACAGTGCCCCGGCGCGCATCGTGTCTCCCGAAGGCGCCACCCCGGTGCCGCATCAGGAGCATCCCCATGGCAACGTCCCAGGTCTGGTTGATCACCGGCGCATCCAGCGGCTTCGGCGAGGCCTTCGCCCAGTACGCGCTGGCGCAGGGCCACCGCGTGGTCGCCACCGCGCGCGACACCGGCAAGCTGGCCGCCCTGGCGGCGCTGTCACCCGAACGCGTGCTGGTACAGCGGCTCGACGTCACCCGCGGCGGCGATGCCGCGGCCACCGTGGCGGCCGCGGTCGCCCGCTTCGGGCGGATCGACGTACTGGTCAACAACGCCGGCTACGGCATCGTCGGCGCGGTCGAGGAAACGCCGGACCCCGAACTGCGCGCGCAGATGGAGACCAATTTCTTCGGTGCCGCCGCGGTGATCCGTGCCGCCGTGCCGCAACTGCGCACCCAGCGCGCGGGGGCCATCGTCAACATCTCCAGCATGGGCGGGCAGTTGTCCTTCGCCGGCTTCGGCGCCTACTCGGCGAGCAAGTTCGCGCTGGAAGGCTTGTCCGAAGCCCTCGCCGCCGAGGTGGCGCCGTTCGGCATCAAGGTACTGATCGTCGAGCCTGGCGCGTTCCGTACCAACCTCGCCGGATCGGCGATGAAGCACATGCCCGAGCTGGACGCCTACCGCGACACCGTCGGCGCCACCCGCACCTTCGCCCACGCCATGCACGCCACCCAGGCCGGCGATCCGACGAAGGCTGCAGCAGCGATCGACCAGGCACTGCGTGCCGAACACACGCCGCTGCGCCTCCAACTGGGCCAGGATGCCCACGACGCAGTGCGCGCACACGCCGAGCAGATGCTGCGCGAGCTCGCGGCGTGGGCACCAGTCGGTACGGCGACGGCGTTCGAGGACGCAGCTTGACCACGACGCCAGGCACATGACCTCCGCCACATCCGGCCATCGGACCGGCGCGCCTACGCTGACAAGCGTTCGGAACCTCCGACCATGCCGAAGGACGCCGCCATGCCCGACCCGCAACGCCACCCGCTGCACGACCCGCCGTTGAGCCCGCGACTGAAGCTGGGGGGCCTGTGGGCCTCACTGATGTTCTGCTACGTCTACGGCGATTATTTCGGCCTGTACGTGCCGGGCAAGCTCGGCGGGATGCTGGCGGGCCGGATGGAACCGCTCGGCGCAGTCACCCAGGGCGTGCTGCTGGGCACCTCGGCGATGATGGCGATCCCGGCCCTGATGGTCTGCGCGGCGCTGCTGCTGCCGGCGGCCGTGGCGCGCTGGGCGAGCGTGCTGTTCGGGCTGGCCTACGCCGCGATCATGCTGCTGACGATGCCCGGCGCCTGGCGGTTCTACCTGTTCTTCGGCGTGATCGAAGTGCTGCTCTCGCTGGGCATCGTGTGGGTGGCGTGGTGCTGGCCACGACGCGCCCCCGCGGCGGCCTGATCGTCTCCGGAGACCTCGCATGGTTATGGATGAAAGCCCCCGGTCCACCCGCCGACTGGCGCGCATGGCCGGCGCGGCCTACCTGGCCAACGTGCTCGCCGGCATCTTCAGCCTGATGGTGGTGCCGTCGATCACCGGCGGCCACGGCGATCCGGCCGCGACCGTGCGGAACATCCTGGCGCACGAGACGCTGTACCGCGCCGGCATCGCCGTCGCGCTGCTGTGCTACGTCGAGTTCCTGCTGCTGCCGCTGCTGCTCTACCGGCTGCTCGGCGCGGTGAACCGCAGCGTCGCCGCGCTGATGGTGGTGCTGGCGGTGGTCAGCGTGCCGCTGTCGATCGCCTCGCTGACGCACAAGCTCGACGTGCTCGCCATGCTCGGCCATGCCTCCTGGCTGCATGGGCTCGATGCCGGCCAGTTGCAGGCGCAGGTGATGCTGCAGTTGTCCGGCTACGCCAGCACCCTGCTGCTCGCGCAGGTCTTCTGGGGGCTCTGGTTGATCCCGTTCGGCTGGCTGGTGGTCCGCTCCGGGCAGTTGCCCCGGCTGCTCGGCTACCTGTTGATGCTCGGCGGCCTGTGCTACGTCGTGGATTTCGCCGGGCAGGTACTCGTGGTCGGCTATGGCGACATGACCCTCGCCGGCTACGTCACGCTGCCGGCCGCACTGGGCGAGATCGGCACCTGTCTGTGGCTGCTGGTGATGGGGGCACGTCCCGCGCGCGCCTGAACGCTGCTGCCCGCCGACACCAAGGAGCGCTGCCCATGCGCCGCCTGCTCGTCACCGCCATCCTGCTCATGTCCGGCCGGACGCCCTGGCAGGCCACCCACATCACGATGCTCGGCCCACAGGCCATCGCCGGCTTCTGCACACGACCGTACGACAGGCGGCTCGGCACCAGCGTCTTTGAGCAGTGCCGGCAGGCGATCCACTTTCCGCAGGCGTAGCGAGGAGTTCACGCGCTCCCATGCCCCGGGAGCGCCATCGCAACGACCGGCAGGCTCCAGGAAAACGGCGCACGCTAAGAATCCTCTTCCGCACCGGCCCGCGCTGATGAAACGCCCCTGCATCGTCGTGCTCGTCCTGCTTGTCCTGTGGAGTACCGATGTCCTGGCCGCCGTCTGGCATCCGGGCCGGGGCCTGAAACAGGTCAGGATATGGCCCGGCGCCGTGCCCGACGCGCTGCCTCATCCGCCACCGGAAACCGTGGGCCGTGACTGGCCGAAGGTGACCAACGTCAGCGAACCGACCATGACGCGCTACCCGCCCAGGGGCCGCAACACCGGCGCGGCCGTGGTGGTATTCCCCGGTGGCGGCTACCAGATGCTGGCGATGGACCTGGAGGGCACCGAAATCTGCGACTGGCTCACCTCGCGCGGCATCACCTGCGTCCTGTTGAAGTACCGGGTGCCCAACTCCGGCCCCACCTGGGTCGACAACCACCGCTACTACCCCAGGGTACAGACCGCGCTGCAGGACGCGCAGCGCACCATCGGCCTGGTCCGCGAACATGCGGCCGAGTGGGGTGTCGACCCGCATAGGGTCGGCGTCATTGGCTTCTCTGCCGGTGGGCATCTGGTGGCGGCGGTCAGCACGCATTTCGACCACCGCACCTACGCGCCGGTGGATGCCGCCGACCGGTTTTCCAGCCGCCCCGACTTCGCGCTGGCGATCTACCCCGGCCACCTGTGGGTGCATGAGGACGAGGACCGCGCCACCCGCGACGGGAACGACCTCGGCCTGCGCCCGGACATCCACCCCACCGCCGACAGCCCGCCGACCTTCATCGTGATGGCCGAGGACGACCGCGTCGACGGCGTGGAACAGGCGCTGGCCTACTACGTCGCCCTGCACAAGGCCGGCGTGCCGACGGAGATGCACCTGTACGCCCGGGGCGGTCACGCGTTCGGCCTGCGCAAGCCCAACCTGCCGGTCGGGCAATGGCCGGAGCTGGCGGAGACATGGCTGTACACGATTGGCGTGCTCACGCACTGAGGCGATGCCGGTCAGGCGACGACACCGCTTGTGCTGCCCGTGTTCCAACCAGGACGACTCCGCCCCGTGGCAAAGCGCCCGCGCGATCGGCCCGCGGCAGCAGCTCCTTACACAGGAGTAGGCTAGGATGGCAGGCCGCGCATGCGGCGCCTGCCCCTTGCTGCCCCGCGGAGAAACCCTCCATGCAAGCCCAGGATAAAGAACGCGCCATCGCGCTGCTCAACCGCATCCTCGAACTGGAACTGGCCGGCGTGGTGCGCTACACGCACTACGCGCTGATGATCTACGGCTACAACCGCATCCCGATCGTCAGCTGGCTGTCCGGACAGGCCGACGAAAGCCTGCTGCATGCGCGGCGTGCCGGCGAACTGATCACCCAGTTCGGCGGCCATCCGTCGCTGGGCATCGGGCCTTTGCTGGAAACCCACCAGCACGACATCGGACCGATCCTGCGCGAGTCGCTGGAGCACGAGAAGCTGGCGCTGGCGGCTTACTACGAACTGCTGGAGCTGGTGGCGGGCAAGTCGGTACTGCTGGAGGAGTACGCGCGCGAACTGATCGCTGCCGAAGAGCTGCATGCCGGCGAGGTCAACAAGATGCTGCGCAAGCCCGGCGACATCGCCGAATTCACCGGCTGACCATCGCATCGCCGTCGCCCCTGCACTGGCGACGACGGCAAGCCGGTGGTCGGGCGGCGCGCCCGAAGCGGGAGTCCGGCCGGCAAGCGGAGCGGGCCGGGGACAAGGGACGCGATCGTCGCTAGAACGAGAACCTCGCCGACATGCCCGCGCCATAGTCGGGGCTACCGTCCGCGAAGCCGCCCAGCACGTATCCGCGCAGCCCCCAATGCTCGCTGACCTTGTGGTTGAAGTAGAGCGATGCTTCACGCCGCGCGTAGGCCGTGTCGGCCGCGCGCTCCTGATAGAACAGATACAGTCCCGCGCTGTCGCCCTGGCCGAACGCGTGGTCGATACCGGCGTTGGCGCTCCAGACATTGTTCAGGCGGATATAGCTGGAGCTGCCAAGGTTGGTGTAGGCCACACCGCCGAAGGCCGTCCATGCAGCACCCAGCGTCTTATAGACATCGACGGCACCGGTGTAGTCGTTCTTGCCCGTCCCCAGCCCCTTGTCGGCGCTGGCGGTGCCGAACTTGATCCTGCCGGTGAGATCCAGACCGAAGCCCGCATCCCGGTTCTCGATGGCGTGGTACGTCGCCTGTGCAACCACGTCGCCGATGCCCGATGCCGTCCCGGATAGCGTCGTGGATGGCGTGGTGACTGCGCTGCCGCCACGGCCACGACCGCGCCCCTGCGGATTGGAGTTGCTGACGACGCCGATGCCCGGGATCACGTTCGCGGGACCCGACACATGCAGGTACGGCAGCATGAGGCTGGCCGACCATGCACTGCCCTTGTAGCCGACACTCAACGGGACGTCCCAGATGGTCGTGCTGGTATCCAGCCCATACTTGCCGCTGCTGTAGTCGGCGCCGACGCTGAGGTATGGGCTGCCTTCGTCGGTGGCGTTCGCCAGCGGAGCCGCGCTGGCGAGCAGGCCAGCAATGAGAGCCAGATGGATTGCCTTGCCGGATTTCATGACGGGAGCCCTTGTTTTTTTTGGATGTGGGAACGGGGCATGGAGCTGCGCACTCACACTCGGTGGTTCGCGCAGGGTGTGCGTGCGCAGGGGGGAGAGTCCGCATCCGCAGGCTAGCGACGCAGCGGGATGCGCCTTTGATCGACATCAAGGTGCGAGCGCATCGGCTACCTAAGACTTTCCTTGCCGCGGTATGTCGCGGGCATCCACCCGATCAATCGAGGACCGTCACCATGCGCATCTCCACCATTTCCGTTCTGGCCGCTTCGCTCGCCCTGGCCCTGGCCTCTTCGGTCGTCATGGCCCAGAACAGGGGCGGCAACGCACCGCGCACATCGCCACCGACGACCGCCCCCAGAGGCGACCAGCTGCACACGCAGGATCGCCTGAAGGACCAGGACAAGTTGCACGACATGGACAAGCTGAAAGACCAGGATCGCCTGAAAGACCAGGACAAGCTGCACGACCAGGACCAGCTCAAGGACCAGGATCGCCTCAAGGATCAGGACAAGGATAAGTTGAAGGACCAGGACAAGGATCAGTTGAAAGACCAGGACAAGGACCAGCTCAAGGACCAGGACCAGGATCGCCTCCACGACCAGGACGGCCAGTCGCTCTGAACGAGCGCGGCGAGGGTCAGGGCCAGGCTCCCCGCCACATGTCCATGCGGGGGAACGCCCGGCCCTCCGCCCTGACCCTGCGCACGCCTTGTCCGGCAGAGTGAGTCTGTGGCCCGAGCTGCTCCGGGCCGCAGGCTCGGACGGGCCGACCCGCACTGGTCGGCGAAGTCCATGCACCGTGGCCGGTGGGAGGATCCGCTTTCGCATGCGGCGCGTACTCCGCCCATGCATCGCAAACCCAACCTGCCCGGCAAGATCTGCCCGACCTGTGGCCGCCCCTTTGCCTGGCGCCGGAAGTGGGCGCATGCCTGGGGCCAAGTGCGCTACTGCAGCGAACGTTGCCGGCGCCAGCGAAGCATCCCGAGGCGGTCGCCGGAGACGCCACGGTGAGCCGCCTGCGACTGATCCTCGGTGACCAGCTCAACCCGCGGCATAGCTGGTTCCGCGTGACGGACGATGCCGTCGTCTACGCGCTGATGGAAGTGCGCAGCGAGACCGACTACGTGCGCCACCACGCGCAGAAGGTGCTGGGCATCTTCGCGGCGATGCGGCGCTTCGGCGAGGCGCTTACGCAGGCCGGTCACCGCGTCGCCTACCTGCGCATCGGCGATGCGCAGAACCGGCACGGCTTTGCTGCCAACCTGTCATGGCTGATCGAGCGGCACGGTGCGACGCAACTCGAACGCATGGAAGCGGACGAGTGGCGGCTGGAACAGGCCCTGGATGAGGCTTTCGCCGCCAGCGGTCTCCCGCACAGCACGGTGAGTGCCGAGCACTTCCTGCTGGAGCGGGCCGACGCGATGAGGCGGATGGCGAAGAAGGTGCCGCGGATGGAGTTCTTCTACCGCGAGCTGCGCCGTCGCGACGGCATCCTGCTGGAGCCGGACGGCTCGCCGCGCGGCGGCCACTGGAACTACGACGCGGAGAACCGCGAGAAGTGGTCAGGGGATCCGCCGGCACCAGCGTGGCCGTGGCAACGACACGACCTGCGGGCGCTGTGGGAAGAGATCGCCGAGGCCGGCGTCCAGACGATGGGGGAGCCGTCGGCCGAGGCCTTCGCTTGGCCATTGACCCGACGCGAGGCCCAGGCCTGGCTGCGCGATTTCGTGGCGCGCCGCCTGCCCCACTTCGGCCGCTTCCAGGACGCGATCAGCGAGGCGTCGCCGACGCTGTTCCACGCCGGCCTGTCCTTCGCCCTGAACCTGAAGATGCTGCACCCGCGCGAGGTGATCGATGCGGCGCTGGAGGCGTTCGAACGCGGCGAGGTGGAACTGGCCGCGACCGAGGGCTTCGTGCGGCAGATCCTCGGCTGGCGCGAATACGTCCGGGCGATCTACTGGGCGCGCATGCCGGGCTACGCCACGCTCAACGCGCTGGAGGCGAAGCGCCCGCTGCCCCGCTGGTACTGGGATGCCGACACGAAGATGGCCTGCCTGCGCGCAGCGGTCGGCCAGTCGCTGCGACTGGGCTACGCACACCACATCCAGCGGCTGATGCTCACCGGCAACTTCGCCATGCTAGCCGGCTGCGATCCGGACGAGGTGGATGCCTGGTATCTGGGCATCTACGTCGACGCGTTCGAATGGGTGGAGCTGCCGAACACCCGCGGCATGAGCCAGTTTGCCGACGGCGGCGTGCTGGGCAGCAAGCCATACAGCGGCTCGGCCGCTTACGTGAACCGGCAGTCGGACCATTGCAAGGGCTGCCACTATCGCCACGCGCTGCGCCACGGCGAGCGCGCCTGCCCGCTCAACAGCATGTACTGGCATTTCCACGTGCGCCATCGCGAGCGCTTCGGCCGCAACCCGCGGCTGGCGATGGCCTACCGCAGCTGGGAGCGAATGGACGCCGACGAGCGCGCGGCCACGCTGGCGCAGGCCGAAAAGTACCTCGCTGCCGTTGACGAGCTCTAGGGTGACACCACGCTCGCCTGCATCGCACCAGCAGCAGTACCGGACGGTTATCCGGCTTGAAACGACCAGCGACGGATGGGTGACCCAGCGCGACGAATCGATACGCTCCAGGGAATAACCTCCGGTGCCACCGCTGGTGTGGACGGTACGCACAAGATCCGGGACGGTTCCCGAGGGGCAACTGACATGCCCCTGACTGAGCCAGTTCAAGTCGTCGTTGTTCAATTGAGCCAACGACTTCCCGCCAGCGAGGATGCGGCGGCTTCAAACAGCGACACCGGCACCTCGAGGTAGAACTTGCCGGGAATGTCCCTGGCGATCTGCGCATGGCTGACACCCGGTGGCAACACGTTCCGCCGAGACTCTGTCGAAGCCGCCAGTCCGGGGATCGCCGCGAGCAAGGCTCACCGAAGCATTCCACTGCACAGGCGCAAAGCCATGCCACCACCGCAGGGAAACGGTCCAAATCGACGACGCGAATCGAATGGTCGGACGCGGGTTACCGGTTCCCCGATCTGCCATACAGACTGGAACGGCGGACAGTGAGCTTCACCGGAAGGATGGTGCTCTCCACCTTTTCGCCACGGATCATCCGCAACAACGCGTCGACCAGCATCTCGCCCGCCTGCCGGGTGTCCTGGTGTACCGTGCTGAGCGCCGGGCTGACGAAGCGCGCCATCGGGATGTCGTCGTAGCCGGCCACGGCGACATCTTCCGGCACCTTCATGCCGTGTTCGTCGAGTGCACGCAGCGCGCCGAAGGCGATCAGGTCGCTGGCAGCAAACACCGCGTCGAACGGGACGCCGCTGGCGATCAGTTGCCGGGTGGCTTCGTAGCCGGACAGTTCGGTGGTCTCCGCATCCACCTGCAGGGCCGGATCGACTTCGAAACCAGCCTCGTCCAGTGCCTCGGCGAAGCCGTGGTAGCGGTCCTGGAACTCGGGAAAGTGGTTGGACGCATCGCCGATGAAGGCGATGCGGCGGCAGCCTTGCGCAAGCAGATGTTCGCCGATCGCGCGGCCACCGTGGTGGTTGTCGCAACCGATCGACACGTCCGGCTGGTCGGGCAGCACCGCGCCCCAGCGCACCGACTTGGTGCCCTGCGCGGCCAGCGCGGCGAGGCGGTCGCGGTAGGCCAGGTAATCGCCGTAGCCGAGCAGGATGATGCCGTCGGCCTTCTTGCTGTCGGCGTAGTCGGCATGCCAGTCACGCGAGAACTGCTGGAAGGAGATCAGCAGGTCGTAGCCCTGCTGCGCGCAGGCCCGCGTGATCGAGCCCAGCATCGAAAGAAAAAACGGATTGATGTGCGAGTCGTCGGCGGTCGGATCCTCGAAGATCAGCAGCGCCAGCGTGCCCGAGTGCTGCGTACGCAGGTTCGAGGCGTTCTTGTCGACCTTGTAGTTGAGTTGCTTGACCGCCGCCTCGACGCGTCGCCGGGTTTCCTCGTTCACCAGCGGGCTGCCGCGCAAGGCGCGCGAGACGGTCGCCTGGGAGACACCGGCCAGGTAGGCGATGTCGAGCGAGGTGATTTTTCCCTTCGTCGCCACGTTGGATTTGCGTTCGCTCTGGTTTGGAATGGCCGCTTCTGACGGGGCCGGACGCGTGCCAATCCTAGCGGGTTTGCAGCACCAGGTCGTGCCGCACTGCGGTGGCCTCCGGTGTGCCGGAGATCACATCGCTGAATGGCCGCATCAAAAGGTAGCGAACGGATAACGTCGCAGTCACAGACCGCTGCTTAGATTGCGCCGCCCCGACCACATGGAGTGACCGCCGTGCTCGCGCAGTATGTATACCCTTCGCTGCTTGGCCTGTTCCGCATCGTCCGTCACGGCCACCGCTGGCGCGCCATCCGCGAACGCGAGGAAGTCGGCCGTTTCGAGTGCGAACAGGGTGCGCTGGCGGCGCTGCGCGAGGCTTACCCGCATGCCCGTCTTCCGGCGCGGCTGGATCGTTGGCGTTTCCTGCCGCAACTGGCGTTGGTGCACGCGCGGGCCAGCAACGAAGACCAGGTGCACTGGCAGGTGCAGGCCTGAACCTGCGCTCATTCGGCAGCGTTGATCACCGCAAGAAAGTCGCGTCCGTAACGCTTGAGCTTGGCCTCGCCCACCCCGCTGATGGAGGCCAGTTCGTCCTCGTCGCCCGGCATGGCGCGCAACATCGCCAGCAGGGTGGCATCGTGGAACACCACGTAGGGCGGCACACCGTGCTGCCTGGCCAGCTGCGCGCGGGTGGCGCGCAGGGCGTCCCACAGCGGCTGCTCGTACGCCTCGATGCCGATGCTGGCGCCGGTGACCAGTTGGCTGTCGCGCCGACGCCGCGCGCTGCGCACCGGGCGGGCATCCTCGCGCAACAGCACGCGCTCGCCCCCGGTGAGCACGCCGCGACTGGCCGGAGTGAGCCGCAGCGTGCCGTAGCCCTCCGGATCGGTGGCCAACAGGCCGGCCGCAAGGAGCTGGCGGAACACCGAGCGCCAGGCCTTCTCGTCCATGTCCGCGCCGACGCCGAAGGTGGTCAGCTGGTCGTGGCCGAGCTGACCGACACGCTCGCTGTCGACCCCGCGCAGGATGTCGATGACGTGACCGGAACCGTAGCGCTGCCCACTCCGGTACACCGCCGACAGCGCCTTCTGCGCCGGCACGGTGGCATCCCAGGTCTTCGGCGGAGACACGCAGTTGTCGCAGTGGCCGCAGGGACCGCTGTAGTCCTCGCCGAACGCACCGAGCAGCAACTCGCGCCGACAGCGGGTGGCCTCGGCGTAGGCCAGCAGCGACTCCAGTTTCTGTCGCTCGATCCGCTTGCGCTCGTCGGCCGATTCGGACTGGGCGATCATCTGGCTCATCGTCACCACGTCGGCCAGGCCGTAGATCATCCAGGCCTCGGCCGGCAGCCCGTCGCGGCCGGCACGGCCGGTCTCCTGGTAATAGCCCTCCATCGAGCGCGGCAGGTCCAGGTGGGCGACGAAGCGCACGTCCGGCTTGTCGATGCCCATGCCGAAGGCGACCGTGGCGACCATCACCACGCCCTCCTCGCGCAGGAAGCGCTGCTGGTTGCGCGCGCGATCGGCGGCTTCCATGCCGGCGTGGTACGGCAGCGCCTCGAAACCGGCGTCGGCCAGCCAGGCAGCGGTCTCGTCCACCTTCCTGCGGCTGAGCGCATAGACGATGCCCGACTCGCCGCGATGGCCGTCGAGGAACTGCATCAACTGCGTGCGCGGATTGTGCTTGAGGCTGACGCGATAGCCGATGTTCGGCCGATCGAAACTGGAGACGAACTGCCGCGCGTCCTGCAGCGCAAGGCGCTCGACGATCTCCTCGCGCGTGCGCGGATCGGCGGTGGCGGTGAGTGCGATGCGCGGCACCTGCGGGAAGCGTTCGTGCAGTAATGCCAGTTCGCGGTATTCCGGCCGGAAATCGTGCCCCCACTGCGACACGCAGTGCGCCTCGTCGATGGCGAACAGCGCCACCTCGGTCTGCTCCAGCAGACCAAGCATGCGCGATGTGAGCAGACGCTCGGGCGCCACGTAGAGCAGGTCCAGCTCGCCGGCCATCAGCTGCCGCTCGACCTCGCGCTGGGCCGCGGCGTCCTGGCTGGAATTGAGGTAGGCCGCGGCCACCCCGGCCTCGTGCAGGGCGTCGACCTGGTCTTGCATCAGCGCGATCAACGGTGACACCACCACGCCGGTACCCTGTCGCACGATGGCGGGGATCTGGTAACACAGCGACTTGCCGCCGCCGGTCGGCATGAGCACCAGGGCGTCGCCGCCCTCGATCACCTGTTCGACGATGGCCTGCTGCTGGCCGCGGAAACTGGCGTAGCCGAATACGGTCTGGAGGACGTGAAGCGGGGAATGGGGCATCCTGGCAATGGTAGCAAACGGCTTGCTCCGGGCTGCCGGGTCGTGGCCAGCCGGGCCATCGGAGCCCGACGCATTCAGCCGCCGGGCATGCCCCACAGCGCGCGGTCGATGTTCGCATCCAGACCGAAGCGCGACAGCGGCACGCGTCCGTTGACCACCTCCACGCCCTCGGCCTTCAGCCGCCGCGCCTGTTCGCGGAAGCCACGACTGCCCGGCGGCATGGCGATGTGGCCGCTGGCGCGCAAGACGCGAAACCACGGCAGCTCGACGTCGTCCGGTACCTCGCCCAGCAGGCGGCCGACCAGCCGTGCCCGCCCAGGCAGGCCGGCGCGGGCGGCAATGGCACCGTAGCTGGCCACCCGGCCAGGCGGGATGGCGGCAATCGCGCTGTAGATGCGCTGCTGGGCATCGCTCAGGGGCTCACGCGACGTGATCATGCAGCTCGTGTCAGAGTAAGAGGAGATCCAGACTGCCACGGAAGCCTCCGCCATGCGTCACTTCGAAGCCGTCCGCTCGCATCTCGGGGCCAAGCACGCGCTCCGCAACAACGACCCCTATCTGATCAGCTTCGACCTGCCGGTCGCCCCCGGACGCCAGCAGGGCATCTACCTGGCCGAGCTGGAGGACGAGGTCGATCGCCGCTTCCTGCGTATCTCCACGCCGATCGGGCCGCTCTCGGGCATCGATCCGAAGCGTGCGCTTCGCTTCAACTGGGAGCAGCGCACCGGCTTCCTCGCCGTGGCCGACCTGGATGGCTCGCCCTACCTGCACCTGTGCGAGAACCGCCCCTACGAACTGCTCGATGCCACTGAACTGGAGCGGGTGATCCTCGAACTCGGTACGCTGGGCGACCAGCTCGAGCGGGCGATCGCCGCCAGCGGCGACAGTTTCTGACCCCACCGGCATGGAAAAGGCCGGGTCGCCAGGCAGTACCCGGACGCGTCGGCCACCGCGGAAGTTCACCCCCAGCCCTGCACCAGCCGCACCAGGGCGTAGGCCAGCAGGCCGGTGACCGGCAAGGTCAGGATCCACGACCACACCATGCGCTCGACCACAGTCCAGCGGATCGCGTTGAAGCGCTTGGCCGCGCCCACGCCCATGATCGAGGCGGACACGTTGTGGGTAGTCGACACCGGGATGCCCAGCGAGGAGGCGAACAGGATCACCGCCGCCGAACTGAACTCCGCCGCGAAACCGTTGATCGGGTGCAGCTTGACCATCTTGTGGCCCAGCGTCTTGATGATCCGCCAGCCACCGCCGGCGGTACCGGCGGCCATGGTCAGCGCACATACCACGGTCACCCATACCGGCACCGCGAACGGGTGGCTGGCGTCGGAGGTGATGCGCAGGAAGCCGAGCCATGAAGGCAGGTGGTCGAACTGCCCCGCGCTGGTGGCGCCGGCCAGCGCCAGGGCGATGATGCCCATGCTCTTCTGCGCGTCGTTCATGCCATGCGAGATGCCCATCGCGGCGGCGGAAAAGATCTGCGCCTTGCCGAACAGCGCATTGACGAAGGGGGTGCGACCGAAGCGGCGCAGCACTCCGGTGCGGTTGGCCAGCCAGGCGAACAACGCGTAGAGCAGGCCCATCAGCGCGAAGCCCAGTACGAAACCCATCAGCGGCGACACCACCATCGGCACCACCACCTTGGGGATCACCCCGGCGCCGTTCCACCAGTGGCTACCGCCGTGCGACCAGATCACCGCATCGAACTTTCCGCCGGCCGCGGCCACCGCCGCGCCGACCAGGCCGCCGACCAGCGCATGACTGGAGCTGGAGGGCAGGCCCAGCCACCAGGTGAGCAGGTTCCAGATGATCGCCGAGAGCAGCGCGCAGACCAGCAACTGCGGCCCGACGTCGACCACGTGGATGTCGATCAGTCCCTTGGCGATGGTGACCGCCACCGCGGTCCCCCACAGCGCACCGACCATGTTCGTGACTGCGGCCATCAGCACCGCCTGGCCCGGCGTCAGCACCTTGGTCGCCACCACGGTGGCGATCGAGTTGGCGGTGTCGTGGAAGCCGTTGATGTAGGTGAAGGCCAGCGCGATCAGCAGGACCGCGATCATCATGCCCAGCGTCATGAGCGGCTCCTCTCGGAACCCGGATGAAGGGTCAGCACGGCGGCACCCTCAGGAGTTCTTCAGCACGATGGAGTAGACGACGTTGCCGACGTCGCGGCACTTGTCGATCGCCTTCTCGATCAACTCGAACAGATCCTTTGCAAGCACCGCGCGCATCACGTCGGCGCCCTCAACGTAGAGCGTGCGATAGGGGTCCAGCAGCAGCTTGTCCCCCTCCGACTCCAGTGCCTGCAGGCGGTCCTGCAGTTTCTTCACCGGGTCGATGCGCAGGCCGCGGCGCAGCTCGCCGATCATCTGCACCACCACCTCGGCGGAGCGCTCGAGCACCAGCGCACGCTGGGCGAAATCGACGCCGGCCAGCCGGTCGGCCACCACGGCATAGCGCTCGGCGAACTTCTCCACTGTCTTCGGGATCTTGTACAGCGCCGCGTTGAGCGCCTCGATGTCCTCGCGGTCCAGCGCCGTGACGAAGGTATTCACCAACTCCTCGCTGATCTGCTGGGCTAGCGCCTTCTCGCGGGCACGGCTGGAGGTAAAAGCCGCCATGACCGGGGCATGGTCGGCCTGGCTGACCAGCTCGCGCACGGCCCGGGCGCTGTCGCAGGCCGCTTCGGCACTCTGCTCGAGCAGGCCGTAGAAGCGATCGCCTTTGCCGAACATCGCTTGCAGGGAGAACATCGGGACACCTTGGGATGGGCGAAAATGACGTTTATGTTACAGGGTCGCCCGAGTGGCGGTCAGCAGCCCCCCGCCACGTGATCCGGAGCCCCCGCTACCCCTACACTGCGTTCATGCCCTCCCGATCCCGCCCCGCGCGATGCTGACCGAATTCGCGCTCGTCTTCGTCCTGTCCCTCTGCAACGGCTTCTTCGCACTGTCGGAGATGGCCCTGGTCGCCTCCCGCAAGAGCCGGCTCAAGCAGATGGCCGACCGCAGCCGCCGCGCCCGCGTGGCGCTGCGCCACGCCGAGGCGCCCGAGCGCTTTCTTTCCACCGTGCAGGTAGGCATCACTCTGGTGATGCTGCTGACCGGCGCGCTGGCCGGCGACGCCCTCGGCGAGCACATCGCCGATGCCCTGCACCGCGACCGCGCCGCCTGGCTGGAACCGTACGCCCACGCGCTGGGTTTCACGATCAGCTTCATCGTCATTTCCTTCGTGCAGATCGTGTTCGGCGAGCTGGTGCCCAAACGCCTGGCGCTGGCCGGCCCGGAGACCGCCTCCATGGTGGTCGGCATGCCGATGCTGGTGCTCAGCCGGATCTGCGCACCGTTCGTGTGGTTGCTCAACACCTGCAGCACGCTGGTGCTGCGGCTGCTGCGGGTCAACGACAAGGGCGGCGCGGCGGTGACCGAGGAGGAGATCCGCCTGCTGGTCGCCGAGAGCGCCGAGCAGGGCGTGCTCGATGCCGACGAGCACAACATGGTCAACCGCGTACTGCGACTGGGCGACCGCACGGTGGACAGCGTGATGACCCCGCGCATGCGGATCGCCTGGCTGGACATCGCCGCGCCGCTGCACGAAAACATGGCGGTGCTGCGCGAGACGCCCTATTCGCGCTACCCGGTGTACCGGACCGACGAGAGCGACATCGTCGGCGTGGTCGAGGTGAAAAGCCTGCTGGCCGACCTGGGCCAGGGCCGGCCCGACCTGTTCCGGCGCTTGTCCAAGCCGCTGTACGTACCGGCCACGGCGCGGGCGCTGGACCTGCTGGAGGAATTCCGCGACGCCGAGACGCCGATGGCGCTGGTGGTGGACGAGTACGGCGACATCGAGGGCGTGGTGACCATCAACGACCTGCTCTCGGCGGTGGTCGGCGTGGCCCAGCTCGGCCACGGCAGCCCCGGCGAGGAGCACTCGCCGATCGTAAAGCGCGAGGACGGCAGCTGGCTGGTCGACGGCACGCTGTCCACCGACGACCTGCGCGAACTGCTGCGTGTCGGCACCCTGCCCGGCGAGGACGAGCACGATTTCCGCACCGTCGCCGGCATGGTGATGAGCGCCCTTGGACACATTCCGCAGGTAGGCGAGGTGTTCGAGTGGCGCGGTATCCGCTTCGAGGTGATGGATCTGGACGGTGCCCGCATCGACAAGTTGCTGGTGGTGCCGGCCCCGCCCGTCGACGGCTCCGACGACGACGCTACCCGCGGCGGTTGACACGGCTGCGCACCATGAGCGAGTCGCACGGTGCACCTTCCGGTCACGCCACCGCCACCCGACTGCTGCGCCGATCGATTGCCGGCCGGCCGGACGTCCGGATCACCCTCGACACCCTGCTCGACCCGCTGCACGAGCGTGCCTTCGGTATCCTGCTGATCCTGCTGGCGATTCCCAACTTCGTGCCGCTGGCAGTAGGCATCGGTGGCGTGATGGGGACCGCGGTGATGGTGCTCGGCTCGCAGATGGCGCTGGGCGCCTCTCGCCCATGGCTGCCCCGCTGGATCGGCCGGCGCAGCCTGGACCGCGGCCGGCTGCTGGCCCTGCTCGACCGGCTCGATCCGGTGACTTCGCGGCTGGAGCGTGCCTGCCGGCCGCGCCTGCCGGCCCTGCTGCGACGGCCATCGAGCCTGCTCTCGGGCGTCATGCTGATCCTGCTCGGCCTGATGCTGGCGCTGCCGCTGCCCTTCACCAACTACTTCTTCGGCGCCCTGCTGCTGGCGTTCGCGTTCGCCCTGATCGAGCGCGACGGCGCGGTGCTGGTCGCTGCGTGGGCGCTGACGCTGGCGAGCGCCGGCGTGATCGCCGGGCTGGGCGAGATGGTGGTACTTCTGTTGCGCGGCGGCGCCGGCTGAGTCAGTCGCGGCCGCGCTGCCCGGCCAGCATCGCCATGCGCTGGGCGTCGGCGAAGATGCCGTGCAGCACGCGCAGCTCGCGCTCGCTCATCTGCGCCCGCTGGAACAGCTTGCGCAGCCTGAGCATGATCGTGGTTGGCGTGCGGCCCTTGTGGAAGTCGATGTCATCGAGCATCTGCGCCAGGTGCTCGTAGAAGCGCTCCATCTTCTCCGCATCGGCCGGCGGCTCCTCGTGCAGCGGCGGCGCCTCGGGCAGGTCGTCGCCGAGCATCGCCATGCGCAACTCGTAGGCCATCACCTGCACCGCCTGCGACAAATTGAGCGAGCTGAAGTCCTCCACGCTGGGGATGCGCACCATCGCGTGGCAGCGCGCCAGCTCCTCGTTCTCCAGGCCGGTGCGCTCGTTGCCGAACACCCAGGCCACCTGCTCGCCGCGCGCGGCGGCAGCCAGCGCCTGCGCCACGCCTTCGCGCGGACTCAGCTCCGGCAGGTTCACCCCCCGGCGGCGCGCCGACAGGCCCAGCGCAAAGGTGCTTCCGGCCAGCGCATCGACCAGGCCATCGTGCAGACCCACGGCCCCCATCACGTCGTCGGCGCCGGCCGCCAGCGCGGTGGCCTCCGGGTCCGGAAAGCGGTGCGGGCAGACCAGCTCCAGCCGGGTGAAACCCATGGTGCGGATCGCCCGCGCGGCACTGCCGATGTTGCCGGGATGCGAGGTGCGCACCAGCACGAAACGGAATAGCGGGGCGAGGTCGGGAGCGGACATGCAGCGGGTCTTCTGGCGCAGAAACGGCCGCCTAGGATAGTCCAGGCCGCCCCGCGCCTGCCGCAAGCCCGCGCCTCTGCTAGAATCCGCGGCCGCTAACCCGTTCTTTTTACAAAGTCCCCGCCATGCCAAGACCCGCCGTTACGATCGCGGCGCGCGCCGCGCGCGCTGCCGGAAACATCATCCTGCGCTACATGAACCGCATCGACGGGCTGAATGTCGTCGAAAAGCAGCAGATGGACTTCGTCTCCGAGGTCGACCGGCTGGCCGAGGCGGAGATCATCAAGGAACTGCGCCGCGCCTACCCCGACCACGCCATCCTCGGCGAGGAAAGCGGCGCGATCGGCAAGGGCCCGATGCAGTGGGTGATCGACCCGCTGGACGGCACCCACAACTACCTGCGCGGCATCCCGCACTTTTGCGTGTCGATCGGCCTGCTCGAGAAGGGCGTGCCGACCTATGCCGTGGTATACGACCCGCTGCGCGACGAGCTGTACACCGCCAGCAAGGGCGACGGCGCCTTCCTCAACGACCGCCGCATCCGCGTCAGCAAGCGCGACAGCCTGGGCGGCGCGATGATCGCCACCGGCTTCCCCTACCGCCAGCGCGCCCACCTTGGGCCGCAGTTGGACATGACCCGTGCGATCCTCGGCCAGGCCGAGGACATCCGCCGCTCGGGCTCGGCCGCGCTGGATCTGGCCTACACCGCCGCCGGTCGCTACGACGGCTATTTCGAGATCGGCCTGAAGCCGTGGGACATGGCTGCCGGCGTGCTGCTGGTGCGCGAGGCCGGTGGCCGCTACTGCGATTTCGCCGGCCGCGACGGCATCCCCGAGAGCGGCAACCTGATCGCCGGCAACCTCAACGTGGCCAAGGCGATGGTGGATGCGATCGGCGCGCAGGCCACACCGACACTGCTCAAGGCCTAGGCCAGCTGACATCCTTCATGGCCTCGCTGTCCTCGCCTAGGCGGGGACAACGGGCCGACTCTGCCTCACCGATTCTTCGCGCCTGGATTTCGTTGCGCGGTAGCGCCCGGGAGGAATCAGGTGTCCCCTCGTCCACCCAAAGCCCCCCAGTACCGCCGAGGCCGGATGGCGTCAGGTGGAGATCGATTGCGTTGCCGGCGTCCGGCGATCGATTGAATTCGAACTCCATCGTGCGCTCATCGGGTTCGAGTGCCCACACCAGGAACCGGCGACGGCGTGCATTCGGATCGAACTGCGCGTAACCGGTCGGTCCCGACCATGGCCCGAGCAGCAGGCAGCCGTTGATCGGCCCGCGCTCCAGGTACTTGTAGCCGGGCCTCCCCTGCGCGTCGCGCAATGGCGCCGCAAGCAGCACCAGCGTCCCCATGCGGCCGACGCGTTCCGTTCCGGCCCCCGTGGGACAAGCTCCCATGCAGAAGCGAACGGCATAGGTACCTGCGTAGACAGCCGGATGCAGACGGGCGTACGGCAGCCCGCCAGCCACCGCCGATCCGCCAAGAATCAGCGCCAACCCCCACCAGTAACGCCATCGCTGCCGCATGCGTCGCCCCTCCTGGCCGTGAGTCCGTCGGTGCCGTGGCTGGATGGAGCATGCATGACGCAGCCGGCTGCCGATACCTTCTTGGCGCGTCCCGGCGGCAACATCCCCCGCGCCACCCGCTCAGGGCTCCAGCACATCGTGCATGGCGTCGTTGTCCGCGCCCAGGCGCGGGCACAGGGAGGGATCGGCTTTGCCGATGCGGCGAGCCGCGACCTCGTCCGGCCGCCGGGCATCGAGTGCCCCCGGCGGCACGCTCCAGGTTTCGCCGAAGCCGCGGAGACCGGACGCAGACGACTTCAGTTCGACCAGGTAGCCAGCGTCGGGAGCGCGATCGAGCTCGAAGTGCACCGTTCCATCCGTCGAGCTGACCGACCAGACCACGTACCGGCGTGTCTGCGCGTCCGGAGCAAATATCCAGCCTCCAGTGTCGTGCTTCAACATCCGCCCGCCGCCCTGCACCGGGCCGAGCCGCAGGCACCCGTTGATATGCCCCGACTCCAGCCACTTGTTCCGGGTACGCCCCTGCTGATCACGCAACGGCTCGTCGAGCAGCACCAGAATGCCCGTGCGCAGTGCAGTACCCGCACGCAGTGAACACGGGCCCTGGCAGAAGCGCACGGCATACGCGCCAGATGGTGCAGGTGCGGAGAAAGGTGCCTCGCTCGCGACTGCCGCGGCCGGGACCATCACGGTCAGTACGATCGATACGATCCGTCGCATCATGGTTTCCACTCTCCCGTGGCGCCGGTACAACCAGCGCACCGGGCAGGCGATACCATGCAGCATCACGTCGGATGGCACCAGCCATCCGCTGCAGGACTCCACGCACGCCCCTGTTCGACAGCCGGGGCGCCCGCAGGCGCCCCGGTCATCGGCCCTGCTGCCCTATCCGGCCCGGCGCATCGCGTCGTCGGAAGTGAGGCGGAAACGCGCCACTTCCGATGCGAGGCGCTGGGCCTGCCCTTTCAGCTCGACCACCGAGGCGGCGGCTTCGCTCACCAGCGCGGCGTTTTCCTGGGTGACGCCGTCCAGTTGCTGTACGGCCGAAGCGGTCTGGTTCACGCCGATGCTCAATTCGCGCGCGCCGGCCGCCACTTCGTCGAGCAGCTCACTGATGCGCTTGGCGCCCCCAACGAGTTCGCCGATCGTCTGGCCGGCCTGGCGCACCACCTGCACACCGGCATCGACCTGCTCGAGATTGGTACCGATCAGCCCCTTGATCTCGCGTGCCGAGGCAGCGGCACTCTGCGCCAACGACCGGACTTCGGAGGCAACCACGGCGAACCCGCGACCGTGCTCCCCCGCACGCGCAGCCTCGACGGCAGCGTTGAGCGCGAGAATGTTGGTCTGGAAGGCAATCGCGTCGATGCTGCCGACGATATCGCCGATGCGGCCGGAGGCCTCGCTGATCGCCTCCATGGTATGGACGACCCGGCCAATCACCTCGCCGCCCTGTTCGGCGGTACGGGCGTTGGCCAGCGCCAGCTTGCTGGCCTCGTCCACCGCCTGCTCGTTGCCCCTCACCGTCGCGGCAATTTCCTCCATCGCCGCGGCGGTCTGCTCGAGGTTCGCTGCCGACATCTCGGTTCGGCGGCTGAGGTCGCCGGTTCCGCTGGCGATCTCCGAGCTGGCACCGAGGATCGCATCCGAAGCGACGCGCATCTGCCCAACCATGCGGCGCTGGGCCTGCTGCATCTCGCTCAGGGTGAACATCAGCTGGGCGGGCTCGTCGGCACCCCAGGCGCGCGGGCGCGTGGTCAGGTCGCCCTCGCGCATGGCGTCGACATGGAACGCAATCTCCCGCATGCCGCCGCCGAGCACGCGGCCGAACGCGACGAACAGGTACAGCGCCGCGAGCATGCCGCCGGCGAGCAGCGCAATCATCGTATTGCGTTCTTTGGCCAGTTTGCCCACCCGGACGGCGAGCAGGGCGTCCAGCCGTTCCGTGGCGGCAGCGTCCAGCGCCAGGGTCGCATCCAATGCAAGGCTTCCCGTTTCGACAAGACCGGCAGCCGACGCCCCAGTGGTGGCGGCATCGCCGTGCAGGCTGCGATCGAGCAGGTCGGTCAGCGCCCGCACCGCCTTGCCCGTGGCGGCGGAATCCACGGAACCTGCCACGCTGGGGTTGTACGCACTCGCCTTGCCCAGATCGACTTCAAGCGCCTGGACGGCGTCGGTGAGTTCGTAGAGCCCGCTGAACAGCGTGCGGAGTCGATCCGGCGACATGCTTCCACCCGCCGGCAATGCGCCATCCTGCGACTGCAGCTGGCTCATCGCCTCGGCCATGGCGGGAAGTCGGACCATCGAGGCATCCATCAGGTAGTACGTGTCGATATCCGGGTCGAGCGTCAGGTTCGACCCGTCGGTGCTGGCGTCCAGCAGGACAAGCAGGGCACCGATGGCCTCGGACTGCCGGGACAGCACCGCCCTGGCATCCCCGCGCTCCTTCGCCAGCGCATCGCGGGCCGCCAGGAACGCCGCGTACGCCTTGCCGGTTCCCAGGGCCTTGCCGTGTAGCGCCTCGACTCCGGCCAGCCGCGCCATGTGCTCGCCGATGGACCGTGCAATCTCGTCGTGCCCGGCCGCGCCCGGCGACTGCGCCGTGATCAGGCGGTCACGCTGCAGCAGCGGCAGCAGCCCCATCACCTCACGCCCGTAGGTCACGCCCAGATGCTCCTTGGACGAAAACGCGATCTGCTCGGCCTTGCTCCCGAAATAGGCCCATGCCAGCGCGACGATGGGCAGCAGGAACGTCATCGCGATGATCACCGCTTTCAGCTTGAAGCCGATCGCCCGGAACAGGCGCACGCCCGGCGCCCAGAAACCGTGATAACGGAAGAAGTCGGATAGCCCGCCCTTTGCGGACTCGGCCGACCCGGTCGGCGGAACGGGGGTTTCAAAAGCAGCAGGTGAGTAGATGGTCATTGCACGGGCCCTCCCCGGGACCGCCGGACGGCCGCGAGATGCAACCGATTGCATGCTTATCGTCCGGCGCCGCAAGAACTTGAGGGTCCGCAGCTGCAGCCTGCGATCACGCACACAGATGACAGAGGTTTCAGGCGTCCCGCAGGAAGCCGCGGAGGAACGGCACGGTGATGCGACGCTGGGCCGCCAGCGACGCACGGTCGAGGCGATCGAGCAGATCGAGCAGGGCGCCCAGGTCCCGGGCGTAGCGGTTGAACAGCCAGTCCAGCACCGGCTCGTCCAGCTCGATCCCACGGTCGGCCGCCCGGCGCTTGAGCACCCGGCGGCGCTCGTCGTCGTCCAGTGGCCTGAGCGCATACTGCGTGCAGGCGCCCAGCCGGGAGCGCAGATCGGGCAACGCGATGCCGGAATCGGCCGGGCCGGCCGCCGACGCAAGCAGCAGCGCGCCACCCTCGGCACGGGTCTGGTTGTAAAGGTCGAACAGGGCGTGCTCGGCCTCGCGCTGCCCGGCGATCGCCTGCACGTCATCCAGTGCCAGCCACTCGCTCCCCGCCACACCCCGCAGCGCCGCCGCACGATCGGCCAAGGTGGCCAGCGGCAGGTACTGCGCGCGCCGTCCCGCCTCGGCTGCCGCCTGCGCTGCAGCCAGCAGCAGATGGCTGCGCCCGCTGCCCGGTGGGCCATGCAGGTAGACCCAGGGTGCGCCCGGCCGCGTGGCCAGTGCTTCTACCGCAGCCAGCGCAGCGGCGTTGTGCACTCCAGCGTGGAAGTACTCGAAGCGCTGACGACGTGGCCAGCGCAAGGCGAGCGGCAACTGCGCGGTCATGGCGTGGGCGGCGGGTCCCGGTCGACGCCGGACGACGGGCCGGGCACTTCCTGCCGAACGGACGGATCGACCGGAGTGTCCGTCTCCGCACGGACGGCGTCGACCGCAGCCGGATCGATTCGTGCAGCGGCCGTGTACAGCTCACTCCTGCGGTAACGCTCGGCGAGGTAGCGCAGCAGCACCAGGATCACCGACGCCGCCGGCAGCGCCAGCAGCACGCCAAGGAAGCCGGCCAGGTAACCACCGGCCAACACTGCGAAAATCACCGCCACCGGATGCAGGCCGATCTTGTCGCCGACCAGCTTGGGCACCAGCACGTAGCCCTCCAGCAACTGGCCGACCGTGAACACGCCGCATACCAGGAGCAGATGGGTCCAGTCGCCATACTGAACCAGCACCGCGATCAACGCAGCGCCGAAGCCGATGATGAAGCCCAGGTACGGTACGAAGCTGAGCAGGCCGGCGACCATGCCGATCAGCGGCCCCACCGAGAGCCCGACCACCGACAACCCGGCGCCGTAGAACAGGCCCAGCGCCAGCATTACCAGCAGCTGGCCGCGCACGAAGGCGCCGAGCACCTTGTCCGACTCGCGCGCGAGATGGGCGACGGTCGGTTCGACCGAGCGCGGCAGCATGGCGTCGATCCAGGCCACCAGGCGGTCCCAGTCGCGCAACAGGTAGAACGCGACCACCGGGATCAGCACCAGGTTGGTCATCCACATGATCACGCCCACGCCCGAGCGCGAGAGCTTGCCGAGCACGGTACCGATCGAGCCGATGTGCTCCTTCACCGCGTCCATCAGGCGACCGGTATCGAACATGTGCGGATCCAGCCGCAGCTTCGCCTGCAACCAGGGCAGGGCCGTGTCGCGCACCCATTCCCCGTAGTGCGGAAGGTTCTGGATCAGGTTGTCGACCTGGCGCGAGATCAAGGGGATCAGCACCAGCAGGGCACCTACCGTCAGCAGCAGCAACACCACGAAGACGATGGTGACCGCCAGCGTGCGGCCCATCCCGAACGTCTCCAGCCGGTCGGCCAGCGGGTCACCCAGGTAGGCCAGCATCGCGGCGATCGCGAACGGCATCAGCACCGGCGCCAGCAGGTAGATCAGGTACCCGATGACCGCGACGATCGCCAGCAACTGCCAGCGACGGGAATCCTGGGCCATCATCGGCGCGCGTCGGCGTGGGTGGCGAGGAAGTCCACGACCGGCCTCAATGCAGCCATCGCAGGCTGGCGTCCGCGCCGGCGTGACTGGCAGGAACCTGCAGCAGGCGGCCACCCGCAGCAAGATTGGAAGCCAGCGCACCCAGTGGCAACGTCGCGGACACCTCAAGCAGGACGCCGTCGTCCTTGGCCCCGAGCGTGGTCACCGAGCGCACCGACGGGTCGCCGCGCAGCACGTTGAGCAGTTGGGCGTAGTCCATGGCCGAAGCCACACCGTCGACCCACAGCTTGCCGTCGCGGGTCCCCGAGCCGATCACGTTGAGTTGCTTGCCGACCCGCGCTGCCATCGCCGCTCCGGCATCCGCGAACAGACCATCTTCGGTCGGCCCCTGGTCCTGCCAGCCCTGTGCCGCACCACCGGACACCAGGGTCCAGTCGACCTTGCCGGGCTGCAGCTTGCCGATCAGCACCAGGCCGGTCTTGTAGCGGGCGGTGACCTGGGCCATCTCGACCGGATCCACAGCAGCGACCCGACCCAGGTCAGGCGGCTGGGTCGGGTCGGGATAGACCACCCCGTAGCCCTGTGCAGCGGCTGATTTGGCCAGCGCGTCCAGCGAGTCGCCGCTCAGCAGGCTGCCGTCGGTGCCCTGCACCAGCAGTAGCACCGGCGGCTTCACCCCGGCAGCCGGGGCACCGAGCTGGCCCACCAGGTGGTTGACCGCGCCCCGGTCGAAGGTGACCTGCAACGCGATGCCGTCGCCCGCACGCTGGTACTGGTACTGGCTGACCAGGCCGCTGGCCGACTTCAGCGCGTCGTCGTAGCCGGACTTGCCGCGCAGGTCCTGCCCGCCGGCCACGCGTGCCAGCACCTGGGCCAGCGCATTGGAGAACGTGGTATCCCGTTGGGCCTCGCTGGTGTCGGTCACCGGCATCACGACCGTGTACGGGGACGATGGCGCCTGCTGCTGCGCGAGTGCCGGCCGCAACCCGGCCAGACCGAACAGGAACAGGATGCAGAGCAGTCGGGACAGGCGCATGGGCGGGGCTGGATATCCGTTCGAAACGTCACGGAAGTCTGCCCAATCCGGCCCCCAGCGTCTATCATTGGGCGTTTATCGACGCGGGTTCCTGCCATGTCCGACGCCCTCACCTACCGCGCCGCCGGCGTGGACATCGATGCCGGCAATGCCGTGGTCGAACGCATCAAGCCGCTGGTCAAGCGCACCTTCCGTCCGGAGGTGATGGGCGGGCTGGGCGGTTTCGGCGGCCTGTTCAACCTTGGCACCCGCTATACCGAACCGGTGCTGGTCTCCGGTACCGACGGCGTGGGCACCAAGCTGAAGCTGGCGCAGACGCTGGGCCGCCACGACACCATCGGCATCGACCTGGTCGGCATGTGCGTGAACGACGTGCTGGTGCAGGGCGCCGAGCCGCTGTTCTTCCTCGACTACTTCGCCACCGGCAAGCTGGACGTGGACACCACCGTTGCCGTGGTCGGCGGCATCGCCAGGGGCTGTGAACTGGCCGGTTGCGCACTGATCGGCGGCGAGACCGCGGAAATGCCGGACATGTACCCGCCGGGCGAGTACGACCTGGCCGGCTTCACCGTCGGCGCGGTGGAGAAGGCCGAACTGATGGACGGCAGCGCCATCGTCGCCGGCGACGTCGTGCTCGGCGTGGCCTCCTCCGGTCCGCACTCGAACGGCTATTCGCTGATCCGCAAGATCGTCGAACGCGCAGGCGGCCCGCTGGACCTCGATCTGGGCGGCCCCACGCTGGCCGACGCGCTGATGGCGCCGACCACCATCTACGTCAAGCCGATGCTGGAACTGCTGAAGGCCGCGCCGGTACACGGCATGGCCCACATCACCGGCGGCGGCCTGAAGGAAAACATCATCCGCGTGGTACCGGACGGTCTCGGCCTGGCGCTGGATGCCTCGGAGATCGTGCTGCCGCCGGTGTTCGACTGGCTGATGCGCGAAGGCAACGTGGCCCGCGAGGAAATGTGGCGCACCTTCAACTGCGGCGTGGGTTTCACGGTGATCCTGCCGGCCGATGCGGTGGCTGCAGCCTCCGCCCTGCTCGACAGGCACGGCCTGGCATCGCGGGTGATCGGCAACGTCGTGCCGGCCCAGGGCGACGAGCGCGTCCACATCGGCTGACCCCCTGGCCGGCACCCGGTCGGCCAGGAAAACGACTCTCCATGACGACACCCCTCCGTATCGCCGTGCTCGCCTCCGGGCGCGGCAGCAATTTCGCCGCCCTGCTGACCGCACGCGACCGCGGCGAGCTGCCGGTGGAATTCGTGCTGGTCGCCAGCGACAAGGCCGACGCCGGTGCACTGGCGCTGGCGCAGGAGGCAGGCGTACCCACGCTGGCGCTGGCGCCGAAGAATTACCCGGATCGTGCCAGCTTCGACCGCGCCCTGTTCGAGCGCGTTGCCGAAGCGAAGCCGGATCTGCTGGTCCTGGCCGGCTTCATGCGCATCATCGACGGCGACGCGCTGACCCCCTGGGCGGGCCGGATGATCAACATCCACCCCTCCCTGCTGCCCAAGTACCGGGGCCTGCATACCCATCGCCGCGCGCTCGCTGCCGGCGACGCCGAGCACGGCGCCAGCGTGCATTTCGTGACGGCCGAGCTCGACGGCGGCCCGGTGATCGCGCAGGCGCGGATACCGATCGAGCCCGGAGACGACGAGCAGCGGCTCGCCGAGCGCCTGCTGGCGCTGGAGCACAGGCTGTTGCCGGCCGTCGTGGCCGGGATCGCCGCCGGGCGCATCGAGCTGCATGATGGCCGCGTGCGTCTTGACGGCCAGACGCTTGCCGCGCCGCTGGACTGGCGCGACGGCGCCCTCTCGCGCTGAACGTCGCCGACTGCCGCAATCGCAGGTTCAGCTGCGCCGCTTAGACTCGGACGCATGACCCATCCCTATCCCAGCATCGCCACACGCTTCGCGCGTGCCGCTCTCGCCGCCCTCGTGCTCGCCGCCGGCACCGCCGGCGCCGCCACCGCGCCGAGACCCTTCACCGCCACCTACCAGGTCCAGCAGGATGGCCAGGCGATCGGTAAGGCCACCGTGACCCTGACCGCCTCGGGCAAGGGCGAATACACCTACCGCAATCGCACCCAGGGCACCGGGGGACTGGCCGCGTTGATCGGCGCCAACACCGATGAGACCACCCACTTCCGCTGGCGCGACAACGCCCCCGAGACGGTGACCTACGACTACGCCATGGACTCCTCGTTCAAGCGCAAGCACCGGCACCTGCAGGTCGACTGGGCCAGCAACCGGGTCACGGTGGACGAAGGCAAGGGGCCGATCCATTACGCCAGTACCCCCGGCATGGTCGACCGCAATACCCTGCCACTGGCCCTGGGTCTGGCGTTGCGTAACGGCGACAAGCAGGTCGTGTTGCCGGTCGGGGTCAAACAGCGCGTCGAAAGGCAGCAGTATGCCGTGCAGGCCACCGAGCACCTGACCGTGCCGGCGGGCGAGTTCGCCGCCGAGCGGGTCACCCGCACCGATACCGGGAAGCCCTTCGACGCCTGGTACGTGCCGGCGAAATTTCCGGTGCCGGTGAAGCTGGCCCAGGCCGACGGCGGCAACCTGACGCTGCTGCTGGAAAGCTTCCGCACCCCCTGAGCGCGAAACCTGCATATGAAAAAGGCCGGGACACCAAGTTCCCGGCCTTCGCTTTTCCGCGGCGGTCGGATCAGTTCGGCAGGCGACGGATCCTGGCGCCGAGCACACCAAGCTTTTCCTCGATGTTCTCGTAACCGCGATCGATGTGGTACACGCGATCTACCGTAGTGTCGCCCTCGGCGACCAGGCCCGCCAGCACCAGGCAGGCCGAAGCGCGCAGGTCGGTGGCCATGATCGGTGCACCGCTCATCTTCGGCACACCTTGGATGATCGCGGCATTGCCCTCCAGCCGGATGTCCGCCCCCAGGCGCTGCAGCTCGTGCGCGTGCATGAAGCGGTTCTCGAACACCGTCTCGGTGATCACGCCGACGCCCTCGGCCACGCAGTTCAATGCGGTGAACTGGGCCTGCATGTCGGTGGGAAAGGCCGGGTATGGCGCCGTCACGATGTTGACCGCCTTCGGCCGGCGCCCGCCCATGTCCAGCTCGATCCAGTCCTCGCCGGTGCTGATGTGCGCCCCGGCCTCCTCCAGCTTGGCCAGCACCGACTCCATGGTGCCGGCACGCGCGCCGCGGGCACGCACCTTGCCGCCGGTCATCGCCGCACCGACCAGGAAGGTGCCGGTCTCGATGCGATCCGGCAGGACCTCGTACTCGGCACCGTGCAGGCGCTCGACGCCGTGAATCGTCATGGTGGCGGTACCGGCGCCCTCGATCTGCGCACCCATCGCGTTGAGGCAGTGCGCCAGGTCGACCACCTCCGGCTCCTGCGCGGCGTTCTCGATGACGGTGGTGCCGCTGGCCAGCGCCGCGGCCATCATCACGTTCTCGGTACCGGTGACGGTGACCATGTCCATCGAGATGCGGGCCCCCTTCAGGCGCTTGGCGCGCGCCTTGATGTAGCCGTTCTCGACGACGATGTCCGCGCCCAGCGCCTGCAGGCCGCGGATGTGCTGGTCGACCGGCCTCGAGCCGATCTGGCAACCGCCGGGCAGCGACACCTCGGCCTGGCCGAAGCGCGCCACCAGCGGACCCAGCACCAGGATCGACGCGCGCATGGTATTCACCAGGTCGTACGGCGCGAAATAGCGGTCGGCCGGACGCGGGTCCACATGGATCTTCATGCGGTCGTCCAGCACCAGTTGCACGCCCATCTGGCCGAGCAGTTCCATCGTGGTGGTGACGTCGTGCAGGTGCGGTACGTTGGAGATGGTCACCGGCTCGTCGGCAAGCAGGCAGGAGGCGAGGATCGGCAGCACGGCGTTCTTGGCGCCGGAGATGCCGACCTCGCCCTGGAGCGGCTGCCCGCCGCTGATGAGGATCTTGGCCATGGGTTTCCTTGCGAAAAGGTGATGCGGAGAGTCGCGCGCCGGCCCCTCAGGGTCGCGCCGCGGCCTCCTGCGGCGTGAGGGTTTTCAGCGCCAGCGCGTGGATCGCTCCGCCCATCAGGTCGCCCAGCGTGGCGTAAACCAGGCGGTGCCGGGCCAGCGGCAGCTTGCCGGCGAACTGTTCGGCCACCACGGTGGCCTCGAAATGCACGCCGTCGTCGCCTTGCACGTCCGCCCGGGCACCGGGCAAGCCGCTCTCGATCAAAGCCTGGATCCGCTCTGCGTCCATCTCAATTCCACTGTCCGGAGGGCGCCGTCTGGACCGGGCCGCCGGGTCCGGCGGCGTCCAACGCGCTGTCATAAGAAGGTAAACTGCAAGACGGCCATGGTAATGGAAAGTCGCTGGCGCAGAAATGACGGGATGTCATTCAGCGTGCGGCTGCGAAGCTACGCCGTGGACTTTGCCCCGACTCCGCACCGTGGCGCCGCCGCCGAAGGACCCATGAACGCACGTATCGCACCATCTGCCGAGATCTCCGTCGATCCGGACGCCATCGCACGCAGCGCCCGCACCGTCATTGCCACCGAGGCGGCGGCGATCCGGGCCCTGGAGCCGCGCGTGAACGGCGATTTCGTGCAGGCCTGCCGGCTGATCCTGGGCTGCCAGGGGCGTCTGGTGGTGAGCGGCATGGGCAAGTCCGGCCACATCGGCCGCAAGATCGCCGCCACGCTGGCCTCCACCGGCACCCCCGCGTTCTTCGTCCACCCTGGCGAAGCCAGCCACGGCGACCTGGGCATGATCACCCCGCAGGATGTGGTGCTGGCGCTGTCCAACTCGGGCGAGACCGACGAACTGCTGTTCATCCTCCCGTTGATCAAGCGGCAGGACATCCCGTTGATCGCGATCACCGGCAACCCGAAATCCTCGCTGGCCGGCCAGGCGGACGTGCACCTGGACGCCAGCGTCTCCACCGAGGCCTGTCCGCTGGGCCTGGCGCCCACCGCCAGCACGACGGCGGCGCTGGTGATCGGCGACGCGCTGGCGATCGCCCTGCTGGAAGCCCGCGGCTTCACCTCCGACGATTTCGCCCGCTCGCATCCGGCCGGCAGCCTCGGGCGCCGCCTGCTGCTGCACATCAGCGACGTCATGCATACCGGTGACGGCATTCCCCGGGTCGGCCCGGATGCCAATCTCACCCTCGCGCTGATGGAAATGACCCGCAAACACCTGGGCATGACCGCCGTCGTGGACGACGACGACCATCTGCTTGGCGTATTCACCGACGGCGACCTGCGCCGTGCGCTGGACGACGACGGCGTGGACCTGCGCGGCGCCACCGTGGCCGGTCTGATGAGCCGCTCGCCCAAGACCATCGGCGCGGACAAGCTTGCGGTGGAGGCGGCGCAACTGATGGAGAAGCATCAGATCCACGCCCTGCTGGTGGTCGATGAGCAGCAGCGTGTGGTCGGTGCCCTCAACATCCACGACCTGCTGCGCGCGCGCGTCGTCTGATGCCCAGCCTGCCAAGCGACCGGCTCGTGACCGGATACCTCGACCGCCTGCCCGCCGACATCCTCACGCGCGCCGCCCGCATCCGCCTGGCCGCCTTCGATGTCGACGGCACCCTGACCGACGGCCGGCTGCACTACGCCGAGGACGGCCGCGAGACCAAGGTTTTCCATGTGCACGACGGCCTCGGCCTGAAGCGCCTGCAGGCCAACGGCATCGAGGTGGCGATCGTGACCGCGCGGATCAGCCACGCGGTCACGCTGCGCGCCGAGGAGCTCGGGATTGCCCATGTGTACCAGGGCCAGGGCGACAAGCGCGCGTGCTTGCGCGACCTGCTGGATGCGCTGAACCTGCATCCGGAACAGGTCGCCTTCGTCGGCGACGACCTGCCCGACCTGCCGCCGATGGGGCTGGCCGGTCTTGCCGTGGCGACTGCCAACGCCCACCCGTGGGTGGTCGAGCGCGCGCACTGGCAGACCAGCCGTCGCGGTGGCGAGGGAGCCGCACGCGAGGTCAGCGACCTGCTGCTGCTGGCCCAGGGCAAAGTGGACGCCGAGCGGGAACGCTGGCGATGAGCCCGCGGCGCTGGTTCGGCGACCGTCGCCTTGCGACGGCCATCGTTGTCGTCGGCCTGCTCGCCGGCACGACCGGGTTGCTGCGCTGGTGGATGGCACCGGAACAGGCACCGAACAACTTCGTCGGGCCGCCGCGATCCGGCTACACGCTCACTGACTTCCAGCTCGCCAGCTACGGCCGCGACGGCAGACCAGCCTTCAACATGAAGGCGCCGCAACTGGAGCGCCGCGAGGGCGACGAGTCGCTGTACATCAACTCGCCGGTGTTCGACCTGCCGTCGAACGAGCCCGGCGTACCCGACTGGCGCGGCGAGTCGCTGTACGGATGGGTGGATAAGGGCGGCGACCTGCTCAAGCTGCAGGGGCCGGTGCACATGCACCGCGAAGCCTTCGACGACACCGCCGCCGCCAGGCTGGACACCGAGGACGCCACCATCTGGCCCAAGCAGAACCGGATGGAAACCGCCGCCCCGGCACACATGGCGCAGGGCGACCTTACAATGAGCGGGGTAGGCATGCGCGCCGACCTCAACGACAAGCATCTGGAGTTGCTCAATGACAGCCAAGGGTCATTCCCGCCACGCAAGCGCCGCTAGCCGGTGGCGGCTGCCTGCCGTGCTCGCCGCATCGCTCATGTTGCCGGGAATCGGCCTGGCCAAGCAGAGCGATCGCGACCAGCCGATGAATTACACGGCCGTCTACACCGAGGCCTTCCAGAAGCCGAACTCCGTAAGCACCCTGAAGGGCAAGGTCCAGATCACCCAGGGCAGCATGCGGCTGAGCGGCGACCTGGCCAAGATCTACCTCGACGGCGACTCGCAGATATCCCGAGTGGTGGTAACCGGTCACCCGGCCCACATCCAGCAGCTGGACGACAACGGCAACCTGATGACCGGCGATGCAGCGACGCTCGACTACGACAACGTGCACGGCATTGCGGTGCTGACCACCGATGCCGTCGTCAAACAGCAGGGGCGCGGGCAGTTTTCCGGCGACAAGTTGACCTACGACACGCAGACCAGCCAGATCACCGGTGAGTCGAGCGGACAGGGCCTGGTGCATGGGACGTTCCTGCCCAAGCCGCGGCCGGCCAAGCCCGCCGCCGCGCCCCCCGCCGCAACCGCTCCGGCCCCGGCCGCCAGCAGCAAGCAGCCCTGATCGATGCTGTCCGCAGAAGGGCTCCAGAAACGCTTCCGCACGCGCCAGGTCGTGCGCGACTTCGGCTTCTCCATCCGTCAGGGCGAGGTGGTGGGCCTGCTCGGCCCCAATGGCGCCGGCAAGACCACCTGCTTCTACATGGTGGTCGGCCTGATCGAGGCCGATGCCGGCGCGATCAGGCTCGACGGCAAGGACATCACTGGCCTGCCGATGCACTCGCGTGCCCGGCTGGGCATCGGCTACCTGCCGCAGGAGCCGTCGGTGTTCCGGCGCCTGAGCGTGGCGGACAACATCATGGCCGTGCTGGAGCTGCGCGAGGGGCTGACCTCACGGGAGCGCACCGCCCTTCAGGAAAGCCTGCTGGAGGAGCTCAAGATCAGCCATATCGCCGACCAGAAGGGCATCAGCCTGTCCGGTGGCGAGCGCCGCCGGGTCGAGATCGCCCGGGCGTTGGCCGCGGAACCTCGCTACATGTTGCTGGACGAGCCTTTCGCCGGCGTCGACCCGATCTCGGTTGGCGAGATCCAACGCATCGTGCGCCATCTGAAGGAGCGCGGCATCGGCGTGCTGATCACCGACCACAATGTCCGCGAGACGCTGGGCATCTGCGACCGCGCCTACATCCTGAACGAGGGCGAGGTGATGTCCCGCGGCACGCCGGCCCATATCCTTGCCGACGAAAAGGTGCGGGACGTCTACCTGGGTCGCGAATTCCGGCTCTGACTGCCGACCGACCGCAGGGGAATTGACCTGGGACAGATCGGGGCGTACCGGCGACGCCTCAAGGCTGTTCGACTCCCCGGGCTAGGGTTAGGATGAAAGCCGGTTCCAAGCCCCCCGGTCGGTATGAAACCCGGACTCCAGTTCCGACTCCACCAACAGCTGACCCTGACGCCGCAATTGCAGCAGGCGATCCGGTTGCTGCAGCTCTCGCAACTGGAGCTGGAGGCCGAACTGCGCCAGATCGCCGAGGGCAATCCGCTGCTGGAGTTCGAGGAAGAGTCCACGGACGAGTCCGTCGAGTCGACCGACGAGGATGCGTTCCGCACTGACACCGGACTGGGCTCCACCAGCTCAGGCAGCACCTCCAGCGAGGAACACGACTCCGGCGAAGCGCCCGACTGGGCGGACGGCGACGGTGCCGGCGAGCTGCCGATGGACTTCTCCTCCACCGGCTCAAGCAGCGGCAGCGGCAACCGGGACGACGATTTCGAGCCGCAGAACGCCGCCGCCGAAACGATGCAGGAGCACCTGCTGTGGCAGCTCAACCTGTCCGGCTTCACGCCGCGCGAGCGCGCCATCGCCACGGTCATCATCGATGCGCTGAATCCCGACGGATACGTCACCGAAGCGCCCGAGGCCCTGCTCTCCGCCCTGCCGGCCGACCTGCAGGCCAGCGCCAGCGAGGTCGAAGCGGTCCGTCGTCGGGTGCAGGACTTCGACCCGGTGGGCGTGGCCAGTCGCGACCTTCGCGACTGCCTGAGGGTGCAACTCGAGCAGTTCGACACCGATACCCCGCACCGTGAGCTCGCGCTGCGTATCGTCGATTCGGAGCTCGAACTGCTCGCCCGCAACGATGTCGGCCGGCTTGCCCGCAAGCTGCGCGCCAGCGAGGACGATGTCGCCGCCGCCGCCGCGCTGATCCGCAGCCTGGATCCGCGCCCGGGTGCCGCGCTGGACACGACTCCCGTGGAATACGTCGCTCCCGACGTCTACACCTACAAGGAGGGTGCGCGCTGGCGGGTGAGCCTCAACCCGGAGTGCCAGCCCAGGCTGGGCCTGAACCAGCACTACTGCAGCCTGATCGCCAAGGCCCGCGGCGACGATGCGAGCTGGATGCGCGGCCAACTGCAGGAGGCTCGCTGGCTGATCAAGAGCCTGGAGTCCCGGGCCGAGACGCTGCTCAAGGTGACCGAGGCGATCGTGCGCCGACAGAGTGCCTTTCTCGACTACGGCCCGGAAGCAATGCACCCGCTGGTGCTGCGCGAGGTAGCCGAGGAGGTCGGCATGCACGAGTCGACCATCTCGCGCGTGACCACCCGCAAGTACATCCACACACCGCGCGGGACCTTCGAGCTCAAGCATTTCTTTTCCAGCGGCGTGTCCACCGAGGACGGCGGCAGCGCATCGTCCACCGCCATCCAGGCGATGCTGCGCAAGCTGGTCGACGCGGAGGACCCCCGCAAACCCCTTTCCGACCAGGCGCTCGCCGAGGAACTGCACCGCAAGGGCATCCAGGTGGCCCGCCGCACCGTCGCCAAATACCGGGAGGCCATGCGCATACCCAGCTCCAGCGAACGCCAGCGCGCCGGCTGAATCCTCGCCGCGCCCGGCGCGGAACCTCGTGGACCTCAAGGCGTCAGAGACACTGGACGATAACCAGATGACTGTGGATGCGGCCCGGAAGGCCGGGAACCGCATCGAATCACGCCGCGCAAGCGGCCGTACCAAAGGAGGCGCAACATGCAATTCCAACTCAGCGGTCAGCACGTCGAAATCACCGAAGCCATGCGTACGCATGTCACCGGCCAGCTGGACCGCCTCAATCGCCTCGACGACCGATTGACCAGTATTTCCGTGGTGCTCTCGCTGGACAAGCTGCAGCAGAAGGCCGAAGGCACGCTGCACACCTCCTCCGGCGCCCTGCTCCACGCCGAGGCCTTTGAGCAGGATATGTACGTCTCCATCGACATGATGTTCGACAAACTGGTGACCCAGTTGCGTAAGCACCGCGACAAGGTCTGCGACAAGCACAAGGCCGAGGCCCGCCGCGACGACCGCATGGTCGGCTGACTGGCGAACGCCCGTATGGTCCAGGCCCGCCCCAGTCAGGGCGGGCCTTTTTGCTGTCCGCCACCCGACCCGCCTGCGCCGGCGGTCAAGCTGGCACAATAGGCGCCGCATCCGGCCGGCGATATCGGCCCACCTGCCGAAGCAGAGGATCCGACGACGTGGACCGGCTCACCGCCCGACAACTCTACGATGGCGTGCACGAGCGCATGGGGCTTCGCTGGGTGTCCGGCATGCGCGGCGAAGGACGCGTGCTCGAGCGCGGCGCCACGCAGACACGGCGGCCATCGCTGGTCGGCTACCTCAACGTGATCTACCCGAACAAGATCCAGATCATCGGCACCGAGGAGCTGAAGTACCTGGACGAGCTCGATTCCCGCCAGCGCTGGGAGGCGATCAACAAGATCGCGGCGTACCAGCCGGTGGCGCTGATCGTGACCAAGGACCAGGCGATACCGTCCGACCTGCGCGAGGTCGCCGAGGAAACCAATACGCCGCTGTGGATCAGCTCCAAGCGCGGGCACGAGTTGCTGACCTGGATGCAGTACCACCTGGCACGCATGCTGGCGCCGCGCATCACCCTGCACGGCGTGTTCCTGGAAGTGTTCTCGATCGGCGTGCTGATTACCGGCGAGTCCGGCTCGGGCAAGAGCGAGCTGGCGCTGGAGCTGATCAGCCGCGGCCACCGGCTGGTCGCCGACGACGCCACCGAATTCACCCTGATCGCCCCGGACGTGATCGACGGCACCTGCCCGGAACTGCTGCAGGACCTGCTGGAAGTGCGTGGCCTGGGCGTGCTGAACATCCGCGAGATGTTCGGACACACGGCGGTCAAGGCATCGAAGTACCTTCGCCTGGTAATCCACCTCAAGCCGTTGCGTGAGGGCGAGGATACCGACGCACTGACCCGCCTGACCGGCGACATCGGCCACCGCGAGATCTTCGAGGTGCAGGTGCCAATGATCACCATCCCGGTGGCTCCCGGCCGCAACCTGGGTGTGCTGGTGGAAGCGGCCGTGCGCAACCACGCGTTGAAGACCAAGGGACTGGACCCGGCGCAGACCTTCATCGACCGCCAGGCGCACCAGATGCGCCGCCTGCCTCCCTGGTGACCCGTGGAAACGAACGAAACGACCGTCATCGCCCAGGCCGGACCGAATGCCGTGCACCTGGTCGTGCTCACCGGCATGTCCGGCGGCGGCAAGACCGTTGCACTGCGCGCGCTGGAGGACCTGGAGTTCTATTGCGTGGACAACCTGCCGGCCAGCCTGCTGCCGCGGCTCGTCAACGCGGTGCGGGAAGACCGCGGCGGCCGCGGTATGATGCGGATCGCGGTCGGGGTGGATGCCCGCAATCGCGAGCACGATATCGAGATCATGCCAAGCGTGCTGTCCGAACTGGCCGATGCCGGCGTACAGGTCCACCTGATCTTCCTGGACTGCCGCGATGAAGTGTTGATCAAGCGTTACTCGGAGACCCGTCGCCGTCACCCGCTGGCTATGCGCAACGTGTCGCTTGCCGACGCGATCGCCGCCGAGCGCCGGCTGCTGCGCCCGCTGATGGGCATCGCCGAGAAGGTGATCGACTCCAGCCAGCTCAACGTGCACCAGTTGCGTCGGCTGGTCGCCACCGACTACGCGCGTGCGACCGAGGGACTGACGGTGATGTTCCAGTCCTTCGCGTTCAAGCGCGGCCTGCCGCTGGATGCCGACTTCGTGTTCGACGCACGCTGCCTGCCGAACCCGCACTGGCAACCGAAGCTGCGCCCGCTGTCAGGCAAGGACGCGCCGGTGCGCGAATTCCTCGAGGCCGATCCGCTGGTGACCGAATACGTAGGTGACACCGTGCGCTGGCTCGAGGCCTGGCTACCCCGCTTCGAGGCGGACGATCGCAGCTACGTGACCATCTCGGTCGGCTGCACCGGCGGCCGGCACCGCTCGGTGTACCTGGTCGAGAAGCTGGCCGAGCACTTCCGCGCCAGGCGCGAAGGCGTGCTCACCTTCCATCGCGAGCTGGAGTGACGGCGATGAGTGTGGGCGTACTCCTGATGACGCACGAGTCGGTCGGCCACGCACTGATCTCCGCGGCACGGCACGTCATGCCGAAACTGCCGCTCAAGGTCGATGCGGTGGAGATCCCCCCGGATGCCGATCCGGAAGTGATGCGCTCGCTCACCGCCCGTCATGCGCGCGCGCTCGACGAGGGCGACGGCGTGCTGGTGTTGGCCGACCTCTATGGCGCCACGCCATGCAATATCGGACTTTCGCTGGCCTCGCTCGGGGTCCATCTTCGCTGCGTATCGGGCTTGAACCTGCCGATGCTGCTGCGCGTTCTCAACTATGCGGACAAGCCGCTTGGCGAACTGGTGGAAATCGCCGCCAGCGGTGGCCGCGGGGGAATCTTCATCGACCATGCTTGAAAGAGAAATCGTGGTATCCAACCGCCTGGGCCTGCACGCCCGCGCCTCGGCGAAGCTGGTGCAACTGGTGCAGGGGTTCAAATCGACCGTCTGGCTGATCAGCAAGGGGCGCGAGATCAACGCCCAGAGCATCATGGGCGTGATGATGCTCGCAGCCGGCATCGGCACGCCATTGACCGTACGCGCCGATGGGCCGGACGAACAACAAGCCCTTGATGCGGTGGTCGAGCTGTTCGACCGCAAGTTCGACGAAGGCGGCTGAGATGCCCGAAACCGACGCGCTGCGCAGTCCATCGCCCCGCCAATGCAATCCTGGCGGGGTCGGCGCGCGTGCCGCGCGGCGTGGTGTCGGGAGAGCCCGTAGTGCCCGCGGAGGAATCAGGGAATGAGGCAGAGCCTGCCGGGAACCATCGCCGCCCGCGGCATGTGCCTGGGCCGTGCGCGACTGGTGCAGCCGAGCCGCTATGCGGTGGACAACCGCCCGCTCGGCGAAGACGAGGTCGAAGAAGAGCTCGACCGCCTGCACCTGGCGCTGGAAACCGCCCGCCAGGAGCTGCGCGACCTGCGCACCAAGCTGCATGGAGCGCTGGCGCGGGAAGTCAACGAATTCATCGACGCGCACACCCTGCTACTGGACGATCCCGAGCTGTTGCGCGGTCTGGACGACATGATCCGCATCGGCCACTACCGCGCCGGGGCTGCGCTGAAGAAGCAACGCGACCGTATCGCCGCGGTGTTCGAGGCGATGGACGACCCCTACCTGCGCAGTCGCCGCGAGGACGTCGACCAGGTGATCAGCCGGGTGATCTCCGCGCTCCAGCGGCAGACCACCGCCGAGGAGCGCAAGCTTGCTGCGCGCGTCGGCGAAATACTGGTCGCCGACACCATCGCCCCTGGCGACATGGCGCACCTGGCCGGCCATGGCCTGCTGGGCGTGGTGACCAGCTCCGGCAGCCCGTATTCGCACAGTGCGATCCTCGCCCGCAGCCTCGACCTGCCCATGCTGGTCGGAGCGCGCGACGCGCTGTCGAGCATCCACGACGACGACCTGATCCTGCTCGATGCCGAACAGGGCGAGGCCATCGTCCACCCCACCGCGCAGGACCTGGCCCGTTACCGCGCCTGGCAACGCGAGGCAGCCCAGGAAGGGCGGCGCCTGGCCAAGCTGGCCAACGCACCCTCGCGCACCCGCGATGGCATCGACATCCGGTTGCTGGCCAATGCCGAGTCCGCCGCCGATGTCGCCATGGCGCGCGCGCGCGGGGCGGACGGCGTCGGCCTGTATCGCACCGAATTCCTGTTCCTGCGCCACAGGGGACTGCCCAGCGAAGACGAGCAGTTCATCGCCTATCGCAACCTGGTGATCGGCATGGGCGGCCTGCCGGTGACCGTGCGCACGCTTGACCTGGGCGCAGACAAGGCCGATGCGGCCGGCATCGCGCTGCGCGGCGAGGACAATCCCGCGCTCGGCGTGCGCGGCGTGCGACTGTCGCTGCGGCACCCGGCGGTGTTCACCACGCAGATCCGCGCCATCCTGCGCGCCGCCTGCTACGGCCCGATGCGCGTGCTGGTGCCGATGGTGACCCAGCCGGACGAGCTGATCGCCGTGCGCACGCTGTTCAAGCTGGCCCGCCAGGAGCTCAAGCAGGAGGGCGTGGACCTGCCGGAGAAACTCCCGCTGGGCGCGATGATCGAAGTGCCTGCTGCGGCGATCAATGTGCGTGCCCTGCTCGAACATGCCGACTTCCTCGCCATCGGCACCAACGATCTGGCCCAGTACGTGCTCGCCGCCGACCGCGGCAACGACGCGCTGGAGAACGTCTACAACCCGCTCAATCCGGCACTGCTGCGGCTGATCTGCCACGTCATCAGCGCCGGTCGCCGGGTCGGCAAGCCGGTCAGCCTGTGCGGCGAGATCGGCGGCGACGTGAACTTCACCGCATTGCTGCTGGCGCTCGGCCTGTGCGAGTTCAGCATGCATCCCAGCCAACTGCTGCTGGTCCGCGACCGCCTTGGCGAACTCGATCACGGTGTGCTGCGACGCATGGCGCCAAAACTGATCCGCGCACACACCCACGAGCAGGTGGAAGCCCTGCTTGCCTCGATCGACGCAACGCTTCCGACCGTGCCGGCCTGAGCCACCGGTTAGTCAGAGCGTCCGCAGGAACGCCTCCATCGCCGCACCGCGGTACTTCTGCCGGTGCAACAGGATCGACAGCTGCCGGGTGAGATCGAGAAACGGGGTGTGCAAGACCTTCAGGCGACCTGCAGTAACCGCGTCGGTCACCGCCACCGCCGGCAGGCAGGCGATGCCCAGCCCGGCCACGACCGCCTGCTTGATCGCCTCGATCTGGTCCAGTTCCAGCACCGTCAGCCCTGGTGGCAACTGGCCCAGCGCCCGCTCGCTCAGGGCACGCGTGGCCGAGCCCGGTTCGCGCAACACCCAGCGCGCGCCGGCAAAATGCGCGGCAGCCAGGCGCCGACGCCCCGCCAACGGGTGATCGGGACGGGCGCACACGACCAGCATATCGGTACGCCAGGGACGCACCTCCAGTTGCGGATGGGTCACCGGCCCTTCCACGCAACCCACGTCGAGCGCGTGGTCGAGCATCGCCGCGGCGATCGCCTCGGTGTTGGCCACCCGCAGCCGGATCGTCACCTGCGGATGCGCTTCGACGAACCGCCCCAGCAACTCGCCCACCCGATAGTTGCCGACCGTGTTGCTGGTACCCACGCGCAGCTCGCCCCCTAGCGCCGCGTCGCCGGCGCCATGGCGCCCGAACTCGGCATAACGCTCGAGCAGTTCCTGCGCCAGTGGCAGCAGCTCCCGGCCGCGGGGGTTGAGATGCAGGCGCCCCCGCTCGCGGTCGAACACCGGCGCACCGAGCTGATGCTCCATGTCGCGCAGGGCCATGCTTGCGGCCGGCTGGGTCAGGTGCAGGTGCCCGGCCGCCGCACGCACGCTGCCGAGCGTGGCGACCTGGACAAACACCTGGAGCTGGCGCGGACTGATGTTGATCATCAGCAAATCTTATACACCAAGTAAGTTATTCGAAATTTTCCTGAATGCATTGCCGGAGGATCATGGCGCCATCGAAACCGGAGCCTTGCCGTGACCACCTCCCACTCGCCCGCCGCCGCCACGCCGGCCACCCCCACCTCCCCCACCCTGCTCGAACGCGTACCGGGCCTCGCGCTCACGCTGGTGATCGCCATCGCCGCCTACCTGCTCGGCCAGCGATTCCGCCTGGTCGGCGGGCCGGTGATCGGCATCGTGATGGGCATCCTCATCGCCAACGTCAGCACCTTGCCCGCGCGGGTGCGGCCCGGCATCCAGTTCGCCTCCAAGCAGGTGCTGCAGTGGTCGATCATCGCGCTGGGCTTCGGCCTGAGCATCGACCAGGTGGCGAAGACCGGCCTGCAGTCGCTGTCGGTGACCCTGGTGACGATGAGCGTGGCATTCGTGGCGGCCTGGGCGCTGGGCCGCTGGCTGCGCGTGCACGACGATCTGAAGATCCTGATCGGCGTCGGCACCGCGATCTGCGGCGGCTCGGCGATCGCCGCGGTCACGCCGATCCTGCGCCCGGACGAGCACGACACCGCGTTCGCTATCTCCACCATCTTCCTGTTCAACCTGGTCGCGGTGCTGCTGTTCCCGTTGCTCGGCCATCTGCTGCACCTGTCCGATCTCGGCTTCGGCATGTGGGCCGGCACCGCGATCAACGACACCTCGTCGGTGGTGGCGGCTGGCTACAGCTACAGCCGCGCGGCGGGCGACTTCGCCACCATCGTCAAGCTGACCCGCGCCACGCTGATCATCCCGGTCTGCATCGCGCTGGCGATCGCCGTGGCGGTGCGCGAGAAGCGCCGCGGCGGCAGCGACTTCAAGCTGTCGCGCATCTTCCCCTGGTTCATCCTGTGGTTCCTGGTCGCCTCGGCCCTACGCTCGGCGGGCCTGGTCCCGGCGGCGCTGCAGGCCCCGCTGCACGAGGCGGCCGAGTTCCTGATCGTGGTCGCCCTCACCGCGGTGGGCCTGTCTGCCAACCTGCGCCGCATGGCCTCGACCGGGCTGCGTCCGATCCTGCTGGGGTTGGGCGTGTGGGCGGCCGTGGCGGTGAGCAGCCTTGCGGTGCAGTTGGCGATGGGACAGCTCTGAACGACCGTTACCTGCTGCGGAAGACGACGGGCTGGTGCCGATCGCACGGCCCGTCGGTGCTCAGCCAGGATTCGCCGGCCACGATCGCCGTGCAGGGGCCGAGCGTGCATAGGCGGATCTCCCGCCGGGACGCCTCGGTGCGCAGGTGGTCCAGTACCCGGCGCAGCGACGCACCCGAGACCGGCGTGTAGAGATAGAACACCGTGCCCTCGCCCAGGTCCGCCTCGCAGATGTCGCCCTGCACGAACGACGCACGCACCAGCCCCAGATCAGCGGCGCATGCCCTGGCTGCCGCCACATAGGCGGCCTGCCACTCGATACCGATACAACGCGCGTGCGAACAGATCGCCGCCAGCAGCGGGACGTGCCCCAGCCCGGCGCCGAGATCGACCAGCACATCGCCCGAACCCAACTGCAGCCGGTCCATGGAGTCGAAGATGTGCCGGGCCGGGGTCGGCTGGTAGAACACCATGCCCGGCTGCAGCGGCTGCAAGGCTGCTGCGGAGGATCCCAGGCCGAGCACTCCGCCGACGAACGTGTCCAACGCATCATAACGGTCGCTCGAGGGAGTACCGGCCTGCAGCGAGCCGGGACGGACCAGCTCCAGCAGCGCCTCGCGACCCGTGCCACACCGCACGGCGGTCCTGATCGCCTCGTGCAGGATGCGGTCGATATCCAGCAGCCGGGCCTCCAGCGCATCCACCCGGCACCGCAGTGCGGGATCGCCGGCGGAGGCATCCAGCGTCCGCCAGG
>JABLTH010131601.1_pt1 | contig 63993 bp, 48 predicted proteins | sample 7875711 | NCBI WGS metagenome assembly JABLTH01 (sample SAMN14941262, study PRJNA633318) | bioreactor metagenome | isolation source: bioreactor | place: China | collected 2019-03-05 | reverse complement strand
CGTGACGCCGCGCTTGATCGGTCCGGCGGTCGTGCGGAGCGTCCACGCGGGCGTGGGGAGCGCCACGAAGTTGTCCGCACCGTACGCCGTCTCGCACTGGTCCGTCGCGCGGCAGCGGTAGTAGCCCTCGTCCTCGTAGCGGATCGTCCCGATCGTGAGCGCGGGGCCGGTGCCCCCCGTGAGGCGCGGGTCGCCCGGCAACGGGCCGCCGTCCTTGAGCCACGCGTAGGTCAAGGCGCCCACGCCGCGCGCGGCGCACGGCAGCACGAGGTCGTGGCAGGCCTGCGGGCTCGGCGGCGGGACGGGATCGAAGCTCACGCCCACCTGCACGCGCACGGTATTGCTGGTGACGGTGCCGCAGCCGTTGGTGACGACGACCTTGTAGTCGCCGGTGTCGGAGTGCGTCGCGATGTCGACGGTGTACGACTCGCCCGTCGCCCCGGGGATCGCGACGTCGTTCCGGTACCACTGGTTGTGGCGCGGCGATCCCGGGCCCGGGGTGTAGGAGAGCGTGAAGGAGCCGAACTGGCACAGGGACTGCGGCGCGGGCTGCACCGCGATCGTCGGCGCCGCGTTGGCCACCTCGAACGTCCCCGCGTTGACGTGGAAGAACAGCCCGCCCGAGGACTGCACCATGACTCGAGCCTGGGCCGTGGGCAGGAACGGCAGCGGCACCTGGGCCGTGCCGCTGTTCGGGACGCCCGCCGCGAGCGTCCACGCGAAGGACTGCCCGTTGTCGGTCGACATGAGAATGTCCACGGTCGGCGCGTTGACCGGCGCCGCGTTCGTCCCGGCCACGTTCCACGTGACGCCGAGCGGCTGCCCGCCGCAGTACGACCCGCCGGACGGCGGCGCGGTCACGCGGAAGCCGGGCGGGGGCACGTACGCGAACTGCACGTTGATGTCGCCCCAGCCCCAGCCGCCCGCGCCGGCGACGTTGTCCCTGAGGACGCCACGGAAGCCCGACGTGCGCGAGAGCTGCGGCAGGTTCTCGCCGAGCGAAGCGGTGCCGTTCAGCACCGTGTCGAAGCGCGGGAAGCGCCGCTCCTGGTTCGACGACGGCGCCAGCACGCGCAGCAGCGGCTCGCCCCAGCCGGTGTCGGGCCCGAGCGCGCGCTGCGGGCCGAGGTCGAATTCCTCGATCGAGTACGTGAGGACGTCGTTCGGGCCGCCGTATTCCGCCGAGGGCGCGATGAGCCGGAACGGCGTGTTCGTCGGCACCACGTACGGGCCCTGCACGGCGGGCGTCGCGCCCGTGTGGAGGTTGCCGGTCGGGATGCGGGCGACGCATCCGGTCCCGGTGACGAAGTTCGCGATCTGGATCATCGAACTCAGGTTGTACATCGGGACCTTCGCGCTGTCGGCCTGCGGGGGATTGAACGGTGGCTTCGGCAGGCTCACGATGTCGTCCGCCCCGCAGGTGCCGCCGTACGACATGATCGTGCTCCCGGAGGCCGGTTCGTAGGCCGACGCCGCGGTGTACTGCCCGGCGTTTCCGCACGAACCGTTCAGCCCGTTGAACGTGTGCAGCGCACCCAGCTGGTGGCCGATCTCGTGCGCGACGAGATCCACCATGAACATGTCGCCGTTGACGCGGCTCGTCGCCGAGAACCCGAGCGCCTTCGTGCTGTCGTTGCACGCGGTGCCGATCGCTCCGGAATTGCCGCGATAGCCGCCCGCCTGCCAGTGGAACGTGTGGCCGAGGCTGTACGACGTTGTCCCGAGCACGGCGTTGATGTTGTCCTGGAACTGCTGCTGCAGGTTCGTGTCGGGCTTCGAGGGGTCGTAGGGATCGGTCGACGGATCGAGGTAGATGAGCGCGTCGTTGCCGCTCACGATCAGGAGCCGCACGGGTCCGTCGCGCTCGAGGACCAGGTTGACGCGGTTGATCGTGGTCTGGATCACGCCCTTGATCATGTTCACGGTCGGCGTCTGGCCGAGCTGCTGGCCGACGCCGACGCTGAACTCGCCGGTCGTCGCGATCGCGATGCCGTACTCGTTGCGCAGGACCTCGAGCGGCGCGCTGTCCGGGTTGCGCTGCAGCGTCGTCGCCGGCGGCGCGGCGAACGGCGGCGCGAGGTCCGGCGTCGTGCAACCGCCGGTCCCTTCCGGCCCCGCGAGCGCGCCGTGGAAGTACGACGTGTAGTGCCGCGTGTCGCCGCCGGTCACCGGGTCGACGTACCACGCCGGCGGCTCGCCGGGACGCGCCGCGTCGAGGACCATCGCGCGCACGCCGAGCGGCGAGACGTCGAGGCGCAGCGTCGCCGCGCGGTGGTCGAGCCCCTGGCCGAGGTAGGCGTGGAACTCCGGCGACGCCGCCTGCAGCCCGGGCTGCATCACCGGGGATTCGACGATCGCGAAGCGCTCGAACGTGCCGTCGGGCCGCGGCAGCGCGATCACGAGCTTCGACTCGCGCACCGGGAACGCGCCCTCGCGCGGCGCGGCGGCGAGCGTCGCCCGCAGCGCCGCTTCGTCGAGCTCGAGCGCCTGCCCGGCGGACGGACGGACGAACGCCGGCCCGGCCAGGACGGAGGCCGGCGTGGCCGCGAGCCGTCGCCACACGCTTTCGGGCGTGACGCCGTCCGCCGCGCGCGGCGCGCCGGCCGCGAGGAGGATCAGAACGCACATCGCACAACGTATCGCGGCACGAACGATCGCTCGATTCATCGGTCACCTCGCCTCGAACGATGCGAGGTATACCGGCGGCCCGATCTGCGCGCGCCGTCCGATTGGATAGCTGCGCGACGGAGGGGTGCGTCGCGTCAGCGCACGAGCCCGTCGCGCAGCGCCTTGGCGACCGCTTCCGAACGCGAGTGGACCTGCAGCTTTCCGTACACGTAGCGGACGTGGAACGCGACCGTCGAACGGGTCACCCCGAGCACGTCCGCGGCGGCCTGCAGCGTGTGCCCCTCGACGAGCAGCTTCAGCACGCGGGTCTCGTGTGGCGTGAGGCTGCTCTCGGCGCGCTCGGCCGGACGGAACTGTGCGAACAGGCTCACGACCTGGCGGGCGATTTCCGGCGACATCGGCGCGCCGCCCGCGACGGCCTCCTCGAGGCTCGCGAGGAGCCGTGGGGCCGGCGTCTTCTTGAGCATGTAGCCGCAGGCGCCCGCGCACAGCGCGGCGAAGATCCGCTCGTCGTCGCGGTACACGCTGAGCACCACCATCGGCAGACCCGGCCGGTCGGCGCTGACGCGGCGGATGCCCTCGATGCCGCTCATGCCGGGGAGCCCGAGGTCGACGAGCACGACCGAAACCGGCAGCGTCGCGAGGGCCGGGAGCGCCTCCTCCATCGAGCCCCAGGCCCCCGCGCACGCGAAACCCTCCGCGTCGGCGATCAGGGTCGCGAGGCCCTCGCGGATCGTGTCCACGTCCTCGACGATGCCGACACGGATCGGGCGCGCGACGGCGGCGAGGACGGTGTCGTGGTCGAGTTCGCTCACGGGGGCCCCCTGGTACCGGACATTACGACGGACGGGCGGGCGTGTCCCCCGTCCGTTTGAACGGGAATCGACGCACCGGCGCGGCGCCGGTGCGCAGCTCGATCTCGACGCCCCCGGTGGCCGAGGGGCGGATCGCGAGCGCGGCCCCGATCCGCGCGGCACGCCGCTCGATGCTGGCGAGCCCGTGGCCGCGGCCCGCGTCGTCCGCGGCGAGCCCGCGGCCGTCGTCGCTCACGCGCAGCACCAGCGCCGCACCCTCGCGGCGCAGGATGACCTCCACCGTACGCGCGCCCGAGTGCCGCAGCGCGTTGCGCAGCGCCTCCTTGAAGACCAGGAAGACGTGCCGGCGGCTGTCCGCGTCGAGCTGCGCGGTGTCTGCGTCGACCTGCGGAAGATCGAGGCGCAGGGTGATGTCGGAGTCGGCGAACAGCTCGATCGCGAAGCGGCGCATGCGGCTCACCAGCTGGTCGAGCCGGTCGCCGCGCGGCGAGATCGCCCACACCACGTCGCTCATCGCCTCGACGACTTCGCCGGCGAGGTCGGTGATCCGGTCGAGCGCGTCGGTCCCGCGCCCGTCGCCGTGCGCGGCGTGACGGTGCGCGACCTGCGCGAGGATCGCGATCTGCGAGAGGCTCGAGCCGATGTCGTCGTGGAGGTCGGTCGCGATGCGGGTGCGCACGCGTTCGACCTCGAGCGCGCGGGCGAGACGCATGCGGTACGCGGCGTACGCCGCCGCCGCGAGCCCGGCCGCGACGAGCACGACGAACCAGGCGCGCCGCCAGAACGGCGCGAGCACGCGCACGTCGACGTACGCGGGCACGCCCGCCGCGCGCCCGTCCTCGCTCGTCGTGCGCACCTCGAAGCGGTAACGGCCCGGCGCGAGGCTCGCGAAGTGGACCGAGCGCGACGCGCCCGGCGATTCCCACGGCGTCGTGTCGCCGCCGAGCCGCACCTCGAACCGCGGCCTGCGGGCGGTCGCCGCGTGCGGCGCCGAGAACGAGACGGTGAGCGCGTTGCGGCCCGCGGGGATCTCGACCGGGCCGGCCGCGGTCGTCCCGAGCGGCGGGAGCGGCACCGGCTCGCCCGCGACGCGGATCTCGCGCACGCGCGCGAGCGGCAGCGGCTCGACGGGATCGGGCCCGGGGTCACGCCGCGCGACGCGCGTGAGGTCGCTGAACCACAGCCGCCCCGCGCGGTCGCGCGCGCAGAGCTGGATCACGTTGCCCGGCAGTCCGTCGGCGGCCGTGAAGAGGCGCACCGCGCGGCGCTCGGGGTCCATCCGGAGCACGCCGTGCTCGGTGCCGAACCACATCGTGCCGCTGCCGTCGTCGACGGCGCACGAGACGCTGGTGCTGCCGAGCTCCGCGGGCAGCGGCACGCGCTCGACGTGCGGCGCCGCGGCGTCCGGGTCGGGAACGAGGAGGATGCCGTTTCCCAGGAGCCAGAGCCGCCCGCGCGAGTCGCCGGCCAGGGCCGCGATCCGGGCCGGCTCGAAGAGCGGCGAGACCAGTTCCTCGAACGCGGCCCCGCGGCTGCGGAACAGCCGCCAGCGGAAGAAGAGCATCCAGTTCGTTCCCGCGGGCGCCTCCGCCGCGTCGAGGGGACCGTCGGGCGCCGCGCCCGGCGCGCGCAGCGGAACGCGTTCCGCACGCCGCGCCCCGCGCGCGACGCGCGCAACGCGCGAGACGGTGTCGGTGCCCGGGGCCTGGCTGCCGATCCACAGGTCGCCGCGCGAGTCCTCGCGCACGAACGTGACCTCGTCGTTCGCGAGGTCCGCCGGCGCGCGCAGCCACCGCGCGGGCGGCCCGGCGAGCGCCGCGGCCCCCGCGAACGGCGCGTCGTCCCACTGCAGGAGCCCGCGTCCCGAACCGATCCACCACGAGCCGTCGCCGCACTGCACGGCGTTCTTCCCGATGAGCCAGCCCATGTAGTCGACGCCCGCCGGCGTGTGCACGGGCTGCGGCCGGAAGGCCGTGCCGTCGAACTGCCAGACGATCATGCGGGCCCCGCCCGAGCGCGTCAGCGCCGTGGGCCGCCCGTGCGCGTCCACGAAGAGCGACGCGACGCGGAACCCCGGCTGGTCGATCTCCGAGTGCGTGACGAACCCCGACGACGCGCGCCGGACGATGCCGCGGTTGCGGAGCGCGATCCAGAGCTGGCCGGCGGCGTCGCTCGCGAACGCGCTGACGTCGTCGCCGGGCAGGCCCGCGCCGCGGTTGATCGTCGCGCCGATGGTCCAGCGCCGCGCCGCGTCGCGCTCGAGCGTGGTGATGCCGGCCGTGCTCGCGACGAGGAGCCGGCCGTCCGCCGCGCGCAGGAGGCCCGTCACGTCGTGGCTCGGCAGCCCTTCGGCGATCCCGAACACCAGGTCCGCGCGGCGTCCGCGCCCCGACGGTCCGCGAGCGCCGCCGCGCTCCTCGGGCTCGAGCCGCGCGACGCCGCGCAGGAACCCGACCCACACGCGCCCCTCGTCGTCGAACGCGAACGCCCGCGCGAAGTCCGCGCCGCGCTCGGCCGGCGGCACGTGCTCGACCACGGCCCCCTCCCTGATGCGGAGGATGCCGAAGGCGTGCGTCCCGACCCACACGTCGCCCTCCGGGCCGATCTCGAGCGCCTGGACGCGCGTGATGTCGCGCACCGTCTCGCCGTTGCGCTGCGGCATCACGCGGCGCGGCTCCCACGCCTCCCCGCGGCGCGCGACGCGCACCACGTCGTGGAACGTGCCGGCCCACACCGTTCCGCCGGCCTCGATCGCGAGGCGGTGCACGGCGCGCCCGGGCGCCGGCGCGTCGAGGAGCACGCGTTCGAACGCCGCACGCTCCGCGCGCGCGCGCGCGAGGTCCACCCGGAACAGTCCGCCCGCCGCCGCGATCCATACGGCCCCGTCGGGCGCCTGCGCGAGGTCGAAGACCTCGCCCCCGCCGAAACCGTTGGCGTCGGTACAGTTCTCGAAGCGCTCGCCGTCGAAGATCGACAGGCCGCGCGACGTCCCCATCCAGACGAAGCCGTCGCGGTCCACGAGCACGCGCCCCACGTCGTCGACGAGGAGGCCGTCGGCGGAGGTGTAGTGCTGTTGCGACGGAACCGGCTGCGGCGGCGTGGCGGCACGGAGCACCGTCGACGCTGCGGCCAGCAGGAGGGCCGCGGCGACGAACCGCCGTCCTCGGCGAGACCGCGCGCCGGGGGGTGCCATGGAGCGCGCATTCTAGCCCGGCGGGCACCGGGCCGGTGTTCGCGGACCGCGACGCTGTTCACCGCATCCGAGTTGGATTAACGTGTCGGCCCGAGGACGGCGTGGACAAGAAGCGCATCATCCTGCTGCTCGACGGCACCTGGAACGACATGGACGTCGGCGCGACGGACACGAACATCGTCCGGCTGCTGCGCATCATTTCCAGGTCGCTGCGGGCCGCGCCGCACGACGACACGCCGGCCCGGAAGCTCGTGTCGGGCTTCCGCGCCGGAAGCGACATGTCGCACCACGTGTTCTACGAGCGCGGCGTCGGGACCGCCTTCCTCGAGCGCACCCGCGGCGGCGCCTTCGGCTACGGCCTGGCCCGCAACGTGCGCCGCGCGTACCGCTTCCTCTCCTACGCCTACCGTCCCGGCGACGAGGTCTTCGTCTTCGGCTTCTCGCGCGGCGCGTACACCGCGCGCTCGCTCGTGGGCTGGGTCCACGCCGCGGGGCTCCTGACGCGCGAGCACTGCACCGAGGCCAACGAGGCCATCGCCTGGGAGTTCTACCGCACCTCGCCCAACGACCGGCTGCCCGGCGTGTGGTCCGCGCTCACGCCGTACGTGCACGAGCGCACGGCGCTGCAGATCGAGTGCGTCGGCGTGTTCGACACCGTCGGCGCGCTCGGCGTCCCCGTCGAGCCGCTGTGGCGCGCGAACCGCGAGCGCTTCGCCTTCCACTCGGTCACGCTCAGCTCGATCACGCGCCTCAACCTGCACGCGCTCGCGCTCGACGAGCACCGCTCGCCGTTCCGCGCGACCGTGTGGCGCACGCCGCCGTTCAAGCGCTACGCGTCGCGGACCGAGCAGGTCTGGTTCCCCGGGGCGCACTCCGACATCGGCGGCGGCTACATCGACGAGGAGCGGCGCGCCGCCGAGTTCCGCTTCACGCTCGACGACATCGCGCTCGTCTGGATGCTGCGCCGGATCCGCGCCGCGTACCCCGACTTCCCCGCCGACGACGCGTTCCAGCCCGAGTTGGCGCGCGACGCTTCCGAGTCCGCCCACCGCGCGGCGGCCGGCGCGACGCTGCACGACTCGCGCACGTTCTACTACCGCCTGATGAAGAACGCGGTGCGTTCGATCGCCAACCACAAGGTCGCGGACCTCGCGCCGCACGAAGAGCTCGTGGGCTACGACCGCCACGAGGACACGATCGGCGAGATGGTGCACGTGTCCGCGCTCGAGCGGCGGCGGCGCGATCCGCAGCGCTACGCGCCGAAGAACCTCCTCTCCGTGCTGCCGCTGATCCGCGCGACGTACGCCGGTCCCGCCCCCGACGCCCTGCCGGTCGTGAAGTGGGACGGCACGGCCTACGACCCCGCGGACCCGCAGGACTGCCGCGACGTCCTCGCCCTCCTGGGGTAGAGTCGGCGGCGATGCGTTCCCACACCGACGACGACCTCCCCGGCCGCTGCCCGTGCTGCTGGATCGTGCGCAAGCACTGCGTGTGCGCGCACGTGCCGCGGCTCGGGACGCGCGACGACCTGCTCGTCGTGCGGCACCGCCAGGAAGCGTGGAAGTCGACCAACACGGTGCGCATCGCGGCGCTCGCGCTGCCGCGCCTCGCGGTCGTGGAGTACGGCCTCGACCTCGCGGCCACGACCGCGGCGCTCGAGCCGCTCGTCGAGGGCGGCGGCGTCTACCTCGTCTACCCCTCGGACAGCGCGGCCCCGTGGCCCGCCGCGCCGCCGCGCCGGCTCGTGTTCCTCGACGGCACCTGGCGCCAGACGCGCCGGATGCTCAAGAAGCTCCCCGCCCTCGCCGCGCTGCCGCGGCTCGCGCTGCCCGACAAGCCGGCCGACGTGATCCGGCTCCGGCGGCCGACGTTCGCGGGCGGGCGCTCGACGCTCGAGGCGCTCGCCGACACGCTCGCGGCGGTCGGCGACGTCGCGGACGCGGACGCGCTCGGCACGCTGCACGCGCGCTACGTCGAACAGGTGCTGCGCGCGCGCGGGCGCTGGGACGCGGCGCACGGTGTCGCGCCGCTCTGACGCTACGCGTAGGTGTCGAGGCGGTGCGCGTGCGAAGAGGACGAAGACGATGCTGGGGACGAGGACGAGGACGACTTCGACGCGGTGACCGTCGTCGTCGTGCCGCCGGCCACGTAGGTGCGCCCGCACTCGGGGCACACCGCGGTCTTGATCTGCACCGTCTGGCTGAGGACCTTCTTCCCCTCGTCCTTCGCCTTGGCCTGCTCGCGGTTGACGTGCTCGCGCTCGTGCGAGGACACCGCCGCGGCGGACGCGGTCGGCGCGACGTACTGCGGGCTCTTGAACGACACGCCCGGGTCGTTCGACCCGTCGACGTAGCGCCGCTCCTTGCACGACTGACACTCGGTCTTCCCGGTCCGCGCCGAGGCGTAGACCGAGGTCGAGTACGACGCGGAATCCGCTGAAATGGCGCCGATCATCTCGAGGGAAACGGTCGGTCCCGCGCCCCCCGTGCGCCAGACGGGCGCGTGACTGCGGAGACCCGCGGAAGGGATCGGTGTACCCCGGCGCATCCCTATCCGGCGCCCTCCGGCGGCGCGACGCGCTGTTCCAGGATCCGCTTCGCCTCCTGCAGCGCCCGCCGGGTGCTGCGCCGGAACATCCACGCGAGGAGCGGCGCCATGGCGCGCGCGAGGAGACCGCCGCGCAGCGTGAGCGTGTTCACCTGCGCGAAGCGGGTGCCGCCGTTCTCGGGGACGTACTCCCACGAGCCGCCGCCTCCGGCGATGACCGGTGAGGACACGTCGTTCATGGCGAGGCTCGTGCGCCGCGGTCTCTCGTTCAACCTGTAGGTCACCGTCGCCGCGAAGGACCCGGCGCCGCGCATTCTCACGACGCGCGGCACGTCACCCAGGACCACTGCACTCCGCACGGCGGCGTCCCACTCGTGGCGTCGCGTCCAGTCCTGGGTGTAGTCCCAGACGTCCTCGGGCGTCGCCCGGATGAAGATCTCGTCCTTGATCGTCACATTCAACGAGGGCGCCCCCCTTGACGCTAACCAGTGATTTATCCGACCGTGTCACGCAACATCGTGGAATATGCACCGGATGTCGTTGACCGGTCTCGCGTGAACGAAGTAAAACGCGCCGACCGAGTTTGCACGACTCGGAACGGAGGAGGGTCACGATGAGGAAATCAGGGAAGATTCTGGTCGTCGTCGCACTGAATCTCGCGCTGCTCGCGCTGTCCGGGCTCGTGTTCGCCAAGGGCGGCTCGGCCCCGGCGCCGCCGCCGCCGGTCCTGTGCGGCTGCAAGTGCCCCGACGGCTCGTTCGTGACCACGCACGCGCCCGACGCCAACTCGTGTCCGAGCGCCTGCGCGGCGGCCTGTCCCAGCGACATGTAGCGACGACCGACGGGATGGTGGAAACGGCGCGGGCCGCATCGAGATCGTCGATGCGGCCCGCGCGATGTCGAGGCTCGATCAACCGCCCGACTGCACTTCCTTGGCGATCACGAGGCGCTGGATCTGGTTCGTGCCCTCGTAGATCTGCAGCAGCTTGGCGTCCCGCATGAACTTTTCGACCATGTAGTCCCGGCTGTAGCCGTTGCCGCCGAGGATCTGCACCGCGTCGGTCGTCACCTCCATCGCCGTGTCGGTCGCGAAGGTCTTGGCAATCGCGCTGTGCTTCGAGTTCTTGATCCCGTTGTCGGTCATCCACGCGGCCTGCCACGTGAGGAGGCGCGCGGCCTCGATCTTCTTCGCCATGTCGGCGAGCATGAAGCTGATCGCCTGGTTGACGATGATCGGCTTGCCGAACTGGTGGCGCGTCTTCGCGTACTCGAGCGCGACCTCGAACGCCGCGCGCGCGACGCCGACGCCGCCCGCGGCCACCGCGGCGCGCGTCTGGTCGAGCGTCTTCATCGCGATGATGAAGCCCTGCCCTTCCTTGCCGAGGAGGTTCGCCTCGGGCACCTCGGCGTCGTGGAAGTGCAGCTCGACCTGGTTCGAGGCACGCTGGCCCATCTTGTCGAGCGCCTTGCCGATCTCGAGGCCCGGCGTGTCGCGCGGGACGACCATGCAGCTCGTGCCGCGCGCGCCCTTGGTCGGATCGGTGCTGCAGAACAGCGCATACCAGTCGGCGTGCCCACCGTTGGTGCAATAGCACTTCGTCCCGTTGACGACGTACTTGTCGCCCTTCTTCTCGGCGCGGCACTTCATGCTGCCGGCGTCGGAGCCCGCGTCCGGCTCGGACAGCGAGAACGCCGCGAACTTCGGCGCCTCGGCGAGCATGCCCAGCCACTTCTTCTTCTGCTCGTCGGACCCCGCGACGAGGACCGGCGTCATCGCCAGCCCGTTGGCCATGATCGACGTGTAGAGGCCCGCGCAGCCCCAGGCGAGTTCCTCGCACACGAGCGCCTCGTCCATCTGGCTCGCGCCGGGACCGCCGCACTCCTTCGGCACCAGGGCCTGCAGGTAGCCGGCCTTGAACGCGGCCTCGTAGACGTCGACCGCCCACTCGCCGGACAGGTCGTACTTGCGGGCGACGGGGCGCATCACCTCGACGGCGAACGCGTGGGCACGGTCCTTCTCTTCCTGCTGGTGGGGGGTTAGGCCGAAGTCGGGCATGGCGGGTCCTCGCGGGGAAATGGCGGGTCAGCTGTCCGGTCGGGAGAACGAATCGACCGGTCAGTCTAACCCGCCCCGGCCCTACTTGGACACCCGGCCCAGGTCCGGCCTGTAGTGCAGGATGGTGCCGGTCGACTTCTCGATCGAGTCGAGGCGCAGCTGGTCGAGCCAGCGGAAGGTTTCGTCACCGAGCGCCTTCTTCAGCACGTCCGCCGCGATCGGCATGGCATCGCGCTCCGCGCCCGTGTCGTACGGGACGGCCGTGACGTAGGTGAACGACGGGCCCTCGACGCTGACACGCCGGATCACGGTGGGCACCCCCGGGTCCTGCTCGGACGGGGTCTTGTAGAGTGCGAGCACGCGCTCGAAGTCGTGCAGTTTTCCGGGCTTCACCTCCGTGACCCAGATCTGCATGTACGCCGGCGGCGTGGCCCAGGTGCGCGGCTTGACGCTCATGTCCGGCGCGTAGCGGTAGACGCCCTGCGTCGTGGATTCGATGGCGGCGCGGCCGGCCTTGAGGACCTTCGCGGCCTCCTCCGCGCCGAAGGCCTTGGTGAGGATCTCCGGCGCCGACATCATGCCGTCCACCTCGGCCCACGTGTCGAAATGCGTGAGGGTCGTGTAGGTGTAGCCCGGCCCGCCGGCCATGTTCTGGTAGACCAGCATGCGCTGCTTGAGGTCGAGCTTGTCCGCCGCGGCCTGCACCTTCCTGACGAAGGCCTCGTAGTCCAGCGCCCCGTCGGGCTTCGCGTGCACGGTCAGAGCGAGCACGTACTGCTTCGGCTGCTGCGCCTGGGCGAACGGAACACCCGTCGTCAGCACGAGAGCGCACACTGCCCCCGCCGTGAACCACCGTGTCATTCCCATGTCCGGCCCCCTTCTGGGTGGATGGCGGGTGCGGTGTGCACCCGTCACCTGTCCATACACGGGAACCGGGACGAAGTTGGCCCGCGTCTCAGCGGGGAGCGGCCGGCGCGCCCGCGGGCGCGAGGTCCCAGCCGCGCAGCTGGTCCCGCACCGCGGGGACGTTGGCGTCGATCGTGAGCGGCGTCACCGTGACGAAGCCCTGCGCAAGCGCGCCCACGTCGGTGTCGGCCGACGCGTCGACGGGGGCCTTCCAGACGCTCCAGTAGTACGTGCGCCCGGACGGAGACTGACGGCGCTCGTACGTCTGGGTGCCGGGCACGGTGCCGTGCGGGACGACCTTGACGCCCCGGATCTCGCCCGCGGGCACGTTGACCGACAGGAACGTGCCGCGCGGCAGCCCGCGGCGCAGCACCTCGGCGACGATCTTCGCCGTCGCGTCGGCGGCACGCGCGTAGTCCATCGACTTCGACGCGGCGAGGCTCACCGCGATCGCCGGGATGCCGTCGAACGCGGCCTCGCGCGCCGCGCCGACCGTGCCCGAGACGTGGAACGACAGCCCGGCGTTGTCACCCGCGTTGATGCCGGACACGACGATGTCCGGTCGCTCCTCGAGGAGCGTCGCGAGCGCGAGCCGCACGCACGTCGCCGGCTTGGCGGAGATCCGGTACCACGGTTTCGGAGGCCTCGCGGGGCCCGACGGACCCGCGGGATCCGATGGACCCGCGGAGCCCGATGGACTCGCGGCTCCCGGCACGTTCACCAGCGGCGCGATCTCGCGCACGAAGATCGGGTCGGAGTGCGTGATGCCGTGGCTCACGCCGCTCTGGTTCTCGGACGGTGCCGCGACCGTCACCTCGCCGAGCGGCGCGAGCGCCGCGTACAGCGCGAGGAGGCCCGGTGCCTCGATCCCGTCGTCGTTGGTGACGAGGATGCGCGGGCGCGAGGCGGCGTACGCGGTGGCGGAGGCGAGGCACAGCACGAGTGCGGCGACGGCGAGCGGGCGCGGGCGCGGGCGCGAAGTGTCCATGCCTCGATCATCTCACGGGCACGTCGCGCTGATCCGCACCGCGCCGCTCGTCGCCTGGCCGTAGGTCCCGGTCCCGCACCCCGCCACCTTCTCGCGCACGAGGTACCAGAACGCCTTGCCGAGCGCCGGGTTGGTCGCGTCGGCCACCTGCGTCGCGGCGACGCCGGTCGCGACGCACGTCTCCGTACCGGGCGACGCGCCGACCGGCAGCCCGCCCGGCAGCTGGCCGCGCAGCACGTCGTACGTCGTGCCCGGGTACGTCGGGGCCGCGGACCACGAGAGCGTCTTCTTGTCCGTCGCGACGAGTTGCCCGTTGACCTCGATCGGCAGCAGCACGGACGTCAGGACGACCGCCGTCGGATCGTAGCGCGTCGTCCAGCCGATGCAGCCGCCGCCGGACGGCGTCACCGTGTTGAACGTGCCCGTGCGCGAGACGTACGTCATGACGGTGAACGTGTTCCCCGGCGCGGGCACGAAGCCGTTCACGAGGCTCACGTTGAGCGCTCCCGCGAGCGCGGCCGCGCCGCTGCCGCCGACGCGGAACTGGTCGTAGTCCACGCCGGCATTCGTGCCGCCGAGCTCGACGTTGAGCGCGCCGGCCGCGGTCTGCGTGTAATTGCCCGACTGGTTCAGGACGCCGAGCGGCAGGCCCGGCACGGTCGCGCCCGCGACCGAGGTCGTGGCCGTGAGGGTGCCGATGCCGGTGACGGTCCCGCCCGCGATGCTCATCGTGTTGGGCGAGGTGACCGCTCCCCCGTTGAGCGTGAGCGAGCCCGCCGTCTGCGAGTAGCCGGTCGGCGTGGCGATGAAGCTCAGCGTGCCCGCGAGCGCCTGCACCGCACCCGCGTTCGTGAACGGGATCGAGACCTGGGTCGTGCCCGTGCCCGCGGACTTGCGGAACGTGCCCGCGGCCAGGTTGTTGAAGGAGGTCGTCCCGCCGAACGGGTTCTGCAGGAACGAGTCGGTCTGGCAGTCCCACGTGCCGCTGTTGTTGACGACCGCGCCGGTGCCGAGCCGCACGGCACCCGTCCCGGACCACGTCGTCGTGCCCGCGACGTTGAGCGTCCGGTTGGTCGTGACGTCGTGCACCGCGCTGCCCGTGATCGCGATCCCGCCGTTGGCGTTGGTCGTACCCGCGGCGGTCAGCGTGCCGCCCGACCAGCTGAACGGCCCCGTGATCGTGAACGCCGCCGCGCCCTGCTGCGTGCCGCCCGACTGCGTGAACTGCGGCACCGTGAGCGGGCTGTTGACGTTCATGGTCCCGGAGACCAGCTGCACCGCGCCGCTGAAGCTCGTGCCCGCGCCGAGGTCGTGCGTCCCGACGGCGAGCTGGATCGTTCCCCCCGTGGCGTTGAACGCACCCGTGTGCGTGCCGTTGGGCTGGAGCTGGATCGTGCCGGTCTGCGCGGTCACGGTACCCGTGTTGTGAAAGCCCGTGATGCTGCTGAAGACCGTGGTCGTCGCCGCCCCCGCGGACTTGCGGAACGTGCCCGAGTTGTTGAACACGGCCGTGCCGCCGAACGGGTTCTGCATGTTGAGGTCGTTCTGGACGTCCCACGTGCCGGCGTTGTTGACCACCGCCCCGGTGCCGAGCCGCACCACCGCCGACCCGCCCCACGTGACGCTCGACGAAGTGTTGAGGATGCGCCCGCCGGTGACGTCGACCGTGCCGCCGGTCAGGACGAGGGTGCCGTTGGCGTTGGTCGTACCGGCGGCGGTCATCGTGCCGCCCGACCACGTGTAGGTCCCCGAGCAGGTGAACGCCGCCGTGCCCTGCAGCGTGCCGCCGGACTGCGTGAACTGCGGCGCCGTGAGCGGCGCGTTCACGTCGAGCGCGCCCGAGACGAGCGTGACCGTGCCCGACATCGTCGTGCCGGAGTTGAGGTCGTGGGTGCTCGTCGAGAACTCGACGGTGCCGCCTGCGCCGTTGAAGGCCCCCGTGTGCGTGCCGGGCGCGCGCAGGCTGAGCGTGCCGGACTGGGCGAGCACGGTGCCGGTGTTGTGGAAGCCGGTCAGGCTGTTGAAGACCGTCGAGACGCCCACGCCGGCGCTCTTCCGGAACGTGCCCGAGTTGTTGAAAACCGCGGTGCCGCCGAACGGGTTCTGCAGGTTGGTGTCGTTCTGCCAGTCCCACGTGCCGCTGTTGTTGACGGTCGCGCCGGTGCCGAGACGCACCACGGCCGAGCCGCTCATCGTGGTCGTCGACGGGAGGTTGAGGATCCGTCCGCCCGTGACGTCGACGGTCCCGCCCGAGAGCTGGAGGCCGCCGTTCGCGTTCGTCGTGCCGGCCTGCGTCATCGTGCCCGCGGTCCACGTGTAGACGCCGGTCGTCGTGAAGGACGACGTCCCCTGCAGGGTCCCTCCGGACTGCGTGAACGCGACCGTGGTCAACGGCGTGTTGACGTTCAGCGTGCCGGTCGTGAGCTGGTTCGAGCCCGTGAGGCTCACGCCCGCGTTGAGGTTGTGGACGCCCACCGCGAACTGGATCGTGCCGCCCGCGCCGTTGAACGCGCCCGTGTGCGTGCCGTTGGGCTGGAGGGCGATCGTGCCGGACTGCGCGCTCACCGTGCCGGTGTTGTTGAAACCCGAGAGGCTGCTGAAGACGGTCGTCGAGCCCGTGCCCGCCGTCTTCCTGAAGGTGCCCGAGTTGTTGAACGTTCCCGGCGCCGCGAAGGGGTTCTGGACGCCCGCGTCGGTCTGGCAGTCCCACGTGCCGCTGTTGTTGACGATCCCGCCGCCGCCGACGCGGAAGGCGCCGTTGCCCGACCACGTCGCGGTGCCCGTGTTGTTGAGCGTGCGCGGGCCGTTCACGTCCATGTTCGAGAGCGCGGTCAGCGCCATGCCGCCGTTGGCCTGGGTGACGCCGCTCCCGGCCATCGTCCCCGCGCTCCACGTGTAGAGGCCGGTGGTCGTGAACGTGGCCGCGCCCTGCAGCACGCCGCCGGTCTGCGTGAACGTGACGACGCTGAGCGGCGCGTTGACGTTGAGCGTTCCGGAGATCAGCTGCACGTTCCCCGTGAAGCTCGTGCCCGCGCCCAGGTCGTGGACGCCCACCGCGAACTGCACGGTGCCGGCCGTGCCGTTGAAGTTCCCCGTGTGCGTGCCGTTGGGCTGCAGGAGGAGCGTGCCGGTCGCCGCCTGCACCGTCCCCGTGTTGTGGAACCCGGTGAGGCTGCTGAACACCGTGGTCGTGCCCGCGCCCGCCGACTTCCGGAACGTTCCCGAGTTGTTGAAGACCGCGGTGCCGCCGAACGGATTCTGCAGGTTCGAGTCGGTCTGGCAGTCCCACGTGCCGCTGTTGTTGACCACCGCGCCGGTGCCGAGGCGCACGGCGCCGGTGCCGCTCCAGGTCGCGGTCGCGGCCGCGGGCACGTTCAGCGTGCGGCCCCCGGTCACGTCCATGGCGCCGCCCGCGAGCGCGAGGCCGCCGTTCACGTTCGTGATCCCGGCCGCGGTCATCGTGCCGCCGGACCACGTGTAGAGGCCCGTCGTCGTGAACGTCGCCGTGCCCTGCAGCGTGCCGCCCGACTGCGTGAACTGCGGCACCGTGAGCGCGCTGTTGACGTTGAGCGCACCCGAAATCAGCTGCACGGCACCGCTGAAGCTCGTGCCCGCGTTCAGGTCGTGGGTGTTGGTCGCGAACTGCACGGTGCCCCCGGAGCCGTTGAACGCGCCGCCGTGCGTGCCGGGCGCCTGGAGCTGGACGGTGCCCGCCTGTGCCGTCACCGCGCCCGTGTTGTTGAAGGCGGTGAGGCTGCTGAAGACGGTCGTCGTGCCTGCGCCGGCGCTCTTCCTGAACGTGCCGGAATTGCTGAACGTCGCGGCGCCGCCGAACGGGTTCTGGAGGTTCGAGTCGGTCTGGCAGTCCCACGTGCCGGAGTTGTTGATCACCGACCCGGTGCCGAGGCGAACCGGGCCGGTGCCGCTCCAGGTCACCGTCGCCGTGGTGGTGAGGGTGCGCGAACTCGTGAGGTCGTGGGCGGCCGAGCCGCCGAGGGTGAACGTGCCGTTGACCGTCGTGGACCCGGGCCCGATCTGCGTGCCGCCGGTCCAGTTGTAGGTCCCGTTGACCGTCACCGCGCCCGCGCCGTTGAAGCCGCCGCCCGACTGCGCGACGACGCCGTTCGCGCCCACCGTGCTCGCGCCGCTGAGCGTGATCGACTGCGTCGCGATCGACAGCGTCTGCGTGCCGCTCGCCCCGCCGAGGTTGAGCGACGCCACGGTGGGGCTCGTGTCGAGGGTCACCGTGTAGGTGCCCGCGAGCGTGATGACGGCGTCGTCGGTGGAGCCGGGCACTCCCGACGGATTCCAGTTCCCCGCGACGTTCCAGTTGCCGCCCGCGGCATTCGCCCACGACTTGGTGACCAAGGGCGCACGCACCGGCGCCGAGAACTCCGAGGTGTTCCCCTGCGGATCCGTGGCCGTCGCGGTGAGGAGCGCGCGCGACTCGATGGCCGTCGTGGCCAGCAGCTTCAGGTCCGCGCGCCCGCCCGCGTCGGTCGTGACCGCGGCCGCGAGAACGAGCCGCGCGCCCTCGCGCACCGCCGTCTCCGTCGCGGTGGGCGGGCCCTCGGTCCACTCCGCGAGCGGGATCTTCGTCGGCGTCGCGAAGACTTCGATGCGGTACGCGGTGAGGGGCTGCGCGCGAAGCGTCCCCTCGACGAGCGTGCCCCCGTTCGCCCCCCGCGAGGCCGCGACGAGCGACGGCTCGGGCGCGAAGCGGTTCGGGCCGTCGAGCGCCGGGTGCGCCGTGGTTCTTGGGACGAGCACGATGCCGTCGCCGTGTTTGCCGGTCACGCCGTTGCCGACGATGCGATTGCCGAGAACGCGGTTGCCGACCGCTTCCGCGCCGCTGATGCGCACGCCGGATTCGGCGTTGCCCGTGATCACGTTGCGCGCGTCGGGACCGGTGCCGCCGATCGTGTTGTCGCGCGAATCGACGATCGCGAGTCCCGCGCCCCCGTTGGCGGGAGCGTCGCCCTCGCCGACGTCACCGCCGATCGTCAGGCCCTCGATCCGATGCCCACCGCCGCCCTCGAGGCGCAGCGCGTCGCCCGCGAAACCGCGCAGCGTGAGCCCGCGGAGCGTCGCGCCCGTGCAGCGGACGACGAGCCCTTCGACCGTGCCGCCCCCGTCGATCGTGATGCCGTCGCCGTCGAGCTCGACCGCGTCGGTGATCGCGGGCAGCGCGGACGCGAGCCCGATCGTGTGCGGCGCGTCCCCGGGAATCGCGAACGTGATCCGGTCCGGCGCCGCGCCGTTCGCCGCATGGTTCGCGTCGAGGATCGCCCAGCGCAGCGAGCCCGGGCCGCCGTCCGCGTCGGTGACGACGACGAAGACCTGCGGCGGCGCTGCCGCTTCGGCGGCATGTGCCGCTTCCGCGGCATGTGCCGCTCCGCGCCCGATCGTCACGACTACCAGGACTGCAACAGAGACGAAGCGGCCGAGCCGCGAGGCAACCTGAGAGGACATCGGTGCGTCCTTTCTCGAGAGCTTCGCGGCAGCACACGGACGTCGGACGAGTGGTGGAACGACCTCCACGAAACGGACAGCCCCTGACCCTGCCGCGCCGTTGTTCAATTTACGGCGATTGCGGCGCGAGTAAGTCGAGAAATCAGGCGAATCGTTTCGGGCAAGTACGGCGCTCTTCAGACGACCGGCCTCAGTTCTGCGGCACGTCGATGCTGTAGAAGTAGCAGACCGGTCCGACGGCCGCGTTCCGGTCCGTCGCGGCCGGCGCCGCGGTCGACTGGATCTGCACCATCGACTGCGGCGAGGTCCCGCGCATGACGCGATAGCTGTTCTGCCCGGCGGTATCGCTCCACGACAGTCCGATGTCCGTGCTCGACTTGCTCACCCCGAGGTTCAGCGCCGCGCTCGACTTGACGTAGATCTGCGCGTTCGGACACGGCGCGCTGTACACGTCCGCGGCGTTCATCGCGCGGACGTTGTACTGGTAGGTCGTGTTCGTGGACAGGCCCGTGTCGTTGAAGAACGTCGCCGAGGTCGTGCCGACGAGCGCGTTGTTGCGGAACACCTGGTAGTACGCGATGTCGGTGAACGGATCGGTCGCCGACAGCCACGAGATCGTCGCCGTCGTCCCCGTGATGCCGTAAGCGTCGGGCGCCTCCGGGCATCCGGGCGTGGACGGCGACCCGCAGCCCCACGGCTCCACCATCGCGGGCCCGAGGGCGCTGTACGTCAGGAGGAACCCGTGCGCGGCGAACGCGGCCGCGAACGAGTTGACGCCGACCCCCACGGTCACGGGCGACGCCGCGCCGGTCGGGGATCCCGTCGAGCCGATGCGCTGGTACCAGATGTCGGTCGTCGACGTGACGCGCGTGTCGAGCCAGTACACGCCGTACTCGCCTCCAAGCCATGTCACGAGCGGGGCGTACGACGTCGCCGGGTCGTTCGTCACGCGCACGTCGGGTCCCGCCTTCGTCCCCGCCTGCGAAACGATCGAGAAATAGATCTCGTAGTTCCCGTCACGGGTGTCGTACCACGCCATGCCGAGGCTGCCGCCGTTGGACACGAGGGTCGGAGCGAACGAATTCCCCGCGCCGGTCACGATGACGCCGTTCGGCGTCGCGGAACCGTTCAGCCAGAGCTGCTGGGACGAGATCTCCGTGTGCGTGCCGCTCTTGCTGTCCTGCCACACGACGATGAAGCGACCCTGCGCAGGCGACCACGCGATCGCCGGGGCCTGCTGGTCGCCCGCCCCGAGACCGAGCCCGAATTCGGTCTGGACGTTGCCGGCGCCGTCGACGAGGTCGGCATACGAGTCCCAGGTCGTGCCGAACGTGGACCAGGCCACGGCATACAGCGAGCCGCTCCAGGCGATCGCGGGCGTGCTCGCGGACTGCGTGGGGGCCGCATTGAAGGCGAACGACACGCGCTTGGGGGACGCGACGACCGCGCCGTTCGCGTCGATCCGCATGAAGAAGACCTGCGTGGCGGGCGAGGAACTGCCGGCGAACACGATCGCGTACCCGCTCCCGTTCCAGACGACGGCGGGCGCCGCGGGCCACGACGACGCGATGAAGACCGACGCCGCCGCGGGCTTCCCGTCGGCGTAGAGCCGCTGGAAGCGCAGGCCGCCCGAGTTCTGGTCGTACCACACGGCGCCGAACTCCGCGCCGTTCCACGCGAGGCCCGAGGGATAGGTGTTGGCACCGCCCAGCGTCGCGGGCGGCGCGAGGGCCTGCGGGCTCGGGCACGTCGGCGCGGCGTCCACCGCGGCGAGCGCGGGAGACGCGGTGAACGCGGAGAGCCCGAAGAGCGCGGAGAACACGCAGAACGCGAGGAACGCTGAGGGTGCGACGCAGAACGAGGGCAGGCGGAGCGCGGCGCGGTTCCGGAACGTCATGTCGAGGGACCCCCCGGCCGTCAGAGAATTCGGACGACCGTGCCTTGGGGATACCGCGAAAGCCGGACGCGTGCACGCCTGTCACACGATTTCCACACGCCGCCGCCCGGCGCGGCGCGGTTCGTGGCCGTTTACGCGCGAGGCGCTGGCCCTGGACTTCTGTAAACGTTCAGTTCGGCAACACGGCGAGTCGAACGTCGACGCGCGCCCGCTCGCGCGCAAGCCGCTCGGTGTCCCCGGGGGCCGTCCACGTGTACGCGCGCGTCTGCACCGCGCCCCACGTGCTCGTGGCCGCGTCGTACACGCTGTAACCGAGCGTGCCCGCCCCGCTCACCCAGTCGGCCCACACCTTCCCGGCCCGCGCGTGCACCTTCACGTCGATCACGCCGTCGCCCGCGGGACCGCTGTACGTCGTCTCCGCCACGATCGTCTGCTGCCAGATCCCGGCATCGCGCCGCGCCACGATCACGCGCGTGCCCGCCGGACCCGCCTGCTGGTAGCCGACCCGCGCCTCGCCGCCCGGCGCGATCGCGTCCGGATGCAGCCCCGTCTCGACCGGCTGCGTGACGGTCTCCTGCGCCAGCGGCACCTGGCCCGGCGACAGCCGCATGTACCACACCTGGTCCGGCGTGCCGTGCCGCCACCACGTGATGTGGCGCGTGCCACCCTCGTCGATCCACAGCGCCGGATCGAGATCTTCTTCGTCGGCCGAGGTCAGGACCTGCGCGACGGTCCACTGCTGACCATCCCACCGCGACAGCACGATCTCGTGGTCATGACCGTCGTTCCACGACCACACGACCTCGGGCTGGGACGTCACGGGGTTCATCGCGAAGGCGGGAGCGCCGTCGCCGTTCATGTCGCCGTAGTAGTTGAGTATCAGTGGTTCAATCTCGTTGATGTATCTAATCGCGATCCATGGATCCGGAGACGGATCGTCGCCACCGCCCGCCATGATCACGAACGAGGGATGCGGAATCCTGGTCCCGACCGAGACCTCTCCCATCGCACTCGTCACCAGCACGAGCGCGAAGACCGCGAGCACCGACCAGCGGAAGCGATGGCTCATGGCTTCTTCCTCTTGGCGGTGGCCACCGGCCGAATAGTGGCGAGGAATTCCTCGGCTTCAGATAAGCGCGGATCGACCTTTGAGAGCAGGCGTGAAAGGACCTGCTGAATTCGCTTACGCGCAGGCTCGTCTCCCGCAACTGCTTCCAGCTTCCATACCCAGAACCAGGCGAGGAATACGTCGTTCATACGCTGGATACGCCGCGACAAAGAAGCGGCGCGTTCCAGTTCCGCCCTTGCGTGCTCGAGATCATTGTTCAGTAGGTAGGCTTGGCCAGCAAAACGACTGGCTTGTGAAGCCACCTCGATGTGGCCGTTATTGAGGGCCGTGCTCGCAGAAGCGCGAATGACCGCAAGGCCGTCGTCGAGCTGCCCGGTTTGGGCAAGACACAGCCCGAGGGAGGCCCCGATTCGCGCCCGGTTGTGATCGTCGCTCAGCGCCGCATAGAGGTCGCGCGCCTGGCTTAACGGAGCAATCGCCTGGGCGTAGTCCTTGGCCACGAAATGCAGACTGCCAATCGCCGCAATGGCGTACGCCTTCGACCTCGTAGAAGCCGATTGCGCCATGATCTCGAGTTGGCGCGCGAGGATTCGCGCTTTCCCGAAATTCGAAGTCATGTAAAGGATGGTCACGTTTAGGGCAAGTGCCCTGACCCCGGTGTCCGTGCCGATTGGCAGGTTTAGAACTTTCGTGATGATCTCGGTCGCGATACCGAATCGTCGTTCGCGCCGATGCACTACTGCGCACCAGATCATCGCGTCTGCGAGCTGTTCCGGATCCCGTTCGTTAGGCTCCTGCAGAATCACCCAGTCGACGGCCGCTTCGAAGTAGCCAAGCGACAACGCATATTCACCTCGCGCTGCCAGCTTTCGGCCAGCTTTCATCAGGTCGTCGTACGTTTGCCCGGTGATGTCGATTTCGGACTTCGAACTTCGTAGAGCGATGAGTTCCTCAAGGTAGGCAAACGAAGTCCCGAGCGATCGACACAGCGCCGCAACATCACCGATTGAAAGTGCCGACTGCCCGCGCTCGAGCCGGGACAACATGCTGACGCTGATGTTCGCGCCCTCGCGCGCAGCGCGCTCGGTCACGTCGGACAGAGTCCAGCCGAGCGTCTCCCGGGTACGCCGGAAATGCTCGCCGACGGCGAGTTTGATGCGGGACTCGTCGGGCACCATAGGTCTCCCCGCAACCCGGGTGCTGCATCTACTCAGCAGTTGTCGCGAATCATGAATTGCCAAAAGGGAAAAAGCAACGAGCCCAAATCACGCCGTAATTCGGAAATTACATGATCGAACTCGTGGTCACGGCATGTCGCGGCCCGTGTAATACATAACGGTAAGGCCCGCGTTCGCCCCCATGGTGGAGCCGATCGTGCGGGTGTCCGGGAAGAGGCCGCACGGTGTCCGCCGGCGGACGCGGTCGTGGGGCACGCGCCTCGAATTGCCACGAATTTGGTCAGATCGGGCGCCTCCGTCGTTTGCCCGACGTCGCGCTGGTGTCACCCGCACGATTGGCTCGACTATGGGGGGTACGGAGATTCCCATGCCCTTTGCCCTGTTGTTCGCGCTCGCCGTTGGCCTCGCTCTCGCGCCCGCCGCGCCCGCCTCGCCCACCGTGCCCGCCGCGCCCACCGTGCCCGCCGCGCCCGCCTTGCCCAGAACACCCGATGCGTCCGGTGCCGTCACCGCTCCCGCGGCGCTCAACTACGTGCAGTCCTCCACCGGCCTGGTCGACACGCCGCTCTGGGAAACCGGGAATACCACCTTCGCGATGGCCGACCTCGACGGCGACGGCAACGTCGATCTCCTCTCCGTCGGCGACCACGGCAATCCGCTGGATCCCACGCGCGAGATGGGGCTCATGGTGTGGCGCGGCAGCGGGAGCGGGTCGTGGGTGTACTACCACGCCGGCGACCTCGGCTACGGCGGCGCCGCGGCCGGCGACCTCGACGGGGACGGCACGCTCGACGTCGCGTACGGCGTGCACCACAACTACTCGGCGACGGACTTCGGCGACCAGAAGCTCGAGGCGGTGCTCGGCGACGGGTCGCTCGTCAACTGGACGCCGTGGGACGACGGGCTCGCCGGGGACGGGCAGGTGTGGGGGATGTTCGGGACGGACTTCACCGACGCGGACGGCGACGGCGCGCTCGACGTCGCGTCGGTCGCCTTCGGCGCCAGCGACGGATTGCATGTGTACATCAACCGGCGCGACGGAACCTGGGCGCGCGGCTTCGGGTTCTACGGCGGGAATTCCGGAATGCGCATCGCGTCCGGCGACGTCGACGGGGACGGGGCGCCCGACCTGTGTGCGACGAAGCAGGAAGGCTCGGTGTGGCTCGGTGACGGTGATGGATATTTCACCGTGGCCGACGGCAACCTGCCGGTACCCGCGGAATTCGGCTGGCGCGACGGTTCGTCGCTCGGCGACGTGGACGGCGACGGGCACGACGACATCGCGTGGTGCGATGCGTCGCAGAACCCGCAGGTGTGGCTCTACCGCGGACCGGGGGCGTGGAGCAGCGCGTCGGCGGGGTTGCCGGCCGACGGGAAGTGCGGGCTCACGGCGCTCGAGGACATGGACGGCGACGGCCGCGTGGACCTGGTGACGCTGGGCGCGGGCGGTGTCGTGCGCGTCCTGACCGGCAACGGGTCCGGGACGGCGTGGACGACGAGCGCGCAGTTCACGACCGGCGACAGCCCCGGGACGGCGATCGCGTTGACCACCGGCGGGGACGTCGACCACAACGGCCGGCCCGACATCGTGACCGTGACCGACAGGAAGCTCAGCCTGTTCTCGTTCCGCAACGAGGTGCGCTGCTGGCGCGAGGGCACGGCGGCCGCGGCGTTGTCGATCCGGCTCGTGCGGCCGGGGGCGCACCGCGTGCTGCGCGCGGGGAGCGTGGTGTTCGTCGACTGGATGGCGGCGGTTCCCGCGGGGCCGGGGGCGCGCGTGACGCTCGAGTTGTCGACGCACGGGGCGGCGGGGCCGTGGATGCCGGTGGCCTCTGGGCTTCCCGACAACGGGCGGTACCAGTGGACGGTGCCGTCCGCGTATGGCGCCGATTGCCGGCTCCGCGCGACGGTCACCTCGGGCGCGTTGCAGGCCACCGCGTCGCAGGCGACCGCGGTCGGACCGTCGTTCTCGATCGTGCGCCGGCCGGACGCGCTCGCGCTCGCGTTCACCGGGCGCGACACGGTGACGTGGACCGACGCGCTTGCCCGAGCGCGGTACGACGTCTATCGCGGGGACTGGGCGCGCTTCCGCGCGACCGGCGAGTACACGCAGGATCCGGCCGCGGTGCCCGCCGCCGCGCGGTTCTGCGGGCTCGCGGCGCCCGCGCTGACGGACACGTTCGTGCCGGCGGCGGGAGCGGCGGCGTTCTACCTCGTGACGGGGTACCGCGTGGTCGAGGACGGCGTGACGCCGGGGGTGGCCGTGCCGATGGCCGAAGGGCCGCTCGGGCAGGACACGGAGGCGCGGATGCGGCCGAACGCGCACCGCTGCCCGCGCTGAGGGACTGCCCGCGCCGAGGGATGGCCGCGCGGAGGGATGGCCGCGCGGAGGGATGGCCGCGCGGAGGGATGGCCGCGCGGAGGGATGGCCGCGACGATGGATTGCAGCTAGGCCAGCGCGCGGATCCCGCCCATGGCGTAGCGCGTCACCAGCTCCGCGAGCGGGTCGAGCGACTCCGCCATCGAGGGCCGGCCCGGCAGCAGGCGCACGATGATCGGCGCGCGCGCGAACAGCATCACGGCGCCGTGAATGCTCGCGACCGCGACGCCGACGCGGCCGTCCGCGGGCGGGCAGCCCATCAGCTCGGCCACGATCGCGCCCAGGTACTCGATGCGCGGCTTCACGGCCGCGCGCACGATGCGGTCCAGCTCGGGCGTCGGGTTCTCGATCTCGCGATTCATGAGGCGGAAGATCCACGACGTGTGGTGGCGCAGCAGCATCCGTTCGAGCTGCGCGCGGATGTACACGCGCAGCCGCTCCGGCGCCGGCACCTCGGGGCCCTGCATCGACTGCGCCGACGCCTCGCGCATGACGTCGATCGCGGACTCGATCACGACCGCGTACAGCCCGAGCTTGTCGCCGAAGTGGTAGTGGATCGCCGCGACGTTCGCGTCGGCCGCCTGGCAGATCTCGCGCGTCGAGACGCCGTCGAAGCCGCGGTCGGCGAACAGCTCGCGCGCCACCTCGAGCAGCTTGCCGCGCGTGTCGCCGTCATCGGCCCCGTGCCGCGCCCGGGCCTGGGAGCGTGTCCGCGGGCGCGTCACAGGGACCTCCGGAACAGGAGCGTCGCGCCGGTGATCGCGATCACCGTGAACCCGGCGAGGAAGACGAGGTCCATCCAGACGTCGACGAGACCGGTGTTCTTGAGCAGGAGGCACTTCAACGCGTGCACGCCGTAGGTGAACGGGTCGACCGCGGCGATCACCTGCATCCACTTCGGGAAGCCCTGCTGCGGGTAGACGGCGCCCGACGGGAAGTACAGGAGCGTGTTCATGAGGCCGAAGGTGGCGCGCGGCACGAGCGGGTCGTTCACGCGCACCATGAAGAGGAACATCATGCTGACCAGCGCGAGCGCGACGAGCGCGACCACGAGGAGCCCGCGCACCAGGCGCAGCGGGGCGAGCGGGTCGGGCACGCCGGCGATCACGGAGCCGATCGTCATCAGCACCGTACCGGCGAGCACGGCCTTGATCGCGCCCGACAGGGTGAACCCGCCGATCAGCTCCAGCTTGGTGATGGGCGTGACGAGGTAGCCCTCGTGCAGGCCGCGCGCCTTGTCGTCGATGAAGATGATGCCGCCGCCGATCATGACCATCATGAAGATCGACATGACGATCGAGCCCGGCAGGAGGTACTGGATGTACGGGACGTACGGGTAGACTTCGACGACGTCGAGGGTCACCTGGCTGCCGACGCGGTGCGCGTCGGGCGCGGGCCGGTTCACGGTCGAGACGAGGCCGTTCAGGCTGCCGGCGAGCGCGACGGACACGAACGTGTCGGTGTTGTCCTCGATCAGCGCGATGTGCGGATCGTCCTTGGCGAGCGAGCGGCGCGAGAAGTCCGGCGGGATCTCGAGCACGCCGTTGAGCCGTCCGCTGCGCAGGTCCTTCAGCGCCGCGCCGATGTCGGCGTAGGGCCGGGCCTCGAACGTCCGCGCGTTGGCGGCGACCGCGCCCGACAGCTCGGCGATGCGCACCGCCGCGACGCCGTGGTCGTGGTCGACCACCCCGAGCGCGAGCTTCTTGACGTTGCCGCCGAACGCGTAGCCCAGCACCACGAGCTGCACGAGCGGGAAGACCATCGAGACCAGGATCAGCGTCGGGCTGCGCCGGAAGCGCCGGAGTTCGCGCTCGATCAGCGCGAACATCCCCTGCATCGGCGGTCCCGGCCAGCGTGCGGTCATCGTCCACCCCGCATCGCGATCCACTCCGCGGCGGACGGCGCGTGCGCCGCGTCGCGCAGGTCGCGGCCGGTGTAGTGCGCGAACACGTCGTCGAGCGTCGTGCTCTTCACCGAGAGCTGCTGCAGCGGCACGCCCGCCGACTCCGCCAGCTCGAACAGCGCGCGCGTGGTGGCCGGGCCGTCCTTCGACACGATGCGGAACACGTGGGCGTCGCCCGTGACGCCCTGGGCCGCGGTGAGCCGGGAGAGGCGCGCGTTCCAGTCGGCGGGCACCTCGGCGAAGCTGGCCTCGAGCACGTTCGTGCCGGAGACGCTCGCCTTCAGCTTGAGCGGCGAGTCGAGCGCGATCAGCCGCCCGTGGTCGACGATGGCGATGCGGTCGCAGAGCTGGTCGGCCTCGTCCATGTAGTGCGTCGTGAGGAGCACGGTGAGGCCGCGCTGGGCCTTGATCTTCGTGAGCATCTGCCACACCGCGGCGCGCGAGACCGGGTCGAGCCCGGTCGTCGGCTCGTCGAGGAAGAAGATGCGCGGCTCGTGGACCAGCCCGCGCGCGATCTCGACGCGGCGCCGCATGCCGCCCGAGAGCTGCTTCACGGGGCGATCGGCCCACTCCGTCAGCTCGACCGCGGCGAGGAGCTCGGCGATCAGCGGTTTCCGCCGCTCGCGCGGCACGCCGTAGAACTTGGCGAAGATGAGGAGGTTCTCGCGGACGCTGAGCTCCATGTCGCTCGTCATCGCCTGCGGGATCACGCCGATCGAGTGCCGGACCGCGTCGGCCTCTCTCGCGACGTCGAACCCGCCGACCGTGGCGCTGCCCGCGGTCGGCTGCACGAGCGTCGTCAGCATGCGGATCAGCGTCGACTTGCCCGCGCCGTTCGGCCCCAGGAGGCCGAAGACCTCGCCCTCGCCCACCTCGAACGTCACGCCGTCCACGGCGGTGAAATCGCCGAAGCGCTTGACGATCCCGCGAACCTCGATGGCGGCCACCGGCGCGGCCCTCACCCGGCCACGGGCACGAGGACGTACGCCGTCATCCCGACGGCGAGGGCGCGGTCCCGGTTGTCGACGGCCAGGCGGACCTCGAAGGTGCGGATGTCGCGCTTGGTGCGGCTCACGTCGCGCTGCGTCGCGAAGCCCGCGTCCACGCCGCGGAAGACCACCTTGCCGGTGCGCGTCGCGCCCGAGGGCAGCCGCACGGTGAACGCGTCGCCCAGCTTGATGCGGTCGATGTACGTCTCCTCGACGTCGAAACGCACCCACAGGTCGTCGGGATCGATCAGCGTCACGACGGCCTGGCCCGGGCTCACGTACTCGCCGAGTCGCGCGGCCCGCACGTCGACGAGGCCGGCGAGGGGGGCGGTGATCGTCGTGTAGCCGAGCCGCACGTCGGCGCGCGTGCGCTGCGCGTCGGCCGCGGCGCGCTGGGCCTCGGCCGCCGCGACCGCGCTGCGGCGGGCCGCGACCTGCTCGGCGTTGGCCTGCGCGAGGCCGAGCGCGGCGCGGCGCGCCTGGGCCTGCCGCTCGGTCGCGAGCACGCGCGCCCGCGCGGCCTCGAAGACGGCCTTCGCGTGATCGCGGTCCTGCACCGCGGTCGTGCCGTCCTTGACCAGCGCCTCCTGCCGCTCGAAGAGCAGGCGCGCGTCCTCGAGGTTGGCCCTGGCCTCGGCAAGTTCCGCCTCGGCCTGCGCGAGGCCGGCCTCGGCCTGCGCGATCTGCTGCGCGGTGCCGCGCGCCTCGAAGCGCAGCGCGGCCTCGCCCTGCGCGACCTGCGCGGAGAGGCCCTCGGCGGTCTTCGCGTAGTACGCGCGGTCGGCGGCCAGTTCGCTCGGCTCGATGACCGCGAGCACCTGCCCGCGCGTGACCGTGTCCCCTTCGCGCACGGCGAGCTTGTCGAGGCGGCCGGCGACCTGCGGGGAGACGATCACCTCGTGGGTCGTGACGATCCCGGTCAGCGTGAGGGTCGTGCCGTGCGGCCACGAGAGCGCGACGGCGGCGGCGGCGAGGACGAACGCCGCGACCACGAGGGGCGCGGCTTTCCGGCGGGTCATGGGGCGGGCTCCGGTCGGGCGCGGAGGAGGGTGCGCACGATTCAAGCGAGTGTATAAAGCAGTTGCTTGAATCCCGCAAGGGCGTGCCGCGACATCCGCTTTGCGCGAGCGGTCGTAGTCCCTCTCGAAAGGAGGTCCCCTTGACCCCGACCCAGCTCGTTCAGAGCCTCTTCGAAGCCTTCGGCCGTGGCGACATTCCCTTCATCCTCGAGCGCGTGTCGCCCGACTGCCGGTGGGTGACGCCGGGCGGCGCGATCCCGTACGCCGGCACGTACCACGGCCGCGACGGCGCCGCGCAGTTCTTCACGCGGCTCGCGGAGTGCGAGGAGTTCCTGGAGTTCGAACCGCGGCAGTTCATCGCGGACGGCGACGCCGTGATCGCGCTCGGGTACGAGAAGTGCCGCATCCGCCGCACCGGCAAGGAAGCCGCCACCGACTGGTCGATGCTGTTCCGCGTGCGGAACGGCCTGGTCGTCGAGTACCGGAGCTGGTTCGACACGGAAGCCTACGCGAACGCGTACACGACCGCGTAGACAGGGGCGCAGGCGCGGGCCCGGGCACAGGCGCGGGCCCGGGCACAGGCGCGGCGCCCTATACGCCGACGAGTTCTTCGAGGTCCGCCGTGACCTGCGTTCCGTGGGGGCGATGCGCCGGCGTTGCCCCGGAGGACGATTGCGCGTCCGCACCGCGGACCGGGCGCGCGTCGTTCTTCGTGTCGTGATCGTTGTGGTAGGCGGTGGCAGCGACGAGGGCACGGGTCAGGGTGGTGATCTCGATCATCGGCGCTCTCCTGGTGAGGGCCCGCCCGGGCTCGAGCCGGCGGGCCGTCGGCACGGCGCCGTACATGCGAAAGAAGTGCCACGACTCACTCGCTTAGCACGGCCGGCTTCGGGCACCGACGGACCGGCCGAGCGCGTGCGATACGCCAGGCCGTCCTGGATCGGGACAGGACACCGGACACCTTGTCCGGCCCGGCCCGATTTTCTCCCGCGGGACTGGCCCGGCTTTCTCGGACTGTAATCTGTGGGCTTCCCGAGCGTTATCACCGGGGGAGAGCCGACCGTGAAGATCTCGACCCTGGCCGGCGGGGCGCTGGCCGCCGCGTTCGTCGCGATTGCCGCCGTGGGTGCGGTGCGCATGCTCGCGCGCTCGATCGCCGAGGAGGAGGCGGCGGACGCAGGTCCCGTGGCGGCGGCCGAGGGCGGGTCCGTGCGGCCGGCCGGCTCACCGGCGCCCTCCGCCGCGCCCTCCGCGACCCCTGCCCCGCCGCCCGGTCCGGCCGCGTACCGCGGCTTCCTCTACGGCCGGGTCGGCACCGTCGACGGCACGACCTACGAGGGCCGGCTGCGCTTCGGCGAGGGCGGCGGCGAAGAGGCCTTCTGGAGCGACGCGTTCAACGGCGTCAGGACCGGCAACGCCTGGGCCGCGCTCGTCCCGCGGGACAAGCTGCCGCAGGAACGCGATCCGATCGAGCTCTTCGGCGTGGAACTCTTCGCGCACGTGCGCCCGCTCGACCTCCGGCGCGAGCTCATGGTGCCCTTCGGCGACGTCACGCGCGTCGAGTCCGCCGGCACCGACGTGCAGGTCACGCTCAAGAGCGGTGCCGTCGTGCATGTGAACCGCACGGACGCGAGCGACTTCGACGACGGCCTGCGCGTGTGGGACCGGGCCCGCGGGGTGGTCGACCTCGACAGCCTGCGCGTCCGCACGATCGAGTTCCTCCCCACCCCCGCGTTGGCCGCGGTGCCCGCGCGCCTCCACGGGACGGTCCGCACCGCGCACGGCACGTTCACCGGCTTCGTCCAGTGGAACCGCGACAAGTGCCTCGCGACCGACACGTTCATCGGACACGCCGCGGCGGGCGCGCGCGACTATCGCTTCGCGGACCTGCGCGCGATCGTGCGGCGCGGGGCCGAGTCGGTCGCCGTGACGCTGCAGGACGGGAGCGAGGTCGTGCTCTCGCGGTCGCACGACACGGGGCGCCGGCACCGCGGGATCGTCGTCGACGATCCGCGCTTCGGGCGCGTCGTGGTCTCGTGGGGCGCGTTCGAGCGCGTCGACTTCACGCCCGCGGACGGCGCCGCGCCCGGCAGCGGTCCGGGGTACGAGGAGTTCGCGCCGGGACGCGCGCTCGCGGGCACCGTCACGACGCGGGCCGGCGCGCGGCTCGCCGGGCGCCTGGTGTACGACCTCGACGAGAGCGAGACGATCGAGGCGCTCGACGCCCCCGCGTCGGGCGTGGACTACACCATCCCCTTCGACATGATCGCGTCGATCGCCCCGGCCGCCGCCGCGGAGGACGGCCGCGTGCCGGTGGTCCTCGTCTCCGGCGAAGAGCTCCGCCTCGAGCCCGCGGGCGACCTCGGCCCGAGGAACGCGGGCCTCCTCGTGTTCGTCGACGGGCGCGAGCCGCCGGAGTACGTGTCGTGGGGCGAAGTCGCACGGATCGAGCTCCAGCGTTGGCCGATCGCGGGCCGGTAGTCCATCCTCACCGGTGGACCGAGCCCGTCGCCGGTCTCGGAAAGGAGCTCCGGTGGGGAAGAGATCGGGCGTGTCGATGGCGAAGCGGCAGAAGGAGACGGTTCGTCTCCAGCGTCAGCGTGACAAGGAAGAACGCCGGAAGGCGGCGCGGGCCGCGGGGCCGGCCGAGCGGGAGACGGTCGCGGGCGAGGACCCGGACATCGCGGGCATCGTGCCCGGGCCGCAGCCGCCCGCGGTGGAGTTCGACGACCTCGACGACCTCGACGACCGGACGCAGCGCGACGACGAGGGCTGACCGCGGTCTGCGGTCAGGGTCGGACCGCGGCCGGCATCACGGTTCCGGCGCGGTCTGCGGTCAGAGCGGAACCCACTCGTACCAGTTCCGGACGCCGAGGGCCTCGGCCCACGCGTCCGCGAGGGCGATGTCCCCGGCCAGGCCCGGCCGGCGCTCCTCGGTCAGCTTGACCAGGCGTTGCCCCATGCTGACCGCCACGCGCGGGAAGGCCGGTCCGGTCGTCCACTTGCGGCTGATGTTCGGAGCCGCGGTCCGGAAGAACGTGTAGGTCAGCATGGCGCGCATCCGGACCATCGAGGGCGGGGTGTCGCCTTCGGCGGCCACGTCGCGCGCGAGTTCCTGGGCCTCGGCGCCGAGCGCCCGCGCCTGGTCTTCGTGCAGCGCGGGGTACTCCCAGTAGAGGGCGGACTCGACGCTGATCCGTGTCGGCAAGGTCGTCAGGCGCAGGACGAACGCATCGATCCACCCGGCGAGCTTCTCCTCCCGCACCGCGGGCGCCAGGGCCGTCGTCTCGGGACCGAGCTGGTCCCGCGCGATGACGCGCGCCGCGGCGCTCGTCCGGGCGACACGCCGGTCGCCGGGGGGCGCCGACAGCACGCGGGCGATGACGCCGCATTCGCGGGCGATCGTGAGGTCGAGGACCTCGGTGCGGGCCGGGTTCAGGACGACGAGGCTGGCCTTCGCGCGTCCCGTCGCGATCGTCGTCCGGGCCGCCGTGGCCAGCGTGTCGTCGAGGCGGAAATCGATCGGCTTGCCCCCCGCGCTCTCCGCGGCGGCCACGATCGCCTCGACCTCGGGCTTGAGGGTGTGGATGCCGCCGAGCTCTGCACGGGTCACGGGATCATCTCCAGGGCGGCACCGGATCCATGGCAGCGTACACCGGATTTCCCGCCGGGCCCGTGACGGGGTCCGGCCCCGTTTTCCGGACGACGGGGGTGAAGGGAGATCCCATGCCGACGCACCTGCCGAATTCGACGCGCCCGACGCTCCGCTCGCTCGCCGCCTGGTCCGCGCTCCTCGTCCTCGCCTCCGGCGGCGCCGTCCGCGGCGCGGAATCGCGCATCCCCATCACCGGCCCGGTCACGATCACGACCCCCGGTTCCTACATCCTCACGCGGGACATCGTCACGGCCGGCGGTCACGCCGTCGTCGTCTCGACCGTCGCGTGCGCGATCGACCTGAACGGCCACACGATCACCGCGACCAACGGGGGCGACACGCCGATCCTCGTCACCAACGCCGCGGACGTCGTGATCACGCGCGGCCGCATCGTCGGCGGCACGTTCGGGATCGAGGTGGTGAGCGGCGCGTCGCTGCCACGCGCGACGATCGACCACGTGACGTTCTCCGGCCAGGTGAGCCACGGCGTGTACACGTTGGACGCCGCCGACGTGGTGATCGAGGACTGCATCTTCCGCAACCAGAACGTCGCGATCGCGGTCGAGGGCGCCAACTGGCCCACGCAGTTCCGCGTCGCGCGGAACAACATCCAGGGCCTGGTCGGGTTCGAGACCATCGGCGACCTCGCGCGCGGGATCATCGAGGGCAACGTGCTCTACCTGACTGCGGGCGTCGGGATAAACCTCACGGGCCGCGGCCTCGACGTGCGGGGCAACGTCATCGACAGCGGTGCGAACGGGATCTCGATCACGGGGGGCGGCGGGCACCGCATCGAGGGCAACACGATCACGCGGTCCACCGGCTCGGGCCTCGCCGTGTTCGGCGACAACAACCGCATCTTCGGCAACACGATCACCGCGAGCCAGTACGACGGTCTCTACGTCGCGTCGCAGGGCAACGTGATCGAGTCGAACCTCGTGAACGCCAACCTCGGGGTCGGCATCGGCTTCGCGGGCGCGTCCGGAACGCAGAACGTCTATCGCACGAACACCGTGCGCGGGAACGCCGGCGGGGCGTTCGCGGGCCAGGCGGGCAACACGGACGGCGGCGGGAACTTCTAGGCCGGCCCCGCCGCGCCCCCCTTCGCCGCCAGCACCTCGCCGATCCAGTTCTTGAGGAGCGCGGCGAAGGCCGGGTTGAACGTGCCGTGCTGGAAGCCCTGCATGCTGTCCGCCTCCGTCGCGAACCTGTGGAACAGGTGATCGGACTCGGGGAGGACGACGAACCGGCCGCGGCCGGGGTGCGCGCGGTTGACGATGTCGGCAATCAACCTGTGATCGGCGTCGTAGGTGACGAAATCGCTCGCCCCGCGCACGGAGAGCACGTTCGCGTCGAGCGTGCTCCAGGTGCTCGCGAAGTTGATCTGCTGGAGCTGGCGCCAGAAGACGAGGCTCTTGCCGTTGAAGAGGCCGCCGGGGAAGACCGCGTCGGCGAGCGGCGCGAGCTGCGGGTGGGACTGTTTCACCTCCGCGGCCGACTTGCCCTCGAGGAACACGAGCGCCATCAGCTGCGCGCCCTGCCGCACCTTCTCGTCGGTGTTCTCGAAGCTGTCGCCGGCGACGAGGCCCTGGTAGCGCAGCGTGTCCATGAGGTACTCGAACCACGTGCGCGCGGCGGCGCCGTATACCGCGATCCCCTTGACGGGGTTTTCGCTCGCGATCATCGGACCGAACGCCGCGCCCATGCTGTGCCCGAACAGGAACACCTTGGCGGGATCGACGCCGCTCGTCGACTTGAGCTGCGCGAGCGCCTGGCGGTAGATGTCGAGCTCGGTGGTGTAGTCCAGCTCGGCGAACGGCCCGCCCTCGCTGTCGCCGACGCCCGGCTTCTCGACGCGCAGCGTCACGAAGCCCGAGTTCGCGAACTCGTACAGCAGCGGGCCGTCGAGCGACGCGACGTCCCCGGTCGCGGTCTCCAGCGTGAAGTCGTACGAGACCGGCGAGTACCCCTGGATGAACATGAACCCGGGATAGGTCCCTGGCTTGCGCGGCTTCGTAATGATCGTGCGCATGCGTTTGCCGTTGCTGACGACGTGGCTGTAGACGACCTCGTAGTTCGCGTTGCCCGGGTCGCGCCGTTTCTCGAGCAGGGTCGTCTTCAGCTCCAGCGGCTTGCCCTCGCGGACGACGCTCAGCGTGAGCGGCTTGCCCGCCGGCAGCTCGCGCACCGTGGCCGCGATCGTCGCCGGCCCGACCGGCGTCCCGTTCAGCGCGAGCACGACGTCGCCCGGCTGCAGCCCGGCCTGTGCGCCCGTCATCCCGGCCGTCGGTGTCATCGCGACCACGCCCTGCTGGGGCTTCAGGTCGAGCGCGGCCGCCTGCTCCTGCGGGACCGGCGTGAACGGCACGCCGAGCGCGCCGCGCCGCGGGAGGGGTGCCGTGTTCGTTGCGTCGGCGAGCTGCAGGGCGAGCAGTACGAGCGGGGCGAGGTTCATGCGGCCTCCCTCATGGAATAATGTGCAGATAAGTTCGGTCGGCGGTCCGGGCGGCGTGATGAAAGGCAGATCGTGGCACGCGGCCCCACGGCGCCCGAACCGTTCGAGGTGGGATTTCGGACCGGTCGTCGCCTGGCGGGCGCAGCGCGCGGAGCCGGCACCGCGGCGCGGGCCGCGACCGCGACCGCGACCGCGACCGAAACCGCTACTGCGACCACGACCCAAACCGCTGCTGCGACCGCGATCGCTAGCGCTTGAGGCTGGCCGCTATCCCGCCGGCGAACTCGCCGATCGGGTCGGTGCCGAAGCCCCAGGTCGCCTCGATGTTGCCGTTGACCGTGTAGGTGACCGTGACCGTGCGCGTCGTGCGCAGGGGCGTGCCCTCGACGACGAGCACCGGGAACTTCAGCTTCTTCGCGTCGGCGATCGCGGTCGCCAGGGCGGGGTTCTCGCCCTTGATGCCCTCGGCCGCGATCACCGCGCCCTTCTCGTCGACGAGGATGCGGACCTTCGCGTACAGGCCGGACTTCCAGCCGGTGTCGAGGTTCTTCGGCCACGTCATGTTGCGCAGCCCGCGGCTCTTGACGCGCTCGTACAGGATCGACGACAGCTTCTGCCGGAGCTGTTCCTCGGACGACCAGTGCGACTTGAGCCACGCGCCGAGCGCCTTCGGCCGCTCGACGCTCCGCGCGCCGCCCGCCGTGGCCCACGCGTAGGCGACGAGCGCGTCGTCCATCGCGCCGGCCTCGGACAGGACCCCGCACAGGTGCTCGGCGACGGACTGGCTGAACGAGATCGCGAGCGCCGGCTCGAGCGCCGCCCGCGCGCCCGCGAGGTCGTGCCTGCGCGCGCGGCCCTGGCCGACCTGGTCGAGGTGCCGCGCCATCTCCGCCAGCTGGCCCGGCTGCGTGAAGTCCTTGTCCGGCTTCGTCTGCGCCGCGAGGAGCTTGACGAGGTCCTTCACGGCCTTGGTGCTGCTCGCGATCATCTCGTCGAGCTGCGGGCCGTCGAGGTCCACCTCGCCCGCGCGCACGTTGGGCATCGCGCTGCGCCGGTACTCGAGCGACTCGCCGAGCGCGCGCAGCTGGCCGTCGTCGAGCGGGAACGATCCCGCGTCCGCGGCCTTCGCCGCCACCATGCGCTGCAGGAGCTGCTTCGCCTCCGCCGTGCGCCCCATGCGGCCGAGCAGTTCGACCAGCATGCCCATCAGCATGGGGTCGTCCTTCTTGGCCTTGAGGCCCTGCTCGAGGGCGGCGCGCGCCTCCTCGAGCTTGCCCTGCTCGCCGTAGATGAACGCGATGCGCTGGTGCACGAAGGCGTCGAACGGGTTGACCTCGAGCTGCTTCTTGAACATCTCCAGCGCCTCGGCCGGCTTCTTCCGGCGGCGCAGCGCCTCGCCGAGATTCGCGTACGCCCACTGGTCGAGCGCGTTGACCTCGATCTGGCGGCGCGCGGCACGCTCGGCGTCGTCGAGGCGGCCCAGCCCGAGGTACGCGCGCGCGAGGTTGTTGAACGCGTACATGTGCTTCGGGTCCTTCCTGGTCGCCTCGAGCAGGGCCGGCAGTGCGGCCTCGAACTTCCCCGCCTGGAGCGCATCGGTGCCGATCGCGTTGAGCTTGTCGGCGTCGAGCCCCGCGAGCACGTCGGCCGCCGCGCCGCCCGCGCGGACGATCGTCAGGCGCTGGTCCTCGTCGCGCTTGATGATCTGCCGCAGGGGCTCGAACTCCCTGTGACGGAGGAGGAGGGCGCGCAGGTTCCTGACGACGAGGCTGCGCCGCGCGGTGAATCGTCCGTCGGCGAACGCGTACTGCGATTCGTAGGACCCGAGCTCGTTCGCGATGTGAACCGGCAGCGGGAGCGTGACCTTGGTGCCGGGCGGCAGCTGGATCTCGAGCGTCTCCGTGTTCTCCCGCGAGGTCGCCGGGACGACGCGCAACGACTCCTCGCTGGTCGCGTCCTCGTCGTCGTCGTCGACCACCGCGGTGCTGCCGAGGAACGAGCGCGGCATGTCGACGGTGCTCTCGACGTCGAGCGGGTTGAGCCACGAGTCCTTCCGGAGCGTGACCGCGAGCGTGGACGGCTTGTACGGGTCGGCGTCGCCGGCCGAGAAGTCCTTCAGCTCCGAGCCGGAGACCACCTGGTGCGCGATCGTCTCCGCCACGCTCTTCAGGACCGCCTGCGAGCCCTGCGAGGTGACCGTGCGCGCTCCGACCGCGACGTCCCCGCTCATCTCCGTCGTGCTCGTGATCTCGAGCGAGCCGTCCGCGGCGAGCGTGCCCTTCATCGTCGCGCGCTCGTACTGCGGCACCTCGACGCTGGGGAGCGTGACCACCCGCGCGCCGTCGGCGTCGACGAGGAGCCCCTTCGTTCCGCGCAGGCCCGCCGGTAGCTGGCCGAGCGGGGCGCCGGGCAGCGTCGCGTCGGCCATCTCGCGCTGGCCGTCGACTTCGAACGCGGTGATGACGTGGTTGAACTGCAGCGGCAGCGGGACGTCGGGCTCGCGCATGTCGCGGCCCGCCTCGAGGAGCACGAACCCGGTCTTGAGCCCCGCCGCGCGCAGGAGCGCCGCGAAGAGCAGGTGCTTGTCCTTGCAATCGCCGTAGCCGTTCCGCATGACGTCGGAGAGCGCGTGCGGCCGGTAGCCGTGACCGTTGAAGAGCAGCGCGGTGTAGCGGATCGAGCCGGTCGCGTAGGCGAAGAGCGCCCGCGCACGCTCGCGGTCGGTGGTCTTGCCGAGGGTGAGCCGCGCGGCGAGTTCGGCGAGCTCGGGCGTCGGCGCCGCGGCGGCGTCGAACAGGCCGCGGATCCAGGTTCCGAAGCGCTCCCACGACTCGAAGCTGCTGACCGCGAACGTGAACGGCCGCCTCTTCTCCTTGCGGTCCGGCGGACCCGGGCGCTCGATCACCCAGCGGTGGATCGTGCGGCCGTCCTTCGTCTCGACCGTGTGCGTCCCGGGACCGACGCGCAGCGCGACCGCGCGCGTCGCGGGGAGATCGAGCTCGACCGTCTCCCGGTCGACGAAGCCCGCCTGCGCGTCGTGGAACGCGAAGAACTCGCCCGGCACGCTCGGCTTGAGGAGGCGCTCGGTGACGCCCACCTCGACCGTGTCGCCGACCGCGAGGTCCGGCACGCTCACCACCTTGAAACGCACGTCGGTGAGCGCCGCCCCGCCGCCGGGCATCTCGGACGAATTCACGTCGCGCGCCGACTTCGGATCGGCCTCGACGACACGTCCGTCGGCCTTCTTCGTGCGGACGTAGTCGAACGCGAGCGTGCTCGTCACCTCGTCGTACGCCCGGATCAGCTGCCCGAGCCCGCGTCGCCCGGCCTCGGTGAGCACGCGGAAGCGCATGCGCGTGACCGCGCTGCCGGTGCCGTCGTTCTCGAAGCGGTACGTGGCGGTGATGAACTCGGTCTGCGCGTCGGCCTTGTCGGGGATCTTCGAGGGCGCGGCCTGCGCGCCCGGTGTGATCGACGTCCACGGTGTGACCGAGACGAGAAGCAGGGCCGTAGCTGCCGCAGCGGCGTGACGACGGATACGCATGAGCGGCGTCCTCCCGGGGCGCGAGGACGGACGTTGTCCCCCGGGTGAATATATCGCGGGCCGGGGTGCGTTGATACCGGCTGGGCGGCCACGTCACAGGGGCGGCAAACTGCTCACCGGTCGGGAAGCTCGCCTTCTCGAACGAGGCGGTGCCCTTCGAATACGGTCAGGATTTCGATTGCACTCGACGTGGCGCGATACACGAGCCTGTAGTTGCCGACGACGAGTTCACGAAAGCCGGCGCGCGGCATCTCGGGCAGCTTTCGGCCGCGCTCGGGGTGATGGGCGAGGGCTTCTCCGCGCTCGACGAGTCTATCGATGAGCTTGACCGCCGCAGCCGGATTGTCTCTCGCGATGAAGGCCTCGATCTCCGACAACCGAGCCCAGGCCTGCTCGGTCCAAAGGACCTTCATCCGCGGGTGCGTTCCACCCGCTGGCTGCGAAGGCGGCGGCGGATCTCGGCGGTGTCGACGACCCGGCCCGCATCGGCATCGGCCAGTCCCACTGCGACCGACTCGAGGAATCGCTGCCGCTCCTGCATGCGATCGAACTCCGCGGGTGCGACCAGCACGCCGGCCGGCCGGCCGTTCTGTGTGATCACCATCGGCTCGCCGGATTCCGCGAGACGTTTCAGGAATCGCGCCGCCTGGGCCTTGAACTCGCCGAGCGGAATGATCCCGTCGGCGATCTGGACCTCTTTCATGGACACCTCCGGACCGAATATGGACTGATTTCAGACCTTTATCAATGTCGCGCGGGAGATCGGCCTCGAGCGCCAGGCGCACCTGCCGGGCGTCCGAGGCGAGACGTTCCCTCCCCCGCCCCACGACCCCGGACCACCGTACCTTCCGGTATCCCGTCGGGGAGGTCCGCATGCGCGGTGCCACGGTGCGTGCCCTGTCGAAGCTGTCCGCGAGGCGTCTGCCTGCGAAGCTGTCCGCGAGGCTGCTGGCTGCGAAGCCGTTCGCGGCCCTGGCCCTCGTGGTCCTGGGCGGCGCGGCGGCGCTCCCGGCGCGCGCGGCGTCGGCGGCCCCGCACCTCAAGTTCGACGGCGACGTCTTCGGCCGGCCGCTCGTCAACACGGTGCCGCGCCCGTGGTCGGGGCGGACCGACGTGACGACCGCGACGAGCCTCTACTTCGAGGTCATCGTCCCCGACACGAACGGCAGCGCGGGCGCGATCGACCCCAACTCGATCACCGCCACGCTGCGCCCGAACGGCGGCACGCCGGTCACGATGCTGCAGGCCGGGCAGGTGTTCGCGGCGGGCTTCACGGGCACCGTGTTCACGGGCGTCGACAGCGGCGCGGACAACGGCGTGGGCGTCTTCATCGCTCCCACCGCAACGCTCGACCCCGCGCGCCAGTACACCGTGGAGGTCGCCGCGTCGACCGTCGACGGCGTCCCGATCAACCCCGCGCAGCGCTCGTGGTCGTTCACCACGCGCGCCGCGCTCGGCAGCGCGCCGTTCGCGTGGACCGTCGACGTGACGACGCCGCCGCTGCGCTGGCAGGGCTGGTTCTTCGACGGGATCGGCAAGCCGTCGTTCGACTCGAGCCGGATGTTCGATCAGCACGATTCGTACGTCATGATGGACGCGGGACGCGCGACGAACCCCGACCTGTGGTCGCTGCAGCGCGACTGGCCGCTCACGAGCGACTACTGGAACAACGGCTTCTTCGACGGCAACCCCAACCCCGTGCGCGAGCGCGAGACGCGCCGCATCACGCAGGTGCAGATGTTCAGTAACCGCACCGTGCTGACCGTCGCCGACCTGCCCGAGGGCCCGCTCTACGGCATCGCCGCGGGCCGCCCGCTCGCCGCCGACTACCACGCGGGCGACGTGGTCACGATCGCCGACCGCACCAAGTCGGAGACGGCGACGGTGCAGTCGGTCGACGACGTGCAGCACAAGGTCACGGTCTCGCGGCTCGTGCACGCGTCGTGGACGCTCGACTACCCCGGCTCGACGCCGGCCGACGACCCCGACACCCCGGACAACTTCACGCTGCCCTTGTGCTACCTGCGCAAGTTCAGCCCGGCCGGCACGCAGGTCTACTACTGGCGGCGCATCGACGACGAGTGGGACGAGGTCTACGGCACGTTCCACCGCCGGCTGATCGTCGACTTCACGTACACGCCACTCGACCTCGCGCGCACGCCCGTGCCGGCGTCGACCGGCGGACACGGCAGCACCTCGCCGCCGAAGGACTGGCTGTCGTGGCACACGTTCGTGCGCGCGCTGACGCTGCACCTCGTCGACCGCTACGGCGCGGGGGCCGCGGACTTCCTGTACAGCGTCGGCAACGAGAACAACTTCTCGCTGTTCTGGACGGGCACGAAGGACGAGTTCCTCGCCTTCTACGACTACACGGTGAACGCGGTGCTGCTCGCGTTCGAGGAGCGCGGGTTCGACACGTCCCGCGTCACGGTGGGCGGGATCGAGGCCGCGGGACTCGGCGGGCGCACGTGGACCGCCGACGTCCTCTGGCACGCCTCGGGCGCGGCGAACAAGCCCGCGGGCGACATCGCCGAGCAGAACTTCGTCTGCGCCGACGCGGCGTTCGCGTCGCGCACGGCCGCGCGGGTCCGCGCGCTGTGCGACGCCCACGGCGGGCGCGGCGTGCCCCTCGACTACGTCTCGGAGCACGAGTACGAGACTGCGGCGCAGGGCGTGCAGGACCTCACCGACGTGCGCGACGACGCGCTCGCGATCGACCCCGCGTTCTTCGACGCGCTGTCGGTCGACTCGTTCGAGTCGGGCCCGGACTGGGTGCCGCACACCGACCCCGCGTCGCGCGCGATCCACATCGGGGACGGCTACTTCCCGGCGTGGTGCGCGGACTGGTCGGCGCGGCTGATCGAGCGCGCGTGGACCGACGCGCGCTACGCGCGGCACCACGCGGTGCTGACGATCTGGCCGTTCGACTACGACGCGCAGGGGATCCAGTCGGTGACGGGCCTGTTCCACGTGGACGACGACGGCGACGGGACCGTCGACCGCGTCGCGACGGTGCGCAAGGACGTGTTCAACATGCTCGAGGTGCAGGCGCGGATGCCGCACGACGTCGTGCCGCTGCCGGCGCAGACGCGCGCGGGCGTGCGGGTCGGCGGGTGGCTCGGCCCGCGTGCCGGACCGGGGCCCGGCCCGGGCGCCGCACCGAGCGCCGCCGCGGAGCGCGTGCTGCTCTACGCGCACGACTCCAGCGACACGGCCAGCGAGGAGCCGGCCCCGCTCACCGCGCGCGTCACGCTCACCGGGCTGCCGTGGACGCGCGTGACCGTCAATCGCTGGCGCTTCGACCGCGGCACCGGTCTCTACGCGGCCTGGCGCGCGCTGCCGCGGAAGTCCTCGTACCGGCCGGCGGAACTCGCGGCGCTCGAGGCGGCGGACGACGTCGTGCCCGACGGCGCGCCCGTCGACGCCGACGCGCCGGGCGGCGTGCTCGTGATCGACGCGCCGCTCGCGGTGAACGGCGTCACGTTCCTCGAGGTGACCGCGCTCGACGCGGACCGCGACCTCGTCGGAGACGACGTCGACAATTGCCCCGGCCTCGCCAACCCCGACCAGCTCGACGCGGACCACGACGGCCACGGCGCGGCGTGCGATTGCGCGGACGGCGATGCGGGCGCGTGGCGCGTGCCGGTCGAGGTGGAGGCGGTGTCGGTCACGCGCGGCGGCGGCGGGAGCGGCGGCGGAGGCGAGTCCGCGGTGAACCTGGCGTGGACGTCGCAGGCCGCGTTCGCCGGCCCGGGCACGCGCTACGACGTCGTCGCCGGGCTGTGCAGCGCGCGGCACGACGACGGCTCGTTCGCGTCGGCCGCGTGCTTCGCCTCGGCCGCCGGCGCGCCGCCGCTCGCCGACGCGCGCCCCGGTCCCGCGGCCGGGGACGCGCGCTGGTATCTCGTGCGCGCGACCGTCTCGTGCGGGCGCGGGACCTTCGGCGCCAGCGAGCCGGGGCCCGCGCCGCGCCGCGGGCTCGAGGACGGGGCGGCGTCGGTTCCGGCGCCGGACCCCTGCCCCTGAGCCCGTGCGCGGGCCGGGCGCGTAGCATGGTTACGGGACATCCTCGAGGTAGCCGGACACCGAGATCACGCCGATCGGATTGCAGTTGTTGCCCGCGACGCCGAAGTTGACGTTGGCCGTCGTCTCGGGGTCGGCGTAGAGCTTCACGACCTGGCCGGTAACCTCCACGTTGCGCGTGCCGAAGGTGTGGTGGCCCGTGATCGGAACGTGGTGTCCGACGGCCGCATCGCCGACCTTGGTCGTGACGGACACGAAGCCGACGCGGCAGTCGGCGTTGACGGTCACGTCGATCGACGCGAACTCGAACACGAGCCGCTTTCCCGAGGGCACCGGGATGTTGCCGTCGCCGTTGTCGAACGGAATGCCCCAACTCGCCTGGAACGGCTGGGCCTTGTGATCCCCCTGGCGCGCGTTGGTCGGCGGCGCGGCGCTCTGCGCACGGGACGGGGCGGACGCGAAGAGCACGACGACGGCGGCCAGGCCGAACAGCCTCGCGGCGGTGCAGGCTGGTTTCGCAGATCCACGCATGGCGTTCCTCTCCTTTCCCTCTCGGGACTGTCGCATCGAGGTGGACGAATCGGCTCGTCCTGCGTGGAGTGCGCGTCCTCCTGATTCTGTGTCGCGGTCTCCGCGCGAGGGTCGGACTCCGCGCGAAAGGGCTACGACGCGGACTCCGCCTCGCGCAGCAGCTGCGTGCCGTGCTGCCGCAGGTCCTTGGGCCACGGCGCGAGCAGGTCGACGGCCTGCTCGAAGCGGCCGGCGTACAGCGCGCGCGAGATCTCCTCGAAGTTCGGGAGGTCGCCGCCGACGACCGAGAGGAACTTGTACGCCGCGTCCTTGAGGCCGCGCGCGCGGTGCCGCGGCGAGCGGCGCGCCTCGTCGACCAGCCCGCGGATCGCCGCCGACGCGCCGCCCGGCTGCGCCCCCAGCCACTCCCAGTCGCGCGGCAGCAGCGAGACCTCGCGCGACACGACGCCCAGCTTGGGCCGGCCCGGCCCGGGGCGCCGCGCGGAGTCCGTGCGCAGCCACGCGCAGGCGGGTTCCGCGTCCGGGCGCGGGTCGATCTCGGTGCGGTCGCCGGTGGTGTTTTCGAAGACCACCACCGTTTGCGCCCCGAACTTCGTGTAGGCGCGGCGGCCGAGGTCGACGGCTTTCGCGAGGTCGGAGCCGGTGTGGACGTGCTTCCTGAAGTCGGCGAAGACGGTGTAGGTGTCCATGCGGGGAATATTACCCGGGTGATTTTGGGATGTCAATATTACCCGGGACAATTCGGCCACCCGGGCCGTCGGCCGCGCGCGGACGGACGCCGTCCGTGACACGCGTCCGCCGGCGGACGCGCCGCTCACCGCAACCGCCCACCGCCCGCCGCTGCGCCGCGCGAGACGTGGTCTCGAGCGGTGGCACTCGACTTGCTCTCCGCGCCGCTCATGTGGCTCGAGTTCGATCGCGGGACCCTGCTCGCTCACGACGCGCACGCTCTCGACGCTTCCGTGCACGACACGCCCGCTCACGACGCGCTCGCTCACGGCGCGCTCGTGTGGGACGAGCGCGTCGGCCGCCTGCGCGCCAAGGCCTGCGACTACGACGGCCTGCGCGCGGCCCTGCGCGCGCGCGGCATCGAGTGCCCCGACACGCTGCGTCCCCTGCGCCCGCTCGCCGCGGACGAAGGCGCGTGGAGCGAGCCCGCACTGCGGCCGTACCAGGAAGCCGCGCTGGCGGCGTGGGCGCGGGCCGGGCGGCGCGGCACGATCGTGCTGCCGACCGGCGCGGGCAAGACGCGCGTCGCGCTCGCCGCCCTCGCGCGCACGGGCTGCCGCGCCCTGTGCCTCGTGCCGACGCGCGTCCTTCTGCGGCAATGGGCCGACGAGGCCGCGGCGCTCTTCCGCGGACGCATCGCGCTGCTCGGCGACGGGGAACGCGACGCCGGGCCGCTCACGATCGCCACGTACGCGAGCGCGCTCACGCACATGCCCGGCGTCGGCGGCTCGTTCGGCCTCGTGGTCGTCGACGAGGCGCACCACGTCGGCGAGACGCTGCGCCCCGAAGCGCTCGAGATGTGCGTCGCGCCGCTGCGCCTCGGGCTGACCGCGACCGCGCCCGATGCCGCCGCAACGCTCGAGGCCCTCGTGGGCCCGGTCGTCTACCGCCTCACGATCGTGGACCTCGCCGGGGGCGCCCTCGCCCCGTTCCGCGTGGAGACGATGACGCTGCGCTTCAGCCCCGAGGAGCAGTGGTCGTACCGGCTCGACCGCGACGCCTTCCGCGCGTTCGCGGGGCCCTACTTCGCCGCGAACCCGCGCGCCGCGTGGGTCGACCTGTGCCGCGCCGCGCGCGCGAGCGCCTGCGGGCGCGCCGCGATGGCCGCGTGGCGCCGCGCGCGCGACCTCGTCGAGTACCACGCGGCGAAGTGCGACGTGGTCTCCGAGCTGCTGCGCCTGCACCACGACGACCGCGTCCTCGTCTTCACCGGAAGCAACGCGACGGCCTACGCGATCGCGCAGAAGAACCTCGTCGCGCCGCTCACCTGCGCGATCGGCCGGCGCGAGCGCGCGGCGCTCCTCGCGGCGTTCGAGGAGGGGGGCCTGCGCGCGCTGGTGTCGACGCAGGTCCTGAACGAGGGGCTCGACGTGCCCGCCGCGAACGTCGCGATCCTGTGCGGCGGCACGGGGCGCGAGCGCGAGTTCGTGCAGCGCATCGGCCGCCTCCTGCGCCCCGCACCCGGCAAGTGCGCGCTCGTGTACCACCTCGTCACGCGGCGCACCGGCGAGGAGCGCCAGCGCGACGTGCAGCACGCGGCGCTCGCGCTGCCGGGACGGCCGTGAGGTTCCGTTCATGAGCCCGCCGGGCGCGCCGCGCGGGTACACGCTCGCGCGCGGGCGCGTGTTCCCGCACTACCTCGGCCCGGCCGACGTGCCGTGGCTCGCGCGCCTGGTGGACACGTTCCGCGCCCTCGCCGGCCGCACGCGGCGCGCCGTGCGCGCACACCTCGACGAACCCGCGCGCGGGGTGCCCTCGGCAGACGCGTGGCTCCTCGCCTGCGCCGTGCTCGAACGCGCGACCACCTGCGCGCCGGCCCCCGGCCTCGTGCCGCGCGAGGTGCGGCGCCGCCTGTTCCTCGCCCGCGCCGCCGACCCGGCCGCACCGCGCGAGGCCTGCCTCGCCGCGGTCGCGGCGGATCTCGCGACCGATCCCGCGGCGCTCGAGCGCGCCCTCTTCGCCGACGTCGACGACGAGCGGATCGTCGCCCCGCTGCCCGACTCGGTGACCGCGACCACGCTCGTGGCCGGGGCGAACCTCCTGCTCGTCCAGGGCGTGCTGCGGCGCGCGACGTCCGTCGCGATCACGGCGGAGGCCCACCTGCACCGCCTCGTGCGGATCGCGCGGCTGGGCGGCCTGATCTGCACGGTGCGCGAGCCGCGCGGCGCGCGCGCGCCGGAGCTCGAACTGTCGGGACCGCTCGCGGTCTTCCGCCGCACCGTGATCTACGGCCGCGCGATGGCCGCGCTCGTGCCGCACCTCCCGTGGTGCGGCCGCTTCACGCTGCGCGCGGCCTGCACGCTGCCCGAGGGCCAGGGCACGTTCCTCCTCACCGCGGCCGACGCGGTGCTCCCCGCCGAGCCGCCGCGCGAGTTCGACAGCGCGCTCGAGGCACGCTTCGCGCGGGACGTCGCCCGCCTCGCGCCCGGGTGGGACCTCCTGCGCGAGCCGCGCGCCGTGCCTGCGTGCGGGACGCTGATCTTCCCCGACTTCGCGCTCGTGGACCGCCGCGACCCCGCGCGCGTCGTGCTCGTCGAGATCGTCGGCTTCTGGACCGCGGGCTACCTCGCCGAGAAGCTGCGCCGCCTCGCCGACGCGCGCATCCCGAACCTTGTCCTCTGCGTCGACCGCCGCCTCGCCTGCGACGACGCGGCGCTCCCGGCCGACGCCCGGCTGGTGCCGTTCCGCGAGCGGATCGATGTGCGCGAGGTGCTGCGTGTGGTGCGGGAGTTGATGGGGTGAAATCAGACCGAACGGGTGCGCAGCGACGAGATCCTCGCGATCGCCGGGAAGTCGCGATCCCGGTGTAACACCTCGACCTGGTTCCTGATGGCCGTCGCCGCGATGAGGCAATCGACGCTCGATCTCACCGTCACGCCTGCGCGGCGCGCCGATCGATACAGCGCGGCTGCGTCCTCGAAGACGGAACGCGGCACCGGCGAGTCGAGGACCGGAAAAGAGAACATCGCCTCGCGAGCCGTCCGGAACGCGGCTTCGTCCCGGAAGCCCTGGAGGACTTCCTGGATGACGAACAGGCAGGTCACGATGTCATCCGGGTCGACCACGGACTCGATGCGCAGCGGCCGGGACTTCCGGAACGCCTCGATCCACACGGAGGTGTCAACGAGGACCACGCCGACTCTTCCTGTAGACACGCGATGGCCTGGTATCGCCGCGCATCTCCTGCAAGTTCCCTTCCCAGAGCCCCGAACCGGTGAGTTCGAAGATCCGCCCCGCCTTGATGCGGCGTACGAACTCCTCCAAGGCCCGTTCCACGGTGCGGGAGTAGGTCCGCTCGCCGCTGAGCCGGACCGCTTCTTCGAGGAGCTGCTCGTCGAGCACAAGATTTGTGCGTTTCATACACATAGTGTATGCATCGACCAACGCCGGCACAAGCCCTGTTTCTTCCGGTCGCGTTCTCACGCGCGCACGCTCTCGCACACCCCGGCGATGCACGACTCGCTCCCCGCGTCGCTCAACGCCCGCGCCTCGTCCGCGCGACCCGCACGTGCGAGGAACTCGAGCAGGCGATCCCGCGCGACATCGATCGTGAACTCGTCGTCGCCGGCCACGGAGAGAGCACGCCGGAACTCCCGCTCGGCCGCATGGAGCAGCCCGAGGAGGGCGAGCGCTTCGCCGCACTTGAGGCGCACCCACGGGTCGTCCGGGAAGCGTGCGCGGCACATCTCGATCTGCGGCCGCGCCGCGGCATCGCGCCGGCTTGCCAGCGTGACGGCGAGATGGGCGCGCGACCTGGTGCCGGCGCACATTCCGTCCAGCACCTCTGCGAGTTCCTGCGCCTCGGGGACACGCCCCGCGTCGACCAACTCGGCCGGGAGATTGAACAGCCAGTCCGGGGTGCACGCCGGCAGGCGAGCCATGATCCGGTCGAACGTCTCCGGGTCGTTGTCCGCGAGCGCGATCCACTCCCGCACCGCGCGGAGCTGGCCATCGAGATCGCGCTCCGGCGCGTCGAGGTAGCGCTCGATGCGCTCGAACAGCGGTTCGATCTGCGCCTTGAACAGTCGCTTCGTCATACGACGAAGATAGCGGCCGCAACGCGCCCACGGGGCCGAACGCCGCGCGGACCGTCCCGCGGGCGGGATCCGACGCCGCATCGGTGCGCCGCACCGGTGCGCCGTGTCAGTGCGCTGCGTCAGTGCGCCGCATCGGTGCGCCGCGTCAGTGCGGCTTGAACTCCCGGCCGACGCTCCACGCGTCCGCGACGTACTCGCCGACGCCCCAGTAGCGGTTGTCCGGCATGCTGAGCACGAACGGGTGCTGCTTCGCGATGTCGGGGTGCCCCTTGGCGTCGAGGAACCGCGCTTCGGTCCACGTGCCGACGATGTCCCCGACGACGAGCTCCGTGCCGTCGAGCGCGACGACCTGGTGCACCCGGCATTCGAGGCAGACCGGGAACTCCGCGATCATCGGCGCGTGTTCGAGCGAGCCGCGGAAGATCGTGAAGGCCGCGGCCTTGTCGACCCCGCGCTTCGCCGAGACGATCCCGCACCAGTCGGTCGCGGCGACCTGGTCGACGCCCGGGACGCACACGCTGAACTGCCCGTGCTCGCGGATGCCGACGTTGGTCGCGTGCTCGTTCCCAAGTCCCACCATGACGCGCGGGGGGTGGAATTGCACGCGGTTGAACCACGCGACGGCGAGGAAGTTGGGGCCGGCGGCAAGGTCGGCACCGACGAGCGCCATCGGCATGGGAAAGCCGAAACCCTGGGGCCCGAGATCGATCTTGTCCATGGGCGCCTCCGTTGCGGGTGGCTCGGCGACAGCATACGCGCCTCTGGACAGGAGGGTGCGTGACCCGTGCGTGCGCCGCTGCGCTCACATCTCCGCGTAACGCTTCGCCGCCGCGAGATCGGCGCGCAGTTCCTCGGCGTTGCGACGCGGCCCGTAACCCGGGGTGTCGCGCTGGATGCGCCAGCCCTCGCGCAGCGGCCCCGCGTCGACGGTGTCGAACCCGAACTCGTCGAGGAGCTTCGTCACGGCCGTCTTCGCGTCCGCGTCGTCGCCGGCGATCACGAGCGCGCGCCGGTTCGGGGTGCCCGCGGGCCGGCCGTCGGTCGTGAGCTCGTGCGCGTAGATGTGGTTGAACGCCTTCACGACCTTCGACCGCGGGAGCCGCGCCTGCAGGAGTTCCGACGTCGTTGTCGACTCGTCGTCGAGCGCGGCAATCTGTCCGTCGCGCTGCGGGTAGTAGTTGCCGGTGTCGATCACGACCTTGCCCGCGAGCGGTTCGACGGGGACCTGGTCGTAATTCCGGAGCGGGATCGTGACGACGACGAGATCGCCCGCGCGCGCGGCCTCGTCGGATGTCGCGGCGCGCGCGTGCGGGCCGAGTTCCCCGAGGAGCGGGGCCAGCGTCTCCGGCCCGCGCGAGTTGCTGATGACGACGTCGTGGCCGGCCTTGATTGCGAGCCGCGCCACCTGGCTGCCGATGTGTCCTGCGCCGATGAGGCCGATGGTCTTCGGTCCGATGGTCTTCATGCGGAACACTGTAGCGTGCGGGGCCGGGGGCGCTCCGGGCGACTCGGCCCGCCGAACCGGGCGACTCCCGCCCGTCGCAGGGGGCGAGTTTCCGCCGCGTTTCCCCCTCGCGTCACGCCCGTGTTTCCCCCGCGTTTCCCCTGCGTTTTCGTGGGTCGCGCGGCGGGGTGCCCGTCCACGTGCGGAAATCGCTTTGTTTTCGCGATGACCCGTTCGATCCGCCGCGATTTCGTGCGATTATCCGCGGTAGCACTTCAGGATGTGGTCACGCCGCAAACGTTGACCATGCAGCACCGGCAAACGGAACACGGGCGAAGAAACCCTAGCCCTGGGGAGACACGACATGGCGAAGACTGCGAAGAAGAAGGCTGCTTTCAAGGCCGTCCCGGCCAAGACCCGTCGCTCGCGCGCGGAGACCATCAAGCAGGTCGCGGAAGCGACCGAACTTCCCTCCGGCAAGGTGCGGGAAGTGTTCGCGACCCTGACCGCGCTGATGGCGGCCGATCTTTCCAAGAAGGGCTGCGGCGAGTTCAACTTCAACGGCCTGATGAAGCTGAAGACCGTGGACAAGCCGGCGACGAAGGCTCGCAAGGGCCGTAACCCGTTCACGGGTGAAGAGATCACGATCGCGGCGAAGCCCGCGAGCCGCAAGGTCCGGGTCCGGGCGCTGCGCGCGCTGAACGGCCTGATCTGATCGGGACGTACGTCATCTGACGCCGAGGCGGGCGGCCGGGTCGCTGTGGCGGCCCGCCCCGCCTGCCGCGGCCGGTTACGTCTTCCCCGGCCCGCACCGGCCCTCGGGCCGTCCTCGTCACGAGCCGGGTCCCTCGAGTCACAAGCGCCGCTCGCAGCGGTACCGCGTGCCGGCCTTGGTCCACGTCACGCCGTCCGGCGCGCGGCCGGCCGCGGCGAGGCGCGCGGACTCGTGCAGCAATTTGTGGTGCGCTTCGCAGAGGACCACGCGGTTCTCGAGTTCGTCCCCGCCCCCCCGGGATCGGAACACGAGGTGGTGCTCGTGCAGGTCCGCCCGCGCGGTGCACCCGGGAGCCTCGCACCGGTAGCCGGCGCGGCGGTAGACGTCGTCCGCGGGCCGGCGCGGGATCGCGCGCGGGTCGTCCCACGTCATCGCGGCGTTCTCGAGCAGCGCGAGCAGTCCGACCCACGCCGGGACGCGCCGGGCGCGGGTGGAAAACGCCCGGGCCGCGAGCACCGACGGCATCGAGTGCTCGTGCGGCCACGGCGCGTCCCACGGCACCGTGCCGGCAAGCTCGGTGAGCCCGCGGCGTGCGGCCTCGATCGCCTCGACGAAGCGCGCGGCGAGCGACTCCGGCAGGCGCAGCCGCTGGAAGATGCCCGGGGCGGTCGCCGTGCCCGCGGTGCCCACGCCCGCGGTGCCCACGCCCACGGTGCCCACGCCCGCGGTGCCCACGCCCGCGGCACCCACTCGCGCGGCTCCCACCCCCGCGGTGCACTCCGCGGCCGCGAGCAGGCCGAGTTCCAGGACCGCGCGCCGCGTCTGCCCCGGCTCGCGGCGCAGGGACGCGCACCACGCCGCGTCGGTGAGCGGCCGCGCGGGCGCCGACGCGTCCCGCGCCGCGCGGCCCCGCACGACCCGCACCTCGTCGCGCAGCCGCTTGACGGTGGCCTCGCGGGCGCGGGCGAGCCAGGCACGCTCGGCATCGTCGTCCGCGACCGTCGTCCCGCGCGCACCCGTCGCCCGCAGGACCAGGAGCGCCGACTCGAACGGCAGTGTCCCCGTGTCGTACGCCTCGCGCAGCGCCGGCCGGCGCGCCAGGGCGCGGGCGGCGCGCACGCGATCCTCGAGCGTCGTCGCGGCGAGGCCGAGACGCCGCTCCGCGTAGTCGCCGAGCCCGCGGTACGGCAGCGTGCCCCACGCACCATGGTCGACGAGCTCCGCACCGATCTCGCCGAGTCGGCGCAGCAGCGTGTCCTCGAGCGCGATCAACCGGCGCAGCTGATCGTGCAGTTCATGCGCATCCCCCTGACCCGCGCACGACGCGAGCCGGCGGAACTCCGCCAGCGTGGTGCGCGCACGGAACGCGACCTCGAAGTCGTCGACGGGCGCGGGCGGGTCGACGGCCGTACGAAGGCCCGCCGTGGCCGAACGAAGGCCGTCCGGATCGTGGATTTCCGGGGCGCGATCGATCGTGGGTCGGGCGCGAAGGCCGGCGCGATCGGCACCGGACTCCGAACCGGTGTCCACGACCGCGGGTCCGCTTTCCCCGACGAGCGCGCCGGCCTCGGCGACGAGCGCGTCGACGATCCCCTCCAGCGAGGTCTCGCGCCCGAGCACCGCCCGCGCGAGGTCACAGACCTCGTCGAACGCCGTGGCGACCGAGCGCGGCATCGCGAGCGTGACCACGACGCGCGGCTCGAGCTCGCTCGCGGAGGGGTCCCCGTCCCCGGCCAACGTGCGCTGCACTTCGCGGCGCAGCGCCGGGACCGACAGGCGGCGCGCGCGCGCGATCCACGCCTCGAGCCCGGACTCGGACCCGGCCTCGACCCCGGACTCGACCCCGGCCTCAAGCCGCGACCCGAGGCGCGCGAGGAGCTTCGTCTTCTCGGCGCCGATCGGCGCCCCGCCGTCGTCCCCCGTGAGCGCCGCGGCCAGTGGAGGCCACCGCGTCACCGCCGCGTGGAGCCGCGCCTGTTCCCGCAGCCAGCGCCCGCTGCGCGCGAAGTGCTCGCGAGCGTGATCGTCGAGCCGCGCATCGCCGAACGCGCGCCAGCCCTTGGCCGCCTCGAAGGCCGCGGCCGCGCGCGCCGTCGGCAACGCCAGCCGTTCCGTCGCGGCCGCGAGCGCGCACGCGAGGCCGTCGAGCCCGTGGACCCGCGACCGGCGCTCCGCGGGGAAGGCGCGCGGCGCGACGTACGCGGTCGACGCGAGCGCCGCGTCCCGCAGCGTGACGTGCGGGAAGGCGCGCGGCGCGACGTACGCGGTCGACGCGAGCGCCGCGTCCCGCAGCGTGACGTGCGGGAAGGCGCGCGGCGCGCGGTGCGGCGCGAGGTCGTAGGTGGCAGCGGTCGACATCGCGAGGATTGTACGATATTCGATTTAAATTCGCTATTGCTTTTTCATCTCCCGACCGGGACACGATGCGGATCCGCGCGCGATCGGCCCGTCGCGCGCTCGCGATCGGCCCGTCGCGCGCTCACGATCGGCCCATCGCGTCGGCCAACGCGCGCAGCATCAGGGCGATCGAGTGTCGTTGCTCCACGGGCAGGACCGGCGCGAGCGCGGCGAGCGATGCGGCCAGCGTCGCCGCGTCGACGGTCGCCGCCTCTCCGCTCCGCGCGGCCCCGTCGCTCTCCGCGATCGCGCGGTCCGGCGGCGGCGCCGACGCCCCCGCCCCCACCCCCATTCCCGCCGGCCCACGCGTCCCGAGCAGCTTCCGCACCATGTCGCGGAACGCGCCGCTCCCACCCGGCGCGACGATCTCGTCCTCCCCGGTCGCCGCCCAGATGTTCGCGAGCGCGGCACGCTTCGAGCCGTAGAGCCGGAGGATGCGCTCCTCGACGGTGCCCTCGGTCACGAGCAGCAGCATCTGCACCGTGCGCTTCGACCCGATCCGGTGCACGCGCGCGATGCGCTGCTCGAGCCGGGCCGGGTTCCAGGGCAGGTCGAGGTTGATGACCGCGTCGGCCGCCTGCAGGTTGAGCCCGACCCCGCCCGCGTCGGTGCTCACGAAGACCGCCGGCCCGCGGCACTCGGTGAAGGCGCGGATCAGCTGCGGGCGGGCCCCGACCGGGACCGCGCCCCCGAGGTGCTGGACGGGGAGGCCGAGTCCTTCCGCGAGCGTCGCGACGCGCTCGGTCATCGCGGTCCACTCGGAAAACACGACGACCTTGCGCCGCTCGTCGAGGCACAGGTCACGCAGCGCCTGCTCGAGTTCGCGCAGCTTGGGGACGCCCCGTTCGTCCGCGTCGACGCCGACCATGTGCGGCCCGTTGCAGCAGCGGCGCGCGATCACCAGGAGCCGCAGCATCCGGTCGAGGTCCGCGGGGAGGATGACGTCCTGCGCCGCGATCCGCGCGACGCGCGTCATCTTCTCCTCGTAGAGCGGCACGACCGCCGCGTGCAGCGGCACCTTCACGATCGAGCGGACCTGGTCGGGCAGCTGCAGCGCGACGTCCTCCTTGCGCCGCCGCAGGAACGCCGGCGCGAGTTGCGCCCGCAACGCACCCAGGGCGCGGTACCCCACGACGCGCCCGCCGGGCGGATCGCGCTCGAAGTGGTCGCGGTCGATCTGCCACAGCGGCGGGAGCAGGCGCTGGTCGACGAGCTGCGCGATGGCGTACGCCTCCTCGAGCCGGTTCTCGAGCGGCGTCCCGGTCAGCGCGAACACGTGGCGCGCGCCGATCGCCTTGATCGCGCGCGCGGTCCGCGCCTGCAGCCCCTTCGCGCGCTGCGCCTCGTCGAGGATCAGGAGGTCGGGCGGCGCGGCGCGGTGCGCGCGGACGTCGCGCAGCACCTGCTCGTAGTGCGTGATCAGCCACCGTGGCCGGCGCGCGATGACGCGCGCCCGCGCGCGCACGTCGCCCTGGAGGAGTTCCGCGTCCTCGTGGAGCCAGCGCGCGATCTCGTCCTCCCAGCCGCCGCGCAGGCTGGCCGGGCAGACGATCGTCACCGCGCGCACGGGCAGGACCGCGCGCCGCAGCGCCGCCGCCGCGAGGATCGCCTGCGCGGTCTTGCCGAGGCCCATCTCGTCCGCGAGCAGCGCGCGGCCGCGGCGCGCGAGGAACTCGGCCCCTTCCCACTGGAACGGGTACGGCTCGAGATGGAGCGGGGGCAGCAGTTCCGCGAAGCGGTCGACGGAGGGGAGCACGGGCCGGCGTTCGAGCTGCGCGCGGACCCAGGCGAGCGCGTCCGGCTCGACCCATGGTCCGAACGCGCGCAGTGCGGCGTCGATGTCGGTGGCATCGCGCGCGAGCGGGCGCAGTGCAACGCCCTCCGCGTCGAACGCCGCCCGCACGGCGTCCGCGCCGGGACCGGTGGGGCACCCGAGGAGGCGCGGCTCGACGGATTCGCCGAAGTGCAGGAAGACGCGCGGCGCCGCGGCGGCCTCGACGTGCGCGGGAGTGATCGGGTTGCCGCCGCCCCGCGCGAGCGGGCGCCCGTCCCCGCGCATCAGCAGCCGCACGGCCTCGACGTGCTTGCACGTGTGGAGCCGCGCGGCCTCGAAGTCGGGACACTCGCAGCCGTGCGGCCCGTCCGCGCCGCCACGGAGCTGGACGCGGTAGCGGAAGCCCGATGCGCTGCTGACGACGACGAACGGCGGCTCCGCGGCACGGACCCGCGGCTTCTCGCGCCGCGCGGCGACGACGCGCTCCTCGAGCGCCCTGCGCCGCGCCTCCTCCGCGAACTCGGGTGTGCCGCGTTCGAGGACGATCACCCCGGCCGCGCCGCCGCGACGCGCGGGCCTTCGACCGGCCGGCTCGCTCCCGAGCGTCTGCCGCAGCACGAGCGCCGCCGCGACCACGTGCTTGCACGGCCGCCGCCACGACGGACACGCGCAGCGGAACGCGACGCCGCCGTCCTCGGTCCACAGCGCGACCTCGAAGTCGTCCGTGTGGCCGCGCACGACGGTCGACACGCCGCACGCCGATCCGGTGAGCGTGCGGACGCGCGCCTCCCGCGCGTAGACGGTGCCCTCGCGCAGCGCCTGTCCCGTGACGCTGGCGAGGAAGCGATCGAGCAGTGCGGCGTCGGGGATGGACATGCAGCCAAGATACGGGGCGCCGCGCGTTCACGATGCCGCGCACCGCTGGAGCCGTCCCGCGGGCGGGATCTTTGCTTGCGCCAGGTCCGCGCTACGACAGAAATCGACGCACGAAGACTGCCGGGCCCAGGACTTCAACTCTGCGAAACCCCGTCGCTCGGAGCAGCGCCTTGTCCCCGGACACGATGCAGCGTGCACGCCCTGCCAACGCGCATGCGAGGAACTTGATGTCGTCCACATCGTCACAGGCGGACGTTGGAAGCGGTGCCGGTTCGACGATCAGCGCGTTCGATTCGATCGCCCAGAAGAGGGGCGCGACCTCGATCGACGTTCGCCCGTGACGAAGGCGATCGAGAACCTCTCGGTACTCCTCCAGAACGGCGACACTCGCAACCAGGTGCAGTTGGCCGGCCGCGACGGCATCCACGATCTTCCCAGGGATTCCGCCGAAGTAGATTCCCGAGACGATGACGTTGGTGTCGAGAACGACCCTCAGCCGCGGCGGCGCACTTCCTTGACTGCCTTGTGGACGTCGGAGCGCTTGAGGCCGACCCGGCGCGCCTCGGCGCGGATCTTCGCGAGGAGCGAACGCAGTTCCGCCGGAGACGGCGCCGTAATGCGCTTCAAGACGATGGCTTCGTCGTCTCCCACCACGATGAACTGATCTCCGGCCTCGAGTCCGAGCGCCTCGCGGATCGCCTCGGGAATCACGACCTGCCCTTTCGACGAGAGCTTCGTGGTCGCCACGGTCGACACCGTCCGATTCTCCTTTGGATCTTACTCGTAAGATCGTACGGCGTGACCGCTCATCGGGCAAGCGGATGTGCGTCCGGAGGCAGACTCGCATTCCATGATCTTCGGGGCAGTGTCAGAAGACCGGTGCCTTTCCTGATTGGACCCATCCCGGGATCGGGAAGCGAACGGCTAGCGCGCACCCTGCGAACCCGCAACGGTCGACGGCTCACTCATACCGGCGACGAACCGCGCCGCCGGCATGCGCAGGCTCACGGGGTCGGGATACCGCGCGAGGTAGCTGGCGCGCAGGATGAACTGCACCGGGCCCGCGACGCCGAGTTGGCCGGCCACCTGGTCGCGGAACGGCGGCTCCTCGAGAACCTGGGTCATCGGGTGAATGGCGATCATCCGCTCCCGGCACCCGAGCCACATGCGCTCGAACAGCCGCCCCGTCTCGATCAGCGTGGCCACCGACGCGTCCGCGCTCGTGATCACGAGCCAGCCGCCGTACGCCTTCACGTACCGGCGGACCGCGTCGACGCCGCGCTCGCGGAAGCTCGGCGTCATGACCGACGCACGGTCCATGAAGTGCCGCACGTACCACCCGGCGAGCCCCGTGATCTCCATCGACTCCGGCGTCAGCCCGTTGCGCTGCCGCAGCGCCTCGTCGTCCGCGAAACGGATCCAGCGCGACAGCTCCTCCTGCGCCGGATCGCGCCGCGCCTGGACCACGTTGGCTTCGACCGTGGCGTCCGCCAGCCAGCGCGCGTGGCTCGACGTCGACGGGAAGTACGCCAGCCGATCACCGAAGTCCACGGAGAGCGCCTGCACGTCCGCGCCACGTAGCTCCTGCCGCAGGTGGCCGCTCCGGACCGTGCGCCGCAGCCGGATGCGCTCGAGCGGGAACGGTGCGGGTGTGGCTGGCCGGAGCGTCACGTCGAGTACATCCATCTCGGTGGGGGTCGCCGCGACGACCTCGTACGCGACGTCGAGTCCGTGATGCCGCGCGGCGATGACGAGGTTCTCGAGGAAGCAGCCGAGCGACAGCAGCAGCTCCCGGTTCTCCGGATCGACGGCGGGCAGCCAGCGCTCGCGCGCGGTGCCGATCCGCAGCCGGTGCGGCTCGGGCACGCGCACGACCCACGGCTGCGTGTTGTGCCCGCTCGGCGCGAGCGACGCGTGGAGGAGCACGTCGGCGACGACGGGGTCGAGGCCGGGCACGGGCGCGTCGGGCGCGGCGATCGACGAGCGCACGGGGCCCGAGCACGAGCCGAGCACGGGGGCGACGCCGACCGCGAGCGCGGCGGTGCCGAGTTGCTTCAGGGTGTCGCGCCGGGTGCGGTCCATGGCGACCTCGGGGGAATCGTGCGGTGAACTCGTCCCGATCATACCGACTTCGAGACGTTCGACTTCGCGACGTTCGACCTCGAGGCGCCCCGCACCCTACTCGTCGCGACCGATGCCGAGTTCCTTGCGCAGCCAACCGCAATCGAAGGCCTGTCGAGGTGTCGACCCGAGCACGGACACATTCTCGATCTGGTGTATGAGGTCGACGAGCCGCGGACGCAGCGCGCGGTCCTTCGCGGCGGCACGCGGGGTCTTTCCGTCGAGCGCGGGTACGGGCTCGTCGGTCCACGCGCGGTAGTGCCTTTCGAGCGCCGCGCGCTGCACCCGCTCCAATTCGGGGGACGCGGCGGCCGGCGCATTCTCTGCGCGCGAGGTCCGCGCCGCGCGCGCCGCGACCTCGTGCCACGGATTGGTGAAGGTGGCGAAACCATCGCGCCTCGCGCCGGGGAACCGCGCCGCGACGAGCGCCGCGAGCCGCTCCAGCCGCTCGCGCGAAAGGCAGTCGGCCGTCAACACGTCGCCCTTCAGTTCCAGGCGGCCGCCCACGGCGGACCCGGGCTCGCCCGGGAGCCACACGAAGGCGCCGTCCGCGTCCCCGTCGAAGTCCGGCGCCGCGGCGAGCGCCGCGCGCACCGCGACCGGATCGTCGACGCGCCAGGACGCCCTCGCGATCGTGAGCGTGTTCCCGTCGCTCGTCACCAGCCGCGTCACGGCGGTCCCGTTCGAATCCTGCGCTTGCGCGGCGTCCGACGCGGCGCAGCACTTCTTGTACTTCCTGCCGCTGCCGCAGGGGCACGGGTCGTTGCGCCCGACCTTCGGTCCGGCGCGGCGCACCGGCTCGAGGACGGCCGGCTCGAATTCGTCGTCGTCGAAGTCGAGGCCGCCATCCGCGCCGGCACCGCCGAATGGACCGTCCTCGAGTTCGTCGTCGAACCGTTCCTCGAACCAGGCCCGCAGCGCGCGCGCCTCGGCCTCGCGCCCGAGTTCCTCCAGGTAGGGCGCGAGTCGCTCGACGGCGTCCTCGGCGGTCAGGGAATCGTCTTCCGCGACCGCGAGCGCGAGACCGCGGCGGTACTCGCGCTCAGCGGCCTCGACGTCGCCGAGGCTACGCAGCGCGTCGCCGCACTTGAGCCCGACCCACGCGTCGTCGGGGTATTTGCGCACACTCTCCTCGATCTCGTCCCGCGCCGCCGCCGCGTGACCGTTCTCGGCAAGCCTGACGGCGAGGTCGGCAAGGATGACATCCCCGGAAAACACGGCCGCGATTTCATGCGCGATGTCCTGCGCGTCCGCGGGCCGGCCCGCGAGGACGAGGAATCCCGGCAGTTCGAACAGCCAGTCCTCGGCGTGGAACGGCAGCCGCTGCGACACCTCCCCAAACCGCCGCGGCTCCCCGCCCGAGAGGCCGATCCACTCGCGGGCCGCGACGAGCTGGGCGTCGAGCTCCGCCGCGGGATCGTCGAGGAAGCCCTCGATGCGCTTGCTTAGTTGCCGGATGGGCGGGGTGCCGCGCTTGGCCATGGGGAAATGTTAGCGCGGGTCACAGTCGGAACGAGCGGTCCGTTCAGCCTTCCTTGGCAGGAGGTACGTCGGCGTCCTGCTCCTCGGCAGCCGTGCGACCCGAGTACTCATGAACGTCGGCCTCGAGGCGCCGCAGCTCCTCGAGCGGACCTTCGGCGAGCAGGCGGAATCGTTCGTCGTTCTGCAATCGGATCATGGATCGGCTCTCCACGCCCAACGGTCGCCTGGCACCGACCACACCGGAGCAGTGTGAGCAGAACGCGCCCCGCGCGGAAGGCGCTCTGTTTTCCGGTCATGCCTCCTGCCAGAGCCCCCTAACACAAGTCATGTACTTCAATGCCCGTCAGCTTCGCATCTTGAGGAAACGGCGAACCGTAGTTCTCTTCGTTCCCAGGGACGCCGCGACCCGCTCACCCGACTTCTTGTGCGCCACCGGGCGTGTGATCATGGCGGCAAAGGGGGCGTCCGGTGCGCTATCTCGAGGCGAGAACTGGTTCGGCGACACTGCGGTGGCTGCTTCCAACCGGAGCATCGACGATCGGGCGCGCCCCGACGTGCGCAATCGCTGTCGATGACGTGTCCATCTCGCGCGAACATTTCCGCCTGCATAGCGACTCAGGCGGCATTTTGCTGACCGACCTCGGCAGCATGAACGGACTGCACGTCGGTGGCGAGCGCGTGTTGGAAGCCCGCGTCGACGTCGACGAGTGGTTCGTCGCGGGGACGGTGATGTTCGTGATCCGCGAAGGGATCTCGTGGATGACGGATAACGGGGCCAACCAAGCCAGGGGCGCGTTTGTTACCGACGTTCAACGAGGGGACAAGCCTGCATCCACACAGGCGCGTACGCTCGAACCGCCCGGCGAACGCGAAGGACGCGAGCGGCCTTTCGGGCGACGGAAGCTGCCGCACCCGGGCACCGGGGACGCGGCAATCGACGCGGCCGCAGATATGCAGACCGTTCGCCAGGCGCCGGCCGCTGAACGCGCCCTTGACAGTTTGGCCGAGGCGCTGTCGGTCACATGGTCGGCCAACGAAGGCGTCGCGGGACTGGCGTTCCTGGCTTGCCACTGGGGCGGCGGTGCGGGTGCGTGTGTCGTCAGCCGCTACGGAAACGGCTGGTCGCTCGAGTCGTGCGTAGGTGAAGTCTTGGCGGATGAGGACATCGTCGCTCTCGTGCATCCGCCGGGAGGCCGCGCGGATGAGCGTTTCCGCTGCGCTGCCGGATCGGTCGCGCTGCGCATTTCCGGCGCGACGTGGCTCGTGGTGAAGACCCACGCCGGGAATTCCGAAATCGAGCGACTGCGCTTGCTCGCAGAACTCGGCCGATGGGCCGCGGGATGGGTCGAAAACTCGCCTGACACGGCGCCGGTAGACGACAGTTCGGAGTCGTCCGGCACGGCGGATTCCGCGACTCCGCGAGCAGTTCATCGGCGTGCCGGAGCCGCTGCGGCGGCTCTCGAGATCGCGCCGTTCATCGGCGTTTCCGCAGCGCGGACGGCAATCCTCGCGGAGGTCGAGCGCTTCGCGGCGGTCGACCTTCCCGTCCTCGTCACCGGTGAGTCGGGCTCGGGTAAGGAACTGATTGCGCGGCTGCTCCACGCGCACTCCCCGCGGGCGAACGGGCCGTTCGTGGCGATCAACTGCGCCGCACTGCCGAGCGAACTCCTCGAGGCCGAGCTGTTCGGAATCGAAAAGAACGTGGCGACCGGCGTCTCGTCCCGCGCTGGCCATTTCCGCCAGGCCCACGGCGGCACCCTGTTCCTCGACGAGATCGCCGATCTTCCCGCCTCGCTGCAGCCAAAATTGCTGCGCGCACTGGAATGCGGCGCGGTCACCCCGCTCGGTGCCCCGTTACCAGTCCCCGTCGACGTGCGGATCGTTGCGGCTACCAACGCTGCCGTCGACGGTGCCAGCGGACTCCCGGAAAGTGGCCGCCTCCGCTCGGACCTCTTCTACCGCCTCGCCGGGGCCATCCTGCATATCCCACCGCTGCGCGCACGCACGGAGGACATCCTGCCGCTCGCGCGTCACTTCGCGCGAGAAGCCGCTCGCCGGCAAGGCTGCGGGGTCCGTGGCATCGACCTCGGCGCCGCGCGCCTCCTCCTCGGTTATCGGTGGCCGGGCAACGTGCGCGAACTTCGACACGCCATGTATCGCGCGGTCGCACTCGCCGACGGTAGCCTGCTCCATGCGGCATTGCTCCCGCCCGCGATAAGGAACGACTCGGATGCAGGGCTCGGCGGGGTGCTGCTGCCCGCGCCCGCAGGTCCGGGCAAGACCTCGGACGCGGGCGGGGGCGCGAACTCGGGCGCGGGCAGACCCAAGAACACGGTTGCCAATGCAGGCGCGGGTGTCAGCACGATGTCGGACTACTTCTCGTCGCGCGACGCCTTCGACCGTCACTACTTCACCGCACTTCTGGAACGTTCCGGCGGTAACCTGTCGGAGGCCGCACGATTGGCCGGGATGTCACGCAGCCATCTGTATACGCGGCTCGCGGAGCTGGGGCTGAAGTAGGCGTTGGACCTGTCCGCGATTCCGAGCACCCTGTCCGCACCTACCTGTCCGCACTACCGATCAATAATGGCGAGCGACTCGACGCCACTTACGCGGGCGACGTCGCGCACATCGATCAAGTCACTCACGCGCCTCGCATTCCTCGCGCGGTCGCGTTCTCCTTCTCGGCATCCGGCCGCTGGCAGCCTTCGTGCAATAGGCCCTCGCGGCGAAGGGATCGTCGCTCCGCGATCGTCGCGACGACCTCCCGATTGCCGCGCGGACCCCGCAGGCCGGCTGCGTCGCGTCCCCGCGCCACGACCTCGCAATCCCGCGACCGTGACCGACCGCCGGCACGCCGAACGCTCACCTCGAGGGGGACCCCATGCGACGGACGCTCTTCGCACTTCTAGCGGCTCTCGCGGCAACCGCGGCAGCGTGGCTGCCCTCCATCGCCCAGATCTCGGATCCCGACGGCGACGCCGACATCCCGTGCATTGACATCGTCTCGCTGGACGTCCGCGGAGACACGAAGAACCTGAACGTGACACTCGAGATGTCGAAACGGCCGTATCCGCCGGAGTACGTAATGAAGGGGGTTGACCTTGAGACTCCCCACCTATGTCCCGATGGAGATTACCACCTCGCGATCGACCTCACTGCGGCCGGCGGCAAGACGGTTATCGTGCGAACCAGATTCGATCGACGCTTACAACCATCCTCTTCTGGTCCCGATGGACTCACTGTTCGCACCGACCTGAATTCGGGAGTCATCAACTGGCAGATTCCCGTCCGTTCTCTTGGCGTCGCAGCCCTCCCCGCTACGGTCGGACTTCGTGTAGCCGCTGAACTAGAGTCGCTGCGGTCATTCAGGCCACAGTCCGGAGCGCTCATCATCTCGGACGCGGCGGGAGATTCGACTATTAGGTTTCGAATTGGAGTCGATGGATCGGCGCTCATTGGACCCGCTGGAGGGGTGGTGGCGGTCTCCGACACGACTTCCCCGATCCACGCGACTGAGCTCATCCTTCCACCCGGAGCGCTCGCTGAACCAACTTGCATCGAGCTTCGAGCGCCTTCAGCGCCCCCTCTTCCACCGGTTGGCACTTCGCTGAGAACACCTGCAGTCGAACTTGGTCCTTCCGGCTTGGAACCACGTCACCCGGCGGAGCTCCACTTGCCAATACTGCCCCACAGGGACACCGAAGGCGATTCCATCGTCGGGTACGATCTGTCCGTTCATGGCTCAGCGTCAGCACGCCCCCTGCCCCTCGTCCTGGCCCTCTACGACAAACTCGTGGTCGCCGTCACGAATTTCTCGGTCATCGGAGGCGCTGCGCGAAATCAGCTCGGAGTTCTTCGTTCCAACGCATCATTCTCAATTCTTGCTGGCCCAAGAACCTATGACTCCGCAAGCCACGAGCTCTACTCCCGATGCGCTCTCGCCGGTCCTAACGGTGTCGATCGCATCCTCTTCAACGCCGGCGAGTTGGACGAGCAGGGTAGGCTGAGTCCGGCACACTCCAACGAATCACTGTCGATTGCCGTCGCTGGCCTCCTACTCGCCGCGCCCGAGGCAACAGCTCGCTTGTGGATCAATGGGCACACTTCATTGCTAGGCAGTTCCGCCGGGATCCAGAACGGCCCGACTGCGACTGCAGAGCTGTTGGTCAATACGATTGACAGAGTAGTTGCCGTCACCGCCGAGCGGGGTCAGCCTCTGTCCAGAGGCGAAGTCACGGCGCGGGTAGGCGTCTTCCTTGACATCGAGCCAGACAAGATGCTCTCTGAGTCTCACGGGACGTTCCCTTCTTTTGCTTATCGGATGTTCTTGCTCGCAGTAGGCAATGCCCTCGAGTCGCATGGTGCAGGGGAGAGCGCGCTCGGGATCTATTCGATGAGACTGTCAACGTGCGATGGGAACATCGGCCCGTGGTCGTGGAGCGATGATACATTTCAGTCGCTCCTTCTTGATGTGATCGACGAGCTCTACTACCCTCCCTACGACTACGGCACGGAGTGGGGATGTACCCAGTACAGGAGTCTCTGCGAGCAGTCTCGGAACTGCTATTCGTCTCGGATCGCTACCGACATCGAACGGCTGGCTTACCTGGGCTTGTCCGAAAAGACCGTGCTTTTGCTTAACGCGATTCAGTATACGAAAACCCACACCGCCGCAGAATCTATCGAGGCGGGCGTCCGCGGCATTCTCGGCGCTCCTCATGTCACATCGCTCGCAGGGGCGAGCCTCTACGAGATTCAGGCTGAAGCAGCACCACCAGAGGGCTCCCTGTTCGATGAGTTGAACGTTTGGTGGCCACGAGATGCGGAATTTGTCGAAGAGTCGTGGCCGAATTGCGAGTACGACGCCGATTCCAGACCGAAGTACCGCGTCGGGGAACTTCAGCGCTGCGGGGGTGGTGATCCAACGGAGGGTGAATGGGCAGCGATTCGGTCAGCGTTTGACGGCGGAAGGCCGGAATGGAGTTGTGAGTCGCCCGAGGCATTTGCTCCGCCGTGGTGCACGTCCACCGCGCTGACGTTCGTGGGGAACACGCTCCCCAACGGATGGCGACCCCTCGTCTGTCAACTCTCGCCCGAAGGGGACCAGCAGTTTTCGGCTGATAGGGGACCAGTCTCGGGTCGATCACGTGCCGTTCTCCGTTGAGTT
>JABLTH010023519.1_pt1 | contig 64071 bp, 62 predicted proteins | sample 7875711 | NCBI WGS metagenome assembly JABLTH01 (sample SAMN14941262, study PRJNA633318) | bioreactor metagenome | isolation source: bioreactor | place: China | collected 2019-03-05 | reverse complement strand
TTATGTGCTGGCGTTGCTGCTGGTGCGTCGCAAGCTCTTGCGGTATTTGGGCGCGCGCGGGCGGGGGCCGGGTTCGACGATGCTCGTGTCGCGCAAGCCGACCGGGCCCGGCGTGGACATGCCGACGCTCGAAGTGATCGATCCGGGCCTGGACGAGGAGACGTTGTCGGGCGCGATGCAGCAACTGGGCGAGCTGATGGGGATCGAGGCGGCGGAGCCCGGCTCCGCGACAACCACGGGCGCCGCGACGGAGCAGGTTGAGCCCAAGCCGTCGGGAGGAGTTCCGGCCGGAGACGGCGCATGATCAACCGGCCGGCCGAGCGTGGCACGCCTCGATCGCCCCGGGTGTCGCGGCGATCGGAGAGATGGTCGTGCCCCGGCCCGGCCTTGCGGCTCGCGCCGGCCCTTGCCCGCGCTGGCGCGCTTGTTCTTGCGATGGGGGCGGTCTTGGCGCTCCCGGCCTGCGGAGATCAACCGATCTCCCCTCGTGACACGAGCGCCGTGACAAGGCCCGTGTCCCCGCCGCCCTCGTACGAAGATATCGCACGGGCCCAGGCCCTTCGGGTGGCGGATCTTGACCGGTTGTGGGCCCGCGCCACGATCCGCGTCTACACGATCGACCGGAATGGCGATCCCGACGAGGAGCAGGCCGACGGGCATGTGCAGTACATCCGTGATCGCAAATTGTTCCTCGCGGTCAAGAAGCTCGGCGAGACATATTTTCAGCTCGGCTCCAACGAGACGCATTTCTGGTGGATCGATCTTTCTGACAGCGATCACAAGGTGGCGCTGGTGGGCGAGCACGCCAAGGCGACGCCGACGACCGCGGCCCGGTTCGGGCTGCCGGTGCACCCGCTGGACCTGATCGACGTCCTGTGCCTCCTGCCGTTCCCCGACAAGCCGGTCGGCGCGCCGGCCTGGACTCCCGACGGGAGGTACATCGCGATGACCCTTCCGGGTCGGTGGGGAAACCGGCGCGTGTTCCTCGACCCAAAGAACCTGCGGCCGCGCCGGGTCGAGGCGTTCGACACCAAGGGCAGCCTGGTCCTGTCGGCGGCGATGAGCGAGGACGAGCCGGTCAAGGTGAAGGGGCTCCAGCAGACCAGCGCCGTGATCGCGACCCAGATCGAGATCGAGGTGCCGGCCAAAAAAACACGCGTCAAGATGTCACTGCATGACCCCGAGAATCGGCGCGGCGATATCTCGGCGTCGGCGTTCGATCTCCGGGGGCTGCTCGATCGCTACGGCGTCAAGGACGCTCGCCTGATCGAAGGCGACGTCGAACCCAGGCCCGCTCCCTTTGCCGGCGTGAAGATCCGATGACCATTCGTCCCCCGGTTATTCCGATGAACACCGCGCGTCGGAACGAATTCCGGCGTGCGGCGAACGATGCCGCGTGGAACCGGGCTCCGCGGTGGTTGGCGTTGCTCCTGTGCTGTGTGGTGTGGTTCGACGTGGCGTCCGCGCTGGCCGAGCCACCGCTGACGACGCGCGGCGCGGGGGCGCCGGCGCTGCTCTCCGAGCCGTCGCACGCCTGGCTGGCGCTCCCATCCAAGGACGAGTGGATCATCGTGCATGTTCCTCCACGCAGGCAGGCCCGGCCGCCGGACGGGAGGTCGCGTGGCGCCGCCGACGGCACGCTCCGGCGCGCCGCATCGATCTCGGTGGAGCCGGCCGCGATGGCGGCGTTTGGCGAGGAGGTGTTCATCGCCGCCGATGACTATGACGCCAAGGGGCGTCCGTCGCGCCGGGTGTGGAGCCTGCGGGCCGTGGACACGGGCGTCGGGGATCTCTGGGCGTATGAACCCGCCGATGGACTGCGATCGCTGCGATCGCTCCCGTCGGGCGGGCGATTGATCGGGCTGGCGGCGTCGAGCGCGGGGCTGGTCGCGGTCCTCACGGGCGATGCCCCACGCCTGCGCGTGCTGTGGCTGGATCGCGGCGAGTGGCACGACCTGGCCACGCCCAAGGATGCCGAGAACTGGGCGTCACGTCTGCGCTGTGTGGCGCTGCGGGATGGCTTTCAGTTGATCGCGCCGGACGACTCTGGTTCGGCGCGCGCATGGGCCGCGACGCTGCACGCCGTCAACGGGCAGCCGCCCACGATCGCGTGGGCCGACGGCGTGCTGGCGCGGGATCGATCACTGCCGACGGGCGTGGCGCCCGTCGAGTTTGTGTCGGCGGGGCAAAGGCTGTTTTCGATCGCGCCGGCGGGTGCGGGCCGGCGGGCGCTGGCGGCGGTGGACTCCGCGGGGTCCATGCCCCTCGCGGTGCTCGAGGGGCTGGAGCCCGACGCGGCCGTCGCGCCGCTCGATGGTCAGGGCCGATTGGTGGCGGCCTGGACCCGCGGCGCGGGAGCGCCCCGAAGGCCTGGCGAACCGCCGATGGCCGGTCGGACGGTTGAGATGATTGAACTTTCTTCGAGCACGGGTCGGGCGCTCTACGCGGGCCCCAGCCGCGCGGACGGACCGGTCACGCCCGGCGACCTCGGGCTGCTCGGTCTGGTGCTGATCGTCGCGATGGGCGTGGCGCTCGTGCTGGTCGTGCGTGGCGGCGACGACAGCGAGATCTCGCTCCCGCCGGGCATGGCCCTGGCGGAGCCAGGGCGGCGGATGATCGCGTCGATCTTCGACGGCGCACTGGCGCTGGTCATCGCCTCACGGATCCGCGGCACGCCGCTTCTGGAACTGGCATCACCCACAACCTTTGTCACCGGCGAGCTGGTGTGGGTGCTGGCGATCGGGATCATCGTGGGCGCGGGGCTCGGGACGATTCTTGAGTTTCTGACGGGGCGGAGCGTGGGCAAGGCCATCACCGCATGCCGGGTGATCCGCACGTCCGCGACGGGCGACGCGGGCGTCCGGCCTTCGCTCTGGCAGGTGCTGGTGCGGAACATGCTGAAGTGGGCGCTGCCTCCCCTCACGATGCTGGCGCTGGTGGAGCCGACGCGTCGTTCGCGGGTGGACTTGCTGACCCGGACGGCCGTGGTGGTGGAATTCGATCCCGACGCCGACGAGCCCGAGCCCGCCGATGACCGGTAGCTCGTTCGGATGATGTTCGATCGCTGAAGGAAAGCGGCGGGTCCGACCGATACCCAGACACAGCGTCGCAGGCTTTTCGATCGGCGGAGTATCCGCCCGGTTTGCGTCGCGTGAGCGTTGCACGCTCGGGGCCGCGCGTCGTGGAGCAGCCGGGAACGGAAAGTCAGGCGCCCGCGATCCGCCGCTGGCGGGAGGTGTGGCAACTCCCGCTCCTGGTGGCGGCGGCGGTGATGCTCGTGGGCGGCGTCGGATACCTGATCTCCAAGAAGCCCAAGGTGGACGTGGAGGGCACGCTCACCAAGGCCGAGTCGATGCTGAGCGAGGACAAGTTCGGCGACACGCTGGACTACCTCAACGCCAACGTGCTGCCGCATCTTGGGAGGGCGGATGTGACGCCCGAGATGCAGGCGAAGTTCCACCAGCTGGTGGCGCGCTCGTTGTATCTGGAGCAGCAGCGTCGCGGCCTCGACGTGTCCGCGAACCACGAGAACGTGATCGGGGAGTACAAGGAAGCCGAGAAGCTCGGCGCGACGCTCTCCCCCAGCGACCAGTACTACCGCGCCGACACGCTGGCGATGCTGGGCAAACTCGACGAGGCGATCGAATCGATGCGGAAGGTCGAGGGGATCAAGCCGGCGCAGCGATTCTCGCTGTACCGCAGGCTGATCGAGGCCTCGATGAAGAGCAAGGGCGCGGTCGCGGTGAGCGCCGAATTGCTGGCCGCGATGCTCAGCGAGCCGGAGATCCCGCGCGAGGATCGCCTGTGGGCGACGGCCCGCCAGGCGGAGCTGTTCATCGACGAGGGGAAGCCCGGCGAGGCGATCACGCGGCTTCTGCGGGCGCTCCCGCGCCTCGGGTCCGGCGACGGCGAGGGGATGGGCGAGCTGTTCCTGCTCCTGGGCGAGGCGTATCTGGCGACCGGCGCGACCGGGGACGCGGCCAAGCAGGCCGATCGTGCCGCGGAGCTGATGAACCCGTCGTCCAACGACTACGCGCGGGTGCTGGTGATGCAGGCACGCGTGGATGAAGTGATGGGGAGCGACGAGGCGTCGCACGAGCGGGCTCGCGACCGCTACGCCGAGGTGATCGATCGGTACGGCGGATCGCCGGCGGTGCTCGACGCACGCCAGGGCCTGGCGGAATCCGAGGCGGCGCTCGGCAACACCAAGGAATCCATCGAGGCATACACCGAGTTGGTCGCCGAACTGATCGAGGGCAAGTCGTCGCGTGAGGTGACGCGCGACGGCGTGACCAGCTCTCTCCTGAGCAGGTTCAACGAGCGATTCGCCGCGGGCGAGATGGAGGACGCGCTGCACTATGTGCGCCTGGCCGAGTCCATGTACAAGGCCGACGAGGCGCCGCCGGATGTCCTGCGTGCGATCGGCGATGCTTCGCTGGCCCTGGGCCAGGAGAAGCTGCCGGCGGAAGATCCCGACGGCGTGCGTCCGCCCATCGAGGATTCATCGGTGCTGGCGGATGTGCAGCGGAACCTGATGGACGCCGGCGCCGCGTACCGTGCCCACGCCAATCGCGTGATTCTGACCTCGAACGAGGACTACGCCAAGAGCCTGTGGTCCGCGGGGATCGCCTACGACCTGGCGGGCGACCGCGAGAGCGCGATCAGCGCCTTCCGGGAGTTCGTCGACGGATTCCCCTCCGATGCGCGCCAGCCGGAGGCCAAGTTCCGCCTGGCCCGCGCGCACCAGGCGCGAGGCGAGCTGGAACAGGCCGCGGCGCTCTACCGAGACCTGATCGATTCGGGCGCCGCCAGCGGCGACGCGCGCAGCGGGCCCTGGGGTGATGCGAGCTTTGTCCCGCTGGCGGAAACACTGCTGATGGACAATGACCCCGCCAACGACCCAACCGCCGAGCAGCTTCTGCTGAGCGTGGTGGATGGCAAGGTCGGCGGCCAGGGCACGGCCCGATTCCGCGAGGCTCTGCTCCTGCTGGGCGGGCACTATCACGACACGGGGAACCACGCCGCGGCGATCCAGAGATTGACGGAGTTTACGCGGCGGTTCCCCGATTCACCCCGTCTGCCGGTGGCCCAGTACAAGCTGGCGGATTCGCTCCGCAACTCGGCCCTGGCGATCGACGAGGATCTTCGTCAGCGAGCCAATTCGGGCGCCGAAGCACGCGAGCTCCAGGCCGCGCGGCGCGACCGGCTGACGAGCGCGCTGGAATTGTTCGGCAAGGTCCGCGCGTCGTTGGAAGAGAAGCCGGCGGCCCGGCGCAGCGCGATCGAAGAGCTCTGCCTGCGAAACTCGTACTTCTATCTTGGGGACTGCGCGTTCGACCTGGGCCAGTACGATCCCAAGATGTACGACCAGGCCGTGGTGCACTACGAGGCCGCCAAGGATCGCTACAAGGGCGAGCCCGCGTCGATGGTGGCGATGATCCAGGTCGTGCATGTGTACCTCAAGCGCGGCGATTCGGCGCGGGCGATGACGGCCAACGCGCGGGCCCGCGCGTTCTATGAGTCGCTTCCAGAGGCCGTGTGGGACGATCCGTCGCTGCCGATCTCCAGACGCGATTGGGAACGCTGGCTTGATGCGACCGCGACGTTGAACCGCCAGGCCAGCGCGGGAGGGCCAGAGGGGCTGTAGCACGACGAAGGGCACGACGACGCCGGCGGAGCCGGGGGTGAGGTCAGGATGACCGGACAGACGGGCGGAAAACCCAGCGCGAGCACGATCGATCCGACGACGCGCGGGCTGTACGCGCGTCTGTGCCGCGTCCTCGATCGTCAGCGTGAGTTGCTGACGCAGCTGGCGGAGATTTCGCCGCGCCAGCAGGCGGCGGTGGAGGGCGAGGATCCCGAGGCATTGATCCATGTGCTGTCGGCGCGCCAGGAACTGATCGACGAGCTGACGGGGATGGAGCCGGAGGTCGTCACGCTCCGCCGCGAGTGGACCCAGCGGGCCGACGCCGACGATGTCCAGCGTCGGGCGATCTCTGAGAGATTCGACGCGACGGCGCTCCTGGCGGCGCGTCTGACCTCGGCCGACACGGCCCATCTTGCGGAGCTTCGGCGTCAGCGCGAGCGTCTGGCGGCGGACCTGTCGTCGATCACGCGCGGCAAGATCGCCAATCGGGCGTACGAGGCCAAGCCGTTCTCGCCCGACGCCCGCTTCCAGGATCACGAAATCTAGACCATGATCGAACCGACAAGCTCAACCGGTGCAGGCAAGGGTAAGGCGATGACGCCCGGCGAACTGGCCGAGCTGATGGCCGCGTTCAATCAGGTGACGTCGCGTCTTGAAGCGACGCACGATCAACTCCGCGCCGAGGTGGCGCGACTGACCGGGGAACTCAAGAGCGCCAATGAGCAACTGGAGCGATCGCGCCGCCTGTCGGCCCTGGGCGAGATGGCCGCGGGCATCGCCCACGAGGTGCGGAATCCGCTGGGCTCGATCCGGCTCTACGCCCGTCTGCTCGACCAGGATCTGGTTGATCGGCCGGCGGAGCGAACGACCGTCGCCAAGATCGCGGCCGCGGCGAAGCATCTGGACGGGATCGTGGGCGATGTGCTCACGTTCTCCCGCGAGTTCCGCATCCGGCGCGAGGAAGTCGAGGCGAGCTCGATCATCGAGCGGGCGTTGGAGTGCTGCCGACACGACGGTGTGCCGGGCGCGGGAGACATTCCGGTAAAGGTCGACGTGGCGGACGTTAGTCTGTTTGTGGATTCTTCACTCTTCATTCAAGCGATCGTGAACGTGATCCGCAACGCATTCGAAGCGATGGCGGAGAGCAAGCCCCCTTCATCGGGGCATGTTCTGAGTATTTCGTGCGACCGCCGGCTGGTGGCTTCGGGGAAATCCCGGCGACGCCGGATGGTGTCGATCCGGGTCATGGACACGGGGCCCGGCGTGCCGCAAGACGTGCGGGCGCGGATGTTTAACCCGTTTTTTACGACCCGCTCGGCGGGGACTGGTCTGGGTCTTGCGATCGTGCATCGCATCATCGACGCGCACGAAGGACGAATTGTTGTGGAAAACCGGCAAGATTCTGACTCGACGAACGGCGCTATTTTTGATCTGATGGTGCCATGTGCCCAGCCACGCCCGGACGGCGGGGGTCTGGGCCGTGATCTTTCGTCGGTCGTGGTCGTGCCCGCCAAGGCAGGGGAGCTCGCACGATGAGAACCATCCTGGTCGTTGACGACAAGGAAATGATGCGCGATAGCGTGGCCTCCACGCTTCAGCGAGCGGGCATGAACGTCGTGACCGCCCCCGATGCGCCCGCGGCGCTCGAGCAGATCGCCCGGCGCCGCCCGGACTGCGTCGTTTCCGATTTCAAGATGCCCGGCATGACCGGGCTGGAGCTGGTGGAAAAGGTCCAGCAGATCGACCAGGAGCTCCCGGTCATCATCATGACCGCGTTCGGGAGCATCGAATCGGCGGTCAAGGTCATCAAGGCGGGCGCCTTTGATTATCTCACCAAGCCGTTCGAGGGCGATGAGTTGATCATCACGATCAAGCGGGCGTGCGAGGCCGCCCGGCTGATCAGGGAGAACGCGATCCTTCGCGCCGAATCCGGCGAACGCGGCGCGGCCCCAGCGCAGGGACCGCGGGGCGCGGACCGGCTGGTCGGTACCAGCGATGCGATGGCCAGGCTGAAGGAACAGGTCGGGTCGATCGCCTCGTCGCACGGCACGGTGCTGATCACCGGCGAGTCCGGCGTGGGCAAGGAGGTCGTGGCCCGCGCGATCCACGAATGCAGCCCGCGGGCCGGGGCGCCGTTCCTCGGCGTGAATTGTGCGGCCCTCTCAGAGTCGCTCCTGGAGTCCGAGCTCTTCGGGCACGAGCGGGGCGCGTTCACCGGCGCGGAGAAGCTCCGCAAGGGTCGCTTCGAGCTCGCCGACGGCGGGACGCTTCTGCTCGACGAGGTGAGCGAGATTTCGCCGCGGGTCCAGGCCAAGCTCTTGCGGGTGTTGCAGGAGCGGGCGTTCGAGCGTGTCGGTTCGAGCGTGACGATCGGCTCGGATGTACGCGTGATCGCGACCAGCAACCGCGACCTGCCCAGGGCGGTCGCGATGGGTGAGTTCCGCCAGGATCTGTACTACCGGCTCAACGTGCTGCCGGTGTCGATCCCGGCCCTACGCGAGCGTGCGGGCGATGTGCCCGCGCTGGCGGGGCACTTCGTGGCGCAGATCTGCAAGCGGGAGGGGCGCGCGGCGCTGGTCTTTGAGCCCGCGGCGTTGGACGCGCTCTCGGCGTATCGCTGGCCCGGCAACGTGCGCGAGCTCCAGAACATCTGCGAGCGGGCGGTGGTGTTGACGCCCGTCAAGACCTTGTCGATCCCGCTGGCGATGATCGCGCCGTGGCTCCGCGAGACGCCGACGACCGCCGTCGCCGCGGCCGGCCCGCTGGTTGAGCCCAAGACAGGCGCGTTCGCCTCAACCCATGACATCGACGGGCGGACGCTCGAAGAGATCGAGCGGGACGCGATCATCCGGGCCCTGAACCGCTTCGACGGGCACCGCCAGAAGACTGCGGCCGCCCTTGGGATCGGAGTGCGAACGCTGGGGCTGAAAATCAAGAAGTGGAAGGAACTCAACCTCGTTCCGCCCACTCTGTAGGCCGCCGACCCGTCGAGCGATCGGGACATGTGGAACCGGGGGGGGTTGGCCTGGGCGGCTCCGAGATGGGGCGATCGGCACGGGGTTTGTGGACAGCCGAGGCAGGAGGCCGACGTGTTCATCAGCGATATCTTCAATTCGGGCGCGATGCCCTCGCTCGAGGCGAGCGTGCAGTTCGCCGCGCAGAGGCAGCGTCTCATCGCGCACAACATCGCCAATATCAACACCCCGGACTTTCGTCCGGTGGACCTGTCTGTCAAGGACTTTCAGTCGGCGCTCGCGGACGCGATTGATCGCCGCCGGGAAGCGACCGGCGGGGAGCAAGGGGCGCTCGGGCTGAAGAAGACGGGCGAGATCGAGATGTTGGCGGGCGGGACGCTCCGGTTCACCCCCAGGACGCCCTCGGGCAACGTGCTCTTCCACGACCGCAACAACCGCGATCTGGAGCGGCTGATGGCCGACCAGACCGAGACGGTTGCGGCGTATCGGGCCGCGTCCGAATTGCTCCGCGGGCGGTTCGCCCTCCTCAGGAGTGCCATCTCTCAGCGTGTCTGATCCGTCGTCAGGCGTTTCCTGACTCCCGAGCCCTCTTTCTCGATCACGGTGCTTGGCATCCCGTTCGCGGTAGGAACTCTCGTGTACGGCTCCCTCGACATCTCCACCAGCGGCATGATCGCCCAGCGGAACCGCATGGCGGTCATCGCTTCGAACATCGCCAACCGGAACGTCGTTCTGGACGAGAACGGGCAGGTCAATCCCTATCGGCGGCGTGAGGCGATGTTCGCCGTGGGGAATCCGAACGCCGCAACCGAAGAGGGGCGGCAACTCGGCGTGCACATGTCGGATATCTCGATCAACCAGGGGCCGATGAGCTTTCACTGGGATCCATCGAGCCCCAACGCCTACAAATCCGGACCCAGAGCGGGATACGTGCCGGATCCGGATGTCGATATCGTGACAGAGCAGATCAACGCGATGGAGGCGTCGCGTGCCTATGAGGCAAACGTCGCGGCGGCGGAGGCCTCCAAGGCGATGATCGCGCAGGCCCTTCGCCTTTTGGCGTAGACTCCGGCTCGCGATCGTGAACAAGCCAGGACCGTTCCCGGCGGAGCAGAATCATGGCGGACCCCCTCGGGTTCATCAATCAGGCCGCGGCGAGGAGCATCCAGCCCCGGGACGCCTCATTCCAGGGCGGCCCGCAGGGCGGGGCTCAAGCCGGCCCGTCTTTCAAGGACGTGTTGCTGGACAACCTCAAGGAGGTCAACAGCCTCCAGCAGGACGCAACCAAGGCGATGGAAGACCTTCAGACCGGCAAGCGATCAGACCTCGAAGGCGTCATCCTGGCGACCCAAAAGGCTGACACGGCTTTCCAGATGCTCCAAGCCCTGCGGAACAAGGTCATGGAGGCCTACGAAGAGGTCAAGCAGACCAGGGTCTGATCGGAGCGAGTGAACGCGCAAGGTCGGCGCGGGCGAGCGCAAGCCCCGCGCCATGGCGCAATCCACCGACATTCAAGAGGATCGCCCCGGCGATCCGAATGGAGTAGTTGCGGGTGTCCGCGAGAGGTCGCGTATCCGCCGCGCGGGGACCGCGCGCATCGGCATGGAGGCCGGGCATGGACAGGCTCCGCAAGGTGCTGGCGACAATCGCCAAAGCCTTGGGCAGACTCGATACGACGCAGAAGCTGCTGATCGGCAGCCTGGCGGTGATCGCAGGCATGGCGATGTTCCTCATCGCGCAGTACGCCGGTCGTCCGGCGATGGTCGAGTTCATGTCGGGGTACAGCGCCGAAGACCAGGCCGCGGCCCAGATCGTCCTGGCCCGGAGCGGGATCGGGGCGAGGTTCGACGATCGCGGCAGACTCGTCGTGCCGGCCGAGAAGCAGCAGGACGCGACGGCGGCGCTGGCCGAGAGCGGCGCGATGCCGCCCGACGCCTCGATCCTTTTCCGCAACATCATCGAGAAGCAGAGCTGGCAGTTTTCCCGCCAACAGAACGAGAGGCTGTACGGCATCGCGCTGCAGAACGAGCTCTCGGCCGTGATCTCGAAGTTTCGCGGCGTCAAGTCCGCGACCGTGATCATCGACGCCCCGGATTCAAGCGGATTCGGGAGCGCGATGCTCAAGCCCACGGCGTCGGCGACGATCTTTTCGCGGAGCGGGCAGCCGATCGACCAGGGCACGGTCGACGCCGTCGCGACGTTGATCGCCGGCGCCCGCGCCGGCCTTCCCATCGAGAACGTCCGAGTGATCGACGGGAGCAGCGGCCGCCAGCGCAAGGCATCGTCCGAGGACGAGGTTTCGAGCAATACCTACCTCGAGCAGGCGACCAAGGTCGAGAGCGTGATGCAGTCCAAGCTGATGGACCTTCTGGCGTATATCCCCGGCAGGATCGTCTCGGTGACCGCGCAGGTGGATGTGACGCGATCGAACGCCACCATCACCAAGTACCTGGAGAAGGGCGACGGCACGACGTCGCTCATCAAGACCAGCAAGGAATCAACGACGACGTCGCTGCAGGCCGGGCAGGGGGGTGCGGAGCCCGGGGTGCGCTCGAATCAGGCCGCGGACATCAACCGTGGCTCGGGCGGGACCGGGAACAAGTCGGAGCAGACGGAAGAGAACCGTGAGATGGACAATCGCGTGGGCTCCAAGATCGAGCACACGATCGATCCCAAGGGATACCCGACCATGCTGGCGGTGTCGGTCGGCGTTCCCAGCGCGTATGTGGTTGATCTCCTGAAGAAGGAGGCGGCCAAGGGCGGCGCCGCCCAGGGTGGCGGGGCCCAAGCGGCCTCGGAGCCCACGGAGCAGGAGATCCAGGCCAAGTTCGACAAGGACGTGAAGCCGCGGCTTGAGAGCAGCATCCTGCCGCACGTGCGGGCGATGAGCGCGGAGGCGGTCAAGGGCGCCGAAGCGTCGCAGGCGGCCGAACTTCTGAGGAGCCAGATCGCGATCAGCTTGATCCCGCTGGATATCACGCCGATGACAGGCGGTGGGGGCGGAGGTCTCATGGGCACCGGCGGCGGATTCCTGGCGATGGGAGGCGGGCTGCTCGAGAAGGCCCTGCTCGGCCTGCTCGCCGCGGTGGCGCTGGGCCTCATGTTCATGATGACGCGCCGAACGTCGAAGAAGGTAGAGCTGCCCACGGCGGAGGAGATCGTGGGCCTTCCGCCCACCTTAGAGTCCAAGAGCGACCTGATCGGTGAGGCCGAGGAGGGGGATTCTCCGCTGGCGGGGATCGAGCTTGATGAGTCCCAGGTGGCGGCCCAGAAGATGCTGGATCAGGTGAAGGACCTTGCGAAGTCCAACCCCGACAGCGCCGCCAACATGATCAAGCGCTGGGTCACGGTCGAGAACTGAGCAAAGGGATAGAGCGTGCCGCGGAAGCCTGGCGAAAAACTCCCGACCGACCCCTCGCAGCTCGAGGGCCTGACGAAGGCGGCCATCCTGTTGCTGTCGCTGGGATCGGAGAGCGCGGCGGTGGTTCTGAAGCAGCTGGACTCTGAGATGGTTCAGGAGGTGACGCGGGAACTGGCGGGCCTGGGCCGCGTGCCCCCCGATCTGCTGAACGCGGTGGTGGCCGAGTTCTATCACACCATGATCGCCTCGCAATACGCCAGCGAGGGCAACCTCGACTTTGCCAAGCAGATTCTGACGCAGTCGATGGAGGCCAAGACGGCGGAACGCGTGCTGCAGCAGATCCAGACGCAGGTGCAGAAGACACCCTTCGCGTTCCTTCAGCGCGCCGAGTCGGAGAACGTGCTGACGTTCATTCAGGACGAGCATCCACAGACGATCGCGCTCATCATCTGCCACCTGCCCTACCACAAGGCCGCGGAGATCATGGGCGGCCTGCCCATGCAGAAGCAGATCGAAGTCATCAAGCGCATCGCGAACATGGAGCAGACCAACCCCGAGGTGATCCGTGAGGTCGAGAAGGGGCTGGAAAGCCGCCTGTCGAATATGCTGATGCAGAGCATGGAGAAGGCCGGCGGCGTGCCGACGGTATCGGAGATTCTGAACCTGGCCGATCGCGCGACGGAGAAGGCGATCCTGGAAGGTCTGGAGGCCGACGACCCCGACCTGGTGGAGCAGATCCGGCGCCTGATGTTCGTGTTCGAAGACATCCTGATGGTGAACGACAAGGGCATCCAGGCCGTGCTCAAGGAAGTCGACAACGACGAATTGACGCTGGCGCTCAAGACGGCATCGCCGGAGTTGCAGGCCAAGATTTTCGCGAACATGTCGGAGCGTGCGGCGGCACTGATCAAGGAGGACATGCAGTTCATGGGCCCGGTGCGGGTCAGCGACGTCGAGGCCGCCCAGCAGCGCATCGTGGACATCGTGCGTCGTCTGGAGGAAGCGGGCGACGTGGTGATCCAGGGTCGCGGCGGGGATTCCGACCTGATCGTGTAACACGGGGGAATCCTGATCCATGGCGCTCATCAGACAGGCCGAGTCCGCACCGCACCTTCGCGACGCGATCGTGCTGGACTTCGGCGACCTTGCGGCCCACGCCGAGGAGGCGCGGAAGAAGGCCAAGGCCCAGGCGCAGGCGATCATCGACCAGGCCAGCAGGGAGCGCGAGCGCCTGCTCCTGGACGCATCCGTCGTGGGCCACGCCAAGGGATTCGAGGAAGGCCGACGCGAGGGCCTGGAGAAGGGGCACGCCGAGGGACGCACGGCGGCGTTGAAGGAGTACCAGGGCCGCTTGGACGCGCTCACCAAGTCGTGGACTCGGGCGCTCGAGTCGTTCCAGGCCGAGCGGAAGCAATTGTGGTCCGATGCGCACAACGACGTGGTGCGTCTGGCGCTCACGATCGCGGAGCGGATCGTGAAGCGTTCGCTGGATCTTGACCCGACGATCGCGGCGTCGCAAACACAGGCGGCGCTGGGGCTGCTCGCGTCCCGCGCCTCGGTGAAACTGCTGATCAACCCCGAGGACCACGAGGTGGTCAGGGCCGCGATCCCGGCGATCCTGGCGTCGCTCGGCGCGTCGCACGACATTGAGCTTGTCATGGATGCGTCGGTGGCGCGCGGCGGGTGCATCCTGCGCACGCCGGTGGGCGGCGAGATCGACGCGGAGATTTCGACCCAGATCGACCGGATCCGCGACGTGCTGTTGCCGACGAGCGAGCCGGCGGAGGGCGCATGACCACGCTCGCGGCCGCATTTCAGACGGTCCACACCGCCCAGCCCATCAGGCTCACGGGGCGTGTCTCGACGTTGCGCGGGCTGTCGGTGCTTGTCGAGGAACTCCCGACGCCCGTCGGCACGCTGGTCAGGCTCGGTCGGACCGACGCGACGCGTGAGGCGGCGCTGGGCGAGGTGGTGGGCTTCACGCGCGAGCACACGATCGTGATGCTGCTCGGGCAGGCCGCCGGTTTGCGTGCGGGAGATCCGGCGGTGGCGCTGCAGGCGGCGCCGACGGCTCCGGCGAGTGAGTCGCTGCTCGGTCGGTGCGTCAACGCGCTGGGAGCGCCGATCGACGACGGGCGCGCGGTCGTGGGCGCGACGCCCGTGCCGCTGAACCCCGAACCGATCACGGCCCTGCGTCGCGCCATCATCCGCGAGCCGTTGCACACCGGCGTCCGGGCGATCGACCTCATGACGACGGTGGGCCGCGGGCAGCGTCTGGGGATCTTCGCCGGGCCGGGGGTGGGAAAATCGACGCTGCTGGGAACGATCGCCCGGAGATCGGACGCGGACGTGAACGTGATCGCGTTGATCGGCGAGCGCGGGCGTGAGGTGCGGGAGTTCGTGGAGCACTCTCTTGGGCCGGCGGGTGTCGCGCGATCGGTCGTGGTGGTGGCGACGGGCGACGAGTCGCCGGTGATGCGTCTGCGGGCGGCGCGGTACGCGTGCGCCGTCGCGGAGTTCTTCCGGGACCTGGGGCGGAACGTGCTGCTGATGATGGACTCGGTGACGCGGTTCGCGCACGCCCAGCGGCAGGTGGGGCTGTCGGTGGGCGAGCCGCCCACGACCAAGGGGTACACGCCCAGCGTGTTCGCGCAGATGGCGCTGATGCTGGAGCGGGCGGGCGCCGTCGACACGGGGCCGTCCGGCCGCGCTGGCTCCATCACGGGCCTGTACACGATCCTGGTCGAGGGCGACGACATGACCGAGCCGGTCGCCGACGCCGCGCGGGGAATCCTCGACGGGCACCTCGTGCTCTCGCGTCGGCTGGCGCAGAAGGCCCATTTCCCGGCGATCGACGTGCTGGATTCGATCAGCCGCGTGCAGGATCTGGTGGCGGACAAGGAGCATCTGGCGGCGCGCCGCCAGGTGCTTCGTCTGATGGCGATGTACAAGGAGGTCGAGGACCTGGTGCAGATCGGCGCGTACGCGAAGGGGAGCAGCCCCGAGACCGACGTCGCGATCGAGCTGCACCCTCAGATCATCGATCTCCTGCGGCAGTCGCGTGAGGACGCGACGGACTTTGCCGCGGCTCGCGCCCGCCTCCTGAAGCTGGCGCAGCAGGCGGCGGACATGCTGACCAAGGTGGGTCGTGCGCGGAAGTGACGCGGCATGAAGAAGGGACGATCGCGTGGCGAGGTTCGTCTTCCAGTTCGAGGCGGTGTTGAAGCAGCGGCGTGCGGTCGAGCGTGCCCGGCAGCTCGCGGTCGCGGCGATCGAGCGCGAGCGCCTCTCGCTGGAGGAAACCATCCGCGCCATGCAGCGGCAGATCGTCCGTGAGAAGGAGGACCTGCGCGAGCAGTTGCTGGCGACACGCCGGGGAGCGCGGGTCGATCTGCGGAGCGTGCGGCTGCAGGCCGGGGCATCGCTCGACGCGGTCGCCAGGACGCAGCGCGCGGTGCTGCAACTGGCGGGGGTTCACTCGCGGCTGGACGCGGCGCGGCTGCAGTTGCTCGAGGCGGCGACGAAGCGGAAGGGCGTGGAGATGCTGAAGGAGCGTCGCTTCGAGGAGTGGAAGGCCGAGCAGGCCGCGATCGAGAGCCGCATGCTCGATGAACTGTCGGTGATGCGGGCTTCGCGCCGCGACAGCAAGGACGCCGGGGGTGACGCATGAAGTCGCTGTGGACGTTGATCGCGGTGCTGGCGTTGGCGAACCTGCTGGCGGTCGGGGGGGTGGTCGCCTGGCTCGGCGCGACGCAGCGTCTCGACAAGGATCGGGTGCTGGCGGTGAAGCAGATTCTGACAGATCCGGTGCCGGTGACCAAGGCCAGGGCGGCGGCCGAGGAGTCCAAGGCCAGGGAGGACGCCAAGAAGCAGGAAGAGGAAGCGAAACTGAAGCGTCAGCCCTCGTCGAGCGAGCAGCAGCTTCGGAATCGATTGGACGAGATCGAGCTTGATCGCCAGCGAGCGGCGCGTCTGCGCTCCGAGGCGGCGCTCCTGCAGAAGGGGCTGGCCGAGCAGCTGGCCGCCATCGATGCAAAGCTCGTCGCCCTCACGGACGAGAAAAAGAGCCTGGAAGCCGCGCAGCGGTCGATCGCGGAGGCCAGCGGGGGCGTACAGCAGCGGAAGGTGCTGAGCACGCTTGAGGCGTTGAAGCCCGCGCAGGCCAAGCAGACGCTGAAGCAGCTGATCGACGCGGGAGACTCGGGCCGATTCCAGGCCCTGGGCTATCTCGACCAGATGGACGAGGGCGTGCGTGCCAAGATCATGGGCGAGTTCGTGAAGGAAGACCCCAAACTGGCAGCCGAATTGCTTGAAGAACTCCGGACGCGGGGCCAGAAGCCCAAGCCAGCGACCCCCGCGCCCGGAGCGCCGCCCCCGTGAACGACCGGGTTCAGCCCGATTCCAACTCGACGTCTTTCGTCCACGCCTCCGGGGTAAACCCGGCGGGCGTCACTCGATCGCTGTCGATGGATGCGCTCTTCGCGCAAGCGATGGCCGCCGTGTCGGCGAGGATTGCGCCCCCGGGCTTGACAACACCGGGGGGCCTGCCCACGCCCGCGTCGAGTCCCTTGCCGACGAGTCGAGTGGAGGGCAGGAAGCGGGCGGGCGACGCCAAACCATCCGCCGACCATCGGCCGAGTGCGGAGGTCGGGGTGGCCGAGCGGGGTGTGATCATCGACAATGTGCCGTTGACCGCTGCGCAGCACGCGCGGCGCGAACTGCGCCACGCGAGCAACTCCAGCGCCGTCTGGGCCGGGGGCCAGAGCGAGCCCGCCGAGGAAGCGGGCCTTGACTCGAGTGTTGCGTCGGGCAAGCCAGAAGCAGATCAACCGCTCAGCTCGCGGCGCGTGGACAGCCGCAGCGACGAGCGCGACCCCGATACCGCCGCGCCAACGCGCGGAGTGAGCAGCCCATCCAGCGCAACGCGCTCTTTCTCGCACAGCGGCTCGACGCCCCAGGCTCCCTCCGTGGGCAGTTCTTCTGCGGGCGCCACGCCCGCGGCTTTGCCGGGCGCGGCACGTGATGGCGACGCCACGTCGGCGGCTTCTGGAGGGGCGATCTCGGTCGGTTCGGCGAGCGCGACGTCGGACGGAAAGCCTGGGGCAGGGTCGGCGCCAGGATCGGCGAGGGCCGACCCGATCGCTGCTCTTGGCGTGCTGAGCGCCCGCGGCACGCGAGCGCGGCTGACATCCGAAGTATTGGAGAATCGGGCTCCGACGCGGGCTGCATCGCTCCCTGACCAGGTCGCGCGCGGGTTGGCGACGTTGCTCCGTCATCAGGGCGGGAGCGTGATGATCCGCCTGACGCCCGAGACGCTGGGTCAGATCAAGATCAATCTAAAGATCGAAGATTCCCGTGTCTGGGCGACGTTCCAACCGTCGTCCGACTCGTCGCGTGCCGCGATCGACCAATCGTTGGCGGCCCTCCGCACATCGCTCGAGGCCCGCGGATTGGTGGTCGAGCGGCTCGAACTGGCGCCCAGCGGCATGACACACTTCGAACAGTCGCTCCGCGATCCGGGGCACCGCGAGCCCTCGTCCGAGTCGTGGACGGCGAGTCAGTCAGACCCGAACGCCCCAGGATCGCACGACGGCGGGCAGGCCGACGGGCGTCGCGAGGCGCCCGGGCACGATTCGGCGGGCGGCGCGATGGGCTCGTCGCGAGGCCTGGGGGATGACGGCGTACCCGGCGATGATTGGCGCGCCGCGCCGACGATGTTCGTTGAGGAATCTCCCTCGGGGGTGGGTCTGGCCCGCCGCTTGCGATTGGATGCGGTGGCGTAGTGGATTGTGTTGCGTGAGATGAAGGGGTGGTCATGTCGACGGTGGATGCACTAACGGGGAACACCGGCAACGCCTCGGGCGTGAGCTCGTTCTCGGGCATGTCGAGCGACGATTTTATGAAGATCGTTCTGTCGGAGCTTTCCAAGCAGGATCCTCTGAAGCCAAACGACACGTCGGCGCTGATCCAGCAGATCTCGCAGATCCGTTCGATCCAATCCGACATCGACCTATCGTCGACGCTCAAGTCGCTGGTCAAGGACGATCAGTTCTCGACAGCCGCCGGTCTGATCGGGGTGAACGTCAGCGGTCTGAACGAGCAAAGCCTGCGTGTGAGCGGGATCGTGACGGCCGTGAGCCGGACGGACGCGGGGGCGGTGCTGACGCTTCATTCGGGGGATCGCGTGCCGATGTCGAAGGTGGATGAGATTTCTGTCTACAACGGATCGAACAACACCTCGCAGGGGGCCTCGTCATGACACCGGCCAACATCGGGACAGGGCTGCTGCGGGCGCTGGCGCCGGGTCGCGGAGCGGGTTCGGACGCGGCGGCCGGCGCGAACGCGAGCACCTTGGACTTTGAGGCGATGCTCAGGCGCGTGAAGGCCGAGGGCTTTCAGAGCGGCCTTGGCGTGAGCATCGCGCCCGAGGCCGGGGTGGAGCTGTCCGACGAGCAGATGCAGCGAGTCGCGGCCGCGACGGACCTTGCGCAGGCGCACGGCGCCAGCCGGGCGCTGGTGTCGATCGACGGCCTGAACCTGGTCGTGGACGTGAACGTGCGAAGGATTGCCGCGAAGGTCGACCTGCAGCCGGGTCTCCCGCTGACAGGGATCGATGCGGTTGTGAAGGTGCCGGACTCAGGCTCCTCCGGGGCGGCGGGCGGCGGGAAGCCCGCCACGATCGGGTCTCCCCTTTCAGCGTCTCTGCCGCTCACGAATCCATCGCTGCTGGCGGCGCTGTCCAGGGCGTCGTCGTGAGGCGCGCGTAGAGCACGGACCTGCACCGGCGCCGGCGCGCCAAGGATGGAATCATGGCATCGACCGTCGCGATGTTCAGCGCTCTGTCGGGGATGAACGCCAACGCGCGAAGCCTCGATGTCATCGGCAACAACATCGCCAATGTCAACACCACGGGATACAAGTCAACCCGCCTGCTCTTCTCCTCCATGTATTCGCAGACCCTGTCGACCGGCACCGCGCCCAGCGACGCCAGCGGCGGCAAGAACCCCGGGCAGATCGGCCTGGGCGTTACCATCGCCGGCACCCAGCGGAAATTCACGGGCGGCACGATCTCCCCGACCGGGAACCCGCGCGACATGGCCATCGAGGGCGACGGCTTCTTTATCGTCAATCACAATGACGAGCAGCTCTACACCCGGGACGGCTCGTTCGCCACCAACTCCGAGAGCGATCTGGTCTCCTCGGGCGGCGATCGCGTCATGGGCTTCGGTGTTGACGCGAATTTCAACGTCAACGAGAGCGTGCTCACCTCGATCAAGGTTCCCGTGGGGACGATGAAGATCGCGGAGGCCTCGACGAGGGCGCGGCTGTCGGGCAACCTGAACTCCGCCGGGAACGTGCCCTCGCAGGGTTCGTCGACCCGCCTGATGGGAGACGCCACCCACAATCTGCGTGCGATCACGACCGCGAATCCGCCGCCCGACACGGGCAACGTACTTCAGACCAACACCCGCCTGCTCGACATCGAGGACCCCTCGCTCCCGCTGTCTGATACGCCCCTCTTCGCCGCCGGACAGGCTCTGGAGATCCGCCAGGTCGAGAAGGGGAGCAAGCAACTCCCGACGCAGATGCTGACGATCACCGATACGACCACGGTGCAGGACCTCTTTGACTTCATCGTGCAGACCCTGGGGATCAGCACCGATGCGGGGACAAACCCCGACGGCAAGTCTCCCGGCGTGTCGCTCGATCCCGTGACCGGAGCGATCACGATCGTGGGCAACACCGGCACCACAAACGATCTCACCATCGATCCCTCGGACCTTCGCCTGCTCAACGCCGACGGCTCGTACAACCGCGCGCCGTTCTACACCGACAAGGTCGCGGACGCCGACGGGGAGGCGGTGCGCACCAGCTTCTTTGTCTATGACTCGCTGGGCAACACGGTGAACATTGACATGACGTTTGTGCTGGAATCGCGGGGCAACAGCGGCACCACGTGGCGCTACTACGCCGAATCCGCCGATGACAGCGACATCGCCCTGCAACTCGGCACGGGCACGATCGATTTCGACACGCGCGGGCAGCTGGCGACGACCGAGCCGATCTCCGTGGCGATCGACCGGAGTAACTCGGGCGCGGACACGCCCCTGGCGATCTCCGTCCGCTTGCGTGACGGGCAGGACAGCGTCACCGCGCTGGCCGACACCACCTCCGCCGTCGCGGCGACATCGCGTGACGGCGTTCCGATCGGCACGCTGACCTCGTTCGGCGTCGGAGCCGACGGAACAATCACCGGCTCGTTCTCCAACGGCATGACCCGCACCCTCGGACGGGTGGCGCTGGCCAAGTTCACCAACGACGGCGGCCTGGTTGATGCGGGCCCGAACCTGTACCGCGTCGGCCCGAACTCCGGGTCTCCCGTGGTCAGCAGCCCCGGCACCCTCGGCGCCGGACGGATCGCCGGCGGATCCCTCGAACTCTCGAACGTGGACATCGCCGAGGAGTTCATCAACCTGATCGTTGCCCAGACAGGTTATTCGGCCTCCTCGCGGGTCATACAGACCACCAACGACCTCTTCCAGCAGCTGCGTGTGCTGGCCCGCTGAGGACGGTTCAAGTCCGGCGCACGTCCCCCCGATAACTCCCAGCGTTCGGGGAGCTGGGGGTTACCGCGTGCTGGTTGTGCTATCCCAATCGTTCTGGTCCGACTGGCCCTGGCAGGCGCTCGCCGGGGTGGCCATGGTCGCGCCCGCGTATCTGCTCGCCCGAGTCCTGGGGGGACCGGGGTTGATCGAGCGCCTGGTCTATCGCACCAATCGCTCCCCGGCCGCGCTCATCGACGCGATCCTGGAATACGCCGTGCTTGTGCAGGTCGCGGGCGGACGGGCCTCGAGCGTTGCCGTGCCCGAGACGATCCGGCGTGATCCGGCGTTCCGCCGCGGGGCGTGCCTTCTGGCGGGCGGTGCCGGGCCCGACCAGATCCGTGCCTTCTTTGATCATTACATGAATCGCTTCGCGGCTCGGGCATCGCACCGGCGCAGGATCGCGGTGCTCGCCGCGCTGGCGCCCATCGCGCTCCTGGTGGTGTTCATGCTGGCGGCGGCCCATATGCTGGCGACGCCCGCGTCCACGAACGCGTGGTCAGCCGCCGCGACCTTTGTCGCCTTGCTCGCGGGTCTTGCGGGCGTGACGCTGGGCATCCCTCTCTTGGAGCGACTGCCCAGGGCCGAGACGGCGCGACTGATGGAATTGCTGCTGATCGACGCCGCCCTCGCCGCGCTCGCTCAGGGGCAGCCCCCGGCCGCGATCCGCGACCGGCTGCGCGAACTCGTCCCGGCCTCGGCCACATCCCCCGTGCGGGCCCATGCCGCGGCGTAGCCGAGGGGCCGGGTGTGAAACGTCCGCAAACTTCGCGGTTCCTGCGGCCTGCGCCGATCGCGACGCTCGGGCCGCCCGCTCCGCCGAGGGCTCGCGAGGTCGCGCCAACCCCACGGGCCCGATCCGCCGATCCTGAGCGCCGAGTGGTCCACCGAGCATCGGCGCGATCCACGAAGGGAGTGAAGGCGTGAGCAGCAAGCCCGAAGCCGAGAAGAAGCCTGAAGGAGCCGCCGAGGGTGGTGGGGAGCAGAAGAAGAAGGGCTCCAAGCTTCCCATCGTGATCGCCGCGATCATGATCCTGGAGGGGGCGGGGGTCTACTTCCTCGTCAACATGCTCGGGCACAAGCCGTCCGACGCCGAGGCCCACCAGGTCGAAGGCGGCGGGGAGGCGGCGCTGGCCAACGCCCAGGTCGAGATTCCACTCATCGAGGACAAGTTCCAGAACATGTCCACGAACAACGTGTGGTTGTGGGACGCCTCGATCGTGCTCAAGGCCAAGAAGAAGCATGAGCCAGAGATCACCAAGCTCTTGGAAGAGCGCGGCGCCGAGATCAAGGAAGGCATCGCCATGATCTTCCGAAAGGCGACCCACAACCAGTTGCGTGAGCCGGGGCTGGAGACCCTCAACCGGCAGTTGTCGGCCTTTGTGAACAAGATCGTGGGAAACGATCACGAAGGAAACCCCATCATCGAGCGGGTGCTCATCCCCAAGTGCCGAGGCTTCCAGGCCGACTAGGTCGAGCGCCGGATCACGAAGCCAAAACTGTCGGCCACGCGCCGAGTTATCCGATGCACCCTCGTCGCTGGGCGCTCGGGGCCCGGCCTTGTGGTTATCGGTCCACGCACGGAGGTGTGGGCAGGCCACGGGACTTGAAGGGGTTGTGCCGAGGGAGAGTCCGCGGCACGATCGGGGCGATCGAGGGGCTCAGGATGAGCGACTGGTCGAGGTCATTGATTCGAAGCGCGGACCCGCCGGAGGGCGGTGGCCCGGACGCTGCGGCCGAAGCGGCGCTGCGGGCGGCTCGTGACGCGATCGCTTCATTGGCGAGCGACGCGAACGCGGCAGCGACGGGGGCCGCGACTCCCGCGACGCCCGCCGAGCCCATTTCATCCCCAATGCCGGCTTCGACAGCGACCCAGATGTCCGACGCCACGCCGATGGAGCTGCCGAAGCTCCAGCCCGGCGTCACGGCTCTTCCGCCCAAGGCGATCGACCTGTTGGCCAATGTTGCCTTGAAGGTGCGGATCGAGCTGGGGCGAACCCGAATGCTCGTCGAGGATGTGTTGCGACTGGGCGACGGCTCGGTCATCGAGCTCGACAAGCTCGCGGGCGATCCGGTTGACATCTTTGTCAACGATCGACCGGTCGCCAGGGGCGAGGTGCTCGTGCTCAACGACAATTTCTGCGTTCGTATCAACGAGATCATCGATCCCGCGTCGCTCGAAGGAGGCGTCAAGGCCAGCGCGTAGCGTTGGTCGGAATCACGGCGCGGCTCGTGCCGGCGTGCGATGGAATCGCTCGTGGACCCTGCGGTCCCGCCCAGCCAGGAAGGCTCATGCCGCGAAACCATCGCCCATTCCGCGCCCGTGAAGTCTCCGCCTCGGTCGGCGCGTGCGGCATCCTCTTCCTCTGCACAGTTGCTCCCGCATTTGCTGTGCCAATCGGGATCGGTCCGTGCGCGCCCGATGTTCGTGAACAAGGCAGGGGCAGGGACACGGGTTCTATCGGGTCTCCAACGGCCGGGGGGCAGGGGCCCGTCGTGCAGGATCGGGGCGATTCGTCGCGGTCCAGCGCCACCCGATCCGGTAGCGAGTCGCGTCTGCTGGGCTCGCCTCGTGCTTCGAAATCCACGGGTCTCGCGCCGGATTCGGCGACGAATCCCGGGGCAAAGCCCGAACCGACCAGCCCGACGGAGATGATGAGGTCGATGTGGCGCACCGGGGGTGCGCTGGCGTTGGTGCTCGGGATCGCGGTCGCGCTGGCATGGACAACCAAGCGGCTGTCCCGGGCCCGTGGATCGCTCGCCGCCGCGATGGGGCCGGGCGGCGCCTCGCCCTCGGGTGTGCTGGAGGTGTTGGGCCGATATCCGCTGTCGCGCGGCGTGACGCTCGTGCTCCTCAAGCTTGATGCGAAGGTTCTTCTGGTGTCGCAGTCGGTGTCGCGTGGCGGCGCTTCGATGCGGACCCTGTGCGAGATCGACCGGCCCGACCAGGTCGCGTCGATTCTTCTCCGGGCGAGCCGGACGGATCGTTCTTCCATCGCCGACCGGTTTCAGTCGCTGCTCTCGTCGAGCGATCGCGCGATGGAGCGCGAGCTCGAGGCGGTCGGCGCGCGCCAGGTCTTCCGCAGTTCGTCGGGCGACACGGTCGAGCTGGCTTCGATCTCCAAGCCGGTGCCGCTGGCGCGCAGGGCGGGGGGCGAGGGGCCCGACAACCGTCGTGAAGCGACCGATGACGCTCGAACGCCAGATTCGTCCTTGCCGTCGTCCGCCCGGCCGGCCAGAGACCCTGTCAAGTCATCATCGCTCGCCGAGCCCGCGACCGTCCGCGGCTATTCCAGTGTTGGCGTGTCACGCCCGCTCACGGGCGCCGAGCAGCTCCGCCGCCGGCTCGACGCGTGGCGCGATCGAGAAGGGCGGGAATCATGAGCGTGCGGAGCACGAGCATGGGGCCTGCGGCGCTCGCGTGGCGATGGGTGCTCACCTCGATCGTTCTCGTGATGTGCCTGGGCGCAAGCCCGGCCATGGCGCAGGGTCTTGGACCGCCGAAGCCCGACATCGTGAGTGCGCCCGGTCCGTCGCCGGTTGTGCTCCCGACCTCGGCGGGCCTGCTGCGTGATGGGGCGACGATGAACCCGCTCGACCTGCTGGGAGATGCCGCGGACATGATCCGAGCGGCGCGTGAGCCCGCGGCCTCTCCATCGCCCTCCTCGGGGACCGATCGCCCGCGTGGCCTGTCCAGCGCGATCAACATCCTGGTCCTGCTGACGATCATCTCGCTCGTGCCGTCGATCATGCTGATGACGACGTGCTTCATGAGGATCATCGTGGTTCTCGGCCTGCTCAAGCAGGCGATGGGGACGCAGACGATCCCGCCGCCGCAGGTGGTCACGGGCCTGGCGCTGTTCATGACGATGCTGGTGATGGCGCCGACCGCTGAGCGTGTGTACAGCGACGCGATCGTGCCCTACCAGCGGGGCGAGATCGTTGATCACGAGGACCTGTGGAACCGGGCGAAGCAGCCGCTCCGCGATTTCATGTTTGCCCAGATCGATGCGACGGGCAACTGGTCGTCGGTGTACATGGTGCTCAACTACCGCGGCGTGGACACCAGCCGCCCGGAGACGCTCACGCGCGCCGATGTTGACATGGTTTCCCTCGTGCCCGCGTACATGCTGAGCGAGCTGAAAACGTCGTTCCTCATGGGTTTCCGCGTCTATCTTCCGTTCCTGGTGATCGACATGGTGATCAGCAGCCTCCTGATCTCGATGAGCATGATGATGCTTCCGCCGGTGCTCATCTCGCTCCCGTTCAAGATTCTGCTTTTTGTTCTGGTCGACGGCTGGCAGCTCGTGGTCGGAAGCCTGATGAACAGCTTTGCGCAGCCGGCGCCCTCGCTGGCGTCGTTGCTCTGGTCGCCTCTCGGATCGAACCTCGCCTAGGACTCGCCGCGTGTCGTACGACGAAATCACGATCGACATGGTTCGTCAGGCGCTCTTCATCACGCTGAAGATCTGCGGCCCCATCCTCGCCGCGGGCGTGGTGGTGGGGCTCCTGGTGAGCATCTTCCAGTCGGTTACGTCGATCCAGGATCAGACCCTGTCGTTTGTTCCCAAGATCATCGTGATGATCCTGGTAGCGGCGATCCTGACCCCCTGGATCATCCAGCGTCTCATCGAATACTCGCATCAGCTGCTCACGCTCACGGCCGGCTAGCCATGCCCTCGCTCGACGCCATGCTCCCGCACCTGGTCCCGTTTGTCCTGGTCGCGTTCCGGCTGGGCGGGATGTTCATGCTCGCGCCGATGCTGACCAGCACGGCGGTCCCGCCGCGATTCAAGGTGCTGATGACGCTGGCGATGGCGGGCTCGCTCTATCCGACGCTTCCGCACTTCGCCGCGCCGGATGTCGATCTCTTCTCGCTCCTGCCGATGGTCGTGTGTGAGCTTGCGATCGGGTTTGTCATGGGCCTGATCGCGGCGGTGCCGCTCTCTGCGATGGAGATGGCGGGGATTGTCGCGGGCCAGCAGGTGGGCTTTGGTCTGGCTCGTGTGTACAACCCGGAGCTCGAGGCCGACACGGACATTCTGGGGCAACTTCTCTTTTATCTGGCGGTGGGAGCCTTCGTCGCGCTCAACGGGGTCGAGACGCTGTTCGTGTCGCTCGCCGACACGTTCCGGCACGTGCCGCCCGGCGGGCTTCTCTCGGTGACCCCGCCGCTGGAAATCCTTCTGGGGGTGGTGAAGTCGGGCATGGAGCTGGCGATGCGAGTCGCCGCTCCGGTGACCGGGATCACGCTCCTGCTGGTGGTCGCGCTGGGCGTTGTGGGCAAGACCATGCCGCAGTTGAACGTGATGGCGGTGGGCTTCACGCTCAAGATTGTCGGCGCGATCTCGATCCTCGCCGCCGCCACGCATGTGATCTCCGCCGTGGCGGGCGATGAAGTCCGAGTTGTTCTCTCCCGGCTATCGCAGTGGGCGCCTTCGCTGGCGCCCCTGCCTCACTAAAGGAATCGCGTCGTGGCCGAGGACATGGGCGAGCGCACGGAGCAACCGACCGGCCGAAGACTCGAGGAGGCGCGCTCGCGCGGGCAGATCGCCAAGAGCCAGGATCTCTCCGCCGCGATCGAGCTGTCGGCGGCGCTGGTGCTCATTGTCTCGATCGGCGGTTTCATGGTCGCGACGCTCGCCGGGCTGATGAGGCGCGTGCTGGACGCGCGACCGTCGGGCGGCCTGCTCGACGCGGGCGACCTCGACGACCTGGCCCGATCGGCGGCGATCGAGGGCGCCAAGGCCCTCGGTCCCATCCTGCTCATCGCCGGGCTCATCGCGTACCTCGCGCAGGTGATCCAGGTCGGCTGGATCTTCACGACCCAGCCGCTCGCGCCGAAGTTCGAGCGGTTGAACGTCGTCGCGGGGATCGGCAAGCTGTTTTCACGGCGCAATCTGGTCAAGACCATCGTCAACACGGTGAAGCTCTCGGTCGTCATGCTGGTGGCGTGGCTGTGGATCAAGGCGACGCTCGCGCGGGTCGTCACGCTCCCGGAGCTGTCGATGTTGCCGGCGCTGTTTCTCTGCGGCAAGCTCGCGATCGAGCTGGCGATCTGGCTCCTGGCGATCATGCTGCTGCTGGGCGTGGCCGACTGGGCCTATCAGCGATGGCAGCACCTTCAGGATCTGCGCATGACCAAGCAGGAAGTGAAGGACGAGCGACGGAGCATGGAGGGCGACCCGGAGATCAAGGCACGCCAGTTCCGCATGGCGCGGGATATCGCGCTGCAGCGGATCAACCAGGCCGTGCCCACCGCCGACGTGATCGTGACCAATCCCACGCACTTCTCGGTGGCGATCAAGTACGACGCGGACACCATGAGCGCGCCCAAGGTCGTCGCCAAGGGTGTGGATTTCATGGCGATGCGGATTCGGCAGATCGCGAGCCTGGAGGGCGTTCCGATGGTGGAAAGGCCCCCGCTGGCGCGCGCGCTGTACTACGGCGTGGACGTTGGGCGTGAGATACCCCAGGAGCACTTCCAGGCCGTGGCCGAGATCCTCGCGTATGTGTATCGCCTCAACGAAAGGAAGAAAGCCGCCGCGGTCTAGGCCCAGTCTCGTGCCGTTCTCCAACGCCCGGTGCCTAGCCGCCAGTGACTTCATTCATGGCCAAAGCCCCCGCCCAACGCAAGCCCGCCCCCAAGCCCGCTCCGGCGCCGCCCGCCCCGGCGGTTGATGTCGGCGCGCTGCTCCCGCCCTGGATGCGCCGCCTGAGGCAATACCGGGGGCTGATCGTCCCGATCTCGTTCGTGCTGATGCTGGGGGTGCTGCTGGTGCCGCTCCCGCCGGTGGTGATGGACGTGCTCATCGCGCTCAACATCTCGCTGGGCATCATCATCCTGATGACCACGATCTACATGGACCATCCGCTGGATTTCAGCGTGTTCCCGTCGCTGCTCCTGGCCACCACGCTGTTCCGGCTCGTGCTCAACGTCGCCTCGACCCGGCTGATTCTCACGGCCGACGCGGCCAGCCCGCAGCAGGCGATGGTGGTCGCCGGCCACGTGATCATGGCGTTCGGGAATTTCGTCGCCGGTGATTCGCTCTTTGTCGGCGTGGTGATCTTTCTCATCCTGAACATCGTGCAGTTTGTCGTCATCACCAAGGGCGCCACGCGCATCTCCGAAGTCGCGGCCCGCTTCACCCTCGACGCGATGCCCGGGAAGCAGATGGCGATCGACAGCGACCTCAACGCCGGCGTGATCGACGAGGCCGAGGCCCGGCGTCGGCGCGAACGTATCGCCCAGGAGGCCGACTTCTTCGGCGCCATGGACGGCGCCTCGAAGTTCGTGCGCGGCGACGCCGTCGCCGGCATCATCATCACGGCCATCAACATCGCGGGCGGCTTCGGCGTCGGCATGATCGAGCGGGGCTGGCCCGCGGGCGACACGGCTTCGGTTTTTACCAAGCTCACCATCGGCGACGGGCTCTCCTCGCAGTTGCCTTCGTTTGTCATCTCCATCGCTTCCGCCCTCATCGTTACCCGCTCGGGCACCAAGGCCCAGCTCGGGGACGAACTCACGGGCCAGGTGGTCAGTCAGCCGCGCGGCCTGCTCATCACGGCCGTCTTCCTCGTTCTGCTCTCCTTCACGCCGCTTCCCACCATCCCGCTCGTCTCGACCGCCGCGGGGCTTGCGTTCGTTGCCTGGGCGCTGCGGCGAACGAGCGCCACCAGAGCCCGCGCCGAGGCCAAGGCCGCGGATACATCGTCGATGAAGCACGAGCCGCCGCCGGTCGAGACGCTGCTGAAGGTCGACGTGCTCGAGCTGGAAGTTGGATACGCCCTGGTTTCGCTCGTCGATGCGGCCCAGGGCGGCGATCTGCTGGAGCGAATCTCGGCCGTGCGCCGTCAACTCGCGTCTGAGATCGGCCTGGTCATGCCGCCGGTCCGCATCCGCGACAACATGCAGCTTGCGCCCGACGCCTACCGCGTCAAGATCCGCGGCAACCCCATCGCCCAGGGCGAGACGCGTCCCGGGCGGCTGATGGCGATGGACTCCGGCATCGCCTCGGGCCCCATCGACGGCGACCGGACCAAGGAGCCCGCGTTCGGGCTCGACGCGTGGTGGATCGACCCGTCGCTGAAGACGCGGGCCGAAACGATGAACTACACCGTCGTCGATCCTTCGAGCGTGCTGGCGACGCACCTTACGGAGCTCGTCAAGAAGCACGCCGACGAGCTGCTCACGCGCGAGGAGGTCAACAACCTGCTGGAGCAGCTCAAGCTCAAGGCGCCGAAGCTGGTGGAGGAAACGATCCCGTCGCTGGTCAAGCCCGCCGAGCTTCAGAAGCTCCTGCAGAACCTGCTTCGCGAGCGGGTGCCGATCCGCGATCTTGAGACGATCGTCGAGACGCTCGCCGATTGGGCGCCCAAGACCAAGGACCTGGACGTGCTCACCGAGTATGTTCGCAACAGCCTTCGCCGGACGATCTGTGCCCAGTACGTGACACCCGACGGAACGCGTCAACGCCTCGTGTGCGTCACGCTCGATCCGACGATGGAGGACCTCATCAACTCCTACGTCGATCGCGGGCCGGCGGGCACCAGCGTCACGATGCCCGCGCGGGTCGCCTCGCGCGTCGCCGATCAGATCGCCAAGGCGCTTCAGCTCGTGACCGCGGCGGGCCACCTGCCGGTCGTGATCGCCTCGCCGCAGGTGCGGGCGGTGGTGCGCCAGATCGTCGAGCCCTATGTGCCGAGCGTGGCGGTGCTGGGCTACAACGAGGTGACGCCGAACGTCGAGGTCGAGTCGATGGCGTTGGTCATGCCGCCCGAGACCAGCGACAAGGGCGCGCAGACCGTGGCGGCGTGAATGGCGTGATTCTGTTCTCCGCTCTCCCGGACGGCGGACCTGACGAGTCCACGAGAAAGGACCGGGCCGATGCGCGACGAGCGCGAGGCACGCCGGGGAACTCCATCGTCCCGCTTACTTCAGTGCCTCCTCGATCACCTTGGCCATCTGCTCCTCGTGCGACGGGTCGTGGCCCACCGCGCTCCACAGCACCTTGCCCTGCTTGTCCAGGATGTAGAACGTCGGCCAGCCGTTCACTTTGTACTTGTCCGCGATCGTGTCGGCCTTCAGCACGAGGTTGTACGTGTATCCGTTGTCCTTCATGAACTTCGCGGGGTTCGCCGCCGCGTTCCGCTCGAAGTTCATCCCGACCACCGCCACGCCCCTGTCCTTGTACTTCTCGTGGAGCTTCTGAATCCCCGGCATCGCGGCCCGGCACGGGGGACACCAGCTTCCCCAGAAATCCAGCACCACCACCTTGCCCTTGTAGTCCGACAGCTTCACGTCCTTCCCGTCGCTGTCTTTCAGCGTCCACGCCGGCGCCTCGGTTCCATTGGCGAGCAGCCCGCGCTCCGCCAAGGGCTGCTGCGGGCCCTGCTCACGCTTGGGCGCCTCGGGCTTTGGTTTCCGCGGCGTTTCGGATTTCACCATGAACCCGTCGGGCGTGCTCAGCACGAACGCGCCGAGCACGCCGTCGTTCGCCGCGACCTCGGTCATGGTGGTCACGCGGGACGTGACCTTGTCGTCGGGCTTCTCAGGTTTTCGCGAGCGCGACACCCGGCGCGGCAGATGGTCCTCGGCGGCGATTGCGATCTCGATGACCTGGGTATCGGCGTCTGATCCCGGGGCCTCGAAGCGCACCACGTCGCACTCCACGCCCTCAACCTTGTCCGTTCCGATCGCTTTGAGAGTCGGGGCCGCGAGCGCCGACGCGAAGGGTTCGGGCTCGATCGCTTCCCAGATGACCGAGGCGCCGCCGTCGTGGTTGTTCAGAAAGGTCTTGAGTTCATCGGGCTTGCGGATGTCGTACTCGGCGACGACCTTGTCGCTCTGGCTGATCGAGCGGGCGGTCACGCCGTCGTATCCGATCTCGATGGTGCGCAGGCTTGTGGTCGAGCCGTCGGGGTTCTTTGAAAACAGCTCTCCCACGACGCTGATCTTCCAGCCTCCCGCGTCGGCCCGGGCGAAGGAAACGCGCGTCCTGGCAACGCTGCCCACGCCCTGACCTCCCACGTTGGCGTGATAGCGGAGGGCGTTGGCCTTCTTCATGGCTTCCGCGGCATTTCTCAGGATGGCCTTGGCGTCCCGCGGCGTTGCGCCGGGCGGGGCTGGCGCTCGACCCTGGATTGCTGCGGGCGCTGCGCGATCGGCCGTGCTCTGCCGCGCCGTCGCGGGTGCGGCCGCGATCACCGCCAGGGTCGCTCCCAGGACCATGCGTGCCACCATGTCCCACCTCCGCTGGTGTTCGTCCTTTGCCCCCCAAGGTACTTCAACGATTCTACCGGCCGATGGGTTCCGACGGAATCGCGACCCGCGGCAACACCGGCAAGGTGCCAGGCGGTGCGGCCCGCCGACAGAATGCGCTCACGCCCGATACACTGGGGTTGATGAAGCTCTGCTGCAATACTGTCCAAGTCACCGTCTTGCTCATGGCGGCCTTGCACCTGGGGGGGTGCTCGGCTTCCCAGGGCCCGACCACGTTCGAGATCGCGCCAGGCCAATACGCCCGGGCGTTCGACGCGGCGCGGGAGACTCTTCGCGATCAGTATTTCTCGATCGATCGGGTGGACTACGAGTCCGGGGTGATCAGCACGCTTCCGAAGGAATCCGCCGGGCTCGCGACGCCGTGGGACGATGATCAGAGCACGCTCCGGCAGGAGTGGGAGGATTTCGCGGCGGACCAGCGGCGCCAGGTGCGGATCGTGTTCGAGCACGCGCCGGGCGCCACCGAGCCGTCGGTGGGGCGTGTGACCGTGGTGATCGAGCGACGCTATCGTCCGGGCGTTCGCGTGCCGCCCAAGAGCGCCCGGACGCTGACGCTCACGCAGGACCCTGCGCTGGGGCAGCGCGCCATGTGGCCAACGTATGAAGTTCCGATCGAGGAGGATCGCGCCCTGGCTTCACGACTCGCCGGGGCGATCAGCCGGCGTTTGAACGACGTTGCGACCGAGCCGCCGGCTCAACCTTCGCAGGCCGCGTCGTCGCCTTCGGCGTCAGTACGCGGAGAGAACTAGCGTCGCGCGTCCATCGGCCTGCAACGCTCAGGGGCCGTCCTGTAAGCCCTCAAGAACAAGCCCGGCACCGAGGCGCGGTTCGGCACCACCTTGCAACCCGGCGGGGATTCTTCCCGTGGCGCGAGCCACCAGTTCCGCACGCGAGTTGATTCCGATCTTCCTGTGCAACGACTTCACATGATCGTGGATGGTGTGCCGACTGCGCGAAAGCTGGGTTGCGATCTCGGGGACCGCCAGCCCCATGGCCAGCAATTCCATCACGTGTTCTTCCAGCGGCGTAAGAAGCTGCCGACGGCGCAGGATCCTCGCTCCCAGCGCCGCGGCACCCCTTCTGGCGATGCCCGGCATGAGAACCCACAGCATCTCCGCCGCCTCGTCCGACGCACCGCCACGCAGAACGACCGCGAATTGCCTCTGGCCCAGGTCCCACACGCCCATGGCGGCGCCCCGAGGCGACATCGCGCCCAGCGAGAGCGCTAACCCCGCCAGCGACATGTGGCCTGGCGCGCACGCGTCCAACGCCGTGACCACCGGTCGGCGTCCGCTCAGACGGACTCCGAGAGAGCGCACCGCACGCAGTTGCGTGTGAAGGCCCGGTGGCAGGGCCGAATCGGACAGTTCCGGCGGATCAAACGTTACGCCAGCGCTCGGCGACATTGCGGCTGTCACGCCGGGCCGTGGGGCGCCGCTGACGTGCACTCCGCTCAACTCGCACTGCTCGACGCGTCCGGCATCGTCGATCAGGCCCGTCAGGGCCAACGCGGCAGCGTCCGCGCCAAGCGGGCGCGCCAACGCCGTGCACACACGCTCGCACCACCTCGGCGATGGGGTCAGTGGTATGCCGGCGATCTGCTCGCACGCGGCACGAATCCGCTCCATTCTTGCCACACGTTCGCTCGAAACGCCGCTCTTGCTCGCATTATCCATGAGGCACCCTCAACTGGTGCCCCGAACATCGGGGATGCGATGCGCCGCGTCGAGCCGAGAAGCTCGTTTCGTCATTGCGATTCACCGCGAGGGCATCACTCGGCACAATTCCGTGGTGCTTTGGCCCGCCGGCCCCGTCCTGCCAATGATCCATCCGAATGCCCACGTCCCCGTCCACCCAACCACGCATCGTCATCATCGGCGCCGGGCCCACGGGCCTGGGCGCCGCCTATCGCCTGAGGGAGCTCGGCTATACCAACTTCCACATGTACGACCGGCACCCCTACCTCGGCGGGCTGGCGCACAGCTTTGTCGACCCCGTGGGCTTCACATGGGACATCGGCGGGCACGTGATGTTCAGCCATTACGAGTACTACGACCGGTGCTTCGACACGCTCATGGGCAACGACTACACGCTCAACGACCGTGAGAGCTGGGTGCGCACGATGGGGCGCTGGGTGCCGTACCCCTTCCAGAACAACATCCGGCACCTCCCGCCGCAGGCCTGCTATGAGTGTCTCAGCGGGCTCATTCGCGCTCAGTCCGGGCGTGGCGCGATCAGGCATCACTCGGACGCGACCAACTTCGGCGAGTTCATCGATGCGGTTTTCGGCGAGGGCATCGCCAAGCACTTCATGCGTCCGTACAACTTCAAGGTCTGGGCCCACCCGCCCGAGATGATGAACAAGCAGTGGATCGGCGAGCGGGTTGCTGTGATTGACGTGGAGCGCGCCCTGAAGAACGTCGTCCTCGGGCTCGACGATTTCGGCTGGGGCCCCAACAACCGCTTCAAGTTCCCGCTCAGGGGAGGCACCGGCGAGTTCTATCACCGATTCGCCGCGCCCCTTGCCGGCCACTTCACGCTGCGGCGCGCCGTTAGGTCGATCGATGTCGATGCCCGGTGCGTCACGTTCGACGATGGCGGCACCGAGCGCTACGACACGCTCATCAGCGCCATGCCGCTCGACGTGCTCTGCCGCGACATCCTGAGGGGCGAGGTCCCCGCGACGATCCGCGACGCCGCCTGCCGGTTGCGCCATTCCTCCGGCTACATGGTCGGCCTTGGCATCAAGCGTCCTTGCCCCTCGACCAAGTCGTGGATGTATTTCCCTGATTCAGATTCGCCGTTCTATCGCGTGACCTACCTCAGCAATTACTCGCCGTTCATGACGCCCGAGCCGTACACCACGGACGCGGGCGGCCGGCGCAACGGACGCTTCTACTCCCTCCTCTGCGAAACAAGCTGCAGCGAGTTCAAGCCGGTCGACGGATCGCGCATCGTCGAGGACACGATCCGGGGCCTGGAGAACTCGGGGCTCCTTGAGCCGGGCGAGCGGGACGACATCGTCAGCACGTGGACGTACTACGCCGACTACAGCTACCCCACGCCGACCGTCGATCGCGACGCGATCCTCGCGCAGGTGATCCCGTGGCTGGAATCACGCGGGATCTACAGCCGCGGGCGCTTCGGCATGTGGAAATACGAGGTCGCCAACACCGACCACACGCTGATGCAGGGCGTCGAGGTTGTCGACCGCCTCCTGAACAACGTGCCGGAACAGACGATCGGGCTGGTCTACACCATCACCGACGACGGACGACAGGCCGCCACGCACGAGCGCTCGCCGGTCGCCGGTTCGGGCGAGAAGCGCGTGGTTGAACTGAAGCGTTAGCGCGGGCCGGGCGGCGGGCGTGGTGCGTCGCCGCGGAGAATGCGACTCAATCGGCCGAGCCGGGATTGGCATCGCGCCGGCTGGAGCGCAAGGCTGGGTTCTCTTCAGTTCTCACCTTGGACGGCGCCGAACAGGGGCTCGTGAGTTGGGCGCACGATCCGCCCCGGTCTAGCCCTCGACATCGATGCGGTGCCGCTCCTCATCGTGCGGCTTGGCGTGCGGGTCGTAAAGCGGATGTCGCTGATGGTCGTCGTGGGCCTCTTCCTTCGAGTTGTCGGCCAGATTCTTCACCGCCTCAACGCTCTCCGTGTTCACAACGACTTCGTCTCTCAGAGCCTCGCGCAGGGGCTTTGCCCGCTCGGCGCGGGGCTTGCGGTCCGACGCCAACACTCGCTCGGCCTGGTTCAGGCCCGCGATCGACTGCGCCATGCTCGTTCCCGCGATGTTGCTCACCGGCGCGTTATCGACGGATCGTCGGATTTCCCTTGAATCCATGCGGATCGGTCCTGGTTCTGGGACGCTCCGGACGCCCGGAGTTCCTGACTGGCAGGATCGTGCCTGTTCGGGCGATCACGAGCCATACTCCGACCATCGCTCGCTCACCCTCGCGCGAATATCGTCGCTCATGCGCAGCAGCGGCGGGAACTCGCGCACCGGCTGCCCGTGCGCCTCGTCGCCGGGCAGCTTTGGCGTCGCGTCAATCGCGACCCGGCGTCCGCACACGCTGAGATTTCGGTCGCGGTCCGGGGCGTAATTCGCCATCCAGTGGAAGAGCGTGCCGTCGAGATCCGAGAGGTCCGCATCGGGACCGACAAGAATCGTCCAGCGCGGCAGATCGCACTCACCGGCGATCGCACCGATCGCCTTGACGATCCGCATCCCTTCGCCGCCCGCGCGCTTGTCGACGCGGATCAGCAGCCAGTGCCCGCCCATTTCCTCCGGCACGCGCGCGTCCAGCACGCCCGCGATGGCGCGGACGCGTGCCTCGGTCGTGCGGGCAGCTTCTTGTGTGACCGCGGGAATAGGGCCGGCTTTGCACAGCTCCGCGCCAAGGCCAACAACGCTCCGATGGGTTTCGGCCGGCGTCGTCTTGCGTGTCCCGTCCAGTCCCAGCTTGCCGCTCACGCCCAGGAACGGCGCGGCGTGGTCGAGGATGTCCACCGGGCCGCGCACCAGCTCGCAATCGCGGGCGGGCTCGCAGTGTTCAGCGACGGCCCTGAGCACCGCGTTGGAGTCGTGCACGTCGACATCCTCATCAACGACCACGATCGTCTTGGTCCAGCTCATCTGTCCCGCGCCCCAGATCGCGTGCATCACCCGCCGAGCGTGCAGCGGATATTCCTTCCTGATCTTCAGGAAAGCCGCGTTGTGGAAGGCGCCGAACATCGGCAGGTCATAGTCGATGATGTCCGGCACAAGGGTTCGCAGGAGCGGCAGGAACAGCCGTTCCGTCGCCTTGCCCAGGAAATAGTCCTCCTGCGGCGGAAGGCCGACGATCGTCGCTGGAAACACCGGATTCCTGCGGTGAGTGATCGCCGTCACCTCGAGCAGCGGGTACCGATCGGGGAGGGAGTAGAAGCCGGTGTGATCGCCGAACGGCCCCTCAAAGACGGCGCCATCACCCAGTCCACAGTCCCCGCGGAACCCTCGTTCGCCTGCGAGTTCCGCGACCTCTGGGGCCGGTTGACGCTTCGGCGACGCGGGCGCGTCCTTTGGGTTCCATCCCACGAGCCCCGCGCGGTGGTCGACATAGCCCTCGATCACGATCTCGGAGTTCGCCGGCACGTCGATCGGCACCGTCTTGCAACGCACCAGCGGGATCGCGCCGCGGTTCAGGAATCCCGCCAAGAGTAGCTCGCTGATCCCCGGGGGCATCGGCGCGGTCGCGGCGTAGGGCAAGACGCTCTCCCCGCCCAGCGCGATCGCGACCGGCATCGCTTTTCCCTTGGCCTTCCAAGAGCGCCAGTGGCGAGCCCCGTCGTGGTGCATGTGCCAGTGCATCGCCGCGTGTCGACGGCCCAGCAACTGCACGCGGTACATGCCGATGTTCCGGCTCGCCGGCGCCGGATTTCCCTCGTCGTCGGCGTGGATCGTGTGGACCCCTCCGAGCGTGATGTACCTCCCGCGGAACTCCCGTTCCCACTCCGGGCCGGAACCCAGGCCCGCGATGCCATCGTTGATCCCCGCGGGATAGCCGAGCCCCGCGTAGTCGCCGTCCATCGGCCAGCAGCGAAGCAGCGGGAGCCGGGTGAGATCGACCTCCGCGCCCGTGCGCACAACCTCCTGACACATCCCGCCCCGGACCTTCTTGGGCGGGATCTTTGCCAGTTCGAGAAGATCCGGGAGCTTCTGAAGCTTGGCCAGCAGCGTGGGCGGCGGCTCGGGCTTGATGAGCTTCCCAAGGCGCTCCGCCAGGCCCTCCAGCCCGGCCAGATTCGTGGTGCCCTCTTCGCACCCCAGCGCCATCTCCACGCGTCGGTAGCTCCCCCACGCGTTGATCAAGACCGGAATATCCGATCCCGCAACATTCTCAAAGAGAAGCGCCGTTCCTCCGAGGTGACACTGGCGTGGGTCGGTGCGCTGCGAGCCCATTGAGCCGAGGGCGGGTGCCCTCGACTTGCTCACTCGGTCGGCAATCTCCGTGATCTCGAGCACCGGGGAGACTCGTGCCTTGATCCGACGGAGTTCGCCGGCACGTTCGAGGGCGTTGACGAAATCTTGCGTCGTCGCGTACATTGCACCAGCCTATGCCCGATGAGCCCGCCACGCCCGCCCGCAAGGCCCACGAGCATGCCGAGCTCCGAGACTGGCCGGGCTATTTCCGTGCCGTCGCGGGCAAGCCCGCTCGTGAAACGCTCCTCCGAGCCCTCGAACTCTTCGACAAGGACGCGCCATCGGATTTGCCTCGTTTCGCCATCGACCTCGGCTGCGGCTCGGGGCGTGACACGTTCGAACTCCTCCGGCGCGGCTGGCGCGTGCTGGCGGTCGACGCCAGTGAGCTCGGCCTCTCGCTGATGACCAACGAGATACCGCCGGAGCACGCCGCCCGTCTCGAGACGATGCTCAGCACCTATGAAGAGTTCACGCCGCGATCCGCGACGCTGATCAACGCCTCGTTCGCCCTGCCGTTCTGCGAGCGATCGCGCTTTGGCGAGGTGTGGGGACGCATCGTCGCGGCGATCCCGCCCGGCGGCCGATTCGCCGGGCAGTTTTTCGGCGATCGCGATGGTTGGGCGGCGCTGGGCGATCGCGTGCATCACACCAGGCCGCAGGTAGAGAGGTTACTCGCCGAATTCGTGATCGATCGTCTGGAGGAGGTCGAGAATCGCGAGGCGGGTGCGACGGGGATTGTGAAGGACTGGCACCTTTTTCATGTCGTCGCCAGGAAGCGTGGCTGATGGCCCGTCGCAAAGTTCGCCCCGTCGTTGCGTGCCGATCGCAGGCGCTGGAGGTGGCCGATCGCGCGGTGGACGGGGAGGATCGCCGCCATGTCTTGCGTCGGGCCTTTGGGCTCGCGTCGGCCCGGTCATCGCCTGAAACGCCCTGTGAAAGTGGAACGGCGACAGCGCCGCCGCCCGCGACAGCTCATGCAACCGCACCGGGCGATCCGGATTGGTGGCCAGGTGGTCGATCGCGCGGTTGACACGATCCAGGTACGAGGCGTGGGTCGACGGGCGGCGACCGGCCGAATCCTGCCGGCCTGAATCAGCGGCTCCCGAAGTCCGACGGGTTGAACGAGCTTTGGACAAGGTTCGCAAGATTTGACAAGCCCTCCGCGGCACGGCCGGTAGCATGTGCCCAACGTATCGGCCGATTCGTCGAACCAATCTGAACCCGGAGACATCCGTGACTCGACTCATTCTAAGCGTCTGCCTGTGCATCCTGAGCGCTTGTGCTTCAAGCCAGACCTCGAACGCGGCGTCGAAGGAACAGGCCGCGGCGTCCGAGGTCGCCGCGTCAAAGAAGGGAGACTCCTCGATGCAGCTCGGAAACTTCTCGGTCAGCCTCGCCGTCAAGGACCTCGCCGCGTCCCGCGCGTTCTATGAAAAGCTCGGTTTCCACGCGTTCGTGGGCGACGGCCGATCGTGGCTCGTCATGCAGAACGACACCTGCACGATCGGCCTGCATCAGGGGGGCCTGCCGCGAAACTCGCTCACGTTCAACCCGGGCTGGGATCGCGCGTGCAACACCCTGCCCGAGTTCACCGACGTGCGCGACCTGCAGCGCACGCTCCGCGAGCGCGGCCTGTCGCCCAACCCCGCCGCTGACGAATCCACCGTCGGCCCGGCATTCTTCATCCTCACCGACCCCGACGGCAACCCCGTCATCATCGATCAGCATGTGCCCAAGGCCAAGAAGTAAGCACGGCGATCAACGCTCGATGCCGCCCGACGCCTCGTGATGCCGCCCGAGGTATGCTCCTCGCATGAAGATTCTGCTTTCCGCGCTTGTGCCCCTCGCTCTGCTCGCCGGCTGCGGGTCCGATCCACTCGTCGGCGCGTGGCAATCGCGCGTCACCGCCACCGAGGGCTACATCTCAACCCTCAAGGACCTTGAGTTCTCCTATGTCTTTAACCAGGGCGGAACGATGACCGAGTCATCCAACTACGACGGAGCGCCGCCCGTGCCGCCGGCCTACGGCGTGTGGCGCTCGCTCGGGTCCGGTGTCTACCAAGCCAAGTACCTCTTCTACGCCACCCAGCCGCCCGAGAAGATCGAACAGCTCCCGCAGGGCTGGGGACCAGTAGGGCATGGCGAGATCGTGGAGCAACTCAGGCTTGCGCCCGATCACAAGACGTTCGATTCCACCATGACCCTGCAACTCTTCGATCAGTCGGGGCGGGTCGTGCCCGGCGGCGGAGCGGCCAAAGGGCGTGGGGCCCGCATCGACTTCTGATGGCACTGAAGTCCGTGCGGCCAGCCTCGGGTTCCGGGCGCCGAGCGGATCGTTCCCCGTGTGTCGATTGTTGACTTCCGCCGAGTACGACGCGGTGAATCACGAATCCTTGCAACGTGTGTGCGATGCCATCCGACTGCGCCCCGCGACCGCCGCGGACGTGCCGGAGTTCTTTCGTTTTCAGTGCGACCCCGAGGGGGCGCGGCTTGCCGGCGTCACGCCGCGCGACGCCCGGACGTTCTTCGCGCACTGGGAGAAGGTGCTGGCCGACCCCGCGATCATCGTCCGCGCGATCACGCTGGGCGGTGCGCTGGTCGGTCAGATCGCGCGTTTCAAGCTCGACGGCCTCGACGCCGTCGGCTATTGGATCGACCGCCCGTGCTGGGGCCGGGGCATCGCGACCCGAGCGCTCTCGCTCTTCCTTGACGAGGTCAAGACGCGCCCGCTCTACGCCCGTGCCGCACGACACAACGCCGCGTCCATCCGTGTCCTCGAACGCTGCGGCTTCGTGCTGACGGGATACCAGCACTCACCAGCAACCGAGCGGTTTCCGGCGTGTGAGAGGGCCATGTTCGTGCTGCGGGATCAGGCCCCTTGACACGGATGTCAGGGGCGGCCGTGCGGCGGTGAGGGCCGTGGCGCCGGGTGCGTCCGCACGATTCCGCCCAAGAAAAAACGCCCGGTCAGCCCGGGCGTTCGTTGAGCGAACTTCAATTCAACGATCCGCTTACTTCGTGGCGGCTTCGGGTTTGCCCAGGCCGCGGCGGCGATCGCGGAGTCGACGGCTCTTGCCAACGCGGTCACGCAGGAAGTAGAGCTTGGCGCGCCGGGCGTCGCCCTGACGCACGATCTCGAACTTCGCGATCATCGGCGAGTTGATGGGCCAGCAGCGTTCGATGCCCACCTCATCGACAACGCGACGAACGCGGATCATCTCGTTGATCCCACGCCCGCGACGGCTGATCAGCACGCCCTGGAACACCTGGATGCGTTCCTTGTCGCCCTCGACGATGCGAGAGTGCACGTTGATGGTGTCGCCGACCTGCATGGCCGGGATGTCGGTCTTCAGGTTCGCCTTGTTGATGTTTTCGATGATCGTCTGGAGGCCCATGATCCACCTGTCTGCCGTCGGCCACAAAGGAAACCCGCCCGGAAGCCATCCGGGTGGGGCCCAAAGGCTAGGCGGTCAGCCCGGCGGTTTCTAGTTCGCGAGGAACCTGACGAGCCCCAACCATCGGCTTCTCAATCCCCTTCGGCAGCCCCTCTGGGCGATCCTGGATCGGGCTTGGAGCCGCCAGAGGAGGCTTCCCCGAGCAAGTCCGGCCGCCGCTCGCGTGTCCGCTCGATCATCCGTTCCAGCCGCCACGCCGCCACCCTGGCGTGGTCGCCCGAGAGCAGCACCTCGGGTACTTCCATCCCCATCCACTCGCGGGGCTTGGTGTAGTGGGGGCAGTCGAGCAGGCGTCGCTGCGTCGCAACGCCCCTCTTGGTTGCCGGCGGGATTGTCACGCTCGAAAAGCTGTCCGACTTGCACGAGTCCTCATCGCCCAGCGCGCCCGGGAGCAGCCGGATCACCGCGTCCATCAGGACCATCGCGGCCAGCTCGCCACCCGACAGCACATAGTCCCCGATGCTGATCTCCAGCGGTTCGAGCTTCTGGATCACGCGCTCGTCGATCCCCTCGTAATGTCCCGCGATCAGGAGCAGCCTCGGGCGTGCCGCCAGCGATTCGACCACCTCCTGCGTGAGCGGCCGGCCCTGCGGCGTGAGCAGCACCCGCGTCGCCGACCGCGTGTCCATCGCCTCCACGGCGTGGACGGCGTCCCAGACCGGCTGGCACATCATCACCATGCCCGGCCCGCCGCCGAACGGGCGATCGTCGGTCTTCTGATGTTTGTTCGTGGTGTACGCGCGGATGTCGGTCGCGTGCCACTCCACGAGCCCCGCGCCCCGCGCCCGCGCGGGGATGCTCACGCCCAGCGCCGCCGGCGAGCCTTCACCGAACATTTCGGGGAACGTCGTGAGGATGTCGATGCGGAGTGGCATGTCGAAGCAAAGCGCGAAGATGTGCCGGCGTCCACACCGTTGCGCCCGCGCAGCGTGGACTGAGTTGACTGGGCCGATCGTCGAGCATGCCACGGGCGCGCTGCCAGGCCGACTTGCCCCAAAAGCAACACAGCCCCGTCGCCGGGGCTGTGTGGATCTTGGTCATGAGCGCGGGCTTAGTCCTTCTTCTCTTCCTTCTTCTCGCCCGCGGCGGCCGCGGCGGCCGCGGCAGCCTTCTTGGACTCCACCAACTTCCGGTCCGCTTCCCGGTCCTTCTCCCACTTCGCCACGTCCACCAGCTTCCGCTTCGCGAGCACGTCACGCAGCGTGTCCGAGGGCTGGGCGCCCACCGACAGCCAGTACTTCACACGCTCCTCGTTCAGATCGAGCTGCTTCGCGGGGTCCTTGGCCAACGGGTCGTACCAGCCAAGCTGCTCGATCGCGCTCCCGTCGCGCCGCGTCCGCTTGTCCACGGCGTTGATGCGATAGAACGGGCGATTGTGACGGCCAAGACGCTGCAGGCGGATACGAACCACGTGAACTCTCCGAGATAATCCGAGCCGATCGAATCCAGTGCTCGCGGCCCGCTCGACGGGCGCACGACTCCGAACGCCCCTCGCCGGCCTTCTCGGCACTTCACGAGGGGTGGGAACAATAGCCCCAACACCCGCCCCTGGCCAGTTCGGGTCCAGTAGCCCGCACTGCCGCCGGCCTTGCTGTATCATCCCTCCCTCGCCTCCCTTTCCCGCGGAGATTTCTATGAAACGTCGCGCATCCCTTGCCACTCTCACGCTGGTCGGTCTATGTGCGGTCCTGGGTGGAGCGTTCGTCGCCGGGTGTGAGAAGGAACCCACACCCGCCGCTCCCAAGCCAGCCTCCCGTGTCGGAACGCCCGATGAGAAGCCCGCCGACAAGCCCCTGCGCATCGCGTTGGTGCCCAAGGGAACGACGCACGAGTTCTGGAAATCCATCCACGCCGGCGGCGTGAAGGCCGCCAAGGAGGCCGGGAGCGTCGAGCTTACCTTCCGTGGTCCGGAGCGAGAGGACGACCGCGAGCAGCAGGTCTCACTGGTTCAGAATCTTGTCAGCAGCAAGTACGACGCCATCGTGCTCGCGCCGCTGGACGACAAAGCGCTCGTCGGCCCGGTGAGGGACGCCACCGCCGCAGCCATCCCGGTTGTCATCATCGATTCAGGGCTCCAGGCGGAGGCCGGCAAGGATTTCGTCAGCTTCGTGGCCACCGACAACTACAAGGGCGGGCAGCTCGCGGCGCAGCGCATGGTGAAATCGCTGGGCGGGGAGGCTGCCAAGGGGCGCGTGCTGATGCTCCGCTATCAGGAGGGATCCGCGAGCACGGCGCAGCGCGAGCAGGGCTTCGCGGATGAGATCGCGAAAGCCAAGGGCATCACGCTCATCGATCCCAAGCGTTACGCCGGCGCGACTCGGGCGACGGCGCAGGAAGCCGCGGAGAATCTCCTGGCGTCCAACAACGACCTTCAGGGTGTCTACTGCCCCAACGAATCCTCGACCTTCGGCATGCTGCTGGCCCTGCGCTCGCGCGGGCTGGCGGGGAAAGTCAACTTCGTCGGCTTTGACTCCAGCGCAGGGCTCGTGCAGGCGCTGGCGTCCGGCGAGATCGACGGGCTGGTGGTGCAGAATCCCATGCGCATGGGATACCTCGGCGTCAAGACCGCGATCGATCACCTGCGTGGCGTCAAGGCCGACCCATCGATCGATACCGGCTGCGCGCTGGTGAGCAAGGAAAACATGGACACGCCCGAGATGAGGGATCTGCTCGCGCCGGATTTCAAGAAGTACCTTGGCGATTGACGGCCGGCGGTTGCTTGATCGATCCGGCGTGCCGATTCCCCACATGACGAGTTCTCAGAACGTCACTCACCCTCTGGCCTCGCACGCTTCGCCCGCGCGCCGGCTTCTTCGCGCCCTGGGCCCGCTCCTGGGCCTCGCTGCGGTTGTTGTGTTCTTCTGGATCGTCGGGCATCTGACCGGCAAGCCCGATCAGGGGCTCGTCACCTTTGCCGACATCCGCCTCATCTCGCTCCAGGCCGCGATCGTCGCCATCGTCGCCATGGGGATGACGCTCGTCATCGCCAGCGGCGGGATCGATCTCTCCGTGGGCTCCGGCGTCGCGCTCGCCGGCGTCGTCTGCGCACTCGCCCTCAAGCACGGGCATTCCACGCCCGTCGGCGTCCTTGCGGCCGTCCTCACCGGGGTCGTGTGCGGCCTCTATAACGCGGCGCTCGTCACTCTCCTTCGCCTCCCCCCGTTCATCGCCACGCTGGGCACGCTCGGCGTCTTTCGCGGAGTGGCGATCTGGCTCGCGGGAGGCGCCGTGGTTTCCGCCCCCGCGGAGACCGGCGGCCCGCTCTACGCGATGGTCTCCACATCGCCAACCCCCGGGTGGATCGTCTTTGCTCCCGCCGTCTGGGGCATGGTGGGCGTCGTGGCGCTGACCTCGCTCGTCATGCACCGCACGGTCTTTGGTCGGCGCGCCGTTGCGATCGGCTCAAACCCGGTCGCCGCCGTGTACGCGGGCATCCCGATCAACCGCGTCAAGCTCGGCGTGTACGCGCTGCTCGGCCTGGTCGTGGGGGTCGCGGGCGTGCTGCAGTTTGCGCGGCTGACGGTCGGCGATCCGACCGTCCGCGTGGGGCTCGAGCTCGACGTCATCGCCGCGGTGGTGATCGGCGGCGCGTCGCTGAACGGCGGGCACGCCTCGATCGTCGGAACGCTGGTCGGCGCGGTGATGATGGCGTACCTGCAGAGCCGCTGCGCCGCGCTGGGCTGGCCGAACTTTGTGCAGCAGATCATCGTGGGGCACATCATCATCGCCGCGGTCGCGATCGATCAGTGGCGCTCGCGTCGGGCGGTGTGAACGGTGAGCGAGCGGTGCGACATCGCGGTGATCGGCGCGGGCGCCGCGGGCCTGATGGCCGCGATCGCCGCGGGGCGCACGGCCATGGAATCGGGCGAGAACCTCCGCGTCATCGCGCTCGACGGCGCCAAGACCCTGGGCGCGAAGATTCTCGTCGCCGGGGGCGGGCGTTGCAACGTCACGCACCACCTGGTCGACGAGCGCGCCTACGCCGGATCGTCGCGCCATTCGATCAGAAACGTGCTCGGTCGGTTCGACGTGAAGCGGACCGTGTCATTCTTCAGCGAGATCGGCGTGGAACTCAAGCGGGAGGACACCGGCAAGCTCTTCCCCACAACCGATCGCGCCCGGACCGTGCTCGACGCGCTTCTCGCCGAGGCCCGGCGCGTCGGCGTCGAACTGTGGCATCCCTGGCGAGTGGCTGGTGTGCGGCCGGATGACGCCGGTTTCGCGATTCAACGCGACGAGTCCGGCGCATGCAATGACGTTCGCTCGCTCATCGCCCGGCGCGTCGTCATCGCCACCGGCGGTAAGGCCCTGCCCAGGTCGGGCTCGGACGGCCAGGGTTACTCCATCGTCAAATCACTCGGGCACACCATGACGCCGCGGATCTTCCCGGCGCTCGTGCCGCTGACCACGCCCGACGGGCACTTCCTTCGCGAACTTTCCGGTGTCTCGGTCCCCGCCGAAGTTCAGGTCCGGGAGCGCGGCGGCAAGGTGCTCGTCTCGTTCACGAACTCGCTCTTGTTCACGCACCTTGGCCTTTCCGGGCCGGCGATCCTCGATGCCTCGCGGTATCTCGCCGACGCGCGTCACACCGATCCTGGCGCGACCCTCGTGCTGAACCTGGCGCCGGGGTTGTCGCCCTCTGATCTCGACCGGGCGATCGTGAGCGCCAAGGGGCCGGGCGTGGCGCGCTGGCTCGCCGAGTCGCTGGCGTTCCGTGCCGATGTGCCCGGGCACGCCGATCGTGGCATGCCCGAGCGCCTCGCGCGGGCGCTGTGCGAGCACGCGGGCATTGATCACGCCACGCCGATCCAGTTGCTCACGCGCGTGCAGCGTGCTTCGCTCGTCAGCGCGGTGTGTGCGCTGGTTGTCCCGACCACCGGCGATCGCGGTTTCGCGCATGCGGAGGTCACCGCGGGCGGCGTGCCGCTCTCCGAACTGCGCCTGGACTCGATGGAAAGCCGCGTCTCGCCGGGCGTGCATCTCTGCGGCGAGATCTGCGACGTCGACGGGCGGATCGGCGGCTTCAACTTCCAATGGGCGTGGTCCAGCGGGCACGTCGCGGGGAGAGCGGCGGCCAAGGCGATCATCGACGCGACATGACGTCCACAAGCGCCGTCTCACCCGCCGCCAACGACGCGAGCATCAACCGCGCGGAGCCCATCGCTCGCTGAATCGGACGTGGCATTCATGGCCCACTGGGCATGAGATCCCAAGGCGCGCCGAGCATCATTCCTTTGTGCCGAATCTGATCTCGCCGGCTTCACGCGGCGCGCACACGTCCGAGTGGGTGCCGTACACTGCGAGCATGTCGACGCTGGTCTGTGTTCCCATCATGGTGAGCGACGAGGCCGCCGCGCTGCGCGATGCGGCGTTGGCTCGCGACGCGGGCGCCGACATGGTCGAGTTCCGCGTGGACGACTTCTTCGCGGGAACCGGCGACGCGGACGACGCGGCGCGCGTGGCGAGGCTGGTGTCCGCCTCGCCACTCCCTTGCATCCTGACCTGCCGACCCACGTGGGAGGGCGGGCACTACGACGGCGACGATGCCGTTCGTGTGGCGATGTTCGAACGTGCGTGCGCCGGGTTGCAGGCGGGCGAGCACGCGCCGCGATACATCGATGTCGAGCTGGCGGCGTACAACAGGTCCGACAATCTGCGCCTCAAGGTCAACCTCTGCGTTGACCCTTCGCGTGGGCAGGGCGCGGGGCTCACTCTCTCCTCGCACGACTTTGAGACGCGCCCCGCGGACCTCACCCGACGCATCATGAGCATGCGATCGCACGAGGCTTCGCGTGTCCACAAGGTCGCGTTCCGGGCCCGCTCTCTCCGCGACAACATCGAGGTGTTCGAGCTGGTCCGTCACGCGGATCGCCCGATGATCGCGCTCGCCATGGGTGAGTTCGGCCTCATGAGCCGGGTGCTGGCGCCGAAGTTTGGCGCCTTCCTGACGTTCGCGAGCCTGCGGGATTCGTCGGCGACCGCGCCGGGCCAGCCCACGGTGAAGGAACTACTCGAGGGGTATCGATTCCGTTCGATCCGCGCGTCGACCCGGGTGTTCGGCGTGGTCGGTTGGCCGGTGTCGCACTCGCTCTCCCCTCGCCTTCACAACGCGGGCTTTGCCGAGGTCGGCGAGGACGCGGTGTATCTGCCCCTCCCGATCGCGGCGGGCGCCACGCCGAAGGAGAGTGACGCCAGCCTCAAGGCGACGCTCGCGGAGTTGGTCGGCTACGAGCCGCTCGATTTCGGCGGTTGCAGCGTGACGATCCCGCACAAGGAGAGCCTGGTGCGCGTCGCACGAGAGCTCGGATGGGAGATCGATGCGGGCGCGGCCATGATCGGGGCGGCGAACACCGTGGTGGTGTCACGCGAGCACAGTCGGACGCACGTGCGCGTGTTCAACAGCGATGCGCCGGCGGCGATCGAAAGTCTCAGGGCGGCGCTCGGATCGCGCTCCTTGGCGGGGCTCACGATCGGCGTCGTCGGCGCGGGCGGCGCGGGGCGCGCGATCGCCTTTGAGTCGGCGCGATCCGGCGCGACCCCGATGATCTTCAATCGCGATCACGCGAGAGCTGACGAATTGGCGGCGGCGATCTTCCGTGCGACGGGCGTCGCCGCGCGGGGCCAGACGATCGACGCGATGCCTGAGGCTTCGTGCGACGTGTGGGTGAACTGCACACCCGTGGGTATGCGGCACGGCCCGGCGCCGGACGTGTTGGCCATTCCCGAGGCGGCGCTGTTTCGGGCGGCGGGTGCGCGGGCCGTCGTGATGGACACCGTGTATACGCCTCGCCAGACGCCGCTGGTGAAGAGGGCCCGCGAGCTTTCCTGCACGGTCGTCGAAGGGCTGGAGATGTTCGTTCGTCAGGCGGCAATCCAGTTCGAGGCGTGGACGCGGAAGCCGGCGCCCGTGGAGACGTTCCGACGCACCGTGACCGCGGCACTCGGAGCGGAGAACGCGTAGGCCTCAACAAGTCGCCGCGTCGAACGCGGGCGGGATGCGCGTGTCGTGATGGCGGCGCGGCTTAGAAGTCAGCGGCGATTCCGCTCGAGCGGAGGAGCGTGCGGAAGCTGTCGCTAAAGACAAAGTTGTGCGATGGGAATTCGATCCCCGACATGTTCTGATCGATGTGGCTGAACATCAGGTCGATCGCGCCGATCTGTTCGCAATTGCCGGGCCTGGCGGGGTCGAGCAGCTCGACGATGCCCGCGACGGAGGCGCCGGCGGCGTCGAAGAGGGTCATGGAAGCGGTGTAGCGCAGCGTATCGCCGGGGATTGCTTCGCGCGAGAGCTCGACCTTGCCGACCTTGGCCAGGACAACCTTTTCCTTGAAGCCGCCGGCGTGCCCGACGAGGATGCCGCCGGTCTGCGCCATGCCCTCGACGATGAGGGAGGCCGGCATGATGGGCATGGGGGCGCGCGTGACGCCCCGCGTGCACTCGGCCGGGAAGTGATCGTGGAGATGATCTTCCGCGAGGCTGACGTGCTTGATGGCCACGCAGCGGGTACGCGGCGAGAGTTCGAGGACGCGGTCGATCCACATCCAGCGCATGGGTCAGGCCTGGCCCAGCTTGCGCTCGACGAAGCGACAGAGAGATTCGACCGTGAACACTTGGGCGACCTTGGCCAGCTGGGGGTCCTTCTCGAACTCCGTGAAATCAAAGTGGGGGAGCTTCTCTTTCATCGCGGCGATGCCCTTGGGCGTGACCTTGCCGTCTTTGACGTACTCGGGGTCTTGGGAGACACCCTGAGGGAAGAGCTCGGCCTGGCCGATCTTGAACCCAAAGGCCTGCTCAAGCTTGAAGCCGATGTCGAGGAAGTCGATCGACTCGGCACCCAGATCGCCCGTGAGCGTCGTGCTGGGCTGGACCTCGTCGTCGTCAACGCCGAGCGCGTCGACCAGTACCTCGCGGACCTTGGCGAAGATTTCCTCACGAGTCATGCGGCGGCTCCTGAGAGCTGAACGGGCGTCGGGAACCTCCGTCGCCGGCGGGCAGCTTCGATCTGAGAAGTCCCCATGATAGCTCGGGAGACGCCCGTCCATCGTCCGAACGCAGACTCAGGCGCGGGCGATGTTGGCGGGGCGGAGGGTGATCCGGCCCGAGCAGGCGACCTCGGGGGTGGCGGCTCCCGGTTCGATGAGCAAGACCTCGCCCTTCAGGTCGTGCTCGTCGTTGGCCGCCGGCTTGGCACGCTCGACTCTAATCTGAAGCGTGGCGCCGGGCTTGACGAACTTGCCGTACTTGAGGGCGCGGACGCGCGAGAGAACCAGGGGCGTGGATTCGGTGCGATCCCGGTTGGCGAGCGTGCGTCCGGCCTGGACCATCGCCTCGAGCATCATCACGCCGGGCAGGACCGGGAACGTGGGGAAGTGGTCCTGGAGATATTCCTCGGCGGCGGAGACGTGCTTGATGGTCACGATCCGGTCGGCGGACTGCTCGAGCACGCGATCGACGAGTTCGAAGTGCATGCGGCAACGATATCCGGTGCGCGGGTGGCGTGCGCGGGTACGCTTTGCGACACGGAGCGACATGGATCACACGACACGCTCCATCAAGAGCGTGGAAGAGTGATGGGCGAGGCCGGATCGAGGAACGGCGTGAGTGCGCGGAGCGATGAGGGCGGCGAGTGGCGAGCGTAAAGGACATGGCGATCTGCGTTCGGCACTGGGATTGGAGCGAGACCAGTCAGACGGTGTCAATCCTGTGCCGGGAACACGGGCTCGTCCGCGCGGTGGTGAAGGGCGCGCGGCGTGAGGGGGCGCCGTTTTCGGGAGGGCTGGAGCTTGCGACACGCGGCGAGGTCGTGATGATCCTGAAGTCGGGCGACGCGATGGCGACGATGACGGCCTGGGGGCTTCTGGAGTCGTACCCGGCGATCCGACGCTCGCTCGGCGCGTTTCACGCGGCGATGTACATGATCGACGTGGCGCAGCGGGCGGTGCACGAGCACGACCCGCATCCGCGGTTGTTCGACGTGCTGTCGAGCACGCTCGGGCGGTTGAGTAGCCCCAGCGAGATCGCGCGTTCGCTGGTGTGGCTGCAGTGGGCGGCGCTGGCGGACACCGGGCTGGCGCCGGCGTTGGATCGCGACGTGGTGACCGGCGAGGTCATCGATCTCGCACGGGCGAGTTCGCTCGCGATTGACCCCGGTCGGGGCGGTCTGACGACGGAAGCGGACAGGCCGGACGCGTGGAGGATTCGCGCGGAAACGGTGCGGTTTCTGCGGCGGGTCAGCGAGCAGTGGTCGCCCGATGAGATCCCGCTGTGGTTTTCGGACGCGGGGCTTGGCGACGAGGTGGTTGGGCGAGCCGGCCGGCTGCTCGCGAGCATGTGGTTTGTGGCGATCGGCCACTGGCCATCGTCGGTGCGGGCGGTGTATGCGGACGTGGGCGCGCCCCAAGGTTGGAAAGTGAACTGAAGGGGAGGGATTTCCCCGGTCGATGATGAGGGGTCCGATGCTCTGCCTCGGCGGTCGAAGACCTGGGAAGGTCAAGAGTCTATGAATCGCGAGCTTCTTGAGGAGATCCTGAGCTGTCCATCGCTGCCGACGTTGCCGGCGGTCGCGTTGCGCGTGATCGAGCTCACGGCGAGCAATGAGGTTTCGATGAAGGAGCTGGCGGCGACGATCGAGAACGATCAGGCGCTGGCGGCCAAGGTGTTGCGCACGGTCAATTCGAGTTTCTACGGCCTGCGGACGCGCTGTGCGACGATCAGCAAGGCGCTCGTCATGCTGGGCCTCGGGCCTGTCAAGACCCTCGCGCTTGGCTTCTCCCTGGTCTCCAGCCTCGGCGAGCAGGATCCAAAGTTTGACTACGTGAGCTACTGGCGCCGCGGGCTGTATTCGGCGGTGTCGGCCAAGCTCTTCGCGGAGGCGGCCAGGCAGAAGTGCGGCGAGGAGGCGTTTCTCGGCGGTTTGCTCCAGGATGTCGGCGTGATGGCGTTGTACCGGGCGCTGGGCAACAGGTACCTCGAAGTGATGGAACTTGCCCGCGGCGACCACCGGAAACTCGTCAAGTTTGAGTTGAATGAACTGGAAGTTCAGCACCCGGACATCGGCGCGATGATGGCGGAGCGCTGGAAGTTGCCGGGGGAGCTTGTGCTTCCCGTCAAGTATCACGAGCGACCGACGGCGGCTCCGAAGGAGTGCACCGAGCTGGTGCGCCTGGTGGGCCTCGGCAATCTGGCGCACGACGTGCTCAGCGATCCCGATCCAAGCCCTTCGCTTCGCCGCCTCTATCAGCGGGCGGAGCAGTGGTTCGGGATGACCGCAAAGACGGTCGACGGCCTGCTCCGGCGGATCGCCGAGGCGGCCAAGGAACTGTCGGCGCTGTTCAGGCTCGATACCGGGCCCGCGACGGATGCGGAAGCAATCCTGGCCCGGGCGAGCGGGCAATTGCTGGAGGTTTCGAAGAACGGCGGCAAGGACTCGCCGTTGCACGACGGGCTCCAGCACGATCCGATGACGGGAGCCGTCAGCCGCGAGGGGTTTGACATCGCGCTGCGTGAGGCGTTCCGCGCGTCGATCGAGAACAACGAGCCGATGGGACTGCTGGAGTTGACCATCGATGATTTCAAGCCCATCCGTCTGGCCGCGGTCAACGAGGCGGACGAGGCTTTGATCGGCGTGACCGCCCTGCTCAAGAAGCACTTCGAGCCATCGGGCGGCGTCGTCTGCCGCGTCTCGGACGAGGTCTTTGCGATCCCGCTCTCGGGCGTGACCAAGCAGGGTGTCGCGAGGGCGTGCGAGGAGTTCCGTGCCGATCTGGCGAGGGCTTCGTCGGTCTGGTTGAAAGGGCGGCTCCCGGGGCGAACGGCGCTGACGGTGAGCATCGGCGTGGCCTTGCACGAGCCTGAAAGCTCCGCATTCCAGTGCGTCGAGCACCTGCTGTCCGCGGCGACGAAGGGCCTCCAGGCCTCGCGGGCGTCTGGCGGGAACACGGTGCGTGTCGTGTCGCACAAGGCCGCTGCTTGATCGCGAGCCAGCGTCCAGCGTTGAAATCGACCCGATCGATCGACGTAGCGATCAAGATCCGCCCGCGGGCGACGATGGTGCATCGTGCGTCGGCGTTGGCTTGACCGTCGGCTTGGCCAGGCCGACCTTCTTCAACAAGTTCTTCAGGTCGCCCGGCCAGGGGGAATGCACGTCGACGCTCGCGCCGGTCAGAGGATGCGCGAAGACCACGCGGTGGGAGTGCAGGGCGAGCCTGGGCGCGGCATCGCGCACGCCCGGCGTTGCGTAGAGGTCATCGCCGAGCACGGGGCAGCCGATGGCGTTGAGATGCACGCGGATCTGGTGGAGCCGCCCGGTGAGCAGGCGGCATTCCACCAGCGAGGCGAGGCGCGAGGATTCGATCACGCGATACGCGGTGATCGCGGGCTTGCCGCTCCTGGAAATGCGCGACAGGCGCGGCTTGCCTCTCGGGCGGTGCGACAGGTCGCGGGTGTGGTCTTCGGCGATGGGCATGCGGAGCACTCCCTTGGGCTCCTTGGGCGCGCCCTTGACGATCGCCCAATAGAACTTCTTGATGGTGTGATTCTCGAACTGCCGTCGGAGTTGGTCGTAGGCGTCGGGCCGCAGCGCGACAATCAGGATGCCGCTGGTCGCGCGGTCGAGCCGATGGAGTAGGCCGAAGTCGCGTGAGTGCCCGAGATTCTGGAGGGCCGGTCCGAAGCGGGCGAACAGGCCGTTGAGGAGCGAATCGTCCTCGTGGGCCAGTCCGGGCTGGGTCACGGTCCCGGGCGGCTTGTTGACGACGACCAGGGCGTCGTCCTCGAACAGCACCTTGAAGGTGACCTTGTCATTTGGCTGGATGCTGAACGTCGGCACGCGGACCTCAGGTTGCCGGGGGCGTGGAAGCGCACGCGGCGTGATCAAGGTACCAGCGGAGTTCGCCCCCGACGGGCCTGAGAGCAAGCCACGGGTGGAGCTCGCCGGGCGCCGTCCCGGCGAGTGTTTCGAGGGTGACGCGGCTGGATTCGCCGGGGGCGATGATGGCGACAAACCGAGAGGCGTTGAGGATGCGGCGAGTCATGGAGAACCGTTCGTCGTGCGGGCGTTGAACAAAGAGGCGGTCCTCTGGGTCTTGGGGCAACGACCGGGGCGTGATGGCCTCGCCCGGGGCGGGAACACCGAGCAGAACGAAATCGAGGCGATCGTGGCCCTTCTCGCGCCAGCCCAGGTGCTCGCCGAGCTGGTGCTCGTAGTCGCGGGCGGGGTCGTCCGCTGAAAAGATCACGGCGTGGGCCTGCTCCGGCGGCATGTCCGATTGCTCGACAATCAGCGAGAAGAGAAGGTCGAAGTTCGCCGGGCGGGACGGGCCGGGGGTCAGGTGCTCATCGACCAGCCAAAGGTGCGTCCGCTTCCAGGGGATGTCCCGCAAGGGCGGGTCGTACATCAGCCGGCGGAGCATGGGCTCGATCTGCGGCGAGACGGAGATCGCCAGGTGAAAATCGCCGAACGCCCGGACACAGTTTCGGGCGTGCAGCAAAAGATCGGCGGCGGCTGCGTCGATGGCGTCGTCGGCGGCCTGGCGCAGAACCACCGTTCCGGGCAGGCGCGGCGGGACAGGCTCGGGAACAAGCTCGTACGATTCAAGCATCGCTCCCTCTATTGTGGGCGCTGCGGAGGCGGAACGCCAGTCCGGGATAGGAGAATCGCCCGTCGGGCCGAGAGGATCGCCACCTCCGCGATGACGGCCGAGCTGGAACGAGCTCATGGTGGTCGGTGGGAGATTCAGGAGGTCTTGTGACTCCCTTGGGGCGGATCATTGACGCGAATCTCAACCGGACCCGCGAGGCCCTGCGCACGCTTGAGGATCTGGCTCGCTTCGTGCTGAACGATGAGTCGCTCTGCGTGAAGCTGAAGCACGCCAGGCACGCTCTGGCCGACGCCGCGCGGTCGCTGCCGCTCGACCGGGCGGCGTTGCTGGCGTGGCGGGACACCCCAGGCGATGTGGGCACGCGGGTCACGGCCGGCGGCGAGTATCAGCGATCGACCGCGGGCGATATCGCGGCGGCGGCGTTCGCTCGCCTCCAGGAGGCCCTCCGCTCCATGGAAGAAAGCGCCAAGGCCCTCCCCGGAGAGGCCAAGGGGGGCGCGGCCGAACAGGAGCGGGGAGTCCGGTCTGCCGCGGCGGCGTTCGAGAGCATCAGGTACCAGTCGTATGAGATCGAACGGCAGGTGATGCTCCAACTCCAGGGCGGGCGGGCGGGCCAGTGGACGCTGTGCGTGCTGCTCTCCGGTTCGATGTGCGCCCATCACTCGCTGCCGCGCGTCGCGGAGCTGTGCATCGAGGGGGGCGCGTCGGCGTTGCAGGTGCGAGAAAAAGAGATGGACTCGCGAGCGTTTCTCGCCACGATCCGGGGCGTGATGGAGATCGCGCGGGCGGCGGGCGTTCCGGTCATCGTGAACGATCGCGTTGACCTCGCCATGCTGGCGGGCGCCGCGGGCGTGCACATCGGTCAGTCCGATCTTGCGATCAGGGATGTTCGGCGGCTGGCCGGCGCATCGCTCCTGGTCGGCGTCTCGACGACCAACATGGAGCAGGCGCGCCGAGCGGCGGCGGAGGGCGCGGACTACGGCGGCGTGGGGCCGATGTTCCCGACAACGACCAAGGATCGGGCGGTCGCCGGCGTGCCTTACCTGCGGGAATTCCTGGCGGAGTTTGACGCTCCGCCCGGCACGGTCGGACGGGCCAGGCTGCCTCATCTGGCGATCGGCGGCATCACGCCCGACAACGTGGGAGAATTAGCCGCATCGGGATGCCGGGGGGTCGCCGTGTCCGGCGCCGTGTGCCGATCCAGCGATCCGCGCGGCGTCTGCGAGCGACTTGTGGCCGCGCTGCGGCGGTAGGCGCTGATCCGCGCCGGCGCCACGGTCCGATACACTCCGGCATGCCCATCACCTTCCAGCAGCACCGACTTTCGAATGGATTGACGATCATCGCGGAGACCGATCCGGCGGCGCACACCACCGCGGCGGGGTTCTTCGTCAAGACCGGCGCTCGTGATGAGGCCGCGCCGCTGATGGGCGTGAGCCATTTTCTTGAGCACATGATGTTCAAGGGGACCGAGGACATCTCGGCCGAGGAATTGAACAGGCGGTTCGACGACCTGGGTGCGCGGAACAACGCCTTCACCAGCGCGGAGATGACCTGCTTCTACGCGACCGTGCTCCCCGAGCGGTTCGGCGATGTGGTCTCGCTGCTGGCCCGCATGATGCGGCCCGCCCTGCGCCAGGCCGACTTCGACACGGAAAAGGGCGTGATCCTCGAAGAGATCGCGATGTACAAGGACAACCCGTTCTTCGTGCTCTACGAGGCGTCGATCGAGAAGCACTTTGGCACGCACCCGCTCTCGCATCGGGTCCTGGGCACGACCGAGACGATCACGGCCCTCCAACGCGACCAGATGATGGACTATTTCCGCACGCGGTATTCGGCGGACAACACGACGCTCGCGGCGGCGGGGCGCGTGGATTTCGCGGCGCTCGTCGACCTTGCGGAGCGTTTGTGCGGGCGGTGGGAGCGGACCGGGGCCGCACGCGACTCGAACCGCCCGCGAACCGTGGGCGGGGAGTTCACCATCGAGGACGAGAAAGTGAGCCGCGCGTACATCCTTGGCCTGGCGGACGGGCCCGCGATCGAGGACGAGCGACGGTACGCCGCCGGGATGCTGGCCCAGGTGCTGGGCTCGCCGGACAACAGCCTGCTCCACTGGGCGCTGATCGAGACGGGGCTGGCGGAAGAGGCCCAGGCGGCGTTCGACGCCCACGATGGCGTGGGGCACTACTTCATCTTCGCGTCCGCGGACCCGGCGCGAATCGACGATGTCTGGGCTCAGGTGCGGGCGCAGGTGGATCGGTTGATCGATTCGGTTTCGCCTGACGATCTCGAACGATTGCGCAACAAGGCGGCGACGGCGCTCACGGTCGGCGGTGAGCGCCCCGGCGATCGGATGCATCGCCTTGGACGCCTGTGGACGACCACCGCCCAGTACCGTCCGCTCGAGGACGAGCTGGAGCGGATTACGAAAGTGACGCTGGATGATCTTCGCGAGGTGGCGTCGGCGTATCCGATCAGGCCCGTGACGGTGGGGAAGCTGGTGCCGAAGCGTTGAGAAGCTCGCGTTCCCTTGCGGGCTTGATCGTGCTTCGCGCGGATGCGCGGGCGCCCACGGCGATCGGGACGGGGGCGTGTTCGTGGCCCGAAGGCCCGCCCCGGCGAAGCCGCCCGGGAGTGGAATGCCACCAAGACCGGTGGAAGTGGGTACGCTGTGGGTGTGAGCAAACGACCCGGCAAACACGGCGACGGCACCGAACTCTCGTTCGAAGAAGCGCTCGCGCAGCTCGAGGCAATCGTGGAGAAAATCGAGGGAGGAGAGGTGGGGCTCGAATCCGCGCTGGCCGAGTATGAGCGCGGCGTGGCGCTCCTGAAGCGTTGCCGCGAGGTGCTGGAGCGCGCGGAACAGAAAGTCGAGGAACTTTCGTCAAAGGTGGAAGAGCGGCCGGGGAAGGATGAGGAGGACAGGGACGATGAGGCGCCGTTTTGAAGAAGGGGCCTCGGGCCGCGGGCGTATCAAGGGCAGAGAGCCGGGGCGTTTCAGGGTGGAGCCACAAAGAGGCACGAGGCTCGCCGCGGTCAGGCATGAGCCGGGCCGAGATGAATGAGGCGAAGGGCAGGGAGGCCCTGAATGACGCTGGCGGTTGAGAGTTACGAGTTGTGGTTGTGGGCGTTCGATGCCGTCAAGGTGCTGTTCGTGGCGGCGCTTGGCGCGTGCATCGGGTCGCTGACCAACGTGCTTGTGTACCGCCTGCCGCGTGGGCTGAACGTGGTGACGCCGCCGTCGGCGTGCCCGTCGTGCGGCACGCAACTGACGTTCGGCGAGAACATCCCCGTCTTGGGCTGGCTTTTGCTCCGGGGACGTTGTCGTTTCTGTCGCGCGAAGATCTCGGCGGAGTATCCATTGGTCGAGGCGTTCGTGTCGGCGTTGTTCGTGCTCTTCTTTGCGCTCTATTACCTGGTGCCGACGGGCACGAACGTGCTCGGGTTCGACGTGGGATCAATCAAGCCCCGCTGGATGGTCTCGCCCGCGAATCAGACCTGGCCGAGCTTCGCGGTCCTGTTGACGCTCTTGTCGTCGCTGGTGGCGATGACGCTCGTGGACGCCAAGACGAGCACGATTCCCCTGATTCTGACCTGGGTGCCCGCGCTGGTGGCGGTGTTGGTGCATCCTGTTCACGCCTTCATCGTGCAGCGGGCGGGCGGGCTGAGCGTGACCACGCCCGGAGAGGTGTGGACCCTCGCCACTCCCGGGCCGACGGGCTGGGGATGGATCGGCGCGAGCATCGGGGGCGTGCTGGGACTTGGTATCGGCAACGTGCTGCTGGAGACGGGATTGATAAGGCGGAGCTTCGCGGACTATGACGCGTGGGAACAGCGGGCGCTGGCCGAGCAGGCCGCGGCGGGGCAAGAGGCCGAAGGGGGGCGTCCCCACAACCCGGGCGAGATGTGGGTCGCCTATCCGCACGCGCGGCGTGAGATGGTGAAGGAGCTGGTTTTTCTGGCGCCATGCCTGGGCCTGGCGATGACGGGATGGTGGCTCGCCCGCGGATGGGCGGGCCCCTGGAAGTTTGACGCGATCTCGGGAGAACTCACGCCGACGCATCTGGCGCCGCTGTGGCTCGTGGCTCTTGGCGGCGTCTTGATGGGCTATCTGATCGGCGGGGGGGTTGTGTGGGCGGTGCGCATCTTCGGCAGCCTCGGCTTTGGCAAGGAATCCATGGGTCTGGGCGATGTCCACATGATGGCGGCCGTGGGGGCGTGCGTCGGGTGGATCAATTCCGTGCTGGCGTTCTTCGGCGCCGCTTTCGTGGGGTTGGCGTGGGTGCTCCTTGGAAAGGTGCTGGGCGGACGCCTGCAGCGCGTGATGCCTTATGGCCCGTTCCTGGCGGTCTCGACGGTGCTGGTGCTCTTGTGTAAGCCTTTGATTGAATTGGGGTTGCGCAAGCTGACAGGGAACGTTGGGGGATTCTCCTTGCCGTAGAGGTGCGTCCGAGGACGCAGGATTTGGTGGGGTGCGCGTGCGAATCGCGGAAGTGGCGAGAAACGCGTGGGAACGCCGATACCATTGGCCGCGCAGAGACAATTTCTCCTGCGCACGAGCAGGAAATGAGCCGGGCCGCGAGGATCGCGGTTCGGAGTTCGGCAACGAGTCTTTTATCACGGGGATGGCCACGATGACTGGGATCAACGGGTTTGCAAAGCTGATCGGTCTTGGCGTGCTGGCGGCGGCGACGATGGTCGCGACGGGCTGCGGCGTGGACAAGAAGGACCACGAGATGGTCACGCAGGAGAACGCGGAGCTCCGCGAGCGTCTCACCACCCTGGAGAATCAGTCGCGGCAGCGCGACAGCGAACTGGCCGACGTCCAGGCGAAGTATCAGCAGGCGCAGGCGGACCTCGCCGCGGCCAAGAACGCCCAGCCGGCGAGCTATCCGAACGAGGGCAACAGGCCGCGCAGGTCAGGCGGCGGCGAGGAGGTCATGGTCCTGGCGGGAGACGTCGGATTTGACTCCGGCTCGGCGACCCTGAAGTCGACGGCCAAGAAAGAACTGGACCAGATCGCGGCCAGGATCAAGCGCGACCACCCCGGCGCTTCGATCCGCGTCGAGGGCTACACCGACAGCACCAAGCCCAACAAGAGCAAGGCCAAGTTCCCGACCAACGAGGCGCTCAGCGAAGCCCGGGCCCAGGCTGTGCGGGACTATCTTGCTTCGAAGGGTGTCAACAATCCCATGACCGCGGTCGGATACGGCGCGGCCAAGCCGAAGTCCACCAAGGCCGCGAGCCGACGCGTGGAAATCCACGTTGGCGGGTGAGGCCTCCGCAACCGTCGATCGAGACATGCAACGATGAATGGAAACGCCGACCGAGAGGCCGGCGTTTTTCATTGCAAAGGAGCGAGGGATAGTCTGTCCGGGCGGGGTCACGACTTCACCTCGTCATGGCCGCGCGTGGGGAGCATGGCCGGAGCGAGGTACGCGCCGCGAGGGAAATGGACAACGTCATTCGGCACTCGGCATTCGAGAGAGTCGGGCTGGCATGGGTTCCGGCCTTGCGTCCCGATGACGTCATGGAGTCTGCACGATGCCGCGCGAGCCTGGCACGAGGGCTTCGCGCGTGAATCCGAATCGTGGGCGTCCGCGAAGGTGGTGGGGCAAGGTTCTGTCGGCCTGACCCCAAGCAAAGAACGCGATAGGGGATGTTCCTCGCGACGTAGGTCGTCGCGCGGGCCGATGGCCTCATGGAGTGACAGACATGAAATCGAAGAGCGTCTTGGCGGTTCTTTCGGTGGTGGGAGCGGCGAGCATGGCTGGGATGGCGTGGGCGCAGGACTGCCCGCTGTCCAAGGGCTCTTGCTCGGATTCAAAGCCCGCGCTGACGGCGGCGTCTCATCAGGTGGCCGACGACATCGTCGACACGGCGGTGAAGGCCGGCAAGTTCAACACCCTGGCCGCAGCTCTCAAGGCCGCGGGCCTGGTGGACACCCTGAAGGGTGCGGGCCCGTTCACGGTGTTCGCCCCGACCGACGAGGCGTTCGCGAAGCTTCCCAAGGGCACGCTCGATGAACTCCTGAAGCCCGAGAACAAGGCCAAGCTCACGGCGATTCTGACCTACCACGTCGTGCCGGGCAGCGTGACGGCGGCGGAAGTGACCAAGCTCACGCACGCGACGACCGTGAACGGACAGCGCGTGGACATCAAGTCCGCGGGCGGCAAGGTGATGGTCGATGGCGCGACCGTGACCGCCGCCGACATCAAGGCCACCAACGGCGTGATCCACGTCATCGACACGGTGATCATGCCCAGCACCGACGACGTGGTGGACACCGCGGTGAAGGCGGGAAGTTTCAAGACGCTGGCGGCGGCGCTGCAGGCCGCGGGCCTGGTCGATGCGCTCAGGGGCACGGGCCCATTCACGGTCTTTGCGCCGACCGACGAGGCGTTCGCGAAGCTCCCCAAGGGCACGCTCGAGGGCCTGCTGAAGCCTGAGAACAAGGAGAAGCTCGTCTCGATCCTGAAGTACCATGTCGTGTCGGGTCGCGTGTTCTCTGACGCGGCCGTCGCGGCCAAGCACGCTAAGACGCTCCAGGGCGGCGAGGTCAAGATCACCAGCGAGGGCGGCGTGAAGGTCGACAACGCGACCGTCACCAGCGCCGATCTGGACGCGAGCAACGGCGTGATCCACGTCATTGACACGGTGATCATGCCCAAGATCAAGTGATGCAACCTCGGTCCGCCCGAGAGGGCGGGCCGGGTCTTTCGTTCGGATTCGGAGCCAGGCGTGTTGACTGCTGGTGCGAGTGCGTCGGGCGGATGGTTGGCTTCATGCGCCGCGGTCGCCACACCGCCGGTGGTCGAGACGCCGGGCACGAGTTACGATGGCATTCGAACGGATGTTCATCGCGGGGGTGTCTCGCGGGCCGCCGTTGTCTTCGCTCGAGCTCCTGGGACGAGTCCGCCATTGGATGAGCCACTACTTCAACGCGTAGCGCGTGGCGATCAGGAGGCGGTGCGCGCAACCCTCGATCGCTTCGGCGGGCTGGTGTGGTCGCTGGCGCGCCGGATGACGCCCACGCACGCGGAAGCCGAGGACGCCGTGCAGGAGATCTTCGTCGAAGTCTGGAAGAACGCCTACCGCTACGACCCGAGCGTGGCGTCCGAGACGGCGTTCATCGCGATGATCGCAAGGCGTCGCCTGATCGATCGGCGTCGTCGCTCGGGGAGGCGTCTTGATAAGAACGGGCTGCCCGAAATGGAGCCCAGCGCCCCGGGCTCGGGCGAGATATCGCCCGAGGAGCGGGAGATCGCCGGCGACGCGATGAACGCCATGACACGCCTCAGCGACGAGCAGCAGCGGGTGCTGCGGCTCTCGCTGGTGCAGGGGCTGTCGCATGAGCGGATCGCCGGCGCCACCGGGATGCCGCTCGGCACCGTCAAAACGCACGCACGCCGCGGCCTGATCCGCCTTCGAGAATTGCTCAGCGCTTCCAAGCGCGGCCCCAACGGATCTTCCGGTCGGAGCCAAGGGGGTGAGGCGTGAACACTCCCGGACGGAATATCCCTGAGCGTGCCGAGGAATTACTGGCCGATCGTGCCTGCTTCGGCCTCTCCCGCGAGGAAGAACGCGAGTTGTGCGAGTTGCTCTCGACATGCCCAGACTGCGTGGGGTGGCTGGCGGTTTCGCCCCACGACCTGGTGGCCGGCGAGGTGGCTTCCGCCTGTCCGTGCGAGGGCGGGTTGCCCGCTTCGTTGCGGCGAGAGGTTGAGATTCAGGCGCGGGCCTGGTGCTGCGGCGTCAGGGGGATGAGCGGGTCGCTGCCGGCGGGTCGAGCGACCGAGGAGCCGTCCGGCCGCACCTCGGCCCCGTCGCGCTGGCGGGCCCTGGCGTTGACGGGGTGGATGGCCGCGGCGGCCTGCTTGGTCGTCGCGATTGGGATCGGGCTCCGGGCGGGTGGAAATCGGGCTGCGCCCAGCGCCGCCGACCGCATGGCTTTGGCCCAGGCCAAGGGTGATCTGGTGACTGCCGCGTGGGGGCCCTTCAACGCGCTCGATACGGGAGAACCTCCCGAGGTGAGCGGCGTCACGGGCGAGGTCTTGTGGTCGGACGCGATGCAGGCGGGGCTCATGAAGTTCACGGGCTTGCCCGCCTGCGCTCCCGGCGAGCAATACCAACTCTGGATCATCGACGCCGATCGCGGCCTGAGCCAGCGTGTCAGCGGCGCGGTCTTTGGTTGCGACGGGAGTGGGCCGACGCAAGTGCTGATCGAGCCTCAGCTCCCCATCAAGCACGCCGCGGCATTCGCGGTGACCATTGAACGTGCTGGGGGCGTGGTCGTTTCCGACATGAAGCGACGCGTCGTTCTGGCGTCCATCGCCCGATAAGAATCTCAGGCGGGCCTTCGCCCTACGGGCTGGGGGGGTCGCGCGGGCTCGGCAGATTTCCGGGGGCAAAGGGACATAAATGTCGTTGACGCCCCACGGGCCCCGCCTGTACGCTCGCCGATTGTCAGGTGCGGCCCGCGGCGGGCCACGAGTCTTCAATTGCGCCAGGAGAGCAGGTATGTGGAAAAATGTGGTTCGCGGCCTCGCGGCTGCGGCGGCAACGTTGGCCGCTCCAGCGTTTGGTCAGGTGGCGTCCCAGCCCGGTGGGGGAATCAACGGCGATGCCGGTGGGATGATCCGTGATCAGCAAGAGGCGCCGCTGATCGTCTGCTTCGCCGAGGGAACCGATGAAAAGTACATCGCGCAAGTCTCGGCGTATGTGGCGGCCTACAACGACCAGTTCGGCGAGCGCTACTACCTTGGCACCCGCTGGTCGGGTTCACAGGGCACGCCCAGGACGGTGACCTGGAGCCTCGTGCCGGATGGCCTGTCCATCTCCGGCGGCGCCGGGGAGCCGACCTCTCCCAGCAACCTCTTTGCCAAGATGGACAGCAAGTTCGCCAGGGCCATCTGGATTGGGTACATCCAGAACTGCTTCGACCGTTGGCAGCAGATCTCCGGCCTGACCTTCACCCGCATCACCGTGGGCGGGAACGACTGGGACGACGGGGCGGCCTGGAGTCAGGCGGGCAGCGCGACGCGCGGCGACGTTCGAATCGCCATGCACTCGATCGACGGCGCCAGCAACATCCTCGCGTACACCTTCTTCCCGTCCAACGGCAACATGGTCATCGACGCCGACGACATCAACAACTTCGGCAGCGCCACCAACTCGGCCCGCTTCTTCCGCAACACCGTCATGCACGAACTCGGGCACGCGTGGGGCATCAACCACGTCTGCTCCAGCAACAGCAACCAGCTGATGGAGCCTATCCTCAACACGTCCTTCGACGGGCCGCGCCACGACGATTTCCGTGCCGTGCATCGTCACTACGGCGACGTCAACGGGAACAACGGTTCGTCCGGTGCCGCGACGAATCTGGGCACGCTGGTGTCAGGCATTCCGATTACGGTGGGCACACCGGTGCCGAGTCCGCTGACGGGCTCGAATGACTCGCAGATCTCGCTCGTTTCGCTCGACGATGACAGCGAGGCGGACTGGTACACGTTTACGACCACGGCGCCGCTGACGTTCAGCGCGACGTTGACGCCCCTCGGCAAGAGCTACGACGACAGCAGCCAGGCCTCCAGCGGCGCGTGCAACACCGGCAACACGACGAACTCCCTGGCCATTCTTGATATGCGGATTGATGTGTACGCCAGCGACGGCACCACTCTTCTCGGTTCGGCCGCGTCGACCGGCGCGGGCGCCGCGGAAACGATCGGGAGCCTGGGTCTTGGGGTCGGCACCTTCTTCGTGAAGATTTCGGCGGCCGTGGGAACTTCCCAGTCCCAGTTGTACCAGCTTACCCTGAACGGCACGGGATGCACGCCGCCCACGATCAACGGGCAACCCGGCAGCCTCACGCGATGCACCGGCACCTCCGCCACCTTCACCGTCACGGCCACCAACGCCACCGGCTACCAGTGGCGGAAGAACGGCGGCAACATCGGCGGCGCCACCAGCAGCAGCTACACCATCGCCTCGGTCACCACCGGTGACCAGGGCAGCTACGACTGCGTGGTCTCCAACGCCTGCTCCAGCGTCACCAGCAACGCCGCGACGCTGACCGTCAACACCACCGCCAACATCACGGGCCACCCCTCCAACCAGACCAAGTGCGAGGGTGAGTCGGCCTCCTTCAGCGTGACCGCGACCGGCGCCACCGGCTACCAGTGGCGCAAGAACGGGAACAACATCGGCGGCGCCACCAGCAGCACCTACACCATCGCCTCGGTGGTTGTCGGCGACCAGGGCAGCTATGACTGCGTCGTCTCCAACTCCTGCGGCAACGTGACCAGCAACGCCGCGTCGCTCGTTGTCAACGAGCTCCCGAGCATCACGGGCGATCCGGTTGGCGGCAGCGTCTGCCGCGGCGGCTCGATCATGCTGACCGTGACCGCGACGGGCGCCTCCGGCTATCAGTGGCGTCTGAACGGGTCGGACATCGGCGGCGCGACCAGCAGCACCTACACCATCACCAACGCCCAGGTCGCCGACGCCGGCACCTATGACTGCGTCGTGACCAACGGCTGCGGGAACGTGACCAGCGGCGCCGCGAGCGTCGTGGTGTGCGCGGCCGACTTCAACTGCGACAGCTTCATCAACGGCGACGACTACGACGCCTTCGCCGAACTCTTCGAGGCCGGTGACATCGGCGCCGATATCAACGGCGACGGTTTCGTGAACGGCGACGACTACGACGCCTTCGCGGAGGCCTTCGAGGCCGGCTGCTAGGCCGCGGATACGCCACATCTTGCACGCCTTCAGCCCCCGTCGGTGTTCCGGCGGGGGCTTTTCTTTGGCGAGATCCGCGGGCTCCTGTTGCGTCGCTCTCAACGTTCCGGCGGGAACGTCGATTCGACATCCAAGACGTGCGATCGGCGCGGTCGCCCAGCGCTCGCCCACCATCATCCACCACAAAGCCAGCAGCGTGCGCGATTCCATTCTTCTTCTTCGGTGACGCCCCCGGTAGCGCATCGCGTTCCGACTCCGATTCCGAACCGGAACTCGCGCGACTTGTTGAGGCTTGGCCGACATTGCCGGAGCCCGCGCGAGCCGCGCTCCGCGCGGTGCTCGCGGCGTTCGTTCCCACGATCCCCTCATGCCGGTGGTCCCGGAGATGGAGCCTTGCGAAAGCCACTCGGCCAGTTCGGTGCGGTGTGAATCTCGGACTCCCGC